>Ga0207707_10004152_pt1 | contig 12832 bp, 14 predicted proteins | sample KBSC83BmetaG_FD_184336 | JGI IMG/M metagenome (GOLD analysis project Ga0207707, IMG submission 184336) | Corn rhizosphere microbial communities from Kellogg Biological Station, Michigan, USA - KBS C8-3B metaG (SPAdes) (version 2) | ecosystem: Host-associated > Plants > Roots > Rhizosphere ... | reverse complement strand
GCCGTTCCTGTGGATTCCCGACCTCAGCGCGCCCGATCCGCTGTACATCCTGCCGATCATCTACGCCATCGTGATGCTGGGCACGCAGTGGTTGAATCCGGTCGCCGCGGGCATGGATCCGACCCAGGCGAAGATGATGAAGGTGATGCCGCTGCTGTTCACCGTGATGTTCGCCTTCTTCCCCGCCGGCCTGTGCCTGTACTACGCGGTGAACGGCCTGGTCGGCCTGGGTCAGCAGTGGTGGGTGACCCATCACATCGACCGCGAAGGCGAGGCCAAGCCGAAGGCGGCCTGATTCGGTTCGCCGTGACACCAAAGCAGCCGTGACCGGGTAACTGTCGCGGCTGTTTTCATTTCTGGCTGCGGGCTTCGGTTGGCCCTTCGACTCCGCCGCTGCGCGGCTACGCTCAGGGGGATCGGTGTGTGGTGGCGCCAATTTTGAAGCTCCGTTCTCCCTGAGCGTAGCCGCGCAGCGGCGGAGTCGAAGGGCACCACACCGCCATGCCCTCATCCAACCCGGGCGCCACCTGTAAAGTCCCCTACATGACCGCCCCGACCACCGACACCATCGCCGCCATCGCCAGCGCCCCCGGTGCCGCCGGCGTGGGCGTCGTGCGCGTTTCCGGCCCGGCCGTGCCGGCCATCGCGCAAGCCCTGCTCGGCCGCGCGCCGCAACCGCGCCATGCCCACTTCGCCGCCTTCCGCGACAGCGCCGGCGAGCTGATCGATCGCGGCCTGCTGCTGCACTTTCCCGCCCCCGCCTCCTACACCGGCGAACACGTGCTGGAACTGCAGGGCCACGGCAGCGCTGTATTGCTCGACCTTCTGCTGCGCCGCGTCTGCGAACTCGGCGCGCGGCTGGCCCGCCCCGGCGAATTCACCGAGCGCGCGTTCTTGAACGGCAAACTCGACTTGGCCCAGGCCGAAGCCGTGGCCGACCTGATCGCCGCCCGCTCGCATGCCGGTGCGCGCGCTGCGTTGCAGTCGATGGAAGGCGTGTTCTCGCGCAAAGTCGATGTGCTGCTGCAGGCGCTGATCGCCTTGCGCGTGCATATCGAAGCGGCGATCGACTTCCCGGAAGAAGAAATCGACTTCCTCGCCGACCCCGCCATCACCCGCCAACTGGAATCCGTGCGCACGGAACTGGCCGACCTGCTGCGCGAAGCGCAACGCGGGCTGCGTCTCAACGACGGCCTGCGCGTGGCCATCATCGGCCGTCCCAACGCCGGCAAGTCCAGCCTGTTGAATGCATTGGCCGGCAGCGACCGCGCCATCGTCACCCCGATCGCCGGCACCACCCGCGACGTGCTGCGCGAAAGCCTCAGCCTCGACGGCATCGCGCTGGAACTGGCCGACACCGCCGGCCTGCGCGACACCGAAGACGAAATCGAACGCGAGGGCGTGCGCCGTGCCCACGGCGAACTGCAACGCACCGACGTGGCCCTGCTGGTCACCGACGCCGAATACGCCAGCGCCGACCTCGCCTTCTTCGCGCCGTTGCCGGCCAATGTCGAACGCATCGTGCTGATCAACAAGATCGACCGCGACGGTCTCGCCCCGCGCAGCGAACGACGCGACCACGCCCACTGGCTCTGGGCCTCCGCCAAAACCGGCGCCGGCCTCGACCCCCTGCGCGACCACCTCAAGCACCTCGCCGGCGCCGGCAGCGGCGAAGGCGCCTTCAGCGCAAGGCGCCGCCACGTCCTCGCCCTGCAACAAGTCGCCATCCACCTCGACCAGACCGCCCACCTGCTCACCACCACCCGCGCCGGCGAACTCGCCGCCGAAGAACTGCGTCAGGCCCAGCACGCACTCGGTGAAATCACCGGCAGCTACAGCAGCGACGATCTGCTGGGCGCGATCTTCTCGAGCTTCTGCATCGGCAAGTGATCAAGGCGCTCGCAACATTGCGTCCAGCTCGTTTCGCCGCGGCATGCCGCCCTGCGCACCAAGCTTGGTCACCGATAATGCGGCGGCGGCGCAGGCCTTGCGCACGGCGGTGGGCAGACCCTCGTGCAGGAACACCGCCAGTGCGGCATTGAAGGTGTCGCCGGCGCCGGTGCTGTCGACGACGTCGACGTCGAAGCCGGGTTGGTGGATCGGTTCGCCTTGTTCGCGGTACCAGGCGCCTTCTCCTCCGCGGGTGAGTACGACGGGACAGGGGGCGCGTCGCATCAGAGCGCGGAAATCCTCGTCGGGATTGGCGCCGAGCAGGATCGCCAGTTCGTGCTGGTTCGGGGTGACGTAGCGGGCCAGTTGCAGCCAGTCGGTCGGCAGCTTCTGCGCGGGGGCGGGGTTGAGGATCACCGGTATGCCGAGGCGATGGCCCAGGCGCAGGGTGGCTTCGACGGTTTCCAGCGGGATCTCCATCTGCACCAGCACGGCGTCGGCGCGCTCGATCAGCACCTGCGCGTTCTCCACCTGTGCGGGGGTGACGCGGGCGTTGGCCGCGGGTACCACGATGATCTGGTTTTCGCCGTCGGCGACGGTGATCGAGGCGGTGCCGCTGGCGCTGCCGGCCAGTCGGGCGACGTGATCCAGGCTTACGCCTTCGGCGGCCAGGCCGTCGCGCAGTTGCTGGCCGAAGGCGTCGTTTCCGGTGGCGCCGACCAGCGCCACCTCGGCGCCCAGTCGGGCGGCGGCCACGGCCTGGTTGGCCCCTTTGCCGCCGGGTACGGTGAGGAAGCGTTCGCCGAGGATGGTCTCGCCGGGGCCGACGAAGCGCGGCGCCTGGGTGACCAGATCCATGTTGATGCTGCCGACGACGACGATGCGGGTCATCTGTGCTCCCCTGGGCCGGGTGACGGTGAAGCGGAGAGCTTACCGGCTGGGACGCCGCAGCGGCGGGTTCGGGATGGCCCCGATCAGCGGCCGGCTCGTGCGCCGGCGCGCAGGGTCAGGGCGACGGCAGGCGACCCAGGCCGCTGGCGTCGCCGGGCAGCAGCGCCGGTGCGGGGCCGGCCACGGCGAGCAGGGACTGCGCGTAGCTGTCTTCCATGCTGATGGTGGAGACTTCGTCCCAGCTGAAGAACGACACTTCGCGCATCCATTCCGCGTCCGGGCTGAGCTCCTGCATGTAGAAGCCGTCGTCCTCGACGCTGACCAGCCGGCCGATGTAGCAGACCTCGGACTCGTCCTCGCTGTCCACGTGCACGCCGATCACCGGTGCCTGGGTGCCGGCGGCCTGGATCACTTCGCGGATGCTGTCCAGCGGAAATCCGCGCGGCATCCGCGGCAGGATGTGCTTCAGCGCCAGCGCCTTCTCGAAGAACGCGTGGTGCTTGTCGGGTGCTTCCAACTCGGAGATGTCGCGGTGGCGCATCACGTACATGCCGTCGTAGGTGATGCCGTCGCCGACCACCCACAGCAGGAAGAATTCGCGCCCCACCCCGCCCACGTAGCCGCAGAAGCTGCCGTGCTCAAGGCCTTCGCGCCACAGCCGGATCAGCGTCTGCTGCTGCTGCGCCTCGCGCAACCGCGCGCGCTGGCCGGTGCTTTTCAGTTCGATGACGTTGTTCACAGTTCGTATTTTAGCAGATCGGGGTGATCCACCGGCTTTACAGGATGTAGCGGCTGAGATCCTCGTTGTGAACGAGGCTGGCCAGAGAATTGTCTACACGTTCGGCGTCGATCAGATACTTTTCGCCGGATTTGTCTGCAGCTTCGAACGAGATGCCTTCCAGCAGCCGTTCCATCACCGTGTGCAGCCGGCGTGCGCCGATGTTCTCGGTGCGTTCGTTCACCTGGAACGCCACCTCGGCCAGCCGGTCGATGCCGGTATCGCTGAACTCGATGGTGACGCCCTCGGTGCCGAGCAGGGCCACATACTGCTTGGTCAGCGCGTTGTGCGGCTCGCGCAGGATCCGCTTGAAGTCGCCCACGCTCAGCGCGGACAGCTCCACCCGGATCGGCAAACGGCCCTGCAGCTCGGGGATCAGGTCGGACGGCTTGGCCAGCGAGAACGCGCCGGAGGCGATGAACAGCATGTGGTCGGTCTTGATCGGGCCGTACTTGGTCGACACGGTGGAGCCTTCCACCAGCGGCAGCAGGTCGCGCTGCACGCCTTCGCGGCTGACCCCGGCATGGCCGTGGTCGCTGCGCTGCGCCACCTTGTCGATCTCGTCGATGAAGACGATGCCGTTCTGTTCGGCGTTCTCCATCGCCTGGGCGCGGATTTCCTCGTCGTTGAGCAGCTTGCCGGCCTCTTCGTCGATCAGCAGCGGTCGCGCTGCCTTGATCGCCAGCTTGCGCGTCTGGGTCTTGGCGCCGCCCAGGTTCTGGAACATCTGGCGCAGTTGCGCGCCCATCTCCTCCATGCCCGGCGGCGACATGATCTCCACGCCCACGTTCATCGCCAGGTTCAGCTCGATCTCGCGCTCGTCCAGCGCGCCCTCGCGCAGCTGCTTGCGCAGCTTCTGGCGGGTATCGTTGTCGATCGCCGGGGCGGCGGGCGTGTCGTGGCTCCAATCGCGGGCTTCGGCCTGCCGGCGCGGCAGCAGGGCGTCGAGGATGCGATCCTCGGCCCGATCCTCCGCCTGCGTGCGCACCCGCTTGATCGCCTGCTCGCGGGTCAGCTTGTAGGCGCCGTCGGCGAGGTCGCGGATGATCGACTCGACATCCTTGCCCACATAGCCGACCTCGGTGAACTTGGTCGCCTCCACCTTCACGAACGGCGCGTTCGCCAGCGTGGCCAGCCGCCGCGCGATCTCGGTCTTGCCCACGCCGGTGGGGCCGATCATCAGGATGTTCTTCGGGGTGATCTCGTTGCGCATCTCCGTCGGCAGCTGCATGCGCCGCCAGCGGCTGCGCAACGCCACCGCCACCGCACGCTTGGCGTCGTGCTGGCCGATGATGTAGCGGTCGAGTTCGTTGACGATTTCGCGGGGAGTCAATTCGGACATGAGTTCACCAGAGAGATAGGTCTTTAGCCGTCATTCCGGCGAAAGCCGGAATCCAGTGTGGTGGCGCTACAGGCGCTGGATCCCGGCTTTCGCCGGGATGACGATAGGTCGAGGCGGCCTACAGCTCCTCGATTGATACGTTGTGATTGGTATAGATGCAGATGTCGCCGGCGATCTTCAGTGCCTTCTCGACGATGGTGCGGGCATCCAACTCGGTGTTTTCCAGCAGGGCCATCGCGGCGGATTGCGCGAACGGGCCGCCGGAGCCGATCGCGATCAGGCCGTGTTCGGGTTCCACCACGTCGCCGTTGCCGGAGATCAGCAGCGAGGCCTCCTTGTCGGCCACCGCCAGCATCGCCTCGAGCCGGCCGAAGCGGCGATCGGTGCGCCACTCCTTGGCCATTTCCACCGCGGCGCGGGTGAGATTGTTGTTGTGCTTTTCGAGCTTCTGCTCGAACAGCTCGAACAGGGTGAACGCATCGGCGGTGGCGCCGGCGAAACCGGCCACCACCTCGCCCGCCTTGCCCAGCCGGCGCACCTTGCGCGCGTTGCCCTTCATCACCGTGTTGCCCAGCGTGACCTGGCCATCGCTGCCGATCACGACGTGGCCCTCGCGGCGCACGCAGACGATGGTGGTGGCGTGGAAGGATTCCATACGAAGCTCCATGGGTTGAGCGAACGAGATGGGGGTGGAGCGGCAGCGCTTCAATGCGCGGGCCAGGAGTGAGTGGAGAGGAGTGAGAAGTGAGAGAGCAAACCGCGAGCCCGGCTTTCTCTCACTTCTCACTCCTCTTTCTTCACTCCTCGCTTCATCCGCGCCCGTGGATGCGCCGCGTCGTACACCTTGGCCAGGTGCTGGAAATCCAGGTGGGTGTAGATCTGGGTGGTGGCGATGTCGGCGTGGCCGAGCAGTTCCTGCACCGCGCGCAGGTCGCCGGACGACTCCAGCATGTGGCTGGCGAAGGTATGGCGCAGCAGATGCGGATGGATGTGTTTGGGAATGGCTTGCCGCAGCGCCAGCGTGTTCATGCGCAACTGGATCGTGCGCGGGTTGATCGGCGCGCCGCCGCGTCCGCGGAACACCGGGCTGTCCGCCGGCATGCCCTCTTCCGTGCCCAGCGCGCGCAACGCGGCCACCGCGTGCCGGCCCACCGGCACGATGCGGGTCTTGCTGCCCTTGCCCAGCACGCGCACCTCGCCCTCGTCCAGGTTCAGATCGAGCCAGCGCAAGCCGCACAGTTCGGACAGGCGCAGGCCGCTGGAATAGAACAGCTCCAGCATGGCGCGGTCGCGCAGTGCCAGCTTGCCGCCGCTGTCGCTTTCGACCAGGGCGCCGGCTTCGTCCACGTCGAGCACCTGCGGCAGCTTGCGGCGCACCTTCGGCCCGCGCACACCCAGCAGCGGATCGTTCGCCAACCGGCCGTCGCGGTTGAGTTGGCGGAACAGGCTGCGGCATGAGGAGAGCAGCCGCTGCAGGCTTTTCGGCGCCAGCCCCGCGCGATGCTCGGCGGCGATGAACGCGCGCATGCGGTTGGGGTCGAGCGCGTCGAACGCCGTCACTTGCGCGGCTTCCATGAAGCGCAGCAACTTGGTCAGGTCGCGGCGATAGGCGGCCAGCGTATGCGGCGAAGCGTGGCGCTCGCGGGCGAGGCGGGCCAGCCAGGCGTCGACCTGGCCGGTTGGGGTCAGGCCTGCAGCGCTCGGTGCCGGCTCAGGAGACATCCCGCGAACGCGCCAGCGCGGCGGTGATGGTGGCGGAGATCATCTTCAGGAACAGCGTGCCCATGCCGGGCTGGAAGCGGTTCGGGTCGGTGCTGCCGATCGCCAGGATGCCGGCGTCGCCCAGCGGCATCGTCGCCACCGACTGGATGCCGTGGGCCTGGTCGCCGAACAACCGGCTCAGCTTGTCGGCCGACAGCCGTCCGGAGCTGGGCTCACCCTTGTGCAGGAAGTCGGCGAACTCCGGCAGGGTCGCGGCGCCGCCGGGAATCTGCTGCAGCCAGTCGGCGCGCGGCAGCATCGGTTCGGCGCCGAACAGCAGCAGGCGTACCTGCTCGGTGTGGAAATCCGCGCTGAGCCGGGCGATCACCGTGCGCGCGGTCACCTCCATCGTGCTCGCCCGCAGCAGGGCCACGGTCAGCGCGTGCACGCGCTCCATCAGCTTCTCGTTCTCGGCGGCGATCTCGACCAGTTCGGCCAGCCGCCGTTCCAGTTCGGCGTTCTTGTCGCGCAGGCTCTGCATCTGGTAGACCGCCAGCGACGCCACCGCGCCGCCGCCCTCGCGCGGGGGCATGGTCAGCTTGGCGGCCAGCTCGGGATACTCGCTGAGAAACTCCGGGTGCCGCTTGAGATAGGCGGCGACCACGCGGGCCTGGGTGGCGTCGTCGAGCAGGGTGGCGGTCATGCGCGGGGATCCTGGAAACGGTGGGGCGAACGGGGGCTTGCCTGTCGCAGTGTGCGATGGACGCGCGCGCGCTTCAACCGCGCAGCGGCGTGGCGGTGGTGGGGAGCGGCCATGCGCCCTCGAAAACGAACGCCGCCGGCCCGGTCATCCATAGCGTGTGGCCGGCGCCCGGCCAGTCGATGCGCAGGGTTCCGCCGGGCAGTTCCACCATCACCCGGTCATCGACCTCGCCCCGCTGGTGGAGCACCGCCACGGCAGCACAGGCGCCGGTGCCGCAGGCCAGCGTCCAGCCCGCGCCGCGCTCGTGCACGCGCAGGCGCAGATGGCCGCGATCCAGCTTCTGCACGAAGCCGGCGTTGGCCTGCCGGGCGAAGCGCTCGTGCCCGGACAGCAGCGGGCCCCAGCGCTGCAGGCGGGGATCGGCCAAGTCGGGCACCGCCGCCACGGCGTGCGGATTGCCCATCGACACCGCACCAATCCGCACGGGTTCGCCGTCCAGCGAGATCTCGTAGCCATCCGCCGGCGCGGGCGCCGCAAACGGAATGCGCGTCGGCTCGAACACCGGCTCGCCCATGTCCACGGTGACTTCGTCGGCGGCGAGCAGGCGTACCGTCACCGGGCCGGACGGGCTCTCGATCCGCACGGGCTCGTCCAGCGCCAGCGCGCCGGCGCGGTGCAGCCACGCCGCTACGCAGCGCACACCGTTGCCGCATTGGCCGGACGGCGAACCGTCGGCGTTCCAGATGCCGTAGTAGAACGCGCAGGAGGGGTCGCGTGCCGGTTCCACGCTCAGCAGCTGGTCGAAGCCCACGCCGGTGTGGCGGTCGGCCAGCGCGCGGATCTGCGCCACGTCCAGCGCGAAGGCCTGTTGTCGGCAGTCCAGCACGACGAAGTCGTTGCCGCTGCCGTGCATCTTGGAAAAGCGCAGCGGTGTCGCGGCCATGGTCACGGCTGGCCGGTAGCCACCGGCGCGGTGCTGGCCGGCGCCGGCGTGCTGGTTGCCGGTGCCGCTGCCGGCTTGGTGGGCGGCAACACCAGCGGGCCCTTGTTGCCGCAGCCGGCAAGCAGGGCGACGACGAGAGCGAGCGGAAGCAGCAGGATTCGGCGCATAGTGGGATTCCTCGACCAACCGGCAGTATAACGAGGCGCCGCGGGCGCGCCGGCTATGATGGCGCCGCGGATCGCCCGCCGCGACGACGAGGATGACGAATGGACTGGAGCGCCTTGCTGCGCCTGCCGATGACCGTGCTGCTGGTGCTGGCCGGGGTGTTCGCCCTGGTCACCCTGGTGCAGCTGGTGGTGCTGCGCCGGCACCTGCGCGCGCGCCGGCGCGCCGCCGCCAGTTGGCGCGCGCTGCTGTGCCTGGTCGCTTTCACGCTCACCCTGCTGCTGGCCGGCACCGGCGCCGCGCTGCGCGGCTACCGCCTGCTCGGCGAGGAGGCGCCGGTGGTCGACATCGATGCGCGCATCCTCTCGCCGCAGCGCTGGGCGCTCACCCTGACCTGGCCCGACGGCAGCACGCGTGAAGTTGCACTGGCCGGCGACGACTGGCGCATCGAGGCGATCGTGCTGAAGTGGAAACTGCCGGCCCTGCTCGCCGGCGCGCCGCCGCTGTACCGGCTCGACCGATTGTCCGGGCGCTACGACGATCCCGCGCAGGAAATGAATGCGCCGCGCACCGTGATCGGTTTCGACAACGCCGGCGCGTTCGACCTGGTCAAGCTCGGCAAGGCGTACCCGCGCTGGCTGCCCGAGGTCGACACGGTCTACGGCAGCGGCGCGTTCCTGCCGCTGATCGATGGCGGCCACTACACGGTGAGCCTGATGCGCAGCGGCGCGCTGGTGGCGCGGGCGGATGCGACGACCGAGCAGCGCATCAGCCACCCGCTGGGCGGATGACTCGCGGCCGTCGCCCGCGCGCACCGCGCCGCCGTCAGTCCAGCGGCTGCTCGTAGCGCCAGGCGCCGGCACCATCCTGGTAATAGCGCCGATACGCGCCGATGCGGCGAAAACCCGCCCGTTCGTACAGGCGGATCGCGGCGGCGTTGTCGGTGCGCACCTCCAGCCGCAGCACGCGGCAGCCACGGCGACGGGCGGTGGCCATGGCCGCCTGCAGTAGCGCGGCGCCGACACCCAGGCCGCGCGACTCGGGCCGGGTCGCCAGCGAGTACAGCCGAGCCACCCGGCTGCGCTTGCGGAAGAACAGCACCGCGCTGCCGAAGAAGTCGTGCCGGCCGTCGCTGGCCACCAGCACCTGGGCCGAATCGCTGTCGAGATGGCGGCGGTATTGCGCCCGGCTCAGGCGGTCGCCGTCGAAGGCGCGCTGCTCCAGCGCGACCAGGTCGTCGAGATCGGAAAGGTCGGCACGACGCACGCGCACCGGCGCGGTAACTGGCAAAGACGGCATGATGCGGGCGGGACTTCCGTGGCGGGCGAGGGGCGAACCGCGCGGACTGTAGCAGGCGATTCGTGCCAGCGGCGCGGCGCGGTGTTTACGTCCCCTTCAGTGCCGTCGCTTGTGTCGCCGCGGCGCTGTGCCAGACTGCGCACTTTGTGAGTCGCCCGCATCGTCGGTGCGGTGTTCCGCGGCTGTCGTCCGCTTCGAGAGGTGTCATGGCCCGCCTGGTCGTCGTTGTCGAGAAAGCCTCCGACTGGAGTTCGTACTACCCCTCCGTCGACGTGATGAGCGCGATGGACTATCTGCGCAAACCGGTCGGCAGCGACGACGACGAACGCACCCATGTAATCAACCTCTGCCGCAGCTACAAATACCTGGGCACCGGCTATTACGTGTCGCTGCTGGCCGAAGCGCGCGGGCACAAGGTGATGCCGTCGGTGCGCACGGTGAACGACCTGCGCCGGCGCTCGCTGTACGGCCTGGACATCGAGGATCTCAACACCAAGCTGACCCACTTCCTGCCGGCCGGCGGTCGCGACACCACCGACTTCGGCATCCTGGTGTACTTCGGCGAGACCGCCTACCCGGCGTTGCAGGATCTGGCCCGGCAGGTGTTCGAAATGTTTCCCTGCCCGCTGCTGCGCATCGAATTCGAGCGCGACCGCATGTGGCAGGTCAGCTCGATCAAGCCGGTCGGCCTGCACTCCCTCGACGACGCGCAGGAGGATGCGTTCGCCGAAGAGCTCGATCGCTTTTCGCGCAAGCTGTGGCGCAAGCCGCGCGCGCGCAAGCAGTTCCGCTACGACCTGGCGATGCTGGTCGATCCCGGCGAGCAGATGCCGCCGTCGAACCGCAAGGCGCTGAAGGCCTTCGTCGGTGCCGGCCGGGAACTCGGCATCGAGGTCGACCCGATCGGCAAGAACGACTACCAGCGCCTGGCCGAATACGACGGCCTGTTCATCCGCGAGACCACCGCCTCCGACAACCACACCTACCGCTTCGCCCACCGCGCCGAGAAGGAAGGCATGGTGGTGGTCGACGATCCCAGCTCGATCCTGCGCTGCACCAACAAGATCTACCTCAACGACCTGATGGTCTCGCGCAAGCTGGCGGTGCCGCGCACCGAGATCCTCTATCGCGACGACAGCAAGGGCATGAAGGAAGTGGTGGCCCGGCTCGGCTTTCCGCTGGTGCTGAAGATCCCGGACGGCTCGTTCTCGCGCGGCGTGGTCAAGGTCGAGGACGAGGCGGCGCTGGCGCACTCGGCCAGCGGCCTGTTCCAGCACAGCGCGCTGCTGCTGGCGCAGGAATACGTCTACACCGAGTTCGACTGGCGCATCGGCGTGTTCAACCGCGAGCCGATCTACGCCTGCAAGTACTACATGTCGCGCGGCCACTGGCAGATCTACAACCACGGCGCCAAGGGCACCGCGAAATCCGGCGGCTTCGAGACCATCGCGCTGAAGGATGCGCCGGCCGCGGTGGTCAAGCTGGCGCTGAAGGCGACCCAGCCGATCGGCGACGGTCTCTACGGCGTCGACCTGAAGCAGGTCGGCAACCGGCCGGTGGTGATCGAGGTGAACGACAACCCGTCGATCGACGCCGGCGTCGAGGACGCCTACCTCGGCGACGAACTGTACCTGCGCGTGATGCGCGAGTTCCTGCGCCGGATGGAGCGCAAGCGCCAGGGTGCGGTTTGAACATGTGAGCCGTTTTGCTCCCCCGCGGCGCAGAGGAAGGAAAAGCCGGGCCGTGCGAGCCCATCGAATCTCTCACGAGCTCCGGGCTTTCAGTAGCCGGTGGCGCCGTGGACGGTGTGCGCGACATGCAGGCGTCGGCGCCTCAGCCAGCGCCGCGGCAGGCCCGGTTCCAGCGCCAGCAGCACGAACAGCGGCGCGGCCAGCAGCCAGAACGCGGGCGTCCAGCCGAGCAGGGCGGTATGCGCGGGAACCAGGGTGGTGAGCAGCAGCAGGCTGCCCAGGCCCAGCCACAGCGCGGCGGCGGCGAACAGGCGGGAATGCTGCGGGGACGGTACGGGCTGGGGGCGCATGGTGGAAACCTCGTCGACGGATGGGCGGCCAGCGTGCCCGCCGCGCATCTCATCGGCTGCGACCGGCGGTTCGCGCCACCGAAGCTTTCGCGGCGCCGCCTGTAGAATGGGGCCCCGTTCGTGACCGGAAGACCCACCCGCATGTCAGCCGCCTCGTTCGCCGTGTTCGGCCATCCGATCAGCCACAGCCTGTCGCCGGCGATCCACCAGGCGTTTGCGCGGCAGTGCGGCGTCGAGCTGACCTATCGGGCGATCGATGCTACCGCCACGGAGTTCGAGGCAACCGTGCGGCGCTTCTTCGCCGACGGCGGCCGCGGCGCCAACGTCACCCTGCCGCACAAGGCCGCCGCGTTCGCGCTGGCCGACGAGCGCAGCGTGGCGGCCATGCGGGCCGGCACCGCCAACGTGCTGACCCGGCTGACCGACGGCCGCCTGGCGGCGCACAACACCGACGGCGACGGCATGGTGCGCGACCTCGCCGAGCGCCACGAGATCGATCTGCGCGGACACGACACCTTGCTGCTCGGCGCCGGCGGCGCGGCGCGCGGCGTGGCCTGGCACCTGCTCGACGCCGGCGTGCAGACGCTGACCATCGTCAACCGCTCGCCGGCGGCCGCCGACCAGCTGGCCGACGCGATCGGCGAGCCGGCGCGCGTGCACACCCGCTACTGGGAGGATCTGGCCACCATCGGCAGCTACGACCTGATCGTCAACGCCACCTCGGCGGGCGTGCTGGGCATGGCCTTGCAGCTGCCGTTCGCGCTGGCCGGCAGCCGCGCGGTCTGCTACGACCTGTCCTACGGCCAGGCGGCGAGCGGTTTCCTGAGCTGGGCCAGGGCGGCCGGGGCGCGTCACGCGTTCGACGGCCTCGGCATGCTGGTGGAAACCGCGGCCGATGCCTTTGCGCTGTGGCACGGCCAGCGGCCCGGAACCGAGCCGGTCTACCAGCAATTGCGCCGGCAGACGGCGTGAGCGCCGTCGAGCCGGCTCAGGCCGAGGCCAGATAGACGTCCTTGAGCCGCACGTAATGCTCGGCCGAATAGTGCAACTGTTCGATCTGCGCGTCGCTGAGCCGGCGC
>Ga0207707_10004149_pt1 | contig 12833 bp, 19 predicted proteins | sample KBSC83BmetaG_FD_184336 | JGI IMG/M metagenome (GOLD analysis project Ga0207707, IMG submission 184336) | Corn rhizosphere microbial communities from Kellogg Biological Station, Michigan, USA - KBS C8-3B metaG (SPAdes) (version 2) | ecosystem: Host-associated > Plants > Roots > Rhizosphere ... | reverse complement strand
CCTCGCAACCGGCGTTTTCCTGGAGCTTACTCAGCCGCTCGCGCGCAATTTTCTCGGCATCGCGATAACAACTGCGCTCATATTCAAGCTTCAGGCGGGCCCATTCCTCCGAATCCACCGGCGTCAACTCGGGCCGCCTGAACTCGCAATTGGGCACGGGCTGGGACGACAGCAGATCCGGATCAGGCCGGTGAATCCTGGGCTCGGAATATCGAACAGGTTCGGAATACCGAACCGGGACGGAGACTTTGTGCGGGCGCACGACCGGACGGACGGGAGCCGCCCTGACCATCTGCTGAACCGGTTGGGTCTCGCGTGGCATCGGATTGCGCGCGCAGCCCCCGAGCGCGATTGCGGCAAAAACCACGGAGACGCCGGAAAGCCTGAGGGCGAACGACGCCGCGCGCGGCCGACGCGCCGTCGCGAGATTGCGACAGCCGCAAGCAACATGCGCTGGACCTGCGATCAACATCCCCAAAGCCCCAAGGCGAGAAAAGCCAATCACCCCTCGCAACGCGACGGGTGACCTCAGGACCGCGACGATGAATGAAAACTTTGAATCGCGTTCTAAGGATCAGAATGAATCAAACGTAAACGCGTGGGGTGACGTGGCTCTTTGGCAGGAACAAGCGAAGGCTCGAGACGAAGTCCACGCCCTCGCGCCCGGGTTCCAGCTTGACAGCGCGGGACGACAGGAGGAGCATCCGTGCGGTCGCATCTCGCGACACGCGAAAATCCACAGCGAAGGGAGGTTCAATGACTCCGCCTCCGCAACACAAGCCGCTGACTGCGACGGTATACGTTCGGACCTGCGCATAGCGGCCAAACACCACGAACGGGACGCCGGGAACTGGCTCAGCGGGCCGCATCAGTGAGGCATGGCCCCTCGCCTTCCCGGCGCTGTCTTTTTCAGCCGATCGATCAACGCTGCCGCGCTCGCGCGCTTTCAGCGCCGTGCGATCACGCGCGCCGTAGCTGTCAGCTACGTCATCGTGCCCGGCATGAAGCAACGAATTTCCACGCGCAGCGGAGGATTGGTCGCGCGATAATAGATCGGCCACACCATGGTGCGGCCGGCGCGGTTCGGCTCCTTGATCACCGCTTCATCAGGGACATCCCACCACTGGCCCTCGATACGGACGCGATAGTGGCCGTCCCTTGCTTCCCAATCGATGTCCGACAGCGCCCTCCCATCCGCATCCGAGCAGCAAGGTCCCTTGCCCGACTGCAGGCTCTCGAACCAGCCCTTCAGCGGCGAGTTGGCATAGCGGCCATCGAGATCGCGCGCCGCCGCCATCTCGGGCGCCGCGGCGCGGCCGCCCACTGCAAGCACAATACCCAACGCCACCAGGATCATTCCGTCTCGCCAGCCTGCCCTTGATTCCTGTGGTGCCGTCATCGCGTCAAAACCTCTCGAAGTTGTGAAGCCCAAGAGATGACGGCGCATCGAGGCAAGCGCACGCGTTCGCATCGCGACTCGATTCGACGAGCCGTCATCAACCGAGATGTACTTTGCAAAACGGGTGCCAAATACCCGGCGTTGTGCACATGAAGGGGCACATGCCGAAAAGCCGCATTCCTACGGCTGGCGAATCAGGCGCTGCCTGGCACGATATTCGCTACGCACGACCAAGGTAGTCTCAGGAATCACCGGAGCGCGACGATGAGCGAAGTCGTACGATTTGTCCCGAGGTCAGAGCTGGAACGGGCCCGCCTCATTCGCGAAGCCCGCGCCAATTACGAACGCATCTTCCCGCCCGCCGATCATGCCGGCGAACGGGAGGAGCCGAAGAAATAAGCAGCGCTACGGGCGGATCAATTCGCAACGCCCTACCCGCCGCAGGCCTCACGCCGCCTTCGCGACCTTCTCCGCCGGCGCCTGCTCCATCGCGCGCATGTAGAGATCGAGCAGGCTGTCGCGCTCGTCGCGCTCTTCCTGGTCCTGCTTCCGGAGCTTGATGATCTCCTTCAGGATCTTCACATCGAAGCCTTCGCCCTTGGCTTCCGCAAACACTTCCTTCTTCTGCTCGTTCAGTTCCTGCAGTTCGGTGTCGAGGTTCTCGATCCGCTCGACGAACGAACGAATGCGGCCGCCGGGAATGGTGACGTCAGACATGGTGCCTCCCTGTTTGATGGAGCCGCGAAAATGACCGCAAACAAATCACCAATGTGTTAAGCCACCAAGGTGGAACCCGACATCTTTCTCAGCCCGACATGAGCGTGATTTCAATCCAGTCCCAGGTCGCCTATGGCCATGTCGGCAACAGCGCGGCCGTCTTTCCCCTGCAGATGCACGGCATCGATGTGATCGCGGTGCCGACCACGCTGTTGAGCAACCGGCCCGGCTATCCCACCATCCGAGGGCGGGTGCTGGAGGCGCAACTCGTCGCCGATCTCCTGCAGGGGATCGAGGAGCGCGGCGCGGTCGATCACTGCAAGATGATCCTGTCCGGCTATCTCGGTTCGGTCGAGATCGGAGCCGTGGTCGCGGACTTCGTCGCGCGCGCCAAAGCCCGCAACCCCGCGCTGCGCTATGCCTGCGATCCCGTGCTGGGGGATCGCGACCGCGGCCTGTTCGTCAGCCCCTCCATCCCGCCGCTGGTGCGCGACCGGCTTTGCCCGCTCGCCGACATCATCACGCCCAATCATTTCGAGTTCGAATGGCTCGCCGGCGCGAAGGCCGCAACGCTCGATCAGGTCATCGAATCGGCGCGCGCATTCATGACACGCGGCCCGTCGACCATCGTCGTCACCTCCGTCGAGCTCGCGGATACGTCGGGCGGCGAGATCGAGACCCTTGCGATCGAGGCGTCGCAGGCCTTTCGCGTGCGCACGCCGAAACTGCCGATCAGCCCGAACGGGACCGGCGATCTCTTCGCCTCCCTGTACATGTCCGCGCGCATCAAGGGATCAGGCACGCCGGACGCGCTTGCGCATGCGGCCTCTGCCATCTTCGCCGTGCTGGAGCGCACCGCCGCGCGCGGGACCGAGGAAATGCGCATCGTCGAGAGCGCCGAGTTGCTCGTCCACCCCAAGCGCCGGTTCGACGCCGTCGCCGTAGGCGGTTGATTGTGGCGACATCTCGGGTATTTCGAGATAGCAGAAGCACGGACCTGCACGCATCCTGTTCATATCGCAAGAAAGTCATTTAGCGCCCCTACCAACGTCTTGAATTTCCGTTCTTTTACGAATCGCGCGCGGTAGTTCGTTAGTGTTTGGATGGGTTAGAAACCAATGCGTGATGAACCCCAGGCTCTTCCGGGCCAATTGCAGGCATCGCCGCACCGCCGGCTTCATGTGACGAAGCAGGTTCCTTTAATTGCCGTCACCGCCTTCATCGCAGCGCTTGCCGTCATCGGACTGGCAACGGCACAGGCGAAACAGCAATGCAGTGTCACCGCGGGCCGCCACGGCTTTTGGTCCTGGCGCATGATCGACGGGCGCAAATGCTGGTATGCAGGCAAGCCGATGATTTCGAGATCGTTGCTGGAGTGGCCTGCGCGAGCGGTGCAGCCTTCAAGGCGAGAGCTTGCCAACGCCCGGACAGAGAAGCGCGGCAACCCGATGGATGCACAGGCCTACGTGCCGGAGGATTCCGGCACGTTCGAAGCGCTGTGGCGCGACAGGATTCAAAGCAGCGTGCGCTGATGTCTGCGCGGCAACGCGGATCAGCGGCGCTTCTATTTCGCACTTGCCGGGTTCCAGCGGCGCGGACCTCTCGCCGATTTGATTCGAATCGTCCGCAATCCCCGGAATATCCCGGATATTTCGCAGGTGGCCGCGCTGGTATTTCTGTGTGACGAAAGTGTCGCTTGCGCAGGAGTGCGAAGCATGCCGGACGTCTATTTTCATTGCTCGGACAACCAACACGTGATGGCCGCGAAGCGCGGCATCGCCATCGACAGCCTGGTCGAGGCCTGCGAGCAGGCCCATCGGATAGTGCGCTCTTGGGTGATGGCGGCCAACGCGGAGGATTGGCGCAACTGGGTGCTGCACGCCACCGACGAACTCGGCGAGGAATTATTCACTGTGCCGTTTGCGTCAGTCGTCGGTAGACTGCATTGAGAGACATCATGCGGTACACGCAATCGCCCTACACATTCGGCCGTGGCCCGCAAGGGATCATCGCGCGATGGACCTCGCTCCTCGTCAACGTCTTCAATCCCTATCGGCCCGAGCTGCATTACATGCGCGGACCGGGACCGCGGTGGCGCGCGCGGCACGGACGCTGAAGCGCGCGGGTCCAGGACATACGCCGAAAAGAGAAAAGGCCGGTGGGCGCGACGCCACCGGCCTTCTCTTGCTGCTGCCGGCTCCCGGAGTCCGGTTCCGCTGCAAATTCCTTGTGCAAGGTAGCAAAATCCCAACGAACGACGGTGAGGTAGATCACGAGCGGATTTTCATCGACCGCGGCCGGCCCGGCCGGCAACGGTCATCGTGAAGGCCAGATGCGCTCGTCGCTCATGCCTTCAGCTTCAGCCGTCCCATGAAGTCGCGCTTGCCGATCGGCGCGCCCTTGTGGCGCAGGATGTCGTAGGCCGTGGTGGCGTGGAAGAAGAAATTCGGCAGCGAGAACGACATCAGGAAGCCTTCGGCGTTGAACGGCAGCGTGCGCTCGCCGAGCTTGAAGACGACGTCGCGGCCGAGCAATCCGTTGACCGTCTCGGGAGTGAGGGCGGCGAGCTCGGTGCGCGCCTCTGTCACCAGGCCCTGCAGCGCGACATAATCGAGGTCCGGCTTGCCCGAGGGCGGCACGAACACGCCATTTTGCGCCGCCGCCATCGCGCCGCGCGAATGATGCGCAAGCGACACGACCTGGAAGCGGAACGGCAGCATGTCGGAACACAGCCGCGTCTCGACGATCTCGCTCGGGTCGATGCCCTTCGCCTTGAAATGCTCGAGGCTCTTGCTCATCAGCGCCTCGGTGGCGCCGAGGATCTGCAGGTAGTTTGCAACGGTGGCGTCGTAGAGCGAAAAGGCCATGGCGTCATTCCCCCAAGCGGTTTTTGTCGTGGAACCCTACCGTTTGCGGAAATCCGCGCCGATGGCAAGGGGCGTGGGCGCCCGGCCATTTCCGTCATCACAACCGGCAGTGGAGCCCCTCCCGCGTGCCGACGCCGTATAAACACTGGATTAATGCCCAGCGTCTACGATGCGCCTCAACCTCAAGACCAGCGCAAACGGCTCAAAATCCCATGAAAATCGCGACCCTCCTCACCGCCGCCATCGTCTCGCTTGCCACCGTCGGCGGAGGCCTCGCAGCCTATATCGCCGTCACCAAATACCAGACCATGGACAAGGTCTCGTTGGCCGAGCAGCGGCTCGAGATCGTCCGCGCCGTCGGCGACATCCCGCGCTACATGAACCCCGAGCGCGGCTTCGCCACCAACATCCTGTTCGGCTCGGGCAGCATCGATCCGAAGCAGACGGCCGAGCTCGACAAGCTGCGCGCGCTGACCGACGGCGCCATGGCGAAGGTGAACCAGGTCCGCACCACGCTCCCCGGCCAGCTCGACGACGGCGAGGCGGTGGCTGGCGCGATCGACGCGCTGAAGGTGAAATTCGCGGGCCTGCGCGAATCCATCGAAAAGGCGTTGACCGCGCCGGCCGACACACGCCGCGCCGCCGGCAACAAGATCGTCGCCGACAACGCCGCATTCAATGCCGGCGTCACCCTCCTGCTCGACGAGCAGGTGCGGCGGCTCGCCGCGCTCGACGGTGTGGCCTACCGGCAGGCAAGCTACGCCAACGTCGCCTGGATGCTGCGCGACATCGGCGGCCTCAACGCCAGCATGCACAAGAGCCTGGTGGCGGCCAAACGCGCGGCAACCGACGCCGAAAAGCTGGAATTGAGCCGCTCCAACGGCCGCACCGAACAGATCCTCTCCACGCTGCAGGAGTTGCGCAAAAATCCGGCGACGCCCGCCAACGTCACCGCCGCGCTCGGCAAGCTGCAGTCCGATTATGTCGAGCGCTTCGGAGGCGAGCTGAAGTTCGCCCGGGAAGGCGCCATCAGCGGCAGATACGAGCACGACGTCGATACTTTCTATGTGGAATCGCAGGTTGGCCTCGCCGCCGTCATCGCGGTGCGCGAGGCCTTCTACGACAACGCCGAACAAGGCCTGGAAGCCGCCTATTCGTCGGCGCGTCTTTCCTTCCTTGTCGCGCTCGCCGGCCTGATCGCCCTCGCCGCCGCAAGCTGCAGCCTGATCGTCATGGTCAATCGCCGTATCCTCACCCCCATCGCCGCGCTGACGGGGCGCATGTCGCGGCTTGCCGCGGGCGACGTCGCCGAGGAAATCCCGGGCGCCGCGCGCGCCGACGAGATCGGCGCGATGGCAGCCGCCGTGCAGGTATTCAAGGACAACAAGATCAGCGCCGACCGGCTCGCCGCCGACAAGGAAGCCGAGAGCGACGTCAAGATGCGCCGCGCCCGCGCGCTCGACGATCTCACGCGCGCTTTTGAAACGAAGGTCGGCGAGTTGGTCAGCGGGTTGTCGTCCGCCTCCTCCGTGATGGAGCAGACCGCGCAGTCGATGTCCGAGACCGCGGGCGCGACCAACCGCCAGGCCGCGGTCGTCGCGAGCGCCTCGACGCAGACCTCGAGCAACGTGCAGACGGTCGCGAGCGCCACCGAGGAATTGACCTCGTCGATCTCGGAGATCAGCCGCCAGGTCGCGCAATCCACCGAGATCGCCGGACGCGCCGTCGAGAATGCCCGCCGCACCGGCGATACCGCGCGTTCGCTGGCCGAAGGCGCGCAGAAGATCGGCGACGTGGTAACGCTGATCCAGAGCATTGCCGAGCAGACCAATCTGCTCGCGCTGAACGCCACCATCGAGGCGGCGCGCGCCGGCGAAGCCGGCCGCGGCTTTGCGGTGGTCGCCTCCGAAGTCAAATCGCTGGCCGGCCAGACCGCCAAGGCGACGACGGAAATTTCCGAGCAGATCGCGGCGATCCAGTCCACCAGTGACGAGACGGTGGCGGCGATCCGCAACGTGGTCGAGGTCATCACCGAGATCGACCAGATTGGAACCGCGATCGCGGCCGCGATCGAGGAGCAGGGTTCGGCCACCAAGGAAATCTCGCGCAGCGTCTCTGAAGCCGCGCGCGGCACGCAAGAAGTCAATTCCAACATTGCCGGCGTCCAGCGCGCCGCCGACGATACCGGAGCTGCCTCGAGCCGCGTGCTGGGCGCCGCCGAGCAGCTTTCCTCGCAATCGCGCGACCTCGCCGACCAGGTCAACCGCTTCCTCTCGGAGGTCCGCGCCGCCTGACGGACAATGACCCGATCCGGCCGCGCCGAAGATGCAACGGGCGTTTCGGAGTTGATTTGAATCCTCGGGGAGCCCCGTAGTTTCCCGGTGGGGATTCGATCGGGATATCTCGCGTGCGCCCACCCTGCTACCCCTGTGCTGCGAAGGTGATTTGCCACAGGAAGCGGAACATGACTGAAGTCTTCTTCCACTGCTCCGACGATGCCGAGCACGTTCTCATCGATCGACGCGGCGTCGCCATGGGTCTGGCCGAGGTGCATCGCCACGCGGAGCGTCTGGTGTACTCGCTTCTCGCGAAGCCAGGCGCGGACGATTGGCGGAGCTGGGTCCTGCACGTCACCGATGAGTTCGGCGACGAAATCTTCGCCCTGTCATTTGCATCCATCCTCGGCAAGCCACACTGAGAGGACGCCATGGCGCTGCACCGGGCATTGAGCCAGATCATCGAACGATGGCAAACGCTGATGGGTCCCGTGTGGAATCCCTATCGGCCCGAGTTGCACTACATGCGAGGGCCCGGCCCCAGATGGCGCGCCAAGCAGCGTCGCCTGGGACGGCTGAAAGCCGTCTGACACCCGCACCTGTTCGCTGCCACTATTTCAATGGCAGGTACACGTCCGTGATCATTTCCTCTTCCCGGACGTTCGGACCGACATTGACGTAATGGAAGAACATCGGGAAGTCGCCCGGCACCTCGCCGCTCCGCGCCAGCCATTCCCCGTAAAGATACGCGGCGGCCTTGTTGTCATGACGGGAGCCGATGTCGCGCGCACGCGCGCAGCGATTGGCCGGGATGACCTTGGTGACGATCCCGAAGGAATTCGGCGCGACGTCATGCTCGACCGAAAGACAGAAATCGACGCGATGATCGGCAGGCTGCGTCGTCCGGGGGTCGGTATAGTGGACGCCGTAGCTGCGGTGTTTCGAGGGATCGAGAAGGCGCAGCTCGAGTTTCCATGCGATCAATTTGCGCGCGGTGTCATGTTCGCGCGCAGGTGAGCCATGATGCTCGATCGCCGCAACCATTGTTGCTGGAAACTCGACAATCTCGACGTTCATGAGGGCTGCCGATCCGGCGTGCTCACGCCGCCAGCAGCTTCTCGAACTCCTCAGGCTGGTATGATTTTCCCTCGCCGTCGGTCACCACGACCTTCCAGCCTTCGCTCGAAAACACCCGCGCCTTGGTGACAATGAGCAGGCGGCTCTCCCGCTCCGAGTTGACTTTCACGTTCTCGCGTTCCGCGATCATTTTGTAGGCCAATTTCCTCTCCCCCGCACTTTACGCTACCCTGTTCCATCCTCTCGCGTGCCAGCGGGCTTTGGCCGCAATTCGCCAACAGAGTGGCGATTTGGTGAAGGTCCACAGGGGGCAACGAACCACCAACAAAAAAGCGGCCGCAAGGCCGCTCTTCCGTTCACCGATCCCGGACGTGTCAATACGGATCGTAGGCATACGCGCCGTACGGAGACGGGCCGACGGTGACGCCGACCGGTCCGACGCCGACAGCGACGCCCGCCAGCGGCACGGTCTCGTAGGCCACATAGCCGCCACGCGGCATGCGCGGATAGCGATCCGTGTTCCACGGCGTACGCGTGCCGTAGCCGCCGGTGAGATATTGCGAGTTGGGATAGTTGAACCCAAGCGCCCCGGGCTCCTGCGTCGCTTCCTGGGCCATCAACGGGGTCGCGAGCGCGGTCGAAAGCACCGCGGCAGCCCCCAGCAGCTTCAGTTTCGTCATCAGTCTCCTCCATATGAGATGTGGGTTGGCAACGGCGCGGCGCCAGCGCTGTTCCGCAGCCCCGTTCAAGCCGCCGTGAAATCTGGCGTCATCGCGGCGATCGGACGCATCCACGCCGGTATCTGCTGGCCGACATGCCGCCATGCACACTGCTTTTGCTTAGGTTTGCCGCGATCCTCTGAAACCTGGAACTAACCTTCGGGCGTTAGCCTGATGGCTCATTTGGCGCTTAACGCGCGATTAACTTTGCTCTTTTGCAGGTCCGGGGGACGGGATGTTGCGTTTTGCGATGATTGCCGCAGCGCTGCTGCTCTCAGTGAGCCAGGCGCTCGCGCATGGAGACGAAGCGCCGCCCCCGCCAAAGAAGGGCCCGGCCACGGCGCCGGCGAACGTGGTCTTCACGCCCAAGGGGCCGGTGCTGACCGATCTCAAGGGCATGACGCTGTATTATTTCGACAAGGACGACTCCGGCAACAAGTCGACCTGCAACGGCAAATGCACCGAGCGCTGGATTCCGCTCGCAGCACCCGCCGACGCCGACGCGTTTGGCGATTTCACCGTGATCATCCGCAACGACGGCAGCAAGATGTGGGCCTATCGCTACCGTCCGCTCTATACCTCGCCGCAGGACAAGGCGCCGGGCGAAGCCAATGGCTACGACGCGTCCAATCCCAAACACTGGCACATCGCCCGCCCGGCCCTCTGAAGCGGGCGTCAGATTTCCAATTCCTCCGGTACGCTGCCGAACCGCCTGAGCACCGTCGTGGTCGCATCCGGATAACCCGCGCGCACGAAGGCCACGGCGCCGGCGTGACCGAATATCTTCCAGTAACCGCGGGCGCGTTCGATCGCGGCCTGCGGGCTGGCGCATTTGAAGGCTTCGCCGGCAACCAGCCCCTGATCGGTGCGGTCGATCGGCATGGCGATGAACTGGGCGACGTCGCTCATGGCGTCTCCTTGGCATTCCCTCGGCCTGGTCTGCTCCAGGCTTGTTTGAGATCAGCCAACGCCGATTTTCGCCTGATGATTTGACCTGAATCAACTCTGTTGCGCTGCACGCAGGGCAAGTCCTTGTGGCGCGGTGGCAGACGGGTGCAAGAGTTTCTTGAATGCAGGGCCGGGATTCAACATGATGGTTTCAACGTGATGGCGCAAAAGAACCGTCGTTGGAGAAAGCCTAATGCGACAGCAAGCCTATCCGCTCGAGCCTGCGCCGATCGCACTTCGTGATGACGGGCGCAAGCAGACGCGCTCACTTCCAGGTGCCACAAAGGACCTTTTCCTGCGGCTGACGGGTTGGCTCAACAGACTTGTCGAGGCTGGCGGGCCATTATCTTGAAGACGCGCACGACAGCGCGAAGGAGAAATACAGCGTGACCGACTTCAGTCCCTTGTCCAATCCGGAGATCGCCGACCGCATCGCGATTTTGCGCGACAATATTCGCCAGCTCACCGAGCAGGCAGCGGCGCAATCGGGCGCCGCGAACGAGGAGCGCACCGCCGAGCGCATCGCGGTCCAGAATGAGGAGCTGGAGAGTCTCGTGAAGGAGCAGGAGCGCCGCGCCCGGAAATAGCGCCTGTGGGCGGGGTTCCACACGCGGGGCGATGAACGTTCGCGCTTGCAACCAGCGCGCCATCAGCGCTAGCCTCTCAAAAAATTCAGGGAGGTTGGCGATGCGGACGGGCGTTTTGATCGGTTTGACAGCGGGCTTGATCGCGCTCGCGGCACCGGCGCAGGCTGAAAATCGCGCGACCTATGTGACCCTGGTATTGCAGGCCTTTGCCGCCAAGGTCGAATGCCCCAACACCGACGTCGTCTACCAGGACCTCCTGCAGAAGGCCCAGGACATGCAGCAGCCGGACGGCACCACGGAAACGGTGCGCAAGGCCATCGCCTATCTCTTGACCGGCGGCAAGATGGGCGAACGCGCCGACGACACGCTGATGGGCGAAGTCGCGCTGGCGACGCAGACCACCGACTTCGACCAGAAACGTCTTGGCCTGGAAACCTGGTGCGAGACCCAGAAGACCAAGCTTGCCGGCTTCATTCGGCCGAAGAATTAGGCTCGCTCACCTATCGGCAACAAAAGGTCCCGCTCGCGATGCGAACGGGACCTTCGAGATCAACCAAATCTGCCGAGATCAACGCTACCGCGCTAGTGGCGGTCGTTGCTGACCAGAACAACCGGCGCCGTCGGCTCGACGGGCTTTGTGGCCTCTGATGCGGCGGTCTGCGCTTGCGATGTGGTTGGCGATGTCTGTGCAGGCGGCGCGGCGGTGGCAACGGTCTGCTGCTCGGCGCTGGCCTCGCGGTTCCAGTCGCAGGCGGCGGCCGATTGTGCGGCAAGAGCAACAGCGGCGAAGGCGGTAGCGGCGACAAGCTTTTTCATGGCCGGGCTCCTCTCAGGGAAAGCCCTTATACCACGGGCCCGCCCCGCCCGGACCCGCCGGTCTCATCACGAACGCGTAAGCGGTCGTCATTCCGGATCGCCATTCCCCGAGAGGATCTGCGCCGCGCCGCCAAGCCCGCGCCGGAAGGCCTCATCGAAGGTGACGCCCCGGATCTGCCATTTGTGCAGCCGGCCCTGAAACTCCATCTGCCACGCGGTGATCCAGCCCAGATCGTCATCGCTCCAGGTGAGGTGGCCGACCAGCGCGACCTCGCCGCCCCGTCCGCCCGTGATCCCCGCAAGCTTTGCTGATGGCATCGACATAAGTTCCTCGGCGCTGACGTTTGCCTTCGCCAGCACCGCGGCCTCCGGCAAGACGATGGCCATCCCGCGCCTCGCCGCTGCGGCAGAAAGCGAATCGCGCTGCAGGTCGGACTGCTTCGCGTCCGACGTGACAATGAATTGCCGCGCGCCCTGCTCCATCTCGACGAACACGCCGAGATCCGGCCGCTGCGAAGACCATGGCTTGAAGCCAAGCGTCGCCAGCAGGCCGTCGATCTTCGCCTCGTCGAAATCGACAATGAGATCGTAGGGCCGGTCACGGGTGCCCTGCTCGTCGCGCGTCGGCGTGCCGGACATCTGGTCGTGATAGTCATAGGCTTTGACGAAGTCTTTTGCCCTCGCCTTGTAGGGTTCGAGCCTGACATCGCCGGCGAGCTTCAGCGCGCCCGAGACCTTGATCAGCACGTCCTCGAGACTGGCGGCAAAGCCGATGATTCGATTCGTCTCGCCCTGTCCGGTGACGATCGCCTGTGCGCGATAGAGGCTATCGGCTGCGGCAGCGAACGGGCCGCAACCGCAGGCGAGCACGATCGCGACCACTATCCTGGTAACGGCGCCCGCGGCGCCGAGACGATTCGATCGCCGATTCGATTGCCAATTCGGTTGTCTTGCCATCCGCCCGGTCCCTCCGACAAGGCGGCCATCATAATCCGGTGCGATTGCTCCATGTGGGCATCGAACAGCCGCAATCTGATCAACTTTCCGAATAAATTGCGGACAAGTTACACTTGCAACCGATTCGGCGAATAGTCTCCTTCGGTTAGAGGATGTTCTAGATGGCATTCTTCAGGCGTGAGCTCAGCCCGGTCGAGCGGTTCGAGAGCGTTTTGAACGTCAAAAAGACCGAGCGGGAGAAGCTCGCCGGCCGCCTTACGAGTGCCGAAGCGGCGCTGGTGGAACAGCGCGCAGCCACCGATAAACTGGCGCGAAGCGGCGCCAGCAATGCCCGGCTTGAAAAGGCCGAGACCAAGATGCGCACCGACGAGGAACGTGAGCGAACGCTGCGCACCGAGCTCGCCGATCTCGACGAGCAGATCGTCTCCACCGAACGAGCGCTGGCGGATGCGACGGCCCAGCGGGATCGC
>Ga0207707_10004146_pt1 | contig 12835 bp, 6 predicted proteins | sample KBSC83BmetaG_FD_184336 | JGI IMG/M metagenome (GOLD analysis project Ga0207707, IMG submission 184336) | Corn rhizosphere microbial communities from Kellogg Biological Station, Michigan, USA - KBS C8-3B metaG (SPAdes) (version 2) | ecosystem: Host-associated > Plants > Roots > Rhizosphere ... | reverse complement strand
CTCAGCCCCCTAGCCCCCTATCAAAAATCCACCGGCCTCAAATAACTCTCCCCGATCGCCGTTCCGCTGAGCATGGCCACGGTCGGTAGGCGCCGCTTCCAGTGGGTGCGCTCGACGCGCTGGTGGACGAGCTCTACGTCCGCGCGTGAAAAGCCGCGCGCGACGAGGTCGGCCGGCGAATAACCGTTGAGCAGCCCGTTCAGGATCTGGTCCGCCTTGGCGTACGAGATGCCGAGATCGCCTTCGTCGGTCTGGCCCTTGATCAGGTCGGCGGTCGGCGGTTTGGCCACAATGGCGTCGGGCACGCCGAGATGTCGCGCGAGCGCCCACACCTGTGTCTTGTACAGGTCGCCCAGCGGATTGATCGGTGGCGAGTCGTCCGCGTGCCAGGTGAAATAGCCGAACAATCGCTCGGTCTTGTTGCCGGTGCCGAGCGGGATGGCGTGGTAGCGCGCCGAGAGATCGAAGAGCGCGATCATGCGGACACGCGCCATCACGTTGCCGCGGCGTGTGCCATCGGCGTCGGGCTCATTGGCGAGGAAACCATCCACGGCGGGGGAGATGTCGATCGTGCGCGTCTCGATGCCGAGCGCGTCAATCACGAGCTGCGCGTGGGCGAGACTCTCGGGGCCGGACGTCCGGTACGGAAGACGCAGTCCCACGACGTTGTCTGCGCCCAATGCCTGCGCAGCCAGGAACGCCGTGACGGCGGAGTCCACGCCTCCGGAGATCGCGACGATGCCCTTCCGGAATCCGCGCTGCGCCATCTCGTCGCGCAGGAAGCGGCAGAGCCACTGTTCGACCAGCGCGGGATCGATCTCGAGCGGCGGTGGCCCGCCGCCGTCGTGTGGAGCGGGGCGCACGATTCCGGGCACGTGCACGCTCGCGGTGGCATCGTGATCGAGTCCGCGCATACTCGCCGCGGCATCGTTGTCCGCTCCGCGCGTTGGCTTGCCCGCCACCGGCGTGGCGCCGTCAAACGCGGCCGGCGCGGGCACTCGCGCGCGGATTCGACCCAACGTATCGAGCAGGTGGGGCATGGCCGTCCGCAGGTCGGCGAGCAGCGGCATGTCCGCGCGCGCTCGCGCGAGATCACCCAGATCGAGCGACAGCGCCAGCGTGGATTCACACCAGAGTGGCGCGCGCACGCGCACATCACCCGCGGGGCCCGCGATCAGCGCGCCGCCCGGAAAGCCCTTGCCGCCCTCGCTCGCCACCAGGTTGGAGAGCGATACGAAAACGCCGTGCTCCTCCGCGATGTCGCGTACGAGTCGCTCCCACCGTGCGACGCTCGCCGGCCCGGGCACCGCATCGGCGCGTGGCCACACGCCGCGCGCCGGTGCCGCGGCGCTGATGAAGATCACGCGGGCGCCGTCGAGCGCCGCCAGCGTCCCGGTGAGGCTGTGCCAGGCGTCCTCGCACACGAGCATGGCCGTGCGTCCCCACGGCGTCTCGAATGCCCGGATGTCGTGGCCGCGCTCCACGAATCGCTCCTCGTCGAACAACCCGTACGTCGGCAGGAAGTTCTTGCGGTGCACGTGCAGGATCGCCGGCTCCGCGCCGCCCAGCCGGACGCACATCGCGCTGTTGTACAGCGTGTCGTTCCACAGTTCGTAGAAGCCGAGCACGACGTGCAGCGTGCGCTCCGGTGGCACGGCGGCCAGGTAGAGTTGTTGCAACGTGGCGGCGAGCGTGCCTGCCGTGACAGCCAGCTCGCGCACGCCGCCTTCGAGGAAGTAGCCCGTGAGTGCGGCCTCGGGGAGGTGCAGGATGTCCGGGCGAGGCGAAACGCCATCAAGCTGCGCGAAGATGGCGCCGAGCCGCCGGAGATTTTCGGCGTACTCTCCCTTGCGCGGCGCGAACTGCAGCGTGGCGAGCTGAACGAAGGGTGGCATGCGTGGAAGTTGGCACCCGTGCGGCGGGGGAGCAACGCCGCCCTCCGTTCGTCGTCATCCGGAATGAGAAGACGATGCGGCGCGGCGGGGAAGACGGAACACGCACCGCGGCCGTGAGTACTGGCTGTATCTTTCAGATATCGAAGCGCAGGAGCCCGCGGCGCCAGTCGCGGGGCAGGACAACCGGTTCCGGCGCTGTGCGCCGGCCCCAGGGAGCGGAACTCAGAGTGATCAGCATCACTTCTTCATTGAAGCGCGCGACTCCGGTGCGGAGCCATGCGAGTGTTCTGGCGTGCACACTGCTCGTCGTCGCGGCGTTCGCTGCCCCGATCCCGCCCTCGCTCGCTGCGCAGAGCACTGGGCAGGCCTGGCAGATCGTTCAGCCCGCGCAGTCGTCTGTCGTACTTGCGCGCGACGGTTCGCTGATCGGCGAGATCGGCAAGCAGTTCCGGACGAGCGTATCGCTCCGTTCGCTGCCCAGGTATGTCGGAGAAGCGTTCATTGCCGTGGAGGATCAGCGCTTCTACGAGCACGACGGCGTGGACGTCGTCGGTTTTGCCGGCGCCATCAAGGACGCGCTCGGCGGACACGCGCGCGGCGCGAGCACCATTACGCAGCAGCTCGTGGGCAACATGCATCCGGATCTGATCAACCGCGCGGATCGCACCGGCGTCTCGGCCATCGAGCGCAAGCTGCGCGAACAGGCCGCCGCGCGGGAAATGGAGCGACACTACTCCAAGACACAGATCCTCGAAGCCTATCTGAACGACATCTCGTTCGGGCACGGCTGGTATGGCATTGAAGCGGCCGCCCGGCATTACTTCGGCAAGCCCGCCGCGGAGCTCACGCTCACGGAGGCCGCGACGCTCGCCGCGATGCCCAAGGGCCCGGCGCTGTACGATCCCATCAGGCATCCGGCGCGCTCGCGCGAGCGCCGCAACGTGGTGCTCGCGCTCATGCGCGAGCAGAAGTACATCACGAAGCAGCAGGAGACATCCGCCGCGGCGGATCCGGTCGTGACCGCGCCCGACGCCGGCATGCCCGCGGCGGCGCCGTATCTCGTGGACGCCGTGAAGTCGCTCGCGGATGCCGCCGGCGTGCCCGTGGAGAACGGCGGCTACCGCATCATCACGACGGTGGATCCGGACATGCAGCGCGCGGCGCACGAGGCGGTCGTGGACGGCCTCACCCGCGCGGAGTCGCGTCCGGGATATTCGCACCCCACGTTCGCCAATCACCCCAAAGGCAGCACCGATTACCTGCAAGGCGCCGTCGTCGCGCTGGATCCGGTGAATGGCGATGTCCTGGCGCTGGTGGGCGGACGCGACTACACGCAGTCGCCCTTCAATCGTGCGGTGAATGCCTTCCGCCAGCCAGGCTCGGCGTTCAAGCCGCTGGTGTACGCCGAAGCGCTCCATGACAGCATTGCCCCCAACGACATCATCCCCGATACCGCGCTCGCCATTCTGATGGACAATGGCACCGTCTACCGTCCACAGGATGACGACGGACAGTTCCTCGGTCCGATGACCATGCGGCACGCGCTCGTGACCTCGCGCAACTCCGTGGCGGTGCAGCTCGGTATGGATGTGGGAATTGATTCCGTGACGGCGCTGGCCAGGCGGCTTGGCATCGACACGCCCATCGCGCCGTATCCGTCGAGCGCTATTGGGGCTTCGTCGGTTCGTCCGATCGATCTCGTGGCGGCCTACACGGCATTCGACAATCTGGGGTCAGTCGTGGAGCCGCGGTTCATCAAGCACATCGAGGATCGCACCGGTCGCGTAGTGTGGACTCCGCCCGCCGCCGCACCGCGCTTCGCCATGGACCCGCGCGTCGCATTCATCGTGCGCGACATGATGCGCGACGTCGTGCAGCGCGGCACGGCGACGGCGGTGCGCCGCATCGTGCCCGACCGCATACCCGTCGCCGGCAAGACCGGAACGACCAATGACAACACGGATCTCTGGTTCGTCGGCATGACGCCGGACGTCGTCGCGGGCGTCTGGGTGGGATTCGACCAGCCGACGCAGGTGGCGCGTGGTGCCGCCGGCGGGTCGTTCGCGGCTCCCATCTGGGGCGACATGATCGCGAAGTATTACGCGAGCGGCCGCGCGGTTGGTACGTGGACCGATGTGCCGACGGGCGTCGTGACGGCGGAACTGGATCGCGACAGCGGCCAGGTGGCCACGGACAGCACGCCCCCCGACCGCCGCTACACCGAATACTTCCTTGACGGAACGCAGCCGGGCGCGCTGCGCAATCCGTGGTCGCTCTGGCAGTGGGGGCCGGTCGGGGTCAGGTAGGCTGCTGCCGCCCCCCGCCACCCCGCCCTTGGGAATCGGCAATCGGGAATGGGGAATCGGTAAGGCAATCCGCGCCCTCCCGCCGCACCCCTATTTCATCAAAAGCAGGGAATCGGCCTCCCCATTCCCCATTCCCACCATTCCCCATTCCCGATTGCCGATTCCCAAGGGCGGGGTGGCGGGGGGCGGTTACTTCACTCCCGCCAGCGCCGGCTCCTCCACGGAGGAGCCGTGCCGGACGATCGCGATCTCGAAGACCTCGTCGAGCGCGGTCACCGGATGAAACTCGAGCGCCTTCCGTACATCCTCGGGCAAGTCCTCCAGGTCCGCTTCGTTATCCTTGGGCAGGACGATAGTCTTGATTCCCGCGCGATGCGCGCCGAGTACCTTCTCCTTCAATCCGCCAATCGGCAGCACGCGGCCGCGCAGCGTGATTTCTCCGGTCATCGCGACATCCTTTCGCACCGGCTGTCCTGACATCGCCGAGACGAGCGCCGTTGCCATGGTCACGCCGGCGGACGGCCCATCCTTCGGAATCGCGCCAGCGGGCACGTGGATGTGCACCTCCACGCTCCCCAACTGATCGGCCGGAATGTCCAGCTGCGAGGCGTGTGTGGCCGCGTACGTAAGCGCCGCGCGTGCCGACTCCTTCATCACGTCGCCGAGCTGGCCGGTGAGAATCAGCGAGACGGCTCCCAGCCCCGTGATCTGCGTACCGCGATCCGGATCGGGTGCGCGTTCCAGCGTACGGACCGCCGCCTCGACGAACATGATGTCGCCGCCGGCGGGCGTGTAGTACATGCCCGTCGCCACGCCAACTTCGTTTTCCTCCGCGGCGCGCTCGGGGTGCACCTTGGGACGGCCGAGCAGCGCGCGGACCTCGTCCGGCGTGATCGTCATGCCGGTCTTCTCGCCCGCCGCGATCTTGCGCGCCACCTTGCGCGCCACGGCGCCCAACTCGCGTTCGAGCTGTCGCACCCCGCTCTCGCGCGTGTACTGACTCACCACCGACATGACCGCGTCATCCGTGAGCGTCACGCCTTTCTGCGACAGGCCGGCCTCCTCGAGCTGGCGGGGCAGCAGATACTTCTTCGCGATTTCCGCCTTCTCCCGCTCCGTGTAGCCCGAGAACTCCACGACTTCCATGCGGTCGAGCAGCGGGCCCGGAATGTTCTGGATGAAGTTCGCCGTCGCGATGAACAGCACCTCGCTCAGATCGAACGGGATGTTGAGATAGTGATCGGTGAACGTATCGTTCTGCGCGGGGTCGAGCACCTCGAGCAGCGCGCTCGCCGGATCGCCCTGGAAGCTCACGCCCAGCTTGTCCACTTCATCCAGCAGGAACACGGGGTTCTTCGTCCCCGCCTGCTTCATTCCCTGGATGATGCGCCCCGGCATCGCGCCCACGTAGGTTCGCCGGTGGCCGCGAATGTCGGCCTCGTCACGCGCACCGCCGAGCGATGCACGCACGTACTCGCGTCCCAGCGCACGGGCGATGGACTTCGCGATGCTCGTCTTGCCCACGCCCGGCGGGCCGATGAACAGCAGGATCGGACCCTTCGCCATGGCGCGCGCCTTCGCCTCGCGCGTGTCGGTAATCGGATGATCGTCCGCGCTCGATGTGCCGAGCGACGGCGTCGCGTCCTCCTTGGCCGGGCGTACCTTGAACGCCGGGAATTCGCCGGTCTTGGCGACCTCCTCAGCGAGCTCCTGTGCACGAAGCTGGCGCACCGCCAGGAATTCGAGCACGCGGTCCTTCACATCCGGAAGTCCGTAGTGGTCCTCGTCGAGCACGTCGGCCGCGTGCTTCAGATCGAGATTGTCATCCGAACGCGCGTTCCACGGGAGCTCGGCGATCCAGTCGAGGTAGGTGCGAATGACCTGCGCTTCCATGGACTCGCGCCCCGCGCGCTCCAGCCGCCCCAGCTCGCGCTCCACTTCCTGCCGCGCGGTCTTGGGCAGCTCCAGCTTCGTGAGCTTCTCGCGCAGCTCCTCCATCTCGCGGCTCTGGTCGTCGTCACCCAGCTCCTTCTGGATGGTCTTCATCTGCTCGCGCAGGTACATTTCGCGCTGCCGCTGGCCAAGCTCTTCCTGGACCTGCGACTTGATGTCTTCCTGCGCCTCGAGCAGGCCGATCTGGCGCTGGACGTGCACCAGCACGCGCCGCAGCCGCTCCTCGACGCTCAGGGTCTCGAGCAGCCCCTGCTTCTCCGGGACGGTCAGGTCAATGTAGCCGGCCACGAGATCGGCGAAGCGACCCGGCTCCGTGACCGCGTCGAGCACCTGATGCACGACTTCCTCGGGCAGCCCGCGCTTTTCGCCGAGCTCCCCGGCGCGCTCGCGCGCCTCCTTGTGCAGCGCCTCGAATGCCGCGTCGTGCTCGTCCAGCGGATTCATCTCTTCCACTGGAATCACGATCGCGCTGAGGTACTGGTCTGTCATGGTGTACTGCAGAGCGGTCGCACGCTGCTCACCCTGGAGCAGCAATTGCACGCCGCCCAGCCCACGCTGCACCTGGCCGATGCGCGCGATGACACCCATGGAATAGAGAATCTCCGGCGTCGGTTCCTCGCCGTTGTCGCGCTGCGCGACGGCGAAGACCAGCCGGTCGGCCTTGATGGCGGCCTCAATGGCGCGCAGCGTTCCAGGACGCCCCGCGGCAATGGGCTGCGCCAGGCCCGGAAAGATCACCGTTCCGCGCAGTGGCAGAACGGGCAACGTTTGACGTTGTGCCATGTTGGTCGAAACCCTGATAAAGGACTGCTCGTTGAATCTTCCTCGGGCAATGCGTGTTCCATGCCCACCCTGCACGCATGAGTTACGCCGGGGCGGCAGGATTTGCAACTTCTACCCGCCTGATTGACGTACTGTATCTGCCCGTGCGGCTGAATCATCTTTTCAGATGGTGCGGCCAGTGGTACACTAAGCATCTTGTATTCCCTCCAGGACCATATAGTGCCCGATCCGATCGCCCTGTCATCTGACGCGGAAATGCGCGCCCTCGCCGAACGTGCGCTGGCGCCGCAGTTCGACGTGGAGAGCGAACTCGGACGCGGCGGAATGGGCATCGTGTACCGTGCCAGAGATCGTCGGCTGAAGCGCGAGGTCGCGGTCAAGGTGTTGCCGCCGGAACTGGCATTTCGCGGGGAGATCAAGTCGCGCTTCTTGCGCGAGGCGGAGACCGCGGCGCAGCTCAATCAGCCGAATATTGTCCCGATCTACGCGGTTGACGAGCGCGAGGGGCTCGTGTTCTTCGTCATGGCCTGCGTGGATGGCACCACGGTGGGCAAGCGGCTGCACGACGAAGGCGCGCTCCCCGTGGACGATGCACGCCGCATCATGCGGCAGGTGTCGGATGCGCTGGCGTACGCACACGCGCGCGGCGTCATCCACCGCGACATCAAGCCGGACAACATCCTGCTCGATCGCGAGAGCAAGCGTGCCATGGTCACGGACTTCGGCATCGCGCGCGCCATGCAGGAAGGGGCGGACTCGCGCCTCACAGCGACAGGGATGGCCATTGGCACGCCCGCCTTCATGTCGCCGGAGCAGGCGGCGGGCGAGCACGAGATTGACGGACGGAGCGACCTGTATTCGCTGGGCGTGGTGGGTTATCAGATGCTCACCGGCCAGCTCCCGTTCAGAGCGGGGAGCACGGCGTCCATGCTCATGAAGCAGATCACCGAGCGCCCCGCTCCGGTTCAGCAGCTCCGTCCCGATGTGCCTCCTGACCTGGCGGCGATCGTCATGACGCTGCTCGAAAAGGAGCCAGCGAACCGCTTTCCCAGTGCGTCAGCGCTCTCGGCCGCGCTCTCAGGCGACGCGAGCGCCATGCCCGCGGCGCCTGCGCCGTCCGCGACAGCCACGGCGCCCGCCCGGCCCTACACCGGCGCGGTGCCCACGTCGCCGCTTCCCGCAGCCTATGCGCCGGGCGTGGCACCCGCGAGCGTGCCGCCGGGGGCAGGGCAGTACACCACGCCCACGCCCGACGACATCGCGCGCTGGTCAGCGCCCGAAGTCCAGCATTTCCGGTCGCGCTTCGCCAAGTTCGCCTTCGTGAACGCGGCGATCATCATCGCGTCCATCCTCACGGGCAGCGGGCTGTACGTGGTGACGGTGTTCTGGGGGATCTGGCTGGCTGCGAAGTACTCCAAGCTGTGGTCCTCGGGGTACGACTGGCGTGATGTGTTCCGGCAGCCGCGCGACCGGCGGCTGCTCGACGTCGCATCGGAAACCATCGAGTACGCGCAGACGCTGCCGCATGCGCTCTTCAATGCGAAGGAGCGAGAGAAATTGCGGGCGCGCTCCGCGCAGCGTCCGGCACTGCCAGGTGCGAATGCGATGTCCGCGACCTCCGCGGACTTCGGCGCGTATGCGGACACGGTGCAGCGCGCGGAGCGCGATCGCGCCGAGGTCATCCGGCAGGTCAGCGATCTGCCCAAGGGAGATCAGAAGCTCGTGAACGGCGTGATTCCGGCCGCCGAGGGACTGTACAATCGTGTGAAGTCGCTTGCGATCTCGCTCGTCGAGCTCGACCGGACACTGGTGCCGGGTGCCGGGGAGCGCATCGAGCGCGACATTGCCCGCCTCGAGGCGCAGGCGAATCCGCTGGATGTCGCGGCGAGCGAGCAACGCGTGCGGCAGCTCGCCACGCTGAAGCGCGAACGACGCGCGCAGGCGGATGCGGTGAAGCGGCAGAGCGACGCGCGCGCCAAGCTGGAAAGTTGCGGGCTGGCGCTGCAGAACATGCGGCTCGATGTACTGCGGCTGCGCGCGGGCAGCGTGGCGAACGTCACGGGCCAGATCACGTTGCTCACCGAGCGCGCGCGTTCCCTGGCCGACGATGTGGACGCGGCGGTGCAGGGCGCAAGCAGTGTGCGGCGCTGAGTCGGCGTCTGGCGCGCCGCCTGGTGCGCCACCGTTCGCGGCACCTGGCGTAACACAGGGCGAGAGATGATGGATCCGATGCTGGAGCGCGTGGTCGCGGCGGTGGGCAACGCCTACGACATCGAGTCGGAGATCGGACGGGGCGGGATGGCCGTCGTCTACCAGGCAACGGATGTGCGACTGCGCCGGCGTGTGGCCATCAAGGTCCTGCCGCCGGAGCTCGCGTTCCGCCCGGATGTGCGCAGCCGCTTCCTGCGTGAAGCGCAGACGGCGGCCCAGCTCAGTCATCCCGACATCGTTCCCATCTACTCGGTTGACGAACAGAACGGACTCGTCTTCTTCGTCATGGCGCTGGTGGAAGGCGAGAGTCTCGCCGCGCGCTTCAGTCGGGGCCCGCTGGAGATCGAGGATGCCCGCCGCATTCTGGCTGAAGTTGCCGATGCGCTGGCGTACGCACACGCGCACGGTGTCATCCATCGCGACATCAAACCGGACAACATCCTGCTCGATCGCGACAGCGGCCACGCGCTCGTCACGGATTTCGGCATCGCGCGCGCGGCGGAAGCCGATTCGCGCCTCACCGCCACCGGCATCACGGTGGGTACCCCCGCGTACATGTCGCCCGAGCAGGGCATGGGCGACCGCGATGTGGATGGCCGGAGCGACATCTATTCGCTCGGCGTGGTCGCCTACCAGGTCCTCACCGGGAGCCTGCCGTTCCGCGCGAACAATACGCCGGCGATGATCATGAAGCACGTGTCGGAAACGCCGCGGCCGGTGCGCGAGCTGCGACGCGACGTACCGCCGGCGCTGGCGGCGGCCATCGAACGTGCACTGGCGAAGGATCCGGATGACCGCTTTCCCGATGCTGCCGCGTTCCGCGATGCGCTGCTGAACCGATCGGAGCAGCCATTGCCATGGCAGCACGCGGCGGCGCCCGTCTCGCGAGCGGTCGCACCCGGCTGGCCGGCGCAGCCGGCCCCGTACCCCGTGCCGCCCGTTGCATCAGTGCCGCCACCCTCGCCAGCGCCGCCATCGCCACCGATGCCGCTGCTGCCGCCGGTGCCGCCACCCGGTCTGTCACGCGGTGAACGGAAACACTTCTATCGCAATTACTATCGCGGAACGCTGCAGGGATACACGCCGGGCGTGCAGCCCTCGGCGGAGACCATTCTGCACCGGCGCATCACCAGCTTCCGGCGGAATCTCGCGAGCACCGCGACGACGACGGCCATCCTGTTCGGCATCAACATGGCGACGTCGCCGCACTTTCCATGGTTCCTCTTCCCGATGTTCGGCATGGGACTGTCCACGGCGCGACAGTGGAGCGGCCTCTGGGCGGAAGGCGTGGGCTGGCATCGCATTCTGCACAACGCGCCGCCGGCCACCACGTCGCCGGCGTCGGTGCCACAGCTCGTGGCGCCGGCGTCGGCCGTGGATGAGGCCGTGGCGAAGATGGTGCCGCGCGAGGTGCTGAACGGTCCGTACGGAAAGCAGGTACGTCGCGCCGCGTCGGATCGCCTGGCCGTCCTCGCCATCGTGAATTCACTGGCGGAATCCGATCGGAGCATGATTCCGGACGTGTTGCCCACGGTGAACGCACTGGCCGAGCGCGCGGCATCGCTCGCACAGACGCTGCACCAGCTCGACGAGGATGCGCCGCCCGATACGCTCACGCACCTCGGAGAGCGCATCGCGCAGGTGCGGCGCGAGAACGCGGCCGCCTCGGACCACGACCGGCGGCTGTCGTTGCTCGAACGACAGTACGCGTCGCTGGAGGAGCTGTCATCGCGCCGTGCGCGCCTGCATGGACAACTCGAGAGCGCCGGGATCGCGCTGCAGAATCTGAAGCTCGATCTGCTGAAGCTGCGTTCGTCCGGCGTCCAGTCGGCCATTTCGGAGGTGAACAGCGCGACGGTGGAAGCGCGCGCGCTGTCGCGCGACATCGCGCACGTGCTGGAAGCGGCGGACGAGGTACGGAAAATCTGACTGGCGCGGCGCGCGGGCATGGCGCGGCCGATCTCTACTGCTTGAGCCACTCCTGCAGGATGGCACTCACCGCTTCCGGTGCCGCCTCCGGAGTGAAGTGCCGGACATTCGGGATGATGTGCAGGGTCGATCCCGGAATGGCGTCGTGCAGGCGTCTGGTGGTGTCGGGCGAGAGAAACGGGTCGTGCGCGCCGCCGATCACCGCGGTCGGCGCAACGATGTTCTGCAGACGCGGCTCGAGCGCGATGGTCTCCTTCACATCCAGCGCTTCGAGATGCTGCACCAGCACATCGCGTCCCTCCGGGCTGCAGAACGGACGAATGTAGATGTCCACCGAGCGCGTGCCGCGCTCATCGTGCGTGTAGCCGCGTTCCAGCTCCGCGCGCACCACGGACGCGACCCAGCTCGCGGGGAGATGGCGCGTGAGTGGCAGCGTGGCGCGCGCCAGCTTCACCTGCGCGGTGGGCCAGTCGTCAAAGGCAACGGAATTCATCAGTCCGAGTCGCGACACGCGCGTGGGATGATGCACGGCGAGATACTGCGCAATGCCGCCGCCCACGTCATGACCCACGATGGCGGCGTACGAAATGCGCAGGATGTCGAGCAGACTCACGACGCGCTCGGCGTGCCCGCGGATGCTGAGATCGCGCTCGAGCGGGCGATCGCTGCGCCCGTAGCCGAGGAGATCGAGCACGACGATGCGATGCCCCTCGGGGAGCAGCGGTACGAGATCGCGCCAGAGATGCGAAGAGGTGGGGAACCCATGAATGAGAACGACAGGTTCCCCGGCGCCGCGACTGCCCGCGGCGTAGTAGTACAATCGAGCGCCGCCGACGTCTACGAACTCACCGCGCATCGGTCTGACTCAGAAAAATCAAATATCAGGAACAAACGGTCGTGCCAGGGAATCACCACGCCATCTCTCGACAGGTGCAAGCGCGGTGCCATGCATCCGGTCGCATGCCCGCGCGGAATCTGCCCGATCGGATGGAGCCGGCGTCAGAAACCCACGCCAACACCCGCGCGCCATTCCACGATCTTCCCCGCAACAGCGGATGCGGCCACGGTGTACGGCGATGCGAGGTAGAGCTGCCCCGGTCCGGAACGACCGGGAAAGTTCCGGTTGATGGCGGAGATCGTGACCTCGTTCTTCGTGCGCGACACGCCCGGACCCGCGTTGATGCACGCGCCGCACGATGGCTCGATGAACGTCGCGCCCACGTCGGCGAAAATCCGGTCGTAACCCTGCTCCTGGCAGTACTCGAACACTTCGCGCGACCCGCACTGGATGAAGCAGCGTACGTGCTCCGGTACGTGCTCGTTCCGCTCCAGCGCTTCCCGGAAGACACGGGCGTACATGTCCATGTCCTCCTTCTTGCCAGCCGTGCACGAGCCGGCGTACGCAATGTCGATCGCGACCTCGTCGGGCAGCTCGTCCACCGCGATGCCGTTGCCCGGATCGCCGGGCAGCGCGAGCATCGGCCGGAGCGATGCGGCGTCGATCTCGATGACCTTGACATACCCGGCGCCGGGATCCGACGTCAGGCCATCGCACAGCGCGCGCGCAGCCTCATGCGTCATGCCGCGCTGCGCGACCAGATATTCGACCGTGCGCTCATCCGGCGCGATGATGCCGGTGAAGGCGCCCACCTCGGCCGCCATGTTGGTCATCGTCGCGCGTTCGTCCACCGAGAGCGCCTCCACCGCCTCGCCGGCGTACTCGATGATCTGCCCGATCGCCGCGCCGCTCTTGATGTA
>Ga0207707_10004142_pt1 | contig 12844 bp, 8 predicted proteins | sample KBSC83BmetaG_FD_184336 | JGI IMG/M metagenome (GOLD analysis project Ga0207707, IMG submission 184336) | Corn rhizosphere microbial communities from Kellogg Biological Station, Michigan, USA - KBS C8-3B metaG (SPAdes) (version 2) | ecosystem: Host-associated > Plants > Roots > Rhizosphere ... | reverse complement strand
GGCCAATGCCTTCCGGCACGTCCAGGTAGGCGACACGGCGGCGCAGGTGACCGCCATGTTGGGTAGGCCCGGGAGCGAGGTGAGCGGCAGCGGCGGCAACCTCGAGTATCGCTACACCTCGTGGCCGATCCCAACAGTCTGGAAGGTCCGCTTCAGCGGCGGCAAGGTCGTGGAGAAAACCGACAACTAACGGCCGCGTTCGAGCTAGCGCGCGGCCGCCACCGCGGCACACTCCTTGCTGGATTCTCCCAAGCATACGCTGACAAACGGGAGATCGAGCATGAAGACGACTGTCATCTGGGCGGCCATAGCGGCCGTGATGTTGGGTGTTGCCGGTTGCAACAAGGCCGAGTCGCCTGGAAAAGTCGATAGCGACGTCGCCAAGGCAGCCAACAAGGCGGCGGAGAACGACGTCAAGGCCAACGAGGACGAGGCCAAGACGGCACAGTCCGCGAACGAGGATGTGGCGAAGGATGAGCAGAAGGCCGACGCCAAGACGGCCGATGCCGCCGCCGACACTGCGGTTACCCAGGCCGAGGGCGACAACAAGGTCGCGCTCGCCAAGTGCGAGGCGTTGTCGGGCGATGCGCAGAAGAATTGCAAGGACGAGGCGAATGCCAGGCTGCACGAGGCGAAGGCGCACGCCAAGGCGATGAAGGACAACCGCGGCTGAGAGTTTCTGTGAAGGAAGGGTTTCAATGAAGGCAGGGCCCGCGCCGTGGGTGGCGCGGGCCCGGTGCCGATTCAGGCCGAAATTCAGGCCAATGCTTGCACGGCCTGCATGATCCCTTGCGGATCCAGGCCCTGATAGCCCACCTGCTGCCACAGGCCTCCGCAGCCCTCGCGATGCGTGCCTATGTGGTTGTACCGACCCTTGAAACCGGCCTGCAGCAGGTAGCTGCCATAGCGGCTACCGAGACCGGTCTTGACGTTCCAGCCTTCCGCGACGAGCACGAAGGATGCGCCAGCGAGCTTTTTCATCATGTCGGCGTCGACGACGTTGATCGTCGACTTGTTGATCAGGCCGACCGCGACGCCTTGTTCCTGCAGGCGGATGACCGCGTCGAGGGCTCGATAGACGATCTCGCCCGTCGCAACGACGTAGCCCCCACCGGCGGGGGCATCGCGCACGATGTGATCCTTGCCCGGCTCGAACGGTTTGCCCTGGTACAAAGGCTTGCCGTCGGCGCCGAGGAGGTCGGGCACGGCGGCGCGGGTCGAAAACAGGAACCGCAGGCCCGGGTCGTTGAAGATGCGTTTGACGCATGCGGCGAACTGGTGCTGATCCGCGGGAAAATACAACCGCGTGGTGTCTTCCCCATGACCGGGTGTCAGGCCACCGTCGGCAAACATGCTATTGATCCCGAAGTGGCACGTGTTATCCGCCATGTCGTCGACGCCGCTGTGGCTGAAGTGGGCGAGGACGTTCGAGAAGTTCAAGCGAGCCATCGTGATCTCGCTCACGCACATTTCCAGAAACGCACTGAACGTGCCGTAGATGCCCTGCTTGCCCGGTGAGGCGCCGAAGCCGGACGCCGCAGAGTAGTTGCCGCGCTCCATGATGCCGCCGCGGACGAACACTTCCGGGTGTTTCTTGCGAATGTGGTGCAGGCCGCAGGAGCCTTCCAGGTCGTTGTCGAACACGCGCACGCGTGCGATGCGATCCGCTTCGCTCATGCCGTCGAGAATCTCATTGACGATCTTGCCGAAGTCGTCACGGTTCTTGCCCATACCGGAGGAGCCGCGGTAGGTCAGCGGGCTCTTGTTGGGCTTCGCCGCCTTGAGCATCTGGATTGCCGCCTCGTACCCACCCCGCTTCTCCAGGTAGTGAATGGCGTGTTCGAGCTCCAGCACGTCGTGCGCCTTGGGGTTGCCCTGGACGCCCTCGATGCCGGGAGCCATCGGGCGCTTGACTACGATCGCACGCGGCAGCGGGTCGCAGAATGCACGGCAGAGCTCGATGTGCAGCGCGTCGAGGTCTTCCCCCATCGTCGTGGCAGTCTGCAAGCCATATCCGGCCAGCGTCCGGGTGAGGTCGTACTCATCCAGATACTCCTGCGGGTGCCCGGCGATCGTGACGTTGTTGTCATCGACAATGACTTTGATATTCAGTCTCTTCGCCACGGCGAGGCGAGCGGCTTCCGCGTCGTCGCCCTCCTGCTGGCTCCCGTCGGAGCCGAGCAGCACGACGGCCTTGCCGGGATGGGCCATTGCGACGCCGTTGCAGAACGCCCATAAGTGGCCCAGCCGTCCGGAGCTGAACTCCAGGCCCGGCGTGAGTCCTTTCTCGGGATGCCCCGGCAGGCCGGCTCCGAACTCGCGATAATGCAGCAGCTTCTGCGCCGGCATGGCTCCCTCGAGGACGCTCAGCAGATACTGGGTCGCCACGCGATGTCCGGCCTCATCGTAGAAGACGGGCACGATAGGTGCGCCATTGGCGATGAAAGCGCGAACGATCATCATCTCCGGAACTGTGTCGTACGCGCCCCCGGTATGCCCGGACAAGCCTTTCGTCCCGGCCAGCGCCGTGAAGAACACGATGGTGTCGCGGCACAGCTGGATGTTGTGCTCGAGCGTGGCCCGCTGCTCGTCCGTGAGGGACGCAGAGGCGGGGTCGAGCTTCAGCGGTCGAAGGGCCGTGAGGTCAATGGGGAAGGTTTCGTTGGGCATGGGCAACAATCCGTAAATGTCGAACGCTCAGGATAGCGCTATGAAGATCAGTCCGCTCGCAGGCAAACCGGCGACCACGATCCCTCGAGTGGACGTGCCCCGGCTCGTGACAGCGTACTACACCGGGAAGCCGGATCCCGCGGTGCCCGCGCAGGCGGTGGCTTTTGGCACTTCCGGTCACCGGGGTTCGGCCCTCGACCGGACGTTCAATGAGGACCACGTGCTGGCCATCGGCCAGGCGATCTGCGAGTACCGTGCAAAGAAGGGGATCGACGGCCCTTTGTTCCTCGCGATCGATACGCATGCGCTCTCGGTCCCGGCTTGCGCGAGCGCGCTCGAGGTGTTTGCCGCGAACGGCGTCGAGGTCATGCTTGCCAAGGATGACGAGTACACGCCCACACCAGTCCTCTCGCACGCGATTCTCACGTACAACCGGGGTAGAACCTCAGGTCTGGCGGACGGCGTCGTCGTCACTCCGTCGCACAATCCGCCGACGGACGGTGGGTTCAAGTACAACCCGCCCAATGGCGGACCCGCCGAAAGCGATGTCACAGGCTGGATAGAGCGGCGCGCCAACGAGCATCTGAAGGCGGGCATGGGACAGATCAAGCGGATGCCCTTCGAGGCGGCGCTGCGTGCCGCGACGACCCATCGACATGACTTTCTGAACGCCTATGTGAGCGACCTCGGGAACGTCATCGACATGGAGGCCATTCGCAATGCGGGACTGCAGCTCGGGGTGGACCCTCTAGGTGGGGCCGGGGTGCACTTCTGGGGGCCGATCGGCGAACGCTATGGGCTCAATCTTCGGGTCGTCAGCGACGAGGTGGACCCGACGTTCCGGTTCATGACCCTGGACTGGGACGGGCGCATCCGCATGGATCCTTCGTCGTCCTACGCAATGCAACGGCTCACCGGCCTCAAGAACCAGTTCGATATCGCCTTTGCCTGCGATACCGACCATGACCGGCACGGCATCGTGACCCGCAGCGTCGGACTCATGCCGTCAAATCATTACCTGAGCGTCGCCATCCATCATTTGTTCCAGCATCGTCCGCGCTGGAGTCCGGACGCGGGCGTCGGCAAGACGCTGGTCAGCAGCCGCATGATCGACCGGGTCAGCGCTCAGCTGCACCGCAAGCTTTATGAGGTCCCCGTGGGCTTCAAATGGTTCGTCGACGGGCTCTGCAGCGGCTCGCTGGGGTTCGGCGGAGAGGAGAGCGCCGGCGCCTCCTTTCTGAGGCTGGACGGCTCGGTGTGGACGACGGACAAGGACGGTATCATCCCCGGTCTGCTGGCTGCCGAGATGACGGCGCGAGCCGGGCGCGATCCGGGGGAGATTTACGCCGCACTCGCTCGGGATCTCGGCGAGCCCGTATTCAGCCGGGTGGATGCGCCGGCGACCCCGGAGCAGAAGCAGCTGCTCTCGAAGTTGTCCGCTCAGCAGGTGCATTCGACCACGCTGGCGGGCGAGAAGATCGAGCAGATTCTCACCAGCGCGCCCGCCAATGGCGCCCCACTCGGGGGAGTGCGCGTTTCCACTGTCAATGGCTGGTTCGCGGCACGGCCGTCCGGGACCGAGAACATCTACAAGGTCTACGCCGAGAGCTTCAAGGGCGCCGAGCACCTGAATCGGATTCTGACGGAGGCGCAAAGCATCGTCAGCGATGCTCTGCGGGCTTAGAGATCGATGAGCGAACCGCCTGCAGAGCGCGCACCGGGCGCGAATCACGCTCCGGACACCAGCCACTCGCATTTCCGGACGCTTCCGGTCGACGTCGAGGCCTTCAGGCAACTCGCCGAGCTGGCGCTCGATCTGCGCTCGACGTGGAATCACGCGAGCGATGAGCTGTGGCGGCGGATCGATCCGGTTCTGTGGGATCTCACGCACAATCCCTGGGCGGTGTTGCGCACCGCCTCGCGTGCGCAGATCGAGAAGCTCGCGGCGGACCCGGCGTTTCGCGCCAAGCTCGACGAGCAGCGACGCACCCGGCACGAGGCGCGCCATCGTCCCGGCTGGTTCCAACAGGCGCATGCGCAATCCCCTCTGAGCCGTGTCGCCTACTTCAGCATGGAGTTCATGCTGAGCGAGGCGCTGCCTATCTATTCCGGCGGCCTGGGCAACGTGGCGGGCGATCAGCTGAAGGCGGCCTGCGACCTGGGGGTGCCGGCGGTCGGTGTCGGGTTGTTGTACCAACAGGGGTACTTCCGCCAGGTCATCGACATGAACGGCTCCCAACAGGCGATGTATCCCTACAACGATCCGGGCCAGCTGCCCATCGCGCCGTGTCGCGGCCGCAATGGCGAGTGGCTGCGCCTGCAGCTGGAGCTGCCGGGCCACACGATCTGGCTGCGAGTCTGGCAGGTGCACGTCGGACGCGTGAAGCTGTACCTGCTGGACACCAACGACATCGCCAACTATCCGGCGTATCGCGGCATCACGAGTGAGCTGTATGGCGGCGGCCCGTATTTGCGGCTGATGCAGGAAATCGTGCTGGGCATCGGCGGCTGGCGCTTGCTGGAGGCGCTGGATCTGAAGCCGGAAGTCTGTCACCTGAACGAGGGGCATGCCGCCTTTGCCGTTCTCGAGCGAGCGCGCAGCTACAGGCTCGCCACCGGCACGCCTTTCGATGTCGCTTTGGCGGCGACGCGTGCGGGCAATCTTTTCACCACGCATACCGCGGTTGCGGCAGGTTTCGATCGCTTTGCGCCTGAGCTGGTGGCGACTCATCTCGGCGAATACGCCCGCACGCAGCTGGGGATTTCCGTCGAGAGCCTGCTCGGCATGGGCAGGCAGAATCCCCAGGATGCGTCTGAGAGCTTCAATATGGCGTACCTCGCCATCCGCGGCAGCGGCGCGGTCAATGCCGTCAGCCGATTGCACGGCTTTGTGAGCCGGGAGTTATTCGAGTCCGTGTTCCCAGGCACCCAGTGGACGAAGTGCCGGTCGGTTACGTCACCAACGGCGTCCACGTCCCCACCTGGGATGGCGCGGAGGCGGATGCGTTATGGACGCAGTACTGCGGGAGTCAGCGCTGGCAAACCGAAGCGGATGCCATCGATGGTGGCATTCGTGACGCCAGCGACGAGGTGCTCTGGAAGTTCAGAGCCTCCGCCCGAAAGGCGTTGATCGAGTATGCGCGTGAACGGCTCTCGCGAGAGCTGACTGCATCCGGCGTCCCTCACGAGGCCGTCGAGAATGCCAAGCGGATGTTCGATCCCGACGTGCTGACTCTCGGGTTCGCTCGCCGGTTTGCCACCTACAAGCGACCGAATCTGCTGTTGAGCGATCCGCAGCGACTGCTGAGGATTTTGACGAACGCGCAACGGCCCGTGCAGCTCATGATAGCGGGCAAGGCGCATCCGGCCGACGAGCTGGGTCAGGCGCTCATCCGTCAATGGGTGCAGTTCATTCGCAGTACCGCTGCGCGTCAGCACGTGATTTTCCTGAGCGACTACGACATGTTGCTCACGGAGCGCCTGGTGCAGGGGGCCGACGTTTGGCTGAACACGCCGCGTCGCCCGTGGGAGGCCAGCGGTACGAGCGGCATGAAGGTGTTGGTGAACGGTGGCATCAATCTCTCGGAGCTGGACGGGTGGTGGGCCGAGGCCTACACCCCCGAAGTCGGTTGGGCGCTCGGCGACGGTCGGGAGCACGGCGACGATCCGCGTTGGGACGCCATTGAGGCTGATCAGCTCTATCAATTGCTCGAGCGGGAGGTCGTACCCGAATTCTACGACCGCGACGCCGACGGGATTCCGCGTGCATGGGTCAAGCGGATGAAAGAGAGCATGGCGCAGTTGACCGCGCGGTTCTCAGCCAGCCGCACGGTGCGAGAGTACACGGATCGCTACTACGTTCCGGCCGCCAAGGCGTTCACAGCGCGCACTCGTGACAGCGGTGCATGCGCAGAACGGATTGCCGCCTGGCGGCGCGAGCTTGCGAAGAACTGGAGTGGGATGAGCTTCGGCGAGGTCAAGGTCACGACCGACAACGGGCGCCATCGGTTCGAGGCGCAGTTGCATCTCAATGGGCTCGCGCCCGAGGCCGTGTGCGTTGAGATCTACGCCGAGGGGATTGGCGGACAACCGCCGGTGCGTGAGGAAATGCGACCCACGCCCCAGCAGGAGTTTGTCTATTCGGCGCAGGTGTCGGCGGCGCGACCGGCTTCGCAGTACACGGTGCGTGTGGTGCCGAAGCAGGCCGATGCCGTCATTCCGTTGGAGGCGCCGGAGATTCTCTGGCAGCACTGACGGGCGGCGGACCGCGTGCGGCGTGGCCGGGGCGGTGAGCGCCGGCGCGGCCGACCCTCAGTGAGCGGCGCTGGGGTCCCCCGTCGGGGCAGGCGCTGAGTCCGAGGACGCCGGTGGGCCCAGCCACTCCGTCAGCACGGGTTTGAGAGCGTCGGCCCACACCTGATATCCCTTGACGGCCAGATGCAGCCGGTCGGGGTTGGTCATTCCGTCGTAGAGCTTGCCGTGTGCGTCGGCGAGCTTGTCGTTGATGTTGAGATAACGAATGCGGCTGCCGTCGGCGAGCTTCGCGAGGCGGCTGTCGATTGCGTCGATGACCGGCATCATGCCCATGTCGTCGTTACGCGGCGTGACGCCCATCAGCACGATCCTGGCGCCGGGCGCTTTCTTCCGGCACGCGTCGAGAATCGCACGGACGCCGTTCGTCACATCGGCGGCCAGCGCGCCGTTCCGCTCGAGCGGCCCGGCCTTGCCGACGTTGTTGGTTCCGGCCATCACCACGATGACCTTGGGGTTGACGCCGTCGAGCTCCCCGTGAGACAGGCGCCAGAGGATGTTCTGGGTGGTATCGCCACCCCACCCGAAGTCGCCCGCGTTCCAGCCGAAAAAGTTCTGCTTCCAGTTCTTGAGCAACTCGCTGTACTGCGTATCGCTCGCACCCCAGCGGCGCGTGATCGAGTCGCCGATGAAGTAGACGTCGATGTGACCCGCATGCGCCTTGGCGAGCAACTGCTCGTGGCCCAGCTTCGAGTTCGTATCCGTGCGGGGACTCGGCTCATTCCCCGCTGGCAGCGGGTTGTAACCCTGAACCATCAGCCCGAGCCACTCGGCGGAGCGGCGCGTGTACGGCATCTGTTGCTCGGGCGTCGCCTGATTGTTGTGCGCGGAATCGATCATCGGCACGGCGAGCTTGCGGGACTGGATCTGATTGAACGCGGTCCAGATGCCGGCCGGCGGCGCGATCGTGTCGACGAAACCCATCGCGACCAGCGACGGCACCTTGATGCGCATCGCGCAGTTGACGGTGTCGAAGTAGAGCGCCGTACGCATGATCTGGGGATCGTCGGCGGGCCAGTTGGGATACCCCGAGGCGCGGCCGTGCAGCGGGCCGTTCGAGTCGGCGCCCGCGGGCTCGTTGACGACGAGCGCGGTGACCCTGGGATTCAGGCCGGCGGCGCACAGGCTCTGCTGGCCGCCCATGCTGGTGCCCGTGACGACCAGCGTCCTTCCATCCCAGTCGGGGCGGCTGGCCAGATACTCGATGGCGCGGTAGTCCGCGAGATACATCTGCAGGAAGTAGTTCTTGTCGCGATCGTTCCGGCCGATGGACTGATAGTGCTTCAGGCTGTCGGGCAGCGCTTCGTAGTACGCGGCGGGCTGGTCCGGCAGCACGTCGTGGGGCTCGATGTTGAGCGCGAGCCAGCCTTCCGCGGCACGATCCGTCACCCAGGCCTTTTGCAGCGGATAGGGCGGACTGGCCCACTGGAAAATGACCAGTCCCGGAAACTTTCCCGCGCGCGCCGGCTTGGCCAGCTGGCCGTGAACGTGCGTGCCGTTGATGTGATCCATCGTGACGAGCGCGTAGTCGACATCCGGCCTGTCGCTCGCGCCAGGCGTCACGACAGGATTGGCGGGAATGGCCTGCAGCCGCTGGATGTTGGTTTTCCAGAAGCTGTCGAAATCGGCGGGGCGCGGCACGGCAGGGCGCAGCTTATCGGGCGCGACGGCTGCGCCGACCGTGATCGGTTTCTCCTTGCTGGCGGCGCCCGCGCGGGAAATCTCTACGTACACCATTTCCGGCTCGCTTACGGTCACGTCGATGCCGGTTGCGCCGCTCAGCAGATTCAGATGACCGCTCTTGAGGACATCGAGATTGTTCTTCTTGATTGTGTAGGTGTAGTCGACAGGAGGCGTGCCTGGCTGGGTGGAGACTTTCCACCCGACGGTTTCACCGAGGGCATAGATGCCGCTGGGCTTGTAGGGAGTGAGCGTGATGGCCGGCGGTGAAGTCGCGGCCTGTTGCGCTGAGCTGACGGCACACGTGAGGAGAATGAGGAGAGAACACAGCCGTCTGAACATTTGTCGCTTACTCTTGGCCGGCAGACCCCGAACGGGCCGAAGCAGACATGGTAGCGCTATCAGCCACGGCGCTCCAGCAGGAAACGCCGCACCGCCTCGTCTTCCGAGAGCGCGATCGCCCGCTCGAAGGCATGCACAGCCTCTGCACGATTCAGCTTCTGCAACAGATGCGCGCGCACGGCCCAGTAAGGTTGGTAGCCGTCGATGGCGATCGCGTCCATTCGATCCAGCAGCGACAACCCGACCTCGGGACCTTCGACTTCGGCAACCGCTGCCGCGCGCCCGGTGAGCGCGCCAAGTGCCGGTGAAAGCTGGACGAGTTGCGTATAGAAGACCGCGATGGCGTGCCAGTCGATGGTGCCCGTGCGAGCACGTTCTGCATACACCGACTGGATGGCGCCCTCGATCTGAAATCGACCGAGCCGTCCAGCTTGTGCGGCAACGGCGAGCTCACGCTCGGCTTCGGCAATCATCGCGCCGTCCCACAGTGCGGAGTTCTGCTCAGAGAGCGGAATGAACTCTCCGTCGGCCGAACGTCGCGCGGAGCGCCGCGCCTCGCAATGCAGTATGAGGGCCAAGAGTCCTCGTACCTCCGGCTCGTCCGGCACCTGCTCGCGCAAGACTCTCGCAAGCCACAGGCCCTCGTCGGCGAGGCCTCGCGCCTCCGGGTCGGTACCCGCGGCACCTTCCCAGCCACTCCCATACGCGGCGTAGATGGCGTGCATGACGGCCTCGAGGCGTGGCGCCAGATCGTCCTTTTCCGGCACATCCCATTCGATGCCGGAGTGGCGGATCTTCGTCTTGGCTCGCACCAGGCGCTGGCTCATTGCGGCCGGCGAGACCAGGAACGTCCTGCCGATCTGCGTTGCGTCCAGTCCCAACACGGTCTGCAGCATCAACGGTGTATGGATCTCCGGATCGATCGCCGGGTGAGCACATACGAACAGGAGTTTCAGGCGCTCGTCGGGAATGACGTCCGCCGTGGTCACTGCATAGGAACCCTCAGCCATCGCCTCGAGTGTGAGCGTGGCCTGATCCCTCACACGTTCGTGCCGCGAGCGATCTATCAGATGGCGACGCGCGGCTGTAAGGAGCCAGGCTTCCGGGTTGTTTGGGATGCCGTCACGCGGCCAGGCCGACAGCGCTGCGATCAGCGCATCTCCGAGAGCATCTTCGGCACTCGCCACGTCGCGCGTGCGCGAGGAGAGAAACGCTACGAGCCGACCGTACGATCGCCTTGCGACCGACTCGATCGCGCGATGAGCGTCAGGGGTGCTCACTCACTCAGGGTGCTCGCTGACGATGCGCTCTTTGGCTTCGGGCGCCAGGGGACGCACTTCGACAGCACCGGCAGCAGTGGCCGGACATCGCCCAGCCCACTCGAGCGCCTCGTCCAGCGAGGGCAGCTCCATGATGATGAATCCGGCCAGCTGTTCCTTGGTGTTGGCATACGGTCCGTCCTGCACGGTGCGTTTGCCGTCCGTTTGCCGGACGGTGGTGCCGGTTTCCGGCAAGTGCAACGGATCGCCGCCCACGTAGATCCCGGCTTTGACGCAAGCTTGGTAGTAGGCGCGCCAGGCCCCTATATAGGCATCGCCGGCACCCGTCGTGCGGTGGGCGAACGCCTCCGGGGTCTCATAGATGAGAAAAGCGTACTGCACGGAAGTCCCCTGTGCTGTCGGTCTGCAATTATATGACGAGCGAGGGGGCAGCCTTTCGACACGCTACTCCTGCCGCTGGGGCTGATGGTAAGGTCGGGCTTGAGGTAAACCATGAATGACGTCAAGGCGAGCGGCCAGAGATCCAGCCGCTCCGCGGCACCCTCGCCAAATCCCGCCAGGACCGAACTCTCCGCCGCGCTCCCCGCCGTGTTGCTGGTCGACGATCAGCCCGCGCGGCTGCTGACCTACGAGTCGATTCTGCAGGGCGTGGGTGTCACCTGCGAGCGCGCGCTCTCCGGCAGGGAGGCGCTCGAGAAGCTGCTGCGCCAGTCCTATGCCGTCATTCTGCTCGACATCAGCATGCCAGAGATGGATGGGTATGAGACCGCCCGGTTCATTCGCGAGCATCCCAAGTTCGAGCGCACCCCCATCATTTTCATCACCGGCGTACACCTGAGCGAGCTCGACACGCTCAAGGGATACGAGGCCGGGGCCATCGACTACATCTCCGTGCCCATCGTGCCGGAGATTCTGCGCAGCAAGGTGGCGTTGCTGGTGGAGTTGTATCGGCGTCGCACCGAGCTGGAAGCGTTGAATAGCGAGCTGCTGGCTACTCGCGAGCGACTCGAGGCGGAACGCAACGCGGCGCTGGTTGCCGGCGCCGCACAACAGGAAGCCGCCTCGCAGCGCGCCGAAAAAGAGTGGCTGTCGGCGGTGCTGAACAGCATGAACGAGGAGGTGTATTTCACCGACACGAGCCATCGCTACACGTATGCCAATCCGGCGGCGCTGCGCGAGTTCGGTCACGATCGTCTGGAAGACGTTCGTGTCGAGAACCTCGTCGCCGGGCTGGAAGTCCTGCGAGCCGACGGCACGCCGCGCCCTCTGGAGGAGGCACCGCCGCTTCGCGCGCTGCAGGGTGAGCTGGTGCGCGACGAGGAGCACATCGTGCGCACACCCCGGACGGGAGAATTCCGCCATCGCCAGGTGAGCGCGGCGCCGGTAAGGGACCGAAGGGGCAAGATCATCGGCTCGGTGTCCGTCGTGCGTGACATCACCGATCGCAAGCGAACGGAGGAAGCCTTCCGTGCGCAGGACATGCGTACTGCGGCTCTGCTCAGACTCGCGGATCAGTTCAGGTCCCTGACCTCACCGGCCGATCTCGCGTTTGCCGCATCGAAGATTCTGGGTGAGACGTTGAATGTCAGCCGCTGCGGATACGGCACCATCGACGCCGGCACTGAGACGATCGCCATCGAGCGCGACTGGACGGCTCCCGGCATCGAGAGCCTGGCGGGCGTGCGCAGATTTCGTGAGTACGGCACCTTCTTCGATGACCTGAAGCGCGGCGAGTTCATGGTGTGCACCGATGTGGAGCTCGACCCCCGCACTGCCGCCGCCGCACAACAGTTCAAGGCTATCAACATCCGCTCGTTTGTCAGCATGCCGATCACGGAAGACGGCGGTTTCGTGGCCCTCCTGTATCTGAATCACCCGCGCGTTCGCCTCTGGTTGCCGGAGGAGCTGGCGTTCATTCGGGACGTCGCCGAACGCACCCGTCTTGCCGTTGAGCGCAGGAGAAGCGAGCAGGCGGCCGCAGCCGACCTCAAGTACACGGTGCTGCTGCGCGACCTGGCCGGCCGACTCGTAGGCGAAGGCGATGTGCAGAAGCTCTTCGAGGAGATCCTTGCGGCGGCGATGACGATCAGCGCCGCCCAAGGCGGAACGTTGCAGTTGCTCGATGAGGTTTCGCAAGCGCTGGTGTTCGCCGCGACGATCGGGCTGGATGCGGAGCTCACCTCCCAGTTCGAGCGCGTGAATGCCAGCTCGGGATCTCCTTGCGGAGTGGCTCTGGGCTGCGGCGAGCGCGCGTTCCTCGATTTCGACGTCCCCGCGAGTGAGGATCCGGACGGGTCGCGGCGCATGCATTTCTCGTATGGATTGGTGTGTGCACAGTCGACTCCCCTATTGACCCGCTCCGGCCGGCCGCTCGGGATGGTCTCCACGCACTGGCGGCAACGGCACCGCCTGTCCGAGCGCGAGTTGCGCTTTCTCGACATGCTCGCGCGTCAGGCGGCCGACCTGATCGAGCGCACGCAGGCGAATCAGGCCCTGCGCGTGCGTGAGCAGCAGCTGCGCGAAGCCGATCGCCGCAAGGATGAGTTCATTGCCATGCTGGC
>Ga0207707_10004140_pt1 | contig 12846 bp, 10 predicted proteins | sample KBSC83BmetaG_FD_184336 | JGI IMG/M metagenome (GOLD analysis project Ga0207707, IMG submission 184336) | Corn rhizosphere microbial communities from Kellogg Biological Station, Michigan, USA - KBS C8-3B metaG (SPAdes) (version 2) | ecosystem: Host-associated > Plants > Roots > Rhizosphere ... | reverse complement strand
CATCAAGACGGCGGCCGCCGGGGCGCTCACGGCAGGACTCGGCGTTCCTTTGATTTTGCCATCGCGCGCGCACGGCGCGGCGGCCAAGAAGAGTTTGAAAATTCTTCAGTGGGTGCACTTCGTTCCCGCCTTCGACAAATGGTTCAACGAGACCTACGTCAAGCAGTGGGGCGAGAAAAACAACACCGAGGTCACCGTCGACAACATCGGCCTTGCCGGCCTGAGCGCGCGCGCTGCGGCCGAAGTGTCGGCGCAAAAAGGGCACGATCTGTTTCTGTTCGAATGGCCGCCGCCGTTCTATGAAGAGCAGGTCGTGGACATGAAAGATGTCTACGCCGAGTGCGAGAAGAAGTACGGCAAACCGATCGATCTCGCGATCAAGAGCACCTACAATCCCAAAACCAAAAAATATTTCGGCTTCTCGCCGGCCTTCACTCCCGACCCGATCAACTGGCGCAAGGATCTCTGGGACGACGTGGGCGTGGCGCCGGATAGCTGGGAGAAAATTCTCGACGGCGGGCGCAAGATCAAACAGAAGCACAACATTCCGGTCGGCCTGGGCCTGGCTCAGGAGCTCGACAGCTCCATGGCGCTGCGCACGATCATGTACTCCCACGGCGCCGGCGAGCAGGATGCCAACGGCAATCTGGCGATCAACTCGAAAAACACCATCGAAGCGGTGAAGTACATGAAGGCGTTGTTCCAGGAGACGATGACTCCGGAGGTTTTCACCTGGGATGCGTCGTCGAACAACCGCGCCATGCTCGCCGGCACAATCTCCGTGGCGCTGAACGCGATCTCGATCACGCGCACCGGCGAGAAAGACAATCCGACCTTCACGGAAAAAGTTCATCTGGCCAAAGCCGCCGCCGGGCCGGTGCGCCGCATCGGCGTCGAACACGTGATGGGCGTGTACGTCATCTGGAAATTCGCCGAGAACATCGCCGGCGCGAAAAAATTTCTGGTCGACTACATCGGCAACTTCCGCCAGGCGTTCACCCACAGCGAATTTTACGATTTCCCGACCTTTCAGCGCACCGTGCCGGATTTGAAGCAGCTTCTCAGCAAAGATAGCAAGGCCCAACCGGCGGACAAATACGCCGTGCTCGGCGACGTGCTCAGTTGGGCGACCAATATCGGCTACCCCGGCTACTCCAATGCGGCCATCGACGAGATTTATCAGAAATGGATCATCCCGGTGATGTTCGCCAAAGCGGCGCAGGGCGTAATGAGCCCCGAGGACGCGGTCAAGGAAGCCGAAGCCGAATGTAAACGCATCTGGGACAAATGGCGCGAGCGCAAGCTGATCTAGTTCAATAGGCGCGTCCGCACGGCGCGCTGCGGCAAACGGAAAAGGAGACCCGCAACCCGGCGTCTCCTTTTCTTTACCAGGACTTTGCGAAAGGCATCGGGTTAGGGTCGGATCGATATGGCGACGGTAGAACTCCGCGGCATCAAAAAAATCTTCGGCACCGTGGCTGCGGTGAACGGTGTGGATCTATTGACCAGCGACGGCGAATTTCTTGTGCTGCTCGGCCCCTCGGGCTGCGGCAAGAGCACCTTGCTGCGCATGATCGCGGGCTTCGAAAAACCCACCGGGGGACAGATTCTGATCGGCGGCGGCTTAATGAACGATTTGCCGCCGCGCGCGCGCAAGATCGCCATGGTCTTTCAAAGCTACGCGCTCTACCCGCACATGACCGTGTTCAAAAACATCGCCTTTCCGCTGAAAGCTCAGGGCGTGACGAAAGCGCAGGTGCCGCAGAAAGTCGAATGGGCCGCCTCGCTGTTCGGCATCGGCCACTTGCTCGCGCGCAAGCCGCGCGAGCTTTCCGGCGGCGAGCGCCAGCGGGTTGCGCTGGCGCGCGCGCTGGTGCGCGAGCCGTCGGTTTTTCTGCTGGATGAGCCGCTGTCGAACCTCGATGCGCAACTGCGCGCCTCGGCGCGCGACGAGCTGCAACAGTTTCAGCGCCGCATCGGCACCACGACGATCTACGTGACCCACGATCAAGTCGAGGCGATGGGATTGGGCGATCGCATCGCGGTGATGAAAGCAGGCCAAGTGCGCCAGATCGGCACGCCCCAGGAAATCTACGACGAGCCCGCCGACACTTTCGTCGCCGGCTTCGTCGGCTCGCCGCCGATGAATTTGGTGCGCCACCGGGAATACATCCTCGGCTTTCGCCCGGAAGACTTTCACCCCAGGAACGCGATCAACAGCGCGGTGAAAACCGCCCCGTTCAAGTTCAATGTGAGCCGAGTGGAGTACCTGGGCGCCGACCGGCTGATCTACGGCACTCTCGTCGGCGACTACTCGGACCAGAAAGTGATCGCCCGCCTGCCGGTGACGGTGACTGAAAAAATCGATGCGGGCACACGCTACGATTTCACCGTGCCGGAACAGGAACTGCGATTTTTCGACAAGACGACCGAACTGCGCACGTCGCCACAGCCGGTTTGATCCGCTTTATGGAAGCCTCCACTTCTGTGGCTCACCCGCAAAATTCCGCGCCGAACGCCAAGAGCCGCGCTTCGATCCTCGACAGCGAATCGTGGCTCGGCTGGCTCCTGATCGCCCCGGCCGTGCTTTACATTACATTGCTGGTCGGCCTGCCGTTTTTGATGGCGCTCTACTACAGCGTCAGCGATACGACCACCGGCGGCGGCAGCATGGGTTTTGTCGGCCTGCGCAATTTCACCGCGGTCATCGGCACGCCGAAGTTTCAGACTGCGCTCAAAAATACCCTGACTTTCGGTCTGATCTCGCAGGTGCTGATTTTAATTTTAAGCAATGCGCTCGCGCTGGCCTTGCAGCGCGATTTTCCCGGCAAACGGCTGATCCGTTTCCTGATCCTGCTACCGTGGGTGGCGCCGATCTCGATCGGCACCATCGCCTGGCTGTGGATTTTCGACTCGACCTACAGCGTGCTGAATTGGATGCTGCGCCTCACGGGATTGGTCCAGGGTCAGGGCTACATGTGGCTCGGCCTGCCGCATCTGGCGATGGGCTCGATCATCGCCGTGAATATCTGGCGGCAGTTGCCGCTGGCGACCGTGATCCTGCTCGCCGGTTACGGCTCGATCCCGCAGGATATTCATGACGCCGCGGCCGTCGACGGCGCCGGTTTCTGGCGCCATTTTTTTCAAGTGACCCTGCCGCTGATCCTGCCGATCACTCTGGTGGCGCTGCTCTTCGGCTTGATCTTCACGTTTACCGACATGGTGATCATCTACAATCTCACTCGCGGCGGCCCCTTCGACACCACGCAGGTGCTGGCGAGCCTGGCGTTCTATACCGGCATCGCCGGCGGCGATCTGGCCGAGGGCGCGGCCATTGCGCTGTTTTTGTTTCCGCTGCTTTTGGCCGTGGCGTTGGGATTCTTGATAATCGCGCACCGGACCGAGGTAACCTGAGATGACCGAAAGCCTCCGCGCCTGGGGCGTGCGCCTGACCCGCGCCAGCATCCTCGGCGTGCTCACTTTCTTTTTCGCTTTTCCATTTCTGTGGATGCTGATCACCGCGTTCAAGCAGACCGGCGACCTCTACGATCTCAAGCACAACCCGTTTCTCTTTTACGAATCGCCGACTCTCGAGCACGTCAAGCGCTTGTTCTACGAAACTCTTTACGGCCAGTGGCTGCTCAATACGGCCTTCGTCGGCGTGCTCGTGGTGCTGATCACGATCGCGCTCGCGGTGCCGGCGGGCTACGCGCTGGCGCGTTTGAGCGGCGGCTGGGGCGCGCGTCTCGGCATCGGCATCTTTCTCACTTATCTCGTGCCGCCGACCTTGCTGTTCATCCCGCTGTCGCGGGTCGTCGTCAATCTTCATCTCGATGATTCGCTCTGGTCGCTGGTGCTGGTTTATCCAACGTTCACCGTGCCCTTCTCGGCCTGGCTGATGATGGGATTTTTCAAAGCGATTCCGCGCGACGTCGAAGAAGCCGCCATGATCGACGGCTACAGCCGCCTCGGCGCGTTCTTTCGAGTCGTGGTGCCGATTTCCATGTCGGGCATCCTGACGGTGGCGATCTTCAGCTTCACGCTGGTCATGCAGGAATTCGTCTATGCGGTGACGTTCATCTCGTCGGTGCGCAACATGACCGTCGGCATCGGCGTGCCGACTTTTCTCGTGCACGGCGACGTCTATTTCTGGGGGTCGCTGATGGCCGGCTGCTTCATCGCCAGCGTTCCCGTCGCGATCCTCTACAATTTTTTCGTCGATCGCTTCATCTCCGGCTTCACCATGGGAGCGGTCAAGTAGGGGCAGACCTATGTGTCTGCCCTGATTCGCACCCGGTCAAATGAGAACCCGATCGCTTGGCAAAATTAATCTCGAGGAGGTAGCTATGAAAGTATTGCGGCTGCGTTCATGGAACTTTCAGGCGCCGAACCTGGAAGCGATGACGCGTTTTTATGAATTGGCTTTGGGCGCCGAGCTACGCGCCCAGCAGACTCTCGCCGAAGTCAAAGTAAATCGCCTGAGCACCGGCGACACGGGCCTTGGATTGTTCGACGCTTCGGGAAAGCAATTTCCCGGCGTGCCGCATCACACCTTCGACATCGCGGGGCCGAGCGACTCGAAGGAATTGATCGAAGAGCTGCAAGCCAAAGGCATTCAGGTAGAGGAGACGCGAGTGCACGGCCAAGGCCCGGGTTACTCGGTCTACATCACCGACCCGAACGGCAATCGCATCGAGCTGTCGAAGGACTAAAATTCGAGGATCGAAGATCGAGGATGGAGGATCGTATTTTTTCGATCCTCGATCTTCCATCCTCTATCCTCGGATTTGTAATTTCAGCTACGTGTGCCGGCTCTGGCACGAAAACCACGACGATTGACACCGCCTTCCGCGCTCGGCTACCTTCACATTCATGCCGGGAGCGCATCTGATTCGCGATCTTCGCGCCATCGTCGGCGCAGCTTACGTGCTGGTCGACAAAGAGGACGTCGTCGTCTACGAGCAGGACGCCTCGATTTTTCAGGTGATGCCGGAGCTCGTCGTTCTGCCCGCTAACGTCGAAGAAGTCGCGGCGGTCGTCAAACTGGCCAAGCGCTTCAACGTGCCGATCGTCCCGCGCGGCTCGGGTACCGGACTCGCTGGCGGCGCGGTGCCGGCCGAAGGCGGAATTATCCTGTCGCTGGCGCGCTTCAATCGCATTTTGAAAATCGATCTGGAAAATTGTCTGGCCATCGTCGAGCCCGGCGTGATCAATCTCGACGTCACCCGGGCGATCGCTAAAGACGGATTTTTCTATGCGCCCGATCCGAGCAGCCAGGCGGCGTGCTCGATCGGCGGCAACGTAGCGAACAATTCGGGCGGGCCTCATACCCTCGCCTACGGCGTCACGACCAATCACGTCGTCGGTCTTGAAGTGGTGCTGGACGACGGCGCAATCGTCTGGCTCGGCGGCGAAGTCCCCGATTCGCCGGGCTACGATCTCTGCGGCGTGTTCGTCGGCTCGGAAGGCACGATGGGCATCGTCACCAAAGTCGCCGTGAAGCTCATGCGCGCGCGCGAATCGGTGCGCACTCTGCTCGCGGTCTTCGATCAAATGGACGCGGCGACCCAAACGGTCGTCGATATCACCGCCGCGGGAATCATTCCGGCGGCCTTGGAAATCATGGACCGCACGACCATCGAAGCCGTTGAGCGCGGCGCGCCGGTCGGGCTCCCACGCGACGCGGAAGCGGTTTTGATCGTTGAAGTCGAAGGCCTTGCCGAACAGACGGCGCGTTCCATGGAAGTCGCGCGAGAAATCTGCGCGCGCAACGGCGCCCGCGAAGCGAAAGTTGCCAAAGACGAAGCCGAGCGCCAACTTTTGTGGAAAGCGCGCAAAGGCGCCTTCGGCGCCATGGGCGCGTTGGCGCCGAATTATTACGTCCAAGACGGCGTCGTGCCGCGCAGCAAACTTCCCGCGATGATGCGCCGCGTGAGCGAAATCAGTAAGCAGTTCGATCTGCGCATCGCCAACGTCTTTCACGCCGGCGACGGCAACCTGCATCCCAATATTCTGTTCGACATGCGCGCGCCCGGCGAATTGGAGCGGGTGATCGAAGCCGGCGCCGCAACCCTGCGCGCCTGCATCGAACTCGGCGGCAGCATCACCGGCGAACACGGCGTCGGCCTGGAAAAAAAGGCTTACATTGGCCTTTTGTTCAATGAAGCGGATCTGGAAGCGATGACCCGAGTGCGCCACGTTTTCGATCCCGACGGCCGCTTCAATCCGGCCAAACTTTTCCCGACGCCGGCAAGCTGCGGCGAAGTGCGCCTGCAGCCGGCGCCGATCCCGGCGGGGTTGTGGATCTAAAAACAGTTTCTAGTTACCGGTTCCCAGTTTCCAGTTACAACCAGGAACTAGAAACCAGAAACTAGAAACTAGAAACTTTAAGAGCCAGCGTTGGATTACATAGATCATATTCAAATTTCCTCAGAGCATTCAAAAATCGACGAACTGAACATTCCCGAGCTCTACCAGTGCGTCCATTGCGGCCTCTGTCTGAATCAGTGTCCGACTTATCGCGCGCTGCGCCTCGAGCCGGAGTCGCCGCGCGGGCGCATTCATCTGGTCAAAGCCGCCGCCGAAGGGCGCATCGAGCTCACCGAGCGTTTCAAAGAGCACCTCTATCTCTGCCTGCTCTGCCGCGCCTGCGAAACCGCCTGTCCATCCGGAGTTCAGTACGGGCGCATCGCCGAGACTGCGCGCGAGCAGCTCGGCCCGCCGGGCTCGCCGTTTGCGCGCGCGCTGTTGAACTTTGTTTTCACACGCTTGCTGCCCTTTCCCCGCCGCCTGGCTTTGCTCTTCGGTCTGCTGCGTTTCTACCAACGAAGTGGAGCGCAGCGGATCCTGCGCCCGCTGTTGCCCGCCAAGCTGCGGGAAATGGATTCCATGTTGCCCGCCGTGCCGGCGAAATTTTTTCATGCCGATGCGGAAGTTCTTCCCGCCATCGGCGCGCGCCGAGCGCGCGTCGGTATGCTCAACGGCTGCGTGATGCCGCTGTTATTCGGCGACGTCAACGCCGCCACCGTGCGCGTGCTGCGGCGCAACGGCTGCGAGATGGTGCTGCCGAAAGACCAGATCTGCTGCGGCGCGTTGAATATTCATAACGGCGAGAGCGTTGCCGCCAAAAAGATGGCGCGGCACAACATCGATGTGTTTCTGCAAGCCAACGTCGACGCGATAATCGTCAATGCCGCCGGTTGCGGCGCCGTGATGAAAGAATACGGTTATCTGCTGCGCGACGATCCTGAATATCGAGACAAGGCTGAGCGCTTTAGCGCGCTGGTCAAAGACGCCGGCGAATTTCTTGCCGCTCTCGGGCTAGTCGGCGGGCTTCAGCCCATCGAGATGACGGTGACCTATCAGGATCCCTGCCACCTCGCGCACGGTCAGAAAGTGCGAGCGCAGCCACGAAGTTTGCTGCAAGCCATTCCCGGACTGAAGCTCGTCGAAATGCCGGGCTCCGATAGCTGCTGCGGCAGCGCGGGCATTTACAACTTGACCCATTCCGGCATGTCGCAGCACTTGCTCAAAGAAAAAATGCAGTCCGTCGCGGCAACTCATGCCGAAGCGATCGTCGCGCCCAATCCCGGCTGCATGCTCCAGCTCCGCTATGGCGCCCAACGCTACGGGCCGCACGTGAAAATCTTCCATCTCATGGATCTGCTCGACCGCGCCGGTGGCGGCAGCGATCCGGGCGTTAAGTGAAATTGACGACAGATCAACTGGCGCGAAAACTGATCGCGGAGCTCGGTGCCGCAGCGGTTTTTAACGACGTCGAGCGACTCGCCGCGCGCACAGTCGATGGCAAGCTGCCGTCGCTCGTTTGCCTGCCGGCGACTCAGGAACAGCTCAGTGCAGCGCTGCGCCTGTGTTCCGAAAATCAGGCGACGATCATCCCGTGGGGCGGCGGCAGCGCGATGGCGCACGGTAATCCGCCGCGCCAACTCGATGTCATTCTCGGCACTGAACGGCTCCACCGCGTGATCGATCATGACCACGCCAATCTCACCGCGACATGCGAAAGCGGCGTCGTGCTCGCGCGCCTGCAGGAGCAACTCGCCGCGGAGCGCCAGTTCGTGCCCTTCGATCCGCCGTTTCCCGAGCGCGCCACCATCGGCGGCACCATCGCGGCCAACCTCAACGGCCCGCGCCGCGGTTGCTATGGCAGCGTGCGCGATCTGGTGATCGGCATGAAAGTGACTCTGATCGCCGGCGCGCAGATCAAAGCCGGCGGCAAAGTCGTCAAGAACGTTGCCGGCTACGACATGTGCAAACTTTTTGTCGGGTCCCTCGGCACGCTCGGAGTTATCAATGAAACCACGCTGCGACTAGCGCCGCTCGCCGAAAGCGCAACGACGATGATCGCCGGCGGAACCTTTGAGCAGGCGCGCCAGCTCGCCGCAGCGCTCGATCGTTCTCCTTTGCTGCCGGCGGCGATTTTTCTAGCGAAGGACCGCGATCAGGAAAGCTGGCGGATCGCAGTCGGGTGCGAAGGATTTGCGGCAATGATCGAACGCTGCCGGCGCGATCTGGCTGCGCTCGCGGCTCAAGCGAGCATGAACGCCGAATTTTCGAGTTCCGGCGAAGCCGATGAATTCTGGCGCGCGGCGCAGAATCTGCCGCTCCAAACGGGCCGCCTGATTTTTCGTCTCACTGTGCCGCGCGGCGAAGTTTTTTCCAGCGCGGGATCTCTACGGCGTTGGCCGGATGGGTCCATCGCTGCCGATCTGCGGAGCGGAACGATTTGGCTCTCTTGCGGACCGACCAGGAGCGCACTCGAGCGCTTCGCCGAGCTGGCATCCCTGGCGCGCGGGCAGCGCGGTCACGCGATGATCTTCGCCGCGCCGAGCGCGCTCAAACACGGCTGGGAAGTCTGGGGCGAGTCGCCACCGACTTTATCGCTCATGCGCCGCATCAAACAGCAGTTCGATCCTCAGGACCTGCTCAATCCCGGCCGCTTCCTGGGCGGGATTTAGCGGTTAGTTTCTGCAGTTCCGACAGGCGATCTTCCATCCTCGATCCTCCATCCTCTATTTTCGAACTTAAAAAAGCCGGATCACCCAATCACCGAGCCAATTGTCGACGCCGAAGCCAGCGCTGCCGCGGAGCAAAAAATAAATCGCGGCCATGAGAAACACGAGATTGTCGCGCAATCCGACTTCGTGCGCGTGGTAGGACTGCCGATCGAAGGCGCGGAAATAATTCTGCGCTTTCTCGTCGTGGATCGCCGCCTTCACCACCGGCGTCATGGTCGGCAGCACCTTCAACCAGTGCCAGTGAAGAGCAAATGTCGGCAGCAAGAAGATCGTGATCATCAGTGCCGAGAGCGGAGTCTGGATTCCCGCAGCGAGACCTAAACCGCCGACGACCATCAAAAAAGTCGCGGCGAAGCCAAAGAAAGCGGCGCCCGTAGGAAACAGAATACTCGCGGTCTGCACGGGATTGGGCCAGCGGCGCACGTTGCTGAGGCCGCTGATCAACATGCGCCAGCCGAGGACGATTCTTAGCGCGGCTTCGCCGATCATCACGAGGGTCGAGTGCTCCAACGATTCCTCCTGTAAACTGCGGGCGGAATTTTGCCGCAATATAGTCGCCGTCTCGCCCGGCGTCAATTTTTAGATCGATTCATGACCGCACGGGGGCCAGCTCGACATTTTCAGTCGCCGATTGCGCCAGCGCCGGGCAAAATTTGTCCAATTCGGCACTTCTTTTGGTTGTTTCCAACAAGAAATTTCTTTAATATGCGGCGGTTGGCAGTCGACTTCCCTGGCACGTCGGTTGCTCAACCCACCCCCGAAGTCATCAAAGGAGTTGGCGATGCGTGATCTTGCAAGACATCTGCTGTTGATTGTGCTGGGTTTTTTCCCGGTGATCCCGCCGGCCGCCTCCGCCCAATCCCAATTATCCAACCCGGTTCCCTTCGTCGTTCCCGCCGGCCTCGAGCCCGCGGTGGAATTCTGGAAGAAAGTATTCAGCGAAGTCAGCCTTTCCCAATTGATTTATTTCGATCCAGCCGACATGAGCCGGATCTATGAGATCGTCGCTGTCGGCGAAGGCGACCGATCCAATCAGTACATCGACAGCGAGCGCGCCCGCATCGCCGAAGCCAATGGCGTCGATATCGAGCGGGTGAAGGCGCAACGCGGCATCAAGGAAAGAACCGCCGCCGGCATCAAGCGCTCGGGGCGCTACATCGCCCAGATCCAGCAGATTTTCAGAGAACGCGGTCTGCCGCACGAGCTGAGCTACCTCCCGATCGTGGAATCTTCCTACGAGATGAGCGCGCGCTCGTCGGTCGGCGCTCTCGGCATCTGGCAGTTCATGCCGCGCACCGGCCGCGAATTCATGCGCGTCAACGGAACGATCGATGAACGCCGCGATCCCATTGAATCGACGCGAGCCGCCGCCGCCTATCTCAAACAAGCCTACGAGTTTCTCGGCAGCTGGCCGCTGGCGATTACTTCCTATAATTTTGGCCAAGCCGGCATGGCGCGCGCCGTCGCTGAAGTCGGCTCGGACAACCTGGTCGACTTGATCGAAAAATATAATCATCCGTACTGGGGCTTTGCGCCCAAACATTTCTACGCCGAGTTTCTCGCTGCCGTGGAAGTCGGCGCCAACGTGCAGCAGTATTTTCCCGGGCTGGAGATCGATTCCGCGGTCGAAATCAAGGAAGTCGAACTGGACAAGAAAACCACCCTCGCTGAGCTGATCCGGTCTTCCGGATTGAGTCGCGGCGAATTCTTGGGTTGGAACCCTGCGCTGACTGCGAGAACCGGCTTCGTGCCCGCGGGTTACCGCATGAAAATCCCCGCGGATCGCGCCGTGGCGCCGCTCGTTACCGTAGCGCAGGTGCAACCTGCTGCGCCGCAGCGTTCGTCTCAGCCCCAGGTCGTGCATCATCGCGTGCGGCGCGGCGACACGATTTATGAAATTGCCAAGCGCTATGGCGCCTCGGTAGAGAACATCCTGCAAATCAACGGACTGCGAAAAGCCAATCTGCTCAAAGTTGGCACGACTCTGCGCATCCCCAAAATATAGCTGCGATTTTCTGTCGCTCTCAAAGCCGAGCCGTGCAATTCATGGCTCGGCTTTTTTCGCTCTGCTCGAGCGCCGCGCCAAATCGGGATTTGCCCTCACGTTGACAAATCTGCTGCGCTGACTATAGTCGGCGCCGTGATCCATCCGAGGCATCGGCTCTCTTCTTCGCGTCGATTCTACGAACGGCGCGCGATGTTCGCCGTCGGTTTCTTTCTTCTGCTGCAACACGCCCAACTGCTGTGGGCACAGGACGGCAAAAAAGTGCGCCTGGCCTACTCGGCTTTCAGCATCTCCTTTTTGAATATCTTTGTCGCGCGCGATGCCGGGCTCTTCAAGAAACATGGAATCGAAGCCGAGTTGATTCAAATGGCCGGTCCGCTGCCGGTGGCCGCGCTCGCCAGCGGCGAGATCGATTATCTCACCGGCTACACCACCGGCATCGTCGCCACCGGCCAGGGCGCGCCGCTCAAAGGCATCATGATCTCGCTGCGAAAGCCGCCCTTTTATCTGATCGCTGAATCCAGCGTGCAACGCCCCGCCGACCTCGCGGGCAAACGCATCGGCGTCGACCGCATCGGCAGTTTGCAGCATCTCGTGGCACGCCTGATGCTGAAACAGCACGGCGCCGACCCGGAAAAATCGATCTTCACTCAAACCGGCTCGGTGTCGAACACCGTGACCAGCATCGGCCAAGGCGCCGTAGCGGCCGCAATCTTGTCCGGACCGCATAATGTGATCATGGCGCAAAAGGGATTTCGACAAATTGCCTCGGCGGACGAGCTGCCGGCGCACTTTCCCACGAGCGGTCTGGTGGTCAACGAGACCAAACTCAAAACCGACGCAGCGCGCATCAAGAACGTCCTTCGCGTCATGCTCGACGCTGCAGCGTTTTGTCGCAAAGAAAAGAACTGGACCGTCAACTACATCAAAGAGCGCTGGAAACTGGAGCCGAAGACCGCCCAGATCGTGTACGATCAATGGCTCGTGATCCTGACCCCTGACGGCAAGATCAGTGTCAAGGACATGCAGGAGTATTTCGACCTCGCCTACAGCCAAAAGCAAATACCGGCGCCCATCAATGTTGCCGCGGTGACGGACTACTCGCTGCTCGATCAGGTCTTGGCTGGAAAATAAAAACGTATAGAACTAACGTCTCGTATCAATGCGGACGTAAGTGAGGAGCATTCGATGGATGGCAAAGCCTTGGTCGATTCCGTGAAAAAAGAAATCATCGAGCCCGGCATTCAACGCCTGATGGACAGCCAGTATTTTACCGAGCTGCGCCAGGGAAAATTGTCGGTGAAGCGGCTGCAGGGCTGGGCGATTCAGCATTATCTGCACAATAAAGCGATCCTCAAATCTTTCGCGCTCGGCATGGTAAAAAACGCCCAGGACCAGACGATGTTCGATTATTTTATCTACCAGCTTAACGAAGAGCAGTCGCACCCCGATCTGGCGAAGCGCTTCGGTCTGGCGCTCGGCCTCAAGGAAGAAGACTTCACCGAAGCGACGCAGATTTTCGAATGCCAGATTCACTCCGCGCGCACAGTCTACAATACGCTCACCGGCATCGCGCCGCAGAATCGCGCGTCGGCGATGACCAGCGAAAGCATGGTGTGCCGCTATTCGGAGGAATTTTTGAACGCCGGTCGCAAGCACTACGGGCTCAGCGATCACGATCTGATATTTTTTACTACGCACATGGTGGCGGACATCGAGCACACCGCCCAATCCGCCGATCTGATCGCGCGCCTGGTCAAGACGCCGCGCGAAGCGCGCCTGGTGCGCGAAAGCGCGCAGTAC
>Ga0207707_10004139_pt1 | contig 12848 bp, 11 predicted proteins | sample KBSC83BmetaG_FD_184336 | JGI IMG/M metagenome (GOLD analysis project Ga0207707, IMG submission 184336) | Corn rhizosphere microbial communities from Kellogg Biological Station, Michigan, USA - KBS C8-3B metaG (SPAdes) (version 2) | ecosystem: Host-associated > Plants > Roots > Rhizosphere ... | reverse complement strand
GAATACTCTCGACATCCCGGCGTTTTGGATAAGGACCCCGCCCGTCCTTTCGACAAAGCGCGGGATGCACCGATGGGTTTGGGACCTTCGCGGTAATCCGCCGGCGAATGCACCGGCCGGTGGCGGCGGAGGCGGATTTGGCCGACGCGCGGCTTCGGCGGCGCCCGGCGAATATACGATCAAGCTCACGGCCGGCGGCCAAACCTTTACGCAGAAGCTCACGATCAAAGCCGACCCGCGAGGGAGCATTGCCGCGATTCGCGCCAGGAGAAAGGTGACCACCACCCGGACCGACGCAGCAAAGAAAAAGTAGCTTCTGCTAAGGAGCTTAGCCCCTTCCGACCCATAAGAAGTGTTCGCCGCGTAAAACCCGGACTTTACGCGGCGGGCCCGCCAAACTCCTGATAACAGGCGAGATACGCCATTTATCGAGGCAAGGTGTCTGACGTCTGTCTCGCCTCTGTCTCGGCCCTGTCTCACTCGCCCGTTATGCACGTAAATCATTGAAACCACGTGGGTTATCGCCACATTTTTCGAGTGTCTCACGTTTTTTGCAAAAATTTAATTTTTGCTGTCACTTGCGGCGAAATTGACGCTGTTTGTGGCGCAAATGATGTACAAATGGCGTCGATCTGATGCACAAACGGTGCTGTCTCACATCTGTTTGTGGCGCGGTCGCTGCAGACAAGAGACGGCTGCCTTTTTGTCGAAGTGTAGGTTTCACACGAAGGAAACGAAGAGTACAAAGAAGAAAAGAGATCCGCGCGGTTGAGCCGGGTTTTGATTGTCAAAGAGCCGAACGGCGACAAAACAGATGTTCTGTCGCCAGATATGATTATATCATACGTGTCAACTGCTCTTTGCTGCGAATGTAGAGGCAATAGGGATCGCGACAGATGGTTTTTTTGATCAGCTGAGGGTTTGCTCGAGATCTTCCCACTCGGCATAGAGTCGCTGGATCTCGGATAGGAGGTCGCGATGGCGATTGGTAAGTGTGTCGAGCCTCGGAAAATCCGCCGCGACGGTCGGCAGCGACATTTCAAAGGTCAATTGGGCAGCCTCGTCTTCGAGACGCGGGATCAGAGACTCGATCTCCTTGGTGCGGGTTTCGAGGCGGAGCCGCTGGTTCTTGGAGAGCGCCGAGCTTTCGGTTTTCGGGTTGGTCGAAATTAGGTCCGGTGGTTGTGCATTGGCAAGCGCCACGCCGCCCGCCGACACAGGCTGTTCTGACACGACTGTCGACGGCGTTTGGCGATTTTGCAGCCAGTCGTGATATTCGGTGTAGTTGCCGCCAAAGGTGTGGGCGCCGTCGTCTTCAAAGGCGAGGATCTGCGTGGCGAGCTTGTCGAGAAAGAAGCGGTCGTGACTGACAGTGATGATCGTGCCGTCGTACTCGTCGAGGGCGGCCTCGAGAGCTTCGCGGGCAGGGATGTCGAGATGATTTGTGGGCTCGTCGAGAATAAGGACATTTTTTCTTGAATAGATCAGTTTTGCGAGAGCGAGTCTTCCCTTTTCGCCGCCAGAAAGATCTGCAACTTTTTTGAACACGTCATCACCGAAAAAAAGAAATCTCGCCAGAAAGCCGCGAAGATCTCCGCTCTCGGCAAGCGGCGCGACGATCCGGAGTTCCTGAATGACTTCGTTTCGAGGATGAAGCTCTTCCAGATTTTGCGCATAGTAGCCGATGTCGGTCTTTGTTCCCCAGGTTAATCGCCCGCCGAGCTCGCGGATCTCGCCTAATACGGTTTTCAAAAAGGTCGTTTTGCCGGTGCCGTTTGCTCCAATTATGCCGAGCACCTCGCCGCGGTGAAGCCCGATGTTTATGCCTGACGCGAGAAGCTTATCACGGTAGCCGATGGCAAGGTCCTCGCTTGTTAGGACGTTATTGCCGGTCCGCTCGACTTTTTTGAGACCAAAATTGCCGCCGCTTTTTTCGGCCGTGACCGACTCAACACGCTCCATACGCTCGAGCATATTGCGGCGAGACTTGGCCTGTTTGGTTTTCTGGCCTTCGAGGTTTCGGCGAATGAATTCTTCGGTTTTTGCGATCAGCGACCGTTGATTTTCGTATTCGCGCTGCTGCTGTTCGCGGCGGAGCTCGCGCTCGGTGACGAATTTCGAATAATTTCCTTTGTAGCTGACTGCGCGGCCGTTCTCGATCTCGATGATGCGGCCGGCCGTGCGGTCGAGGAAATATCGGTCGTGGCTGATGACGATATACGCGCCGTCAAAATCGACGAGAAAATTTTCCAGCCATTCGACTGCGTGAACGTCGAGATGATTTGTCGGCTCGTCGAGAAGTAGGATATCAGGCGCCGAGAGCAGCAAACGGGCGAGGCCGAGCCGGTTGCGCTGGCCGCCGGAAAGCTTGTCCGTAGGCGTATTCCAATTTTCAGTCGTGAATCCGAGACCCATCAGTACGGCTTCGGCCCGCGCGGCATAGGTGTAGCCGTCGGCCCGCTCAAATTCCGTTTGGAGATCGGCGTAACGCTCAAGAACAGCCTCGCTGTGGTCGGTCTCCATCCGCTTTTCGAGGCGGCGCATTTCGGCCTCGAGATCGTGGACGGCCTTAAATGCCGACAATGCCGCTGTGTGCACAGTCTCGCCGGCGCTGAAATCGACGTGCTGTTCAAGCAGGCCGAGTTTTAAACCGTTGATCGAATGAACCTCGCCGCTGTCCGGAGCCTCGGCACCGGTGATGATCCGAAAAAGCGTGGTTTTGCCTGAGCCGTTGCGACCGACGAGGCCGACCTTTTCGCCGGGATTGATCTGGAAAGAGATCCCGCGCAAAATGTCGTACCCGCCGAAGGATTTTTTGACATCGGAAACGCGAAAGAGCATGGAAAAATTTTCCGGTCGTCGAACCTACTAAATTGTAAGTTCAGCGACCGGATGTATTACGTAAAAAGCAAGGTTATAGGACAGTTTCCAGTTATCAGTTACGAATTACCAGTTTCCTATCGGTTTGCGTTACCGGCGGGTGTTGCTTTTGCCGGAGTCGCGACAGACGGCCTGGCTGCCGGTGTGGCCGCCGGTCTTGTTGCCGCGTTGGAATTTGCCACGGGTTTCACGCCGGCGTTTGCATTTGTATTCTCCGCCGCAGGCGTCGGCGTCGTTACGCTGCCGGCCTGGTTTGAATTAGCCGCGTTTGCCGGAGGGGCCGGACGAGCCCCGCTCAGCTCGTTAGGATTATCGACAACCTTCTTGGCCAGGTAATTTTCAACGCGGGCCTCGTTCATTGCGATCGCCTGGTACGAGGCCGAAAGCAGTTGCTTTCGACTATTGACGAGCGAGTCGGTGACCTGCTGGCGAACGCCGGGGCTGTCGAGGGTAAGAGCTTCATCGTGATCAACGCGCTCCTGCAGCTTCAAGATGTAGAGCTTGCCCTGCATTCGCGTAGTAAAGATCTTCCCGATATCCGTCTGCGGATTCATCAGCGTCGTCGTCAGTTGCTCGGGAAAACTCTGCTTCATGTCGTCCTCGGAGATATATCCGAGCTCGCCATTCTGAAGCTTGCTTTGATCCTCGCTGTACTGCTGGGCAAGCGTCGTGAAGTCGGTGCCGGCCTGGAGCCGCTTTATAATGTCATTCGCTCTCAAAACGGCAGACTGTTCATCAATGGTGGTGTCACCCTCGCCACTGTTTGACGGGTCGATGACGATGGCCGCAAGCTTAACGCCGCGTTTCTTAACAAAGGCGTCTTTGTTGCCATTGTAGAAAGCCTCGATCTCAGCGTCCTTAGGCGGCTCGATCTTGCCTGTGATCTTGTCGACAAGCTTTTGGATGGCAAGCTGTTTTTTGACCTGATCTCGGAGCGCGACGTCGGTCATGCCGGCATCTTTCATCTCCTTATCGATCTGGTCCGCAGACTTGCCGCTCTGGGTCTTTTGCTTGTTGATCTCGGCCGTGATCTCTTCGTCGGTCGGCACGGTGCCTTCCTTTTGCGCCTTTTGGAACATTACTTCCTGCTGGATAAGCGTCTGAAGCACCTGAAGCCGCGCGCTGGCAAGCTCAAGCGGAGAGAGACTAGCCTCCTGGCCCTGGGCCTGCTGTTTGATGGCACGCTCGACGTCCTCCATCTTGATGACCTGGCCGTTGACGGTGGCCGCGGTGCCGTTTGGATCATTGTCAACGGGCTCCTTAGGGCCGCATGAGACAACAAATAGCGAAGAGGCTATGAACGCCAGAAGAGCGACCAGCCTAAAATTGAGAAATTGCACGTTTGCACCTGCTCCTTTAAACTTTGCGAAATATGCCATTACTTGACTTTATCGAGAATGATTTGCTATAAAGTTTGTTTCTGAGTTTTTTCAAAACTCCGTTCCCTGAAATTAGGGAGGCAATAATAATTATGGCTCAACGCTGCGATATCTGCGGAAAAGGTCCGCAATTTGGTAACAACGTTTCACACGCAAACAATAAGACCCGCCGACGGTTTAATCCTAACCTGCAATCCGTCCGCGTCCAGCTCCCGGCTGGCGGAAACGGCCGCATGAAGGTCTGCACAAAGTGCATAAAATCGGGCAAGGTCGTTAAGGCTGCGTAACATTTGAGATTTAGCCGATTCCTTTGGTTGCCAGATGCACACGAGGCGTCTGGCTTTTCTTTTCGTTCAGAGTGCTAGCTTTAGCTTGTAAGTACGCGATAGATCGCGCACTCTAAACCGTTGCAATACAATCGATCTCGATTCGCGCGTCGCGCGGCAGACGTGCCGCCTGGACCGTCGCCCGTGCCGGCTTGTTCGTGCTAAAGAATCTTCCGTAAACGTCATTCATCGCTGCGAAATCGTTCATATCAGCCAAAAACACTGTGGTCTTAACGACCTTATCAAGGCTCGAGCCTGACGCGTCGAGGACCGCCGAGAGATTCTTTAGGACCTGTTCGGTCTGACCCGAAATGTCCTCAGCGGCAAACTGCCCGGTCGCCGGGTCGGTCGGGATCTGGCCGGAACAAAAGACCATTCCGTTGACCTTGATCGCCTGCGAATAAGGGCCGATGGCACCCGGCGCGGCGTCGGTTGAAACGACTTCACTCATATTACTCAGCGTAAAAATTGCTATCCAAGCAAAAGGCGAATTGTAGCAAAATAAGGGCGAAAAGGAAAGTTTGACGGCGGGAAGGCCCGTGACTTAGGTGTTGACGCGTTCAACGGAGATGACGCCTGGGACGTGTTCGATGGAGTTGATCACCTTGTCGAGATGCTTTTTGTCAAAGACCTCGACGGTGACCTCGATAAATCCCTTGTCGTCGCGCGAGACGTTGGCAGATGCGTCGCGGATGCCGGTCTTGATCTCGGCGATGGCATTGGTAATGCCGGCGAGCATGCCGGTGCGGTTTTCGGTCAGCGCCAGCAGACGAACGGACTGGATCTCTTTCTGATCGCTCTTGGCCCACTCGACGTCGACGATGCGGTCGCGGTTGATCATCAACTGGGACACGTTCTTACACCGGCGATTGTGAACGACGATCCCCTTGCCTAGTGAGATGTAGCCAATGATGTCTTCGCCGCGGAGCGGATTGCAGCAACGGGCGCGGGTCGTCAGCAGATTGTCGACGCCCTTGACGATGATCGCGTCCTCGCCAAGGCCGATAAGCTTGCGGACGGTTTTCATCCCGTTCGCCAGGCGTGACTCCTGTTTCTTTTCCGGATCGAGCTCGTCGAATTTCTCAGTGCCAAGAAACTTTGCGAGCACATTGCGAGGCAGCGTCTTGCCGTAGCCGACCGAGGCGAGCAGGTCTTCGGGCCGGCCGAGGCCGTATTCGTTCGCGATGCGCTTCATCTCGGCCTCGTTGTTGAGGAATTTCTTTGGCGAAAGCCGGAACTTTTGGGCTTCTTTTTCGAGCAGACGTCGGCCGATATCGATCGAATCAGCCCGCTGCTGTCCCGCAATATAATGACGGATGTGGCTCTTGGCCTTTGAGGTGGCAACGTAATTTAACCAGTCGCGCGACGGTTTAGAATTTGCAGTCGTGAGTATCTCCACGACATCGCCATTCTGCAGCTCGGTCTTGATCGGGACAATGCGGCCGTTGATCTTAGCGCCGGTGCATTTGTCGCCGACCTGTGAGTGGATCGCATAGGCAAAATCGATCGGCGTCGAGCCGCGCGGGAGTTGAATGACCTTGCCCATCGGCGTAAATGCATAAACGTCCTTCGGAAACAGATCAAGCTTGAGCGACTCGATAAAGTCCTCGGAGTCTTGGTTTTCCTCGGTCGTTTCCACCAGCGGCAGCAAAAGACGCTCGACCGTTTTCCGCAATTCGTCGAGACTCTCGTCGTCCTCGTGCGAGCCGAGAGCGGCTTCTTTATATTTCCAGTGTGCGGCGACGCCTTCTTCGGCTACACGGTGCATCTCCTGAGTTCGGATCTGCACCTCGAATGGGATGCCGCCGTCACCGATGACGGAAGTGTGAAGCGATCGATAGAGGTTGTCGCGCGGGATGGCGATCCAATCCTTAAACCGCTCGGGTACGGGCGTCCAGATGTCATGGATGACGCTGAGCGCGAGATAGCAATTCTTTCTGTCGTCGGTCGTAATGATGCGAGCCGCGATCAGGTCGTAGACCTGCTCCATCATTATTTTTTGTTTGCGGAGCTTCTTCCATAGTGAATACAGTCGTTTAACGCGGCCCTGGATCTCGACGAACGGGACATCGTTTTCGGTCAGCTTGGTGACGATGGTGGATCTGATCTTTTCGAGGGCGGCTTCGAGTTCGGGGCGGCGGGCATCTACTTCCTTTGCTAACCGCTTGTACTCCTCAGGATAGAGATTTTGAAAGGCGAGGTCCTCGAGCTCGCTTCGCATCTTACCCATTCCAAGCCGGTGAGCGATCGGGGCGTAGATATCGAGCGTTTCCTGCGAGATGCGGGCTCGCTTTTCGGGCTTGAGGTACTGCATCGTCCGCATGTTGTGAAGCCGGTCGGCAAGCTTTATTAGCACAACGCGAACGTCGGTGATCATCGCCAGGACCATCTTTCGGAGGTTCTCGGCCTGCTGTTTTTCGCGAGAGAGATCGCTGATATGTGCGATCTTTGTCAGGCCGTCGACGAGCAGCGTTATCTCATCGCCGAAGTAGGAACGGATCGTGTCGAGGTCGACGAGCGTGTCTTCAACAACATCGTGCAGCAGGCCGGTCGAAACGCTCACTTCGTCAAGCCGCATATCGGCGAGGATGTCGGCCACCTCGAGCGGGTGAACAAGGTACGGCTCACCGGAGGCCCGCTTTTGCCCGCGATGATGGAGCGCGGAGAAAAGATAGGCCCGGCGAATGAGATCGATATTCGCAGCCGGCCGGTTTCGCTCGACCTTTTCAATGATGTCCTCGATCCGAATCATTTAATGGATAGGCCCGAAATTCATTTTACATACAGTCATCGCAAAACTGTATACATTTGATGTTTGAGAAAGATCGCCCGCGACCAAAAATTATGCCCGACCAATCGAGGCCGGGCATATTTTCCTGGAGGTACGTGATAGCTCTGACTATTTCGACGTATTCGCGTTGGCATTAGTTCCAGCGCTGGCATTTGCAGCCTCGGCAGCCTCCTTAGCCGCCGTGCGAGCGTCGATCTCGGTCTGAATGTTTTTCACGACGTCACTCAGCTCGAGGAAGTGGTCCTTGGCGGCGTCAGCCTGCGCCTTTAGCCGGTCGCGGTCGGCCGTTCGGCCTTCCATTTCGGCCAGACGCATCGCCTGGATAAGCAAGTTTGCCTTATACGATCGCGCGGACTCGAAAGGATGAAGCAGATCGTTGCGTTTCGCAAGCTCGGCATCGGTGGCCGTCTTAACGTCGATGTTCTTTAATGAGTCGACATTGGCCGGGCCTTCCAATACGAGGGCCTGGTCAACAAGCTTATTGCCATCATCGATGCAGCCCCGCAGCGTATTCAGCTCATCGGGATTTTCAGGTTTGACAAACTGAAATACCTGCTTTCCGTTCTGAGTTACGGTCTTTTTCGTTTTGTCCGTGTCGGTAATGTCGTTTGCGCACGTGTATTTTTTGGCAGCGAGCGAAACGAGAGCATCGGCACGGTTTTCGGGCCTGATGTTTTGGTTATTAGCACGCTCGGTCACCCATGTCAGCCACTCGTCGTTCTTCTGGAGGTTTTCAAGCAGACTTGAGATCGCCTTGTATGACGACTGGTCGTCGGGGTCGACAGCCAGGGCTTTTTTGTATTCGGTTATCGCCTCCTCGGCCTTTTGGGTGTTCTGCCGATTGCCGATAAATTCGGAATGCAGAGTACGAGCAAGAAAAAGCTGCGCGGTCTTTCCTTCGACCGTCGAGCCGTCAGGATCACGCGAGACGGCTTTCCGGAAAAGGTCCTCGGCCTCCTGGAACTTTCGGTCCTTGTAGGCCTTTGAGCCATCGACCAGGGCCTTACGCGCCAGAACACGGTTATAAAACGAACAATTGGCCCCAAGCAAAACCGTCGAAAAGATCAGGGCGGCAATTCCCAAACGAGAAAATCTCATCATTAAGACTCCATGCATCGCCAAACGGGATGCGGCTGCCAAAACATCCAGGCGCGCACGTGCGGCGATCTGATTACGAAATTAATTACTGTGACAAATCGTCGATCTGCAGCCCGATCGGCTCAGCCCCGGCCTGTTTCGCCGCATCAATGACCTTTACGACGTCGCCGTATCGGACGGATTTCGGCGATTTAATAAAGATCGTTTTTTCGACCTGATTAGTGCCTTCGCGAAATACTCCGTTATTCGTTCGCTGAGTAAAGATCTCGTTTAGCTTCTGTGTCAGCGGAGACGGATCGTCGACGGTTCCGACAACGTCATTGTTCAACGCGATCTTGCGATCGTCGCGGTTTATCGAGACCACCAGAGTTAGCGGATTTGGCTTAACGTTGACGTCCTGCTGGTCCTTCGGCTCGGCCGGGACCTTGGCCTCAAAACGCGACGGCTTGAGCGGCGAGATGACCATAAAGATGATCAACAGCACGAGCAAAACGTCGATCAAAGGCGTTACGTTGATCTTCGGAACGGCCCCTTGGCCGCCCCCACCTGTCATTGCCATATCAAAATCACTTCTCCCTTCCTCCACCGACCAGATCGGAAGAGAAATCTTATTTATTTTGTGGCTGCTGACCGCCCTTCTTCCGGTCCGCCACGAGGCCGATCTTATCGATATCCTGTTTGCGGATCGTATCGATCGCCTGAACGACGCGGCCGTAATCGACATCGACGCCACTCTTGATATAGACGATGCGTTTATCGGGCGGCTTGTTCTCCATCAACCGGCGGATCTTTTCGCCCAATGCGTCGAGCGGAAACTGCTCCTTGCCGATATAGAAATTGCTGTTGTCCGGGATCGAGATAACGACGGACGTGTCCTTGGCGATATCCGGATCCGGATCAGGGCTGATCATATCTCTTGGCAGATTGACGGATACGCCCTGCTGCAGCAGCGGAGTGACGATCATGAAGATGATCAGCAGCACCAGCATCACGTCCACCATCGGAGTCACATTGATCTCCGAGTTGTACTCGCTGGCACCTCCGATTTCCATTCCCATAGCTAAAACTCCTTACGTGCAACAGTCTGTCGACCGTTGCCATTCGACAGACTGACCGTCTGTCGGACTTACTAGCCGCGAAGCTGTTTCGAACGCTGCTTGATAAAGTAATCGACTAGCTCAGAGGCCGAGTTCTCCATTTCCACGCCAAAGCTCGTGACCTTGTTTGTGAAGTAGTTGAACAGCCACACAGCGGGCACCGCGACGAGAATACCGAACGCCGTAGCAACCAACGCCTCAGCGATAGCTCCACCGACCGCACCGATACCGGCGGTCTCGTTAGTTCTCAGGGCTTCAAATGCACCGATGATACCGACAACCGTTCCGAATAGTCCGACGAACGGAGCTGTCGAGCCGACGGTCGCGAGACCGGCAAGGCCGCGCTTGAGCTCGGCCGTCTTAACGGCGATAGCTCGCTCGAGCGCGCGCTTTGACGCTTCCATCTCGTCAGCCGAAATCTCGGTGTTGCCTTCGTGTGCCTTGAATTCCTTCAAACCGGACGAAACGACCATTGCCAGGTGCGAATCTTTATGACGGTCGCTGATATTGATAGCTTCGTCAATATTGCTGTTCTTCAGGGCCTGAGCGACCTTCGGCGCGTATTGACGCGACTGCTGCTTGGCCTTGTTATACGTTAGCCAACGCTCAATGCCGACGGCGATCATGAAAACGGATTGAATAAGCAGCGTGATCATGACGCCCCAACCCGGGTATGTAAGCTTCGTTGCAATCTCGTAAAGCGTGAAGCCCGCGGCATTATCGGCGAACAAGAAAAGAGTCATTGTTTTTCCTCCAAGAAAATCGAAAAAAATCTCTTATTATTGCGGAATCTAATATACGAGAAACGCGCGGCTCCCGGTACGCGAGAGCCCGCGTTTCAATCACCCACGATCCGCTCCTTACGGTACAAAGTTGTACGTAATGATACCGGAGACCTTAACGGGCTGACCCGACAGCAACGTCGGGCTAAATCTCGCCTGCCGCGCAGCCGCAACGGCCGCTCCGACAAGAAGCGGATTACCGCTCGCCGCAGTCGCCGAGACGACATGGCCTTCTTCGTCGATCAAAACCTGAACCTGAACCGCGCCTGACGCGCGAACCGCACGGGCCGCCGGCGGATACGTCGGCTTCGGAAGACTGACGGCCTTACCATTCAACACACCGCCCGAAATTGTCTTCGGTTTTGGCTTCGGCGCGGGCGGCGGAGGCGGAGCGTCGCCTTCATCTTTTTTCACCGGCTCGGCGGCGTCGCCGCTGCTGGAACCGGCGTTGTTTGTAACGCCTGCCATCGCTTTACCAACCTGTGCGCCGGTATCCGAATCGTTCGTACCCAAAACGGTCAAACGATCGTCGCGCATCGCTTTGACCTTATTCTGGACGACGCTCGTAGTGTCAGGCGGCTTGATCGGCGTCTGATTCATGTTCTGGATCAGTTCCTTGCGGACATCAGCCTCGACCTGCTTTGGCTTCTCCTCGACCTTTGGCGGCGGCTCGTCTTCCGGAACCGGAACTGGCGCGACAAGCGTCGAAAGCTCTATGTCTCCCGACCCGAGACCGTAATCGATGTGGAAAAGGCTGTAGCCGACCCCGAACAAAACCGCAACTACGGCAAATAACATGACGCCAAACAGCAATCCATTTCGTTTAGTATTTTCTACTGTGTGGCTCTTCGACTCAACTAATTGATCCAACATACCGATCCTCCCTTCCAGTGCCAATTCAAAGTCAGGGTTACGAAAGTCCTACCAAAGATTTAGATGTGACCCGACAATTTCAAAGTTGTAATCGTTGTTCCCAACGACCGACCAGCCTGACCTAAAGCTTTCAAGCTCGTGGACCTTCAACTACAGCGCGGGACCTACAGACAGCGCCGCCAGACATATAATACAAATTCCGTGCCGGACCTCACGCTTTCGAACGCAAACCGAGCGGAGGAATCCGGCGAAACCTGCAAAACTTATTGACCAGCAACGTAATGCAGTCTAAAAGTTTGCCCGGTGAAAGTCAAGAATCACTGCTCGCTTTCAGGACACCTTGTTTAAGTTAGACACCAAACTTTCTAAATGGTTCCCGTTTGAACGATAAAATTTGGTTATCGTGTAACAGGACGCCTTGTGACCGGTTTTCGCGCGGCGGACGCCATCTTCGTTTTCGCCATCTGCGGCGACATTGTTTCTTTTATTTCGGCTTCGCCGAGCTTGTCCTGCCACCAGATCGCGATCGGGCTGGCGATGGCGATGGTTGAATACATTCCAAGGGTCAGACCGACCAGAAGCGCGAGCGAAAAGCTCCGGAGAACTTCGCCGCCAAACAGGACGAGCGACAATACCGAAAACAGCACCAACCCGGCGGTGATGATCGTTCGCGACAGCGTTTGATTGATCGAATCGTTCGTGATCTTGAACAAAGAATCCTTGCGGTGCAGGGCCAGATTTTCACGAATGCGGTCAAAGATAACGATCGAGTCGTTGATCGAAAAACCCACGATCGTGAGGATCGCAGCGATCACCGTCAGATTTACTTCCCATTGGAAGATCGAGAAAAACGCGATCACCATCAGCACGTCGTGAAAAACGGCAATGACGCCGCCTGCCGCCCACGTCCAGTCGTAACGAAACGCGATGAATAGCAAAATGCCGACGCAGCCCAGTAATGTCGCGGTCACAGCCTGATTACGAAGCTGCGAACCTGCGATGGCGCCGACCGAATCAGTTCCGATGATCTTGTAGCCGGTCGTTGCGTCCGATTCCAGAGTGGTTTCGCCCTCAGCCTCTTTGCCAAAGGTATCGAGAGCCTTCTTTACAGTTGCGCGGCCGGCCTGAACCTGCTGCTTTTGCTCTGCCTGATTGGCTGCCTCATCGGTCGATGCCGACGCATCTTCGATAAGCGGTGTCTTTATCAGTACTTCGTTCGGGCGATTCGTCGAGACCTGGATCACCGGGTCAGGAATACCCACGTTATTAAGTGCGGACCTGAGCGCCTCATCAGCGGGTCGCTCGCGAAAACGGACGGTGACGACCGTGCCGCCCTTAAAATCGACGCCGAGGTTAAATGCGTCGGTCCCGCCCGGCACGAGCTGGCGGCCGATCGCCGAGATCATTCCGGCAAGCATGATCAGTATCGAAATGCCGATAAATATTCGACGCTTGCCGAGCCAGTCAATGTGGATATTCTGAAAAAGGTTAAACATCTGGATACCGTGCGATAGAGAACTTGCTCTGTAACGCCGGACAGGCTGTTAGCCTGTCCTAAAAGTCTAAATACTTAATTTCTGCATGTCGGGCCGTCGAGAAAGCTCCCAATTAAATATCGTGCG
>Ga0207707_10004136_pt1 | contig 12850 bp, 6 predicted proteins | sample KBSC83BmetaG_FD_184336 | JGI IMG/M metagenome (GOLD analysis project Ga0207707, IMG submission 184336) | Corn rhizosphere microbial communities from Kellogg Biological Station, Michigan, USA - KBS C8-3B metaG (SPAdes) (version 2) | ecosystem: Host-associated > Plants > Roots > Rhizosphere ... | reverse complement strand
GGCGAAGGGGCCGATCCTGCTCTTCGTCGGACCGCCGGGCGTGGGCAAGACGTCGATCGCGAAGTCGATCGCGCGCTCGCTCGGACGCGAGTACGTGCGGGCCGCGCTCGGCGGCGCGCGCGACGAGGCGGACATCCGCGGACATCGCCGCACGTACGTGGGCGCGATGCCGGGGCGCATCATCCAGGGACTCAAGCAGGCGGGCACGAAGAACCCCGTCTTCCTGCTCGACGAGGTGGACAAGCTCGGCGTGTCGTACCAGGGCGATCCGAGCAGCGCGCTGCTCGAGGTGCTCGACCCCGCGCAGAACGACAACTTCACCGATCACTATCTGAACGTGCCGTTCGATCTGAGCGAAGTGTTGTTCATCGCGACGGCGAACTTCATCCAGAACATCCCGGCGCCGCTGCTGGACCGGATGGAGGTCGTCGAGTTCTCCGGCTACACGGAGCGCGAGAAGGCCGAGATCGCCAAGACGTATCTGGTACCGCGCCAGCTGGAAGAGGCGGGGCTCAAGGACAAGAACGTCGTGTTCACGGATGACGCGATCATGTCGATCGTGAGCCAGTACACGCGCGAGAGCGGCGTGCGTCAGCTCGAGCGGCAGGTGGGCGCGGTGGCGCGGAAGGTCGCGCGCAAGATCGCGGCGGGCGAGATCTCGTCGCTCACCATCTCGCCCGACGACGTGCGCGAGCTGCTGGGACGCCCGAAGGTGCACCCGGAGCACGCGGCCGAGTACAACGAGGTGGGCGTGGCGACGGGGATGTACTACACCCCGGCGGGCGGCGACATCATGTTCGTGGAGGCGGCGATTCGCCGGCTGTACGCGCCGACGAAGAGCGACGGCGAGGTGCAGGTGGAGGGATGGGGAAGCGTCTCACTCATTCTCACCGGCCAGCTGGGCGACGTGATGAAGGAGTCCGCGCGCGCGGCACTGACGTACGCCGCGACGCACGCGTCGCAGCTCTGCATTCCGAACGACCGGCTCGGATCGATCGAGGTGCACATTCACGTGCCCGCGGGCGCGATTCCGAAGGACGGACCGTCGGCCGGCGTCACGATCTCGACGGCGCTCGTCTCCGCGATGTCGGGGCGGCGCGTGCGAAAGGACGTGGCGATGACGGGCGAGACCACGCTGCGCGGCAGGGTGTTGCCGATTGGCGGGTTGAAGGAGAAGGTGCTCGGCGCCCACCGGGCGGGGATCACGACCATCATTCTGCCGAAGGAGAACGAGGCGGACATGGAGGACATCCCGGAGGATGTGCGGAAGAGCCTCACCTTCTTCCCGGTGAGCACGCTCGACGAGGTGTTCGACATCGCGCTGGTGAAGGAAGACCAGTGCGAGGTACCGACGACGCCGACGTTGATGGAGGAGGCGGAAGAGCGCGCGGAGGAGCACGCGGCGGTATAAGCGCGAGCTCGGAAGGGCGAGAATGGAAGAGCGTCGCGGCGAAATGCCGCGACGCTTTTTTCATCTCTTGTGGCTCACCCAGCCCCCAACGCCGCCGTCGGATCGATGCGCGACGCCCGACGCGCCGGCAGATAGCCGCTGAGCAGCGCCACCCCCATCACGATCAGCACCATAGCGATGAACGTCGCCGGATCGCCGGCGCCCACGCCGAACAGCTGGCTGCGCAGCAGTCTCGCCACGATCCACGACGCGATCGCACCCAGCACCACGCCGACGATCGCGAGCTCCAGCGTGTCGCGAAGCACGCGTCGCCGCACGATGGACGGCGTGGCGCCGAGCGCCATGCGCACGCCGATCTCCTGCCGCTGGTATGCGACGGTGTACGAGATCACGCCGTAGACGCCGTACAACGCCAGGGCCAGCGCGAACGCGGCGAAGCCACCGAGCAACAGCGTGAAGAATCGGCGCGGCGACACCGAGCGATCGACGATCTGGTCGAGCGTCTGCACCTCGTTGAGCGCGATGTTGGGCGCGATCGGCGCCAGCGCGGTGCGGATGCTCCTGGCGAGCGACGACGCGGGGAGCGTGCTCCGCACGATCAATTCGACGATCGGGTAGTCCTGGATCTGGCGGAACGGCAGGTAGAACTGCGGGCCGGCCGCCTGATCGAGACTCAGGTGCCGCACATCGCGCACGACGCCCACCACTCGCCGCGCCGTGTCGATGAGCGCGATCTTCCCGACCGCCTCCTGCCCGGGCCACAGCGTTCGCGCCATCGTCTGGTTGATCACCACTACGCGCTCGCCCGCCGAATCGTCGGTGGCGGCGATGTCGCGTCCGGATACCAGCCGCATCCCCATCGCATCCACCATCCCATCGGTCGCGAGCCGGACGTAGGCGACGGGGTGGTGCCCGCCCGGGTACACCTCGCCCTGCGCCGCGACGCCCCACGTGCGGTTCTTCCCGAACGGGAGTCCGTCGGCGATCGTGGCCGCCTGCACGCCCGGCAGCGCCCGTGTGAGCCGAAGCGCCTCGCTCACGTAGCTGTTGAATCGCGACTGCGAGCCGAGCACCTGCCGGTCGGGATCGATGCGAATCGCCATCACCTGCTCGGCGCGAAAGCCCAGGTCGACGTCGAGCATCTCGAGGAAGCTGCGGATGAGCAGCCCCGATCCGACCAGGAGCACGCACGCGAGCGCGACCTCGCTCACCACGAGCGCGGTGCGCATGCGGCGTCCGCGCTTGTGCTCCGTGCTGCCGCGCCCCTGCGACTTGAGCGCGTCGTGCACCGCGAGCTCGCTCAGCTGAAGCGCGGGCGCCATCCCGAACAGGAGTCCCGCGAGAGTGGCGAGGAGCACCACGAACGCGAACGAGGCCGCGTCGACGCGAACGTCGCCGAGCAACGGCAGGTTCACTGTCTGCAGCCGCGCGATGGTGGCCGTGCCGATAACGGCGAGCACGAGCCCGATCGCGGCGCCGGCCGCGGAGAGCATCACGCTCTCGGTGAGCATCTGTCGCACGAGACGCCGCCGCCCGGCGCCCAGGGCGGCGCGGATCGCCATCTCCTTGCGGCGCCCGGTGGCGCGAACGAGGAGCAGGTTGGACAGATTCGCGCAGACGATCAACATCACCGTCCCCACGGCGAACGCGAGCATCACGATCGCCGGATGAATCTGTCCGACGACGTGCGAGCGAAGCGTGCTCAGAGAGGGAGTGAACGCGTTGCGGTCGGGGTGCGCCGCGGTGATGCGCGGCGCGAGCACCGCGAGCTCCGCCGCGGCACTCGCGATCGTCGCGCCGGGGCCGAGCCGGCCGATGAGCGCGAGCGTGTTCCCCTGCATGTCGTTGCTTTCCGTGAGCGGAAAGGGGACGAAGAGATCGATCCGCGTGCCGGGCGCGAAGATCGAGCCGAAATCGAACGAGGCGGGGAGCACGCCGACCACGGTGAGCGGCGCGTTGTTCACGGTAATGCTCCGGCCGACGATCTCCGGATCCGAGGCGAACTCGTTCTGCCACACGGAATGGCTCAGCATCACCACGTTCGTCGGGTCGGTCGCGCTTTCGGCGGGCGTGAACGAGTGGCCGAGCTCCGGCTTCACGCCGAGCATGGAGAAGAAGTTCTGCGTCACGGGAACGGCGCTCAGCCGAATCGCATCGCCGTTGCGGACGAGACTCGCGTCGCCGATTCCGTAGAACGCGAAATACCCCGCGACGTCGGCAAACGCGCGGTCCTGCTCGTGCAGCTGCACGAGATGATTCACCTGCGCGGTTTGCCCCGACAGTCCGCCGTGCGTGCCGTTCGCCATCCAGACGAGCGCGCCGGGATCGCGAAAGGGGAGCGGGCGCAGGAGCAGCGCGTCGGCGACGCTGAACACTGTCGCGCTTGCGCCGATGCCGAACGCGATGATCGCGATCGCGCTCGCGGTGAACGCCCTGTCCCGGCCGAGCGTGCGAACCGCGTATCGCACGTCCTGCGCGAGATCCTCGATCGAGCGGCGGAGACGGATTTCGCGCTCGCGTGCACTGGCGGAGCTCTGGATCATCTCGCGCGCGTCGCCGAGCGGCGCGCCGAGCCGCCGCAGCGCCTCCGCGCGCGCCTGGGCGGGCGGCATCCCGCGGGCGATCAGGTGCTCCACACGCTCGTCGAGCATGGCGCTCAGCTCGTCGTTGGCATCCGCGGTCACGCGCTCGGGCGTGTGCATGGGAATGCGGAAGAGGCGGCGCACGCCGGAACGAATGCCGGCCGGGCCGCGCGTCGAGTGGTCACTCATGGGCGGACCTGGCCGCGAGCACCGTCGTGAGCGCGTGCACGTAGTCCATGAGCGCGGCCGATTCGGCGCGAAGGTGGGCGCGTCCAGCAGTGGTGAGCTTATAGTAGCGCGCGCGCCGCCCGTTCTTGCTCTCGCCCCATTCGGCTCCGAGGAGTCCGCGGGCCTCGAGGCGATGGAGCGCCTGGAGCAGCGCGGCGTCGGTGACGTCGAACTGGCCGTCGGACCGCTGTTCGAGCCAGCTCGTGATCTCGAATCCGTGCATGGGTCCCCAGGAGAGCGTCTTGAGGACGAGAACGTCGAGTGTGCCCTTGAGCAGTGCCATGGCCGCGCGTCTCCACCAAGTGTCTTAGGTAAGACACTAAGCTGGCGGCGGATGGTTTGAAAGGGGGACGCCCCCTCAGAACGTGATCGGCCCGTCCGCGAACAGCGCCCACGGATCCCCCGGCTGCGTCCCGTCCAGGAAGTATTCCGTGTAATGGCGGTCCAGCGCCGTCGCGCTGTCCGCCGGCACGAGCCGGTCGCGATCAAAGTCCACCGCCACGAGCCCCGCGGGCAGATTCCACTCGCCGCTCGATCGCCCCTGATAGTACTGGCCGATCATGTCGCCCCAGATCGGCGCGGCCAGTGAGCCGCCCGCTGCGCCCCGCGCGATGGTCACCGGCTTGTCGAAGCCCACCCACACGCCCGCCACCACATCCGGCGTCATCCCGACGAACCACGCGTCCGTGTCGTCGTTCGTGGTGCCCGTCTTCCCCGCGACCTCGATGCGGTCGGGCACGTAGCGCCGAACCGCCGTGGCCGTGCCCCGCGCCACCACGTCGCGCATCATGTCGCGCACGATGAACGCCACCCGCGGATCCATCACCGAGTCGCGCACCGCTTCCGGCTCGGTGTACACCACGCGCCCCGTCGCATCGTCGATCTTGCGGATGAAGCGCGGCGTCACCGCGGCGCCGTCGTTGTCGAACGCCGCGTACGCCGCCACGAGGTCGATCGGCCGCACCGCCGACGCGCCGATCGCGCTCGACGGATACGGCGCGATCGGCGTGCTGATGCCGAGCGCGTGGGCGAGCGCCGCGATCGTGTCCATCCCCGCGGCGAGGCCGAGCTGCACCGCCACGGGATTGCGCGAGCGCACGAGCGCGTCGCGCACCGACATCGGACCGAGAAACGCGCCGTCGTCGTTCTTCGGCCGATACACCGAATTGCGGTCGAGCGGTATCGCGAGCGCCGTGTCGTAGACGACCGAGCTCGCGGTGATCGAGTCCGCGATCGCCGTGGCGTACACGATCGGCTTGAACGCGGAGCCGGGCTGCCGCAGCGCGTTCGTCGCCCGGTCGAAGTGCGAGTCGGCGTAGCTCCGCCCGCCCACCAGCGCGAGCACGTTCCCGTTCTCCGGATCGAGCGCGACGATCGCGCCCTGGAGATAGTCGCTGCTCCCCGGCGCGCGCGTCGCGAAGCGTGGATGGTTGAAGCCCGCCCGCGCCTCGGCGCGCGTGAGCCCGGTGGTGAGCGCCTCCGCCGCCTTGCGCTGCAGGTCGGCATCGATCGTGGTCGTGATCTCGTAGCCGCCCTTCATCACCGGAATCCCGTCCGCCTCCGCCTCGCGCCGCACGATGTCGAGCACGTACGGCGCCGAGCCGGCGGCGCTCGCGGCGCCTAGCGTCTCCACCGGCTCCGCCTTCGCGGCCGCGGCCGCCGCGGGCGTGATGTACTTCTGCTCGGCCATCTGCGAGAGCACGAGATTCCGCCGCTCGCGCGCGCGGTCCGCGTGCCGAATCGGATCGTACAGCGCCGGGCCCTTGGGGAGCGCGGCGAGCGTGGCCGCCTGCGCGAGCGTGAGCCGCGCCGCGGATACGCCGAAGTAGTGCCGCGATGCCTCCTCGATGCCGTACCAGCCGTGACCGAAGTGAATCTGGTTGAGATACGCCTCGAGGATCTGCGACTTGTCGTAGTGCCGCTCCATCTCGCGCGCCGCGTTCTGCTCGTGGATCTTGCGCGAGATCGAGCGATCGGCGCGGTCGATGATGTCAGGGTGCATGTTCCCGACGAGCTGCTGCGTGATCGTGCTCGCGCCCCGCGCGTGCCCGCGCAGCGCATCCTTGAACGCCGCCGCGAGCCCCACCACGTCCACGCCGTCGTGGTGGTAGAAGCGCTGATCCTCGATCGCGATGAACGCCTGGCCCACGTACTTGGGAAGCGTCTCGATCGGCACGCTCACGCGCATCTGCGCCCCCAGCTCACCGATCAGCCGCCCGTCGCGCGAGAGCACGAGCGACGACTGCGGCTGCGGCACGATCTGCCACGCCGCGCCCGGCGCCTGCGCGCCGAGCGGCGCGGCGAGGAACGCCGCGAGCGCCAGTACTCGAAGTGATCGATGGAGGTGCATATCCAGATGACGAAACGAAGGCACGGGAAGTCATCCGGCCCCGCGAAGCTGGAGCCGGAGGTGTCTACCCCTCTTCCTCTTATACACGCATCTTTCGCAGATGCCTCACATTCTGCAGCTGGCCGCGCTGCAATTCTCCCCGCGCAAGGGAGAATATGCGGCCAATCTGGCGCGGCTGGGCGAGGTCTTCTCGCAGCTGCAGTCGCTCGACCCCCGTCCCGACGTGCTCCACCTCCCCGAGGCCGCGCTCACCGGTTACTTCCTCGAGGGCGGCGTTCGCGAGCAGGCGCGCACCGCGGGCGCGTTCGCCGAGGACCTCCAGCGCACATATCTCGCCACCAAGCCGGGCTCGCGGCAAATCGAGGTGGCGATCGGTTTCTACGAGCTCTGGAACAGCATCCTGTACAACAGCGCGATGTGGGTGCGCCTGGGTGGCGACTCGCCGCTCGTCCGTCACGTCCATCGCAAGACCTTTCTTCCCACCTACGGGCTGTTCGACGAGGAGCGCTTCGTGGAGCGCGGTCACGACATCCGCGCCTTCGACACTCCGTGGGGGCGGTTCGCGATGCTGGTATGCGAGGACGCGTGGCACTCGCTCCCCGGCACCCTGCTCGCGCTCGACGGTGCCACGATGATCTTCATCTCCTCGGCCGCGCCCGCGCGCGGCGTATGGCCGCGGGAGGATGCGGTGCCGGGCCCCGCCAGCGTCGAGCGCTGGGAGCGCCTCGTGCGCGACATCGCGGAGGAGCACGGCATCTTCGTGTCGCTCGCGAACCTCGTGGCCAGCGAGGGCGGCAAGTCGTTCCCCGGGGGCGCCGCCATCGCCGGACCGAACGGCGTGATTCGTGTGCGCGGTCCGCTCTGGAAAGAGGCGCTCGTCACCATGCCGGTGGACTTCGCGGACCTCGCGCGCGCCCGCGCCGAGATGCCGCTGCTCGCCGATCTCGAGACCGCCATGCCGCACCTGCTCGACACGCTCGAGCAGATTCGCGCCGAGACCCCGCCGGCGCTCGAGTACGATCCCCCGCCGCCTCCGCGCACCGCCGCACCGAGCCCCGCCAAGGTGAACGGCGCGAAGCCCGGCGCGATTCCCGTCATCTCGCTCGGCAGCCGCGAGAGCGGCGCGCCGCCCTCGCTCGAGATCGACGGCGCGCTCGTCGAATCGTGGCTGACAAGCTTCATCCGCCAGGAGCTTACGCAGCGCGGCTTCGAGAAAGGGATCGTCGCGATCTCCGGCGGCGTCGACTCCGCCGTCACCGCCTATCTCGCGGTGCTCGCGCTCGGCGCCGAGAGCGTGGTGGGCGTGCGGCTTCCCTACCGCACCTCGAGCCCCGAGAGTCTGGAGCACGCGCAGCTCGTGATCGACGCGCTGCACATCGAGAGCCGCACCGTCGACATCTCGGCCGCTGTCGATGGCTATCTCGCGAACGAGCCGGACGCCGAGGGGATGCGCCGCGGCAACGTGATGGCGCGCATGCGCATGATCGCCGTCTTCGATCTGGGCGAACGATACAAGGCGCTCCCGCTCGGCACCGGCAACAAGACGGAGCGGCTGCTGGGCTACTTCACCTGGCACGGAGACGATGCGCCGCCCATCAATCCGCTCGGCGATCTGTACAAGACGCAGATTCGCGAGCTCGCGCGGCACCTGGGCGTTCCGCCGGTGATCGTGGAGAAAGCGCCGTCGGCCGATCTCATTCCGGGACAGACGGACGAGGGTGAGATGGGGATCGTCTATCCGGTGGCCGACGACATCCTGAACTGGATGCTGAACGGCTTCTCGGTGGAGGAGCTGCTCGCGCGGGGGTTCGACGAAAAGCAGGTGAAGACAGTGCGCAAGCGGCTCGACTCCACGCACTGGAAGCGGCGCCTCTCCACCGTCGCGATGCTGAGCGGCACGGCGATCGGCGACAGCTACCTGCGCCCGGTGGACTACTAGCCGGGGCGTACAGTGACGCGCGTAAGTCGCCGCGCGTCCACCAGTTACTGTGACAACAGCACCGTTCGAGATCAGCGCGGCGACTCGGTCGCCGGCGCGCCGCTCGTGGCTCACGGACGAGATCGTGCGCATGTGCGTGGTGGCCTTCGGCGCGCTGTCGGTGGCCCTGGGGCTCAGCTTCAACTATTTCGCGCACCCCTTCCCCTGGCTCGGCGCGGGGCTGCTGCTGTTCATCGCCGCGGCCACGCGCGTGTTCGGCATCCCCTTGCCTGGCAAGGGGTTCGCGAGCTTCGCGGTCGGCCCGGGGATCGCGGCGATCATCGCCTTCGACTGGGCCGCGGGCGCGCTCGTCGCGGCGCTCGGCATCATCGTGGGCGATGCGATCGTCCGCCGGCTCCCGCTCCGCAACGCGGTGAGCAACGCGGGGCATTTCCTCACCGCGGGCACCATCGCCGGCTACTGGTACTTCGGCATCGTGGACGGCGGTCTGGGCATCTCCGCGTTCTCGAGCTTCAACGCCTGGCGGCTGGGCGCGATGATCGCGCTGTATCTGCTCACGGTGAACGGCACCTTCTATCTGCAGCTCAAGCTCTCGCCGGCCATCGCGTGGGTGGACGCGCGGCTCACGGCGCGCTGGGAGAGCACCGTCGCCGTGCTCGCGACGCTCCTCGCGCTCGGCGGCCTCAGGCTCGCGTACAGCCAGCTGCCTCCGCGCACGATGATCGCCGGCGCGCTCGTGCTCACGCTCGTGGCGGTGCTCATGCACTGGCTCGTGCGGCAGGCCGCCGTTGGCGAGAGCCTGCAGCTCGTGCAGCGTCTCACGAGCGCGATCAGCGCGCGGCCGGAGCTGCACCTCGCGCTCAACGACATCCAGCGGCTCACGCGCTCGCTCGTGCCGTGGGAGCAGATGGGCATCTCGGCGTACGACGAGGCACGAAACGACTTCGTGGTGGTCGTTGACACGTCGCCCGACGTCCCGGTGGGCACGCGCATCTCGGCGACCGATGGGATGGTCGGAAGCGCGCTTCGCGCCGGGCACGCGATCACCGACCTGGCACTGCCGCGCGCGCAACGCCCCACGAACAGCGCGTTCCGCTCGCAGATCGTGCTCCCGCTCATGTACGGCGAGAAGCTCGTGGGCATCTGGACGGTGCGGCATTCGCGCGTCGAGATGTATCGCATCCACGACGCATCGCTGCTCGAGTACATCGCGCCGCAGCTCGCGCTCTCGCTCTCGCTCGACAAGCTCATTCAGCCCGTGGTCGCCGCCTCGGCGGACATGACGTCGCACGTCGAGTCCATCACCGCCACCACGCAGCAGCTCCACGCCTCGGCGCAGGAGAGCGCGGAGACCGCGCGCCGGCTCGCGGCCACGGTGCACGAGCTGGCCGACACGCTCTCGCGCGGCGCGGAGAGCGCGCGCACGGCGCAGACGATCGCCGACAGCACGGTGACCGAGGGGCGCGTGACGCAGCAGAGCGGCAGCCAGATGCTCGAGGACGCGCGCGTGGTGCGTGGCGCGACGGAGCAGGCGCGAACGAAGCTCACCGCCGCGGCGGCGGTGGTGCAGCAGGGCGCCGATCAGGTGTCGCGGCTGCGCGAGATCTCCGAGGCGGTGCAGAAATTCGGACGGACCATCACCGAGCTGGCGGACCAGACCGGGCTGCTCGCGCTCAACGCGGCGGTGGAGGCGGCGCGCGCGGGCTCGCACGGCCGCGGCTTCGCGGTGGTGGCGCGGGAGATTCGCGAGCTCGCGGACAGGAGCGCGTCGGAGGCGGAGGGGATGGACAGCGCGGTGCGCGACATTCGCGCCACGCTCGACCGCGCCGTGGCGCTCATGCAGCGCACGCGCAGCGAGGTGCTCTCGGTGGCCGATGCGAGCGGCGACTGGGTGGATGAGCTGGACCGCATCGTGAGCGCCTCGGAGTCGGTCGCGGCGGCCGGCCATCGAATCGTCGACACCGCGCGCGAGAGCGCCGATCGCTCCGGGGTGATGTCACGGGCGTTCGCGGAGGCGAACTCCGAGGCGACTCGCGCCGCGTCGGAGACGGGCGTGGTCGCGGGCGCGAGCACGCAGCAGGAGAGCGCCATCGATTCGCTCAACGGCGCCGCCACGGAGCTCAGCGCGACGGCGCAGGCGCTCGCGGCGGCCGTGGCCGCGGTGCGCGCGGCGACCTAGCCGGCGCTACTTCTTCGCGATCGCCCCGGTGGCGCGCGGCGTCGGGCGCATCGGATCGCGAATCGACGCGAGAATCTGCGCGGCCTGCGCATCGAGCACCGTGCGATCGGGCATCTTCGATCCGGCGAACGGCAGCGGCACCTCGAAACCATCGCCGGCACGGCGCGGGATGAGGTGGATGTGGAAGTGGTAGACGTCCTGGCCCGCCGCCTCTCCGCTCGACACGATGAGGTTCATCGCGTCGGCGCCGCCCACTTTCCGAATCACGGGACCGAGCCGCATCGCCACCTCGAACAGGTGCGACGCGAGCTCCGCCGGCAGATCCTGGAACGATTCGAAGTGGTCGCGCGGCACCACGAGCGTGTGCCCCTGGTTCACCGGCTGGATGTCCATGAACGCGACCGCGCTCGAGTCCTCGTAGCACACGGAGACCTCGGCCGCGCCTTTCATGATGTCGCAGAAGATGCAGTGCGAGGGCTGGCTGTCGGAGTGCTGCATGGTCGCCGCCGGTGCGCGGCCGAGGCCGCCGCGAATAGAGGGTGATGCGAAAAGGATGGGTGTGTAACGCATGATAAGGCGTCCGGGGCACTCCCGGTAGGCGCTCGTGTGGCGTGGGCGGCGGGTGACCGGGTATCTTACGTGGTCCGTTTACACAGCATCCTCGGGGAGACTCATGGCGACGACCACCACCGCTTCGCGACCGGCCACCACCGGGCTGAGCCCAGCCCAGCTCGTTGGGGCGTACCGGAACATGTATCTGTCGCGGCGGTTGGACGACAAGGAGATCCAGCTCAAGCGGCAAAACAAGATCTTCTTCCAGATCTCGGGCGCCGGCCACGAGGCGATTCTCACCGCCGCCGGAATGGTGCTCCGCCCGGGAGTCGATTGGGCGATTCCCTACTACCGCGACCGCGCGCTCTGCCTGCAGCTAGGCGTGACGCCGGCGGAGATGCTGTACGAGGCGGTGGGCGCCGCGATCGATCCCGCGTCCGGCGGCCGCCAGATGCCGAGCCACTGGGGGCACAAGGCGTACAACATCGTGTCGTCGTCATCGCCAACGGGCACGCAGTTTCTGCAGGCGGTTGGCGCGGCGGAGGCGTCGAAGCGCGCCGGCATGCTCGGAATGACGGAAGGCTTCACGAAGGACGAAGTCGTGTACGTCTCCACGGGCGAGGGCGCGACGAGCGAGGGTGAGTTCTGGGAGTCGCTCAACAGCGCGTGCAATCTCGCGGTGCCGGTGGTGTACGTGGTGGAGGACAACGGCTACGCGATCTCGGTGCCGGTGGAGGTGAACACGCCGGGCTCCAACATTTCGCGGCTGCTGCTCCTCTTTCCAGGGCTGTACGTGCAGGAGGTTGACGGCTGCGACTTCGTCGCGTCGCACGAGGCGATGGTGCGCGCGGTGGACTACGCTCGCCAGCGCAAGGGGCCCGCGCTCGTGCACGCGCACGTGATCCGTCCCTACTCGCACTCGCTGTCGGACGACGAGGTGATGTACCGTCCGCCGTCCGAGCGCGAAGCCGATGCGGCGCGCGATCCGCTCACGGTGTTCCCTGCGTGGCTCAAGGCCGAGGGGCACGCGACGGAGGAGTCGCTCGCCAAGTTGCGCGAGGAGGTGGACGAGCTCGTGCTCGCCGCCACCGACGACGCGCTGGCGCAGCCGCAGCCCACGCCGGACACGATCTACAACGGCGTCTACTCGTCGCAGGTCGATCCGTGCGGCGAGAATTTCGACACCGAGGACGATCCGCAGTTCGCCGGCGAGCCGACGACGATGGTCGATCTGCTCAACGCGTGCATGAAGGACGAGATGCGCCGCGACGAGAAGATCCTGGTGTTCGGCGAGGACGTGGCCGACGCGTCGCGCGAGCAGTACCTGCCCACGCTCAAGGGCAAGGGCGGCGTGTTCAAGGTGACGTGGGGGCTGCAGCGCGAGTTCGGCAGCACGCGCGTGTTCAACTCGCCGCTCGCGGAGGCGAACATCATCGGCCGCGCGATCGGCCTCGCGCTGCGCGGCTTCAAGCCGGTGGTCGAGATCCAGTTCTTCGACTACATCTGGCCCGCGTACATGCAGCTGCGCGACGAGCTCGCGACGATGCGGTGGCGGTCGAACGACGCGTTCAGCGCACCGGTGGTCGTGCGCACGACGTACGGCGGCTAC
>Ga0207707_10004135_pt1 | contig 12853 bp, 12 predicted proteins | sample KBSC83BmetaG_FD_184336 | JGI IMG/M metagenome (GOLD analysis project Ga0207707, IMG submission 184336) | Corn rhizosphere microbial communities from Kellogg Biological Station, Michigan, USA - KBS C8-3B metaG (SPAdes) (version 2) | ecosystem: Host-associated > Plants > Roots > Rhizosphere ... | reverse complement strand
GCGCTCTCATCGAACATGTCGAGCTCCACGCCGCGCGCGCCCAGCGACTCGAGCCGCGCGCGCTTTTCGGGCGAGCGGCCGATGGCGGTGACCTCGTGTCCCTGCGCGACGAGCATCGGGATGGCGAGCGATCCGACGACCCCGGTGGCGCCGGTGAGGAAGATCCGCTCCGATGTGTCCAGCGGCGACGTCATCGCATCGCCACCTCGACACGCTCGGCGCGGGGCGCGACCCCGCGCGCCTCGCGGTCCTGCTCGAGCTGCTCCTGCTCCACCGCGAGATCGATCTTCGTGATGTCCGGTCGAAAGAACAGCGCCACGGTCCAGTCGAGCACGATGCGGAGCCGGCGATCCCATCGCGGCATCTGCAGCAGGTAGTAGGTGCGGCGGAACCACCACGCGAAGAAGCCGCGGACGCGAAAGCCCATCACCTGCGCCACCGCGCGCGAGTGGCCGAGCGACGCCATGGTGCCGAGGGTGCGAAAGACGAACGGCGAGGGATGCCGGCCATCGATCGCCACGGCGACGTTGCGCGCGCACTGGCGCGCCTCGCGCACCGCGTGCTGCGCGAGCGCGGGATAGGGGCGCCCATCCGGACCGGGAATCGATGCGCAGTCCCCCAGCGCCCACACGTTGGAGTGGCTCGTGCTTCGCATCGCGCCGTCCACGGCGATCCGTCCCTTCTGGTCGTGATCCACCGGCATGTTGCGCGCGGCCGCATGGGGAACGATTCCCGCGGCGAGCACGATCGTGCTGCTCGCGATCGTCTCGTTCTCGAGCCGCACGCGCCCGCGCTCGATCGCGCGCACCGGCGTGGACGCGCGGATGTCGGCGCCGCGGCGCACGAGCACCTCCGTCGCGTCGCGCGCGAGCTTCTCGTCCACCTCGGGAAGGATGCGGGCGGTGGCCTCGAAGAGATGGAAGCGCACCTCCTCCCGCCGGATGTGGGGATAGAAGCGCAGAATGTCGTCGGCGAACGCGGTCATCTCGCCCAGCAGCTCGATGCCCACGAGCCCCCCGCCTATGATCACGAAAGTGAGACAGCTCGTGCGTGCCGACAGCTCCTGCTCGGCATCGGCGCGCTCGAACTGCTCGATGAAGTGATTGCGCAGCACGAGCGCATCGGCGACGGTCTTGAAGGTGAGCGCGGTCTCGGAGCCGGGGATGAGCTTCTGGTTCGTGGCGGCACCCAGGGCGACGACGAGATGGTCGTACGGAACGTCGTACGCATCTCCGCGCGCGCTGATGTGCACCAGCTGCGCGCCCACGTCCACGCCATTCACCGTCGCCTCCACGAACCGCGCGCTTCGGAGGGCGGGACGGATGGGCTGCGCGCAGTGGCGGAGCTCGAGCGTGCCGGAGCACGCCTCGAAGAGGAGCGGCGTGATCACGAAAAAGTTGTCGCGGCTCACGAGCGTGATCTCCACGTCGGCGCGATAGTCGAGCAGCCGCTCGAGCTCGCGCACGGTGGCGACCCCGCCGAACCCTCCGCCGAGCACGACGATGCGCGTCACTTGCCGGCCGTTCATCTCTCCAGACATCTCTCGTCCATTCGTCTACCGGTTAAGCCGGCTCTCCGCGCGAGAGCCACCGACGATCCTCGAAGTAGTGTCGCAGCTGGCCCGCCGCATCGTTCGCGCGTGCGGCGAGCGCCACGTAGCCGTCGGGACGAACCAGATACAACGCGTCGCGCGCAATGCCCGCGCGCTCCGCCGCGGCCGTCCACGCGAAGGCGTGCAGCGGAACTCGCTGCAGGATGCATTCCTCCCGAACGGCGCTCGCTGGCTCGCCGTACACGTGCGCCTGCCAGCTCGACGAGGCGAGCGGCGCGAAATTGTCCGCGTCGCCGCCCAACCGGACCCAAGGGAGGCGGTCTCCGCCGCGCACGCCGCCCGCGCGGCCGGCACTGAGCTCACTGTGCGGATACGCGACGATGAGCTGCGAGATCGTGCGGAAGAAATACCGCCGAAACGAATTCAGCCGGAACATCGCCGGCAGCAGCACCGGCAGCGCGCGCGTGCGCACGAACGAGGCGATCGCTCCGCCCCTGTTCGCGATCGTGAACACCCGGTCGGTGGTCGCGACGAGGCGCCGCGCGAAGGCGATGCGCTCCGGCTCGTAGCTGTCGAGCAGCTGCTCCGACGCGTCGCCCTTCACGACCGCCGCGATCTTCCACGCGAGATTGATCGCATCGCCGATTCCCGTGTTCATCCCCTGCGCGCCCACCGGACTGTGGATGTGCGCCGCGTCGCCCGCGAGAAATGCGCGACCGCGCCGAAAGCTCCCTGCGACACGGTGATGAACGCGATAGGTCGAGAACCAGTTCACCCGCGCGATCGTGAGATCGAGCCGGTGGATGATCTCCTCGCTCACGTCGCCGAAGTCGTGCGGCTCGCGAGCGCTCCCCACCGGCGCGTTCACGGTGCCGATGAGGCGCACGTGACCGCTCCCCTTCATCGGGAACACCGCGAGCAGATCCGAGCGCTCGAGCCCGATGTGGAGCTCGCCGTCCGTCATCGGGCCGGTTGCCTCGACGTCGGCCACGTAGAACAGCCGCTCGTAGGTGCCGCCGGGAAAGTCGATCCCCAGCCGCTCGCGCACCACGGAGTGCGCGCCATCGCATCCGGCCAGATAGCTCGCGAGCACCGTCTCTTCCGTTCCGTCCTGTCGCTTCACCACGGCGCGCACGCCGCCGTTCGCGGGCTCGTCGAATCGCAGGAGCTCCACCGGCCGCTCGACGACGACGCCGAGCGCGCGCAGCTGCGCGATGAGAAAGCGCTCGTGCTCGTCCTGTGGATACATGAGCACGTACGGATAGGGGCTCATGCCCTCACCGAACCGCGCGAGCGGAATGCGCGCGGCGCGTCGGCCGTGCAGCCACATGTTGCCGCCGGCCACCTTCACCCCGGCATCCACCACGTGCCCGGCGAGCTCCATCTGCCGATAGAGCTCGAGCGTCCGCGCCTGCACGCCGATCGCGCGCGACGTCGTCCCCGGCTCGGCGGCCTTGTCGATGATGCGCACCCGCACACCCAGCCTGGTGAGCCAGAGCGCGAGCACGAGCCCGGTGGGCCCGGCGCCGGCGATGAGCACTGGCGCGCTGTTCATGCGGTCGCTGCGCGCGATGCCGGCAAAACGATCGGGGTCACTCGCGCGTACTATTGCTGTCGCTACTCACGTTCTCCCGGAGAAACCCGTCGATGTTCAAGTCGCTGCTCTCGCTGGTCGCCGCCTCCGCCCTCGCCGTCGCGCCTGCACATCGCGCGCCCGCCACCACCTGCTACGTCGTCGCGCCAGGCGGCAACGAGGCGCGATACCGCGTTCGCGAGCAGCTCCTGCACCACGATCTGCCCAACGACGCCATCGGCAAGACCACCGCGATCACCGGCGGCATCAGCTTCGCGCCGGATGGCACCATCGACAGCGCGGCGTCGAAGATCACCATCGATGTGACGTCGCTCAAGAGCGACAAGGAGCGGCGCGACGGCTACGTGCAGCATCGCATTCTCGAAACGTCGCAGTATCCCACGGTCGAGTTCACACCCACCGCGGTTCATGGTGTAAAGCTGCCGCTGCCCGCCTCCGGTTCCCAGACCTTCGATCTCGACGGGCTGCTCACGGTGCACGGCACCACGCACCCCACCGTGTGGCACGTCACAGCGCAGCGCTCCGATTCCGGGGTGACGGGCACGGGGACGACGCAGTTCACCTTCGAGGATGCGTCGCTCGCGCAGCCGCACGTACCGGTGGTGCTCAGCGTCGCCGACACGATCAAGCTGGAGTACGACTTTCATCTCGTGCCGGAGAAGTAGACCGCTCGGTCACTCGCGAATTCCGCCTCGCGGCTGCATCCTCCATGCATGCCGAACATCGAGCGCGACGGCGCGAGCATCTGGTATGCGACCGAGGGGCGAAGCGACGCGCCGCCGCTCCTCCTCATTCACTCGCTCGCCACCACGCACGAGCTCTGGGCGCCGCAGATGCCCGCGCTCGCGCGCGACTTTCGCGTGATCCGCTACGACGTGCGCGGCCACGGCAAGTCCACCGCCGCGGCGGGTGACATCACGATCGAGCAGCTCGGCCGCGACGCGCTGGCGGTGCTCGAGGCCAGCGGCATCACGCGCGCCAAGGTCGCCGGCGTCTCGCTGGGCGGACTCACCGCGATCTGGATGGCCGAGCACGTTCCGGATCGCGTCGATCGGCTCGTGCTCGCGAACACGGCGGCGCGCATCGGCACGAGCGACAGCTGGAACGCGCGCATTCGCGTGGTGCGCGAGGGCGGGATGACCGTCGCGGCCGACCTCGCGATCCCGCGATGGTTCACCGACGGATTTCGCGAGAATCATCCCGACATCATGCAGGCGTACCGTGCGATGGTGCTCGCCACGCCGCTCGAATCGTACGTGAGCGCATGCTCGGCGCTGCGCGACGCGGACCTGCGCGCGGACACGCACCGCATCTCGGCGCCGACGCTCGTGATCGCGGGGAGCGAGGACCGCTCGACCCCGCCTGCCGACTCGGAGCTGCTCCGCGACACGATTCCGGACGCGCACATGGAGGTGCTCCACTCCGCGCACCTGGCCAACGTCGAGTGCGCCGACGAGGCGACGGCGCTCCTGCTCGACTTTCTCCGATAGGTGTGCGAGGAGAGGCTTTTTCGACGCAGAGGCGCGGAGGAAACGGGGAGACGCAGAGGGGGCGACACCGGGTTCATGGTCGTAGCGCGGTTGTCGCGTCCTTGCAGGGAAAGGTCATTTTTTTTGTTTTTAAGGCAAAAAGGCGTTTGAAAAGTTGGAGTGCGGCGAGCTCGGCATCGCCGCCGCGTTCACCTCCGCGCCTCCGCGCCTCTCCGCGGCTCTGCGTCAAAAGAGTTCCGCCAGCGAGACGAGCCTTAACCACCCTCTTGACAGCCGATACGTACTATCTTACGATATATCGTAAGTGATGTCGCACGATATATCGGAGGAGATTATGTGTAACAAGCGAGACGATTGGGGCTTCGGGCCCGGATTTCCCTTCGGCGGACCGGGCGGCTGGTCCGGCTCATGGGGGCGCGGGCCCGGCCGGGGCCCAGGGCGCGGACGGCGCCGCAGTCAGATGTTCGAGTCGGGCGAGGTGAAGTTCGTCATCCTCCGCCTGCTCAACGAGAAGCCGCGGCACGGCTACGAGGTGATTCGCGCGCTCGAGGAAAAATTCGGCGGCTTCTACACGCCGTCGCCCGGCACGGTCTACCCCACCCTGCAGCTCCTCGAAGACGAGGGCTACGTGCGCGTGGAAGAGACTGACGGCAAGAAGGTCTATCACGTGACGCCCGAGGGCGCGAAGTACCTCGAGGAGCATCGTGGCGTGCTCGACGAGATCTTCGATCGCGTGCGCGAGACCGTGCGCGAGTTCACCGGCGGGTCGAGCGGCGACATGCATCAGGCCTTCGCGCATCTCGCGGCGGTGACGTTCAAGCGCGCCTGGCGCCGCGGCCCCGAGGATCCCGCGCTCGCCCGTGTGGCCGAGATCCTTCGCAAGGCGGCGGACGACATCGAGCAGGCGTTCAACCCCCGCCCCGACAACAATGCCAACCCCAACCCCAACCCCAGCGCGACCTGACGTCGGGAGGGACCGATGTGGAGATTTCACCCCATGTTCTGGATAGCGGCTGTCTTCTTCCTCCTCTTCTTGTCTCGGCGCCGCCGGTGGTCGCACCGCTGGGCGATGGGCGGCCCGCCGGGCTACGGCCCGGATTCTCCGTACGGATGGCATTGGCGGCACGCGATGCACCACGAGGGCTGGAACGACGCGCCGCGACCGGCGGCGCCGCGCCCGCTCGCTGAGCCGGACGCCGCGCTGGTTGAGTCGCTCGAAAGCCGCATCGCCGGGCTCGAGCAGCGGCTCGAATTCGCCGAGCGGATGCTCGCAGAGCGTGGATCCACCCCGCCCGGAGCCTAGCGTGTAATGCTGGGTTAAGGTGCGCGTCGCATCGTATAGTCGTCGCCCATTAGCGAGACCGTCGATGCGACTACTGCTGGCAGAGGACGACGCACAGCTCGGCAGGACGCTCATGAAGGGGCTGCGCGAGGAAGCGTACGCGGTCGACATCGTGGGAGACGGCGACAGCGCCGTCTACCACGCGTCGATCAATGAATACGACGCGATCATCCTCGACGTGATGATGCCGCGTCGCGACGGCTTTTCGGTGTGCCGCGAGCTCCGCCGCAACGGCACCCGCACGCCGGTGCTGCTCCTCACGGCGCGCGATACCATCGCCGACAAGATCACCGGCCTCGACGCGGGCGGTGACGACTATCTCACCAAGCCATTCGAGTTCGCCGAGCTGCTCGCGCGGTTGCGGGCGCTCCTGCGCCGCCGAACGAACGACCTGCACGCCTCCGAAGTCCGCATCGGCAGCCTCAGGCTCAATCTCGCGAGCCACGCCGTGGACCGCGACGGCCGCAAGATCGTGCTCACGACCAAGGAGTTCGCGCTGCTCGCCTTTCTCGCGCGCCACGAGGGGCGCGTGGTGAGCCGCTCGGAGATCTGCTCGCACGTGTGGGATGACAACCACGATCCGTACTCGAACGCGATCGAGGTGTACATCAACCGCCTGCGCCGCAAGATCGACGCGGCGAGCGACACGCCACTCATTCACACGCGGAGAGGAGCGGGCTACATGCTCGCCGAGTTGAGACGAAGCCCGACCACGTGATTCGCTCGGTACGCGTCCGGCTGGCGCTCTGGCACACCGCGGTCGTTGCGGTCCTGCTCCTGGCGCTCGCCGTTGCCGCCTACACGTTCATCGCGCAGATGACCGCGCGCCGGCTCGACCAGTATCTCGAGGAGACCGGCGCGGCGTTTCGCATCGAGCTCGTCGCGCAGCGCTACGAGACGCGCACGGATCTCGAGGCCGCGGTGGAGGCGCTCACGGAATTCGAGTTCCGCGATCTCGACATGGGCGTCGTCGACACGAACGGGCAGGTGGTGGCGATGAACACCGCGCCCGGCGAGTCGCAGACCACCGGCGACGAGGTGCTCCAGCCGTTCGACCCCGCGCCGCTCTCGCGCATGATCGCGCGCATGCACATCACGCGACCGGAGTTCCTCACGATCCCCGACCGCCGCGGCGGCGTGCGCGCCGCGCTCCTCCCCGTGGAGATCGACTTTCATCCGCTGGTGATCGTCGTCGCGCGCCCGCTCTTCCCGCAGCTCAAGATGCTCGACTCGGTGAAGCTCGTGCTCCTGCTCGTGCTTCCCCTCGCGCTCGTTCTCGCCGCGCTCGGCGGCTACCTCCTGTCGCGACGAAGTCTGAGCCCCGTGATCGCCATGAGCGAGCACGCATCGCGCATCGGCTCGAGCACGCTCCACGAGCGATTGCCAGTGGGCGACGCGCGCGACGAGTACGGCCAGCTGGCGACGGTGATCAACGGCCTGCTCTCGCGGCTCGAGAGCGCGTTCGAGCAGCAGCGGCGCTTCATGGCGGACGCGTCACACGAGCTGCGCACGCCGATCGCCATCCTGCGCGGCGAGGCAGACATCGCGCTCGCCGTCGCCGATCGACCGCCGGAAGAGTATCGCGAGGCGCTCGCCGTGGTGCGCGCGGAATCGCGCCGCCTCTCGCGCATCGTGCACGATCTCTTTCTGCTCGCGCGCACGGACACCGGCCAGCAGCAGCTGCAACTGTCCGATTTCTATCTCGACGAGCTCGTGGCCGACTGCGCGCGCACCGCGCGCTCGCTCGCGAGCCGGCGCGGGATGACGGTCACGTCGTCGGCGTCGTGCGAGGCCCCCGTGCGCGGCGACGAGGATCTGGTGCGCCGCGTGATCCTCAATCTCCTCGACAACGCGCTCAAGTACGGATCGGATTGCGGCACCGTGGACATCACGCTCGGCCGCGACACCGGCGGCTACCGCGTGGTCGTGCGGGACAGCGGCCCCGGCATTCCGCCGGCCGTCGCCGCGCACATCTTCGAGCGCTTCTACCGCGGCGATCGCTCCCGTGCACGCGAGAGCACCGTCGCCAGCCATGGCAACGAGGACGAGTCGCACATCGTTGGCGCCGGGCTGGGGCTCGCGATCGCGCGGTGGGTGGCGGAGGCGCACGGCGGATCGCTCGTGCTCGCGCAGTCGTCCGAGCGGGGGAGCGAATTCGTCTTCACCCTCCCCGATTCGCCCAGGAGCTGAGCGCGCGAGGCGCGCCTACTTGCGTCCGGCGGCGCCCACGCTGTTCGTCGGGTCGGCGCCCTCCCATCGCTCGTCGGCGGTTGGGCCGTAGGTGGCCGGCACGGCCCGGTCCAGCATCCGCAGATACACGGTGAGCTGCGTGCGATGGTGCGCTGTGTGGAGCACGCGCCGCCAGAACACCCAGATGCGCTCGCGCTCCACATCGAAGAATGGCACGCGCGCGAGCCACCATTCCGATCGCTTCGGCGCGAGATGCGCGAGCCGCGCGCGCGCGAGCTCGGCCACGCGGTCCACCGCCGACGCGATGGTGAGCGCGGCGGGGAGCACGTCTCCCGGCGCCGGCTCCGGCGTGCCGATGAACTCACCGAAGAATCGCCGCTCCGAGAGCAGCTGGTGCTTCACGATGTCGCCCACCGTGCTCGATCGCGGGTGCGGCCGAAAGGTCAGATCGCCGTCGCCGAACCGCCGCCACACGCTCGCCACCTTGTTCGTCTCGCTCGCGTACGTGGTGAGCGCGTGCTGCAGGAGAGATTCACTGGCCGTCGGGATCGCATCGTCAGGGATCGCGACGAATGGGTAGGACATCGACATATGTGGCCCTCCGCTAAGGCAGGTGCTCCCATGATCCGTACATCGGATTCGGAAGGATGAAAAACGTATTTCCGAACGCGGCGAGCGCCGATGAGTCGTTGCGCACCGCCTGCGTGAGCGCCGGAAAGTCGAGAATGTTGTCGCCCACCCACGCGACCACCGCGAGCGCGGGCACGCCTGGCGCCGCCGTGCCGTTCTGCACGCGACGGAATCGCGGATTCTTGTCGCTCTCACCAGGCGGCTGACAGAGCACGAGATCCGCCTGTATGCGCGCGGCCCGCAAATTTTCCCGCGTCGCATCGCACGCCGCGTCGGCGCGATTGGTGACGATCACCACTCGGCCGCCGAGCGCGCGCACGCGCGCGCTGAACTCCGGCGCGCCGGGCACCGCGGGCGCCGCACGCTCGTTCACCCACGCCGCCCAGCTTTTCTGGCTGAACGCGCTGTCGGCAACCGCGAGCCGGCGCTGATACTCGGAGTTGTCGAGCACCGTCTCGTCCGCGTCGAGGATCACCGCCCAGCTCCCCGGCGAGCGCGTACCCGCGAGATCGGGGAGCCGCTCCGCCGCCACCGCGTACGCCTGTCGCGTGAGCGCGCGATACTCGGCCGAGGCGCGCACCCACCGAATGTCGTTCGGCAGCTCGCGCGGGGCGACAACCGAAGGGCGCGGCCCCGCGGCCGAGGATGCACACCCCGCGAGCACAGCGAAGGCGAGACAGGCGGCAGCGGCGCGCGGGAGCATGACCCGGAATATCGCCGCTCCGCGCGCGACGTGGAACGGATTCATGCAACGGGCGCCCGCATAACCCCACCGTAACGCCCGAATAACAGCGCGCGCCGAATATCCGCTCGCCACCGCGGGAGACACGTCTCCCGAGGGCGCGTAACCGCTCGCCAGCCGCTCAATCACCGGAGGACCAATGCCGAACCTTTCCGCGAGGCCCATGGCCGCGCTCGCCGCACTGCTCGCCGCGACCGTCGTGGTCGCGTCATGCAACAAGGGCGACAAGTCCTCCCAGCCTTCGAGCGCGAGCGGCCCGCTCGCCGCCATCGACTCGGCCGTGCGCGCCGATCGCGCCGCGTTGCCCGATCCGTGCGGATATCTCACGGGAAGCGAGGCCGAGCAGTTCGTGGGAAAGCTCAAGTCGCCGCCGTACCGCGCGACGGACGATGGCGTGGCGGATGTCCAGGGCGATCACTGCATGTACCAGGGTGCCGACGGACGGCAGTTCACCGTCGACCCGCACAGGAATTCGGGCGCGGGGAAAATCATCCAGGGCATTCCAAATGCGATGGGCGGCGCGCTCGAGAAGGCGGGCGCGGGGAACATGGCCGCGACGGCGCACCGCGTCATGGCGGACACCAAGGGCCCGTGGGACGAGGCCACCTGGATTCCCGGCGGCTCGCTCTTCGTCACCAAGGGTGACATGGAGGCCGGCGTCGATGTGAGCGGCTCGAGCGGACAGCAGAAGGAGGCGGTCGCGATCGCGACGCTGGTGGTGCCCCGCTTTGGCCATCCGCTCGACTACGATGGAGCGAAGGCCGTCGCGATGGCGCCCAAGCCGGCCGTGCATCCGGCGAGCGCGTGCGACCTCTTGCTCAAATCCCAGGTCGAGTCGGCGATAGGCGCGTTGAGCGGCGAGCCCGAGTCGGACCCCGACGGCACCAAGTGCGTCTACCACGTCGCGAGCGACAAGGGCATGCGCACGTACACCGTGGAATACGTGTGGCAGGGCGGGCGCAAGAACTACAACATGCTCGTGCACGGCATGTCGACGCTGGGCTCGGTGATGGGCGGCAACATCCCGATGGGCGGGATGGACTCGATTCCCGGCGACTCGACCACGCGCAACATGATCGGTGGCCTCATGAAGATGGTGGGCGGCGGCGACCCCAAGGCGGCCACCGGCGCGGTGACGCAGGTGGGGCTCAAGACGGACACCACGCTCAAGGGGCCGTGGGACAACGCGTCGCTCCAGCACGGCACGCAGCTGCTGGCGGTGAAGAACGACGTGATGGTGGGAATGGATCTGCAGAGCGCCGACTACGACAAGGCGAAGGCGCTCCTCACCGCCATCTGCGAGAAGCTGTGATGGGCGCGCATCACGCGCGCGGCGTCGCGGCGCTCCACAGGTGCAACGTGGCGTAGCTGCGCCACGGGCTCCACGGCTGCGACAGCTCATCGGCGCGTGATGCGGTGACGCCGCCGAGCGCGTTGCGGAGCGCGATGTCGCCGGTGGGAAATGCGTCGGGCCATCTGAGCGCGCGCATCGCGATGTAGTGCGCGGTCCACGCGCCGATGCCCGGGAGCGCGACGAGCTGCGAGATGGTCGCCGCGGTCGGCGCGCCCGGCTCGAGCGTGAGCCGCCCGCTCTCGATCTCCTGTGCGATCGCGATGATGCTTCGGGCGCGCGTCTGGATGATGCCCTGCGACGCGATCTCGTCCACGGACGCGCGCGCGATGCGCCGCGCCGACGGCGCGAGGTGCGTGAGCGCCGCGTGCGGCGTCGCGATCGCATCGCCGAACGCCGCGGCGAACCGCCCCGCGATGGTCGTGGCGGCGCGCACCGTCACCTGCTGGCCGAGGATGGCGCGCACGGCGAGCTCGAAGCCGTCGAAGGCGCCGGGAACGCGGAGCCCGGGGCGGCGCGCAACCGCGGGTGCGAGCAGCGGATCGAGCGCGAGCTGCGCGTCGATGACGTCGGGTCGCGCGCTCACGTCGAACAGATGGCGCAGCCGGCCGAGGAGCGCCGGGAGCGCGGGGGTGAGCGAGTGCGTGAGCTCCACCAGCAGCGCGCGCTTCTTCGGTGCGTTGGTGACGCGAATCCACCCGGTGTGCGCTCCCAGCTGCACGGTGCGCAGGTACGCGTCGCCCTGCACCGCCTCCACGCCCTCGGTGGCGCGCGCACCGAGAAAGCGCAGCATCTCGAGCCAGTCGAAGGGCGGCCGATAGCCGAGCTGCAGCGTGAACGTGTCGCTCGCGCGCGCGGCGATCGCCGTGGCGTCGGCGGCCTTGCGGAAGCGCGTGGGCGGCATGCCGTAGCGCGAGCCGAAGGCGTCGTTGAACCGGCGCACGCTCGAGAAGCCGCTCGCGAACGCGACGTCGATGATCGGCAGCGAGGTCTCGGTGAGGAGCTGCTTGGCGAGGAGCAGCCGGCGCGTGAGCACGAGCTCGATGGGTGAGACGCCGAGCTCCTTGCTCACCATGCGGCGAATCTGCCGCGAGCTCCAGCCGAACTTCGTGGCGATCGTCTCGATCCCCGCGCCGTCGTCGAGCACGCCTTCGTCGATGTGTTGCGCGATGAGCGCGGCGATGCGATGCGCGTCGTCGACCGGCGCGTTGCCGGGCGCGAGCTCTGGCCTGCAGCGCAAACACGGGCGAAAGTTCGCCTTCTCGGCAATCGCGGCGCTGTCGAAGAATCGACAGTTCTCTGCCTTGGGCGTTTTCGCCGTGCAGATGGGGCGGCAGTAGATGCCGGTGGAGGTCACGCCGACGAAGAAGACGCCGTCGAACCGCGGGTCGCGGGAGCGGAGGGCGTTGTAGAGTGCTGGGGTGTCGTGTGTCATGGTGAGGAATGTAGCTCGGTCCCGAGCGCTCTCCAAGCCATTTTCGGACATGGAAGCAATTCTGTTAACGTGTTTGTTTGCAATAGCTTATTCGGTTGTGCGAGTGGGGATTTCGTTGTCCGAAAATGGCGAGAACGGAGCGGACTGCATGGCTAGCTTCGTGGGCATCGGCGCAGCGCCGGCACACATTCAACGCGAGGACACATCCATGACGGCGACAGCGGAATTCATCGACGAAGCAGCGTCCACGCGCCGCGTGCGCGCGCACGACCGCGAGACCATTCGATACGCGATCGCGCCCTGTTCACTCGGGCACGTACTCGTGGCGCTCAGCGAGGCCGGCATCGTCGCGATCTTTCTCGAGGCGGATCGCGAGGTGATGCGGCAGGCGCTCGCGCGCCAGTTTTCGGCGGCGGAGCTCGTGGAGGGCGGTCGCGAGCTCGGCGCGGTGGCGGCGCAGGTCGTCGCGTTCGTCGAATCGCCGGCAACTGAGCTCGATCTGCCGCTCGACATGCGGGGCACGGAGT
>Ga0207707_10004133_pt1 | contig 12863 bp, 16 predicted proteins | sample KBSC83BmetaG_FD_184336 | JGI IMG/M metagenome (GOLD analysis project Ga0207707, IMG submission 184336) | Corn rhizosphere microbial communities from Kellogg Biological Station, Michigan, USA - KBS C8-3B metaG (SPAdes) (version 2) | ecosystem: Host-associated > Plants > Roots > Rhizosphere ... | reverse complement strand
GGGCGGTGGAACGCGATGCCAGCCAGCATGACCAGCAGGACCAGCCCGATCACGGTGTGCATGATCAAGCGTGCGAAGCCGGCGAGGCCGCGTTCGAACTCGGTGGGCGGCCGGTGGGCGGCGGACGTTCCGAGAGACGCGCGGCAACGTCCCCGAATGCGGTGTCGTTGCCGGTCGCCAGCACGATGGCCGTCGCGGTGCCGGCGATCACCGAGGTGCCGAGAAAAACAAGGTGTTTTGCTTCGGCACCCGCCGGACCCCGTGGCTCTTCGCAGGCGTCCTTCTCTTGGGGTGCGGATTCTCCAGTCAGCGCAGATTGCTGAACGTGTAGCTCGCGCGCTTCGAGTAGTCGCGCATCGGCGGGTACACGGCCCCCCGCGGCAAGGCGGATCAGGTCGCCCGGCACCAGAGAACGCCGCGGCACGTCGCGCCAGACACCATCGCGGCACACGCTTGCAGTCGGTGCGATGCCCTCCCGCAGCCGCTCGGCGGCGCGCTTCGAGCGATAGCTCAGCACGTAGTTGAGCATGACGCTCAACAACACCATTGCCACGATGATGCCCGCGCCGACACGATCGCCGAGGAAGCCCGACACCACCGCCGCGACCAGCAGCATCAACACCAAAGGGTTGCCGAACAGCTCGATCAGCGCGCCCAAGGGACTGGCGCGTGGTCCGGCACCTGCTTCATTGGGTCCGTGCTCGGCCAGGCGACGTGCGGCTTCGGATTCGGCCAACCCCATGGCGCTGCTGCCGAGCAGGGCAAACACCCGCGCTTGGGGAGCTTGCGCGGGGCCAAGTGCTGCGGTCGCATGGGAAGCATCATTCATGGCTGGACGCAACCTTGCCGCGACGGCTCGAACAGATGTTGACGTCGATCAACCGCTTTGGCATCTCCCGACTGCAATCGAGTTGATGTGCATCAACATGACCTGGCAGTCCGGGCGTAGCGTGCTGGTTTGTGCCCGAACGCACGACCGCTATCGAGGAATTCACCATGACTGCACTCACACGCTTCAACCCACTCCGGAGCCCGGCACGGTTCGATACTCCCGCGACATTTGATGACTTGTTCCGCAGCTTCGGTCTGGGTCCGGTTTGGAATCAGCCCGAGTTCGTGTCCGACATGCGGGTGGACATCACCGAGGATGAAGATGCCTTCCATGTCAACGCTGAAATTCCCGGCGTGGACAAGGACGACATCGAGGTATCCGTGGAAGGAAATCGCGTGGCGATCAACGCCGAGTCGAGGCGCGAAAAGGAGAAGAAGAACGAAAAGGAGCTCATTGTCGAACGCTTGTGGGGCAGGGCATACCGTGCCTTCGCCCTGCCGAGCGATATTGACGGCAATCGCACGGAAGCCCGCTACGACAAGGGCGTGCTTACGCTCACGCTTCCCAAGAAGGCGAACGGAAACGCCCGCAGGATCACGGTGAGCTGATTCACGCCGGTACTTGTCGGGGCCGCCGTCACGAGGGGACGGCGGCCTTTTTGCGTCTGCGGGTCGATGACGCGCCATTCATAGGTTGACCGCATGCGACTTGACGTCACCGCGGCGGCGACGCACATGGTCCTCGACGCGGCGACGCAGTGCATTAAACGTTTGAGTCACGGCGAGGTAGGCATCCTCGTGGCTGGAATCGGGTGAAGGCGTGTGCCCCGTTTCGATCGTGCAGTCGCGCAGGGTGACCGAGGCGCGCACGTTGTATCGATTGCCGTGGTGATGCTTGTGCTCGCAGGCGCTCACGACAACGTTGCAGTCCAGTATGTCTTCTGCGAATCGGTCGAGCCGCTGCACACGCTCCTCGATTCTCGCGCGCAACGCTTCGGACGCGGCCATGCCGCGAAAGGTGATAGAGGTCGGGATGGTCATGTTGTATGTCGATCGATACGGTGTATACGCCGCGATTCTTGATCTTGGTTCATCATCGGCACGCCATGGTGATCTGGATCAACCCTGGCCGCGAAGCGCCTTTACCGCAGAACTATTGATGAGCATCAATACTCGCCGTGGAGACGTGGGCATCTTGTCATGCACCTGGATTCCGAAATTGAATCGATCCAATGTGCGGAGTTGACCATGAAAGACATCCTCATCCACGTCAGGGACTTTGAGAAACGCACGCCGGCTGCCGAGTTCGGCGTCCGCCTTGCGGCGACATTCGGCGCAACGGTCACGGGCGTGTACGCCTGTCCACAGCCGTTGTACATCGCGCCGGCATTTGAACCCGAGTTGATGACGGAAGCCATCCAGAACGCGCGCGAGCTGGTCAAGGATGCCGTGCAGGCCAAGCAATCCTTCCTTGATTGGACGGCTTCGCTCGGCGTTCCGCAGTCGGAATGGCTGGTTGCCGAAGGACCGGCTAGCAATGCGCTGGCGCAAGCTGCGATGCGGCACGACGTGGTGATACTCGATCACCCGGAGGGTGACAGCGGCTCGGCATGGGACATCCCGGGCATCATTCTCAAGACCGGTGTTCCGTGCATCGTCCTGCCACATCACGGTGTGCATTACGGTCCGGTTGAGCGAGTCGCGATCGGCTGGAACGGATCGCCGGAAGCGATGCGCGCGGTGCATGCGGCGTTGCCGTTCCTGCAGGGAAAGCATGCATTGCTGCTGTGGGGCGAGGAACGCGACCTCTACCATGGTGTGGAATGGGATCCACCCTTCAACATCATGGAATACCTCCACAAACATGGCGTCACGGCTGAACGGCGCGACGTTGCAGGAAAACACGATGACGTGGGCGAGGTCCTGCTGGAAGAGGCAATGAAGTTCGGGGCAGGGCTGTTCGTGATGGGGGCCTATGGTCGCAGCCGTTTCAGCGAATGGATGCTGGGAGGCGCGACCCGTCACGTGCTGACATGGGCCAATATCCCTGTGCTCCTGCGGCACTGAATTCTGCTCGATGCGTAGGTTGAAAGTATGCGCGCAATGGTCCTGGAGGGGATTGGTGAGCCGCTTGTCTTCAAGGAGTTGGCGAATCCCTCCGTATCGCCGGACGAAGTGCTCGTGCGGGTGGAGGCCTGCGGCGTGTGCCGCACCGATCTGCATGTGATCGATGGCGAGCTGCCACTCGTGAAGCCTCCGGTGATACCGGGGCACGAAATCGTCGGTGTTGTCGAGCGCGCAGGTCATAATGTCGAGGAATTCCTGCCGGGGATGCGCGTCGGCGTGCCATGGCTCGGTGGCACCTGCGGCATTTGCGGCTATTGCACGACGGGGCGCGAAAACCTGTGTGATCACCCGGAATTCACCGGCTATACCCGGCCAGGTGGATTCGCCAGCCACGTGGTCGCCCGCGCCGATTACTGCGTTCGCTTGCACGACGATGCGGATGCAGTAGCGACCGCACCGCTGCTTTGCGCGGGCTTGATCGGGTGGCGGTGCCTGAAGCGCGTCGGTGATGCGCGGCGAATTGGCCTGTATGGATTCGGCGCCGCGGCCCATATCGTTGCGCAGATAGCGGTCCGGCAGGATCGCGAGGTATTTGCTTTCACCCGTCCCGGCGATGCGGCCGCGCAGTCGTTCGCGTTGTCGCTCGGCGCCGTGTGGGCGGGCGACTCCGACGCCTTGCCTCCGAAGCAACTGGATGCGGCGATCATCTTCGCTCCGGTCGGGTCACTTATTCCCGCGGCGTTGAAGGCGCTGCGCAAAGGGGGACGGGTGGTGTGCGGCGGGATTCACATGTCGGACATTCCCGCTTTTCCTTATCGGCTGCTGTGGGAAGAGCGCGAAATCGTTTCCGTCGCAAATCTCACACGTGATGACGCGCGCGGTTTCTTCTCGACCGCGATTGCCATGGGGGTCAGGACGACTACCAAACCTTATCCGCTGGAGCGGGCAAACGATGCCTTGGCGGATCTGCGCAGTGGCGAGTTCAGTGGCGCCGCCGTGCTGGTGCCGTAAGACCGCCGAGAGCCGGCTTTTGGCCGTCGACGACGTAGAAATCACCGAACTGCTTGATCGCTACACGGGCCTGCTGGAGTCTCGCTCGGACGCCAATTCGTTTCGCATGCGCACCTAGCCGGTTGACGCGCACACCGTATCCGACTATGTAGGCTATTGAGAATAGTGCACTGCATAGGTTCTGCGCCAAAAACGTCGGCGGCTCCAATGGTGGGGAAGATGGCGAGACGGTCCAGCAAAGCGGAAGGTGCATTGATTGTCTTGGTCATCATGATTGGCCTGCCAATTTTTCTCGTCTCCAAGGTTTACGAGATGACCGGGTGGATGACTCCCGTCGCCATCCTGATCGCCGTCGTTTTGCTGGTGTGGTTCTATAAATATTCTCAGAAGCAAAAGCGCTTGGCCTACTTGCGAGCCAAATATAACGATGAGGATGTGGTTCAGAAAATATACGCCGGCCACGTCTGGCAGGGGCAAAGTGAAGAGCAACTGCGCGACTCGCTTGGCAAGCCTAATGCGATTGACAACAAACTACTCAAAACAATGACCCGTGAAATTTGGAAGTACCATCCTTCTGGAATCAATCGCTATCGGCTGCGCATCACGGTTGACAACGGTCGCGTGGCTGGGTGGGATCAGAAGGCCTAGTTCATCGTGTCATCAGACTGAAAGGGGAAAACCATGGCAACGAGCAAGAAAGATGCCTCCAAGGCCTCGAAACTGCTGCGAACCAGTAAGAGCAGGGCCGTTAAGTCGGTTGCAGGATCGGATTTGGCGCAAGCCAAACGCAAGAAAAAGAAGTAGGCAAGAAACCTAATCTGGGCAGGAGCGGTCGGAGCCTCCCGGCCGCCCACACCATCCGACATGCAGGGTCCACATCAGGTAAGTTGATCGCTCACGTCACTCAGTGACCGACAAGGTACGACCCGAAGCGGCCATTTCGGTGTCTACAAAATTCAGGGCGCTTCAGGAAGGAACAGGGTTTTTCGTTGAATACAGAGGGGCATGATGGCCACGATAGATGGATTCCTACTGGGCGGACGCCCTGATTCAGAAGGTTGTGCCGATCACGGGGCAGCCATCGCGTATCGCCTTCGCGCGCCGTGCCAAGTGAGCCGTTCCGACGAGATCGACGGCTGGATCGTGGAAAGCGTCGTGGGCAAGTCCACCATCGTGGCGCGGTCGCCGCAGGCGCTCAACAGGAGGGAAGCGATCGCGGCAGGAACAGAAAACATCCAGCGCTATCTCGACTTGCTGTCTTACGAGCGATTCACGGTCTCGGAACTGGAGGGCGTCGGAACCGGCCACGTGCTGCTGTATGCGCGGGACAACCTCCGCATCGTGGAGATCATGGCCACCAGTGACTTGGGAATGGGAGTCTCTGTGACGGCTGCGGTTTACGATTACGAGGGAAACCCGAAGCCGACACCGCCGAGGCAGCCTGCAGTATGGACGCCGGCGCTGCGCTTCTATCGGCTATCGCAGGCGAGCAGCGATCTTTACGAGGCTTACCGGAACCTGTGGCTGGGCCTGGAGACGTTACTGTCCACAATCAGCGCGAAGAGAGCGGAGGAAGGCGAACGCAAGTGGTTGCGCCGCGTGCTCGTCGAGGTCGCTGCCAGAATCGACGTGCGGCCATTGCTTCCCGATAGTCGCGATCTAGCCGACTACATGCTGGCCGATCAGTACGAGCGCATGCGCTGTTACCTGTTTCACGCCAAGCCGGAGGACGGCATGGCGGCACCGACTCTTCCGGACCCGGAGTCGCTGGCGCTTGCCTATGCGCAGTTGATCCGAATCTGGCGCGACATCGCCCATCACCTCATCGGTGTGCGCCAGGGAGGGATCGGTGTCGTCACCTACGAGGGCTTCCGAGCCTTGCTGTTTACGCCTTTCGCGTCCGGCTTGGATGTCGTTTACTCGGATGCGCGAGTGCCGGCGGGCAACGAGGACAAGCAGATCAATCCCGGTGGAGCGGTCAGGATCAAGCTCGAGAATGCCTGCTACCAGGACGGAGCGATGCCGGGGCTGGTCTCGGTGTCCGCAACATTGCCAATGCCAGCACAGGGCTCGCTGCCGGAACTGTGGCGGTTCGGTTGCGAGATCGGGCCCGAGAAGGTGCTGTTTTGCGTCGGGGGTGTCGAAGGTGGCTTGGGGCTGTCGGGTATCGACCAGTTGGACATCCAGCAGGTTTTTCGCCTGAAGAACGCATCCTCGCCAAAGGTGGCGTTCTGATCAAACGCTGCTGGCCGGCTTTGGTGAGACGGTCGATCGCATCGTGTCATTCAAGCGCTCAGGTCCACGAAATTGGCCGTACCGATCCGGTGGGCGATTGGTCGGATATCGGCGGGTCTCTCAAGGCTCGATGCAGCGGTTTCGGCTTGTTCCTCCGTGGAGTGCACGCTGATCGGTTCCGACGCCGTCGAGGCAAACACACACCAGCACTTGCGCGAACTTGGATTGACCGGTCCACATTCGGTGTCAGTAGCTCGATGTCGCGAGCCAAACCGAAATGCACGGCGTATCCTGCGCCGGCATGTACCGAAAAGGCTCGAATGTGCTCAACTAACGAAGTGACTCCCCCGTCAAGAATGCAATCAGCCGAGCACCTTTAGCGGCGTCGGCTCAATAATCGAATGATACGGCCGACTCTCCATAGAAACTAAACATCCGCTTGTGGCCGCCAGCGATCGGCGCTATCGACCCAGAGCGGACGTGCATCATCCTTGACGACGAGGGTCTAGGGCTTTCGAAGTAGTATGAAGTAGCCATCGTTCGGTAAAGGATGGGGTAGGGGGTATTGTGGCCGTTTCACCAATTCCGTCGGCTGAGCAGATCACCCATCTGTACCAAACCGGCAACCTGTCGGCGGAGCTTGCCGCATATCACGCCTCTGCCGACGACGGGACTGACACTTTTCTCCAGCGGTGCGTCGACCTGCACAACAACTGCGACATCGATCTTGTCTCCGTTCCGAGCCAGCCGGCGTTCTCTAAGATCGGCATACACCAATTCTTTACGGCTCAGGGGTTCTATTGCGACGCCATCCCGAAGCTGCGTACAAATGCGGTCGCATTGATGGAGTGTTGCCGCATCCTCATCGAGCGGGCTGGCGACGATGGCGCAGCGTACATGCCGAATGGTGCGTTCCGGCAATGGTGTAAGGGCAACCCGGATTCTGTTGCAGATATCATTCGAGACGCCAAGGTTGGAAATGAACTGGCGAAGCGATTTGTGACATTCGCTTTGCAGGGCATTAACGACATCGAGACGGCTATCGTCTTCGTTCGGACCTACGACGACGATCGGCGGCCCTCCGGCATGGCAGCGTTGGGTCAGATGACGTATGCGGACCACGCCGCCGCCCGGCGAGCCATTGCCGTTATCGAACCTTTTCTCGCTGGCAAGAACGATGATGCGGTGCGCCTCAACGCGTTGTCGGCAGCGTTCAGCATTCTGCAGCAGCAGAACGATGCCGACGCCGGAAGAAGGTTGATCGAAGCTGTTGTGGACAATCCGGGCCCGCAGACGCTGCACGGCCTAGCTCAGCTGCTGTTACGGCCCCATGCATCTCTGGACGTCGAAGCCACCGGGATGGCATTGAACTCTCTCCGGGCTGTCGACCCTGCGCACCTGGGAACCATTAACCTGCTGGACATCGGGCTGCGGCACATGCTCGGCACCCCCAATGAAGCGCAGGCGCTGGAGTACCTGACCGAAATACTGCGGGATGGAAAGCTGACCATCGAGCACTTCCAATCGACCGCCCAGCAACTGAATGCCGACAACCCGCAACGCGTGTACGAGCTTGTTACACGGTGGCTGCTGTCGGGCAGCATTGCACTGGGCAACAGTACCGGCCAACTCGTCAGTGCTGACCGAGAACGCGTCTTCGATCCGAGCTTGCAATCGCCGGAACTAACTCCTGAACGGCAATTGCTGCTGTGCCGTAAAGCTATCGGCTTCCTATTCATACATCCCGTCACTTGCTGCTCGATCCTTGTTTCAGTCGTTCGTATCGCGGACGAGAAAGTCAGGACCGATGTCGCCCAACTCCTGTTTGATCCCATCCTGCTGAGCTACGGCGGATCCGCCAAAGATTATCTCGAAGGCTTGCCTGAAGCCGACGCGGCCTATGAAACGGTCCGGCAAGTGTTGGCCAGACTCAAGAGCTTCCATTCAGCGATAGACGCCATCGGAACCATCAAGGAACTCCATCCTTCCGATCGACAACGGAACATCGCCCATCAACGTTCCAACGACCAGATGCGGGAGTCACGTAAACAGGCGGAGAAGCAATCGACGATCCTGAATCTCGTGCATCGCTCCGCCATCCTCCACGGAAGGAGCACGCTCACCTATGTCGCGGATCCGGGAGGGCAGAAGCGCGCATTAGCAATGGATCTGCACAAGCACAGCAGCTACATTGAATTCCCAACTCTGGAATGGCTCGATCCGGTGGGATTGGACTATCTGCTGCGCAGTTTCATGGCCGAGAAGCCGTCATGAAGCTCATTTTCAGGAGCTACCTGGCGTCGTTGCGCGAGCGTGATGAACTCGATGCGATCCTGCCGGACCTGCTGAGCGAACTGGGCTACACCGTCTATTCGCGTCCACAACGCGGCACGGGGCAGGCCGGCGTCGACATCGCCGCTGTTGGCCCGGACGAAGACGGCGAACGGAAGCTGTTCCTGTTCACGGTAAAGCGCGGCGACGTCACCAGAGAATCCTGGAATGACGGCACACCGCAATCGCTGCGCGCATCGCTCGACGCGATATTGGACAACTATGTGCAGAACCGGGTGCCCAAGCGGTACCAAAGCCTAAAGATCGTCGTCTGCATCGTCTTTGGCGGTGATCTGCAGGAGCAGGTCCGCAGTGACGTCGAGGGCTACACCCGCAGAAACAGTAGCGACAGGATCTCGTTCGAGGAGTGGAACGGAGACAAGCTCGCCGGTTTGTTGATGCGCGGCGTTCTGCGTGAGGAGATCATGCCTAAGGCGCTGCGCACTCGCTTCCAGAAGGCGGTCGCCATGGTGGACGAACCTGAGATCGCCTACGAGCATTTTGCATTGCTCGTCCAAGAATTGTGCCAATCTGCCGCGAACGACAAAGAGCGGACCAGAACCGCTCGCCAAATCTACATAGCTCTTTGGGTTCTGTTCGTGTGGGCTCGCGATGTCGACAACGTCGAAGCGCCATACCGCGCCAGCGAACTTGTCCTCCTCCGTATCTGGGACTTGCTGCGGCGCTACATTGGCAAGACTCGCAACGCTGCTGGAAAGGCGATTACCGCCGTACTGCAATACGCGATCCAACTGCATCTCACGATCGCCGAAGAAATGCTGCACCGAAAGGTCCTCTCGCATGCTGGCGTTTCCCATGGCATTTCGATGGCCATCCGCGCCAGTACACCTGCCGACGTTAACCTCAAACTTTTCGATATCCTCGGCCGTATCGCGATGACGGGCATGTGGGTCCAATGGATCCATCAACGGCTTTCCGACGCCGAGCAAAAGGCCAAGCTGCAAGCTCAGGTCGCGGCGCTGGCGGATGCAGGCTTCCAACTCATCAGCGCCAATCCGGCGCTGTTCCTGCCGCTGCAGGACAACCAGTCGATCGAAATTGCGCTGTTCCTACTGCTGGTCGGCGCGGCCGGCGGCAACATGTACGACGCACATGCTTGGCTGCAGGGGATGACCCAACGGCTGGCATTGACGGTGCTGGCCCATGGCCGATATCCATGCATCTTCTCCGAATACCGGGACCTGATTGCGCATCCACGAGAGCGAACCGAGGAATATCGTCAAGAGGCCACCGCAGGCTCGACGCTAGTTCCGCTGATGGCCGCTTTTCTCTCCTGCCTTGGCGATCACGAATGCCTTGCCCACCTTGTCGCGCTTAAGAACAAGGAACTGCAGCAATGCACGCTACAGTTGTGGATTCCCGACGAATCGAGCGAAGACCGGCTCTACGTCGGCGACGATGAGCATGGAGTCGCTCTATGCGACCTCCCCTTAACGGCAGATGGTAAGGAGTTGGTCGAGACCTTGGACGCCGCATTCAAGCGAGTGGATTCTTTCGAGAAGCTCTCGGCCATGTCGGCCGGGTACTGGCCAATTGTGCTTGCGGCATGCCATCACTACCGATTGCCGGTGCCGCCTCAATTCTGGCGCCCAATAGTTGCCCCACCCGTTACCGACTGAGTAGAGGCATCGTTCCTGTACTCCAGCGGCCCGGATATAGCCGAACCGCAAGCACTGAAGTGCTGGCCCTTTGTAGACACTGGACGGCTGCTCATGGCCGATGAGCGACCAGCTCATCCGTTGGTCGGAACGCGACCCAGACCCGCCACTGACACCTTCATTCGAGTCGCCCGACAGCGGCCATTGCGGGGCCACTCGGACGTCCATCTGACGGGTAAAGGTGTCGCGGCGGCGAACTGGTGCTGGTCGTAACGGCGACTGGCACCGTGCATACCGCTACAGCCGGTCGAGTTGGACGCGCCGAAGACCATCCGGGAAATTGAGCGGGGGCGCGAAGCGTGACTAATGCGACATCAGTCGTGTCCGCGCGGCGGCCAGTATGCGGTCCGATAATTCCGGGTCGTCGACGGCACGCGCCAAGGTCAGTGCGCCGACCATCGTCGCGACGATGGCCAGCGCCTCGTCCTCGGATTTGCGGCGGCGCGGCATCAGACTGGCGATCCGTTTCATGACTGTACGCACGGCGCCCGTGAAGCTGTGCCGGATCGCGGCGCCCTGGCGCGGAATTTCGCCCGCCAGAGCCGCCACCACGCAGCCATCGCCGCGCCGTTTCCGATGGCCCGCGGACAGATACCGGATGACGTATTCGTCCAGAGTCGCGGCGTCGTTCAGGCGTGCCGAACTGGTACTTGCGGCGTGATTGAGGGCCTCGGCTGCCAGACGTTCCTTGGAACCGAACTGGCTGTACAGGCTGCCGTGGGTCAGTCCAGCAGCGTCGGTAAGGGCATCGACGCCAACGCCCGATAGACCGTGCTCCCGGAACAACCGCGCGGCCTCGGTCAGGATACGTTCCCGATTCTCGGCTGCTTTTTCCTTTGAAACCCGCATGGCTCCACCTTCTCGCCGCGTGACAACGGACTTGACATTAATGGCGACCGCCACTAATAGTACCAAACATGACGATCGTCATCAATACGACGCCCAGTCGACGGAGTCCCGCGGTGTCGAATGCAAACACCGCCCTCGTCACCGGCGCTTCCGCCGGTACTCGCCACCCCAAGGGAAAGAAGCAATGTCTTCTCTCGAACTGAAAATCCCCCCACCGGTTGTGGCCCTGCTCGTAGCACTTGCCATGTGGGGGATCGCTCGTCTAGCACCGGCCGCCGATGAGCCTTCGGCACGCGTTGCCATCGCTCTCGCTCTTGCTGTCGTCGGAGTCGCGTTCAGCGTCTCGGGAGTGGTTGCTTTTCGAAGGGCGAAGACCACCGAGAACCCGATGAAGCCGCAGGCGGCATCCTCGCTTGTCACCGCGGGCGTCTACAAGATCACCCGCAACCCCATGTATCTGGGCCTATCTTTGGTGATCCTCGGCTGGGCCGTGTTCCTGTGGTCGGCTTGGGTGCTACTTGGGCCGATCGTCTTCATGGCGTACATAGCTCGCTTCCAAATCGCGCCAGAGGAGAGAGTCCTGGCCTCTCTGTTCGGCCGCGAGTACTCGGCGTACAAAGCCAAGGTCCGTCGGTGGCTCTGAGACCTAACCCCTCCATTGAGCGGACGACCAAGAGCCTGCTTCGCTGCCTCTTGGTCACCGCTCATGTCGAACGTTATGCCGCTTCGCATTACTAACAAAGTTCTGGCTGTTGTTTGAGATGAGAAAGGGTGAAGACAAAAATACAGTCATGGGCGACTTTCTCGCCGATGCCGAAGCCCTGCTCGCTGCCCGTCTCGAGCGCGTATCGCTGGACGATATTGCGCGCCAGGCCCAGCCCACCACCCTCCATCCACAACACGGAGTCCATTACCATGGATGACGTCATCATCATCGGCGGCAGTTTTGCCGGTCTCGCCGCCGCCCTGCAGCTCGGCCGTGCCCGCCGCAAGGTCACCGTTCTCGATACCGGCCTGCCGCGTAATCGCTTCGCCGGCCACTCGCATGGCCTGCTCGGCCATGATCACAAGCCACCGCTGGAAATCCTGGCCGAGGCGCGGCAGCAGTTGGCGCGTTATCCGACGATCAGGCTGGTAAGTGCTCGGGCCGACAGCGTCTCCGGCGCCATCGACGATTTCTCCGTCCTCACTGGCGATTGCGAAAGCCTTGGAGCGCGCCGCCTGATCCTGAGCTATGGCGTCGCCGACCAGATGCCTGATGTTCCGGGCTTTGCCGAAAGCTGGGGCACGTCCATCGTGCCCTGCCCCTATTGCGATGGCTTTGAAGTCGCCGACCAGCATTGGGGCCTCGTCTGGTCCGGCCCGCAGTCGCACAATCATGTCAGGCTGTTCCACGATTGGACCGACAGGTTGACGCTCTTCGCCGATGGTCACGACATTGCGCCCGATATCCGGGCCGATCTGGCGCGCCGCAACATACCTGTCGTCGATGGCCGGATCGTCGAGATCGCCCATCACCGAGGCCATATCGCCACCGTCAATCTCGAGACCGGCCGCAATGTCGCGGTCGACATCCTGTTCGCCCATCCGCGCAACAAGCCGTCCGCAAGCCTGCATGAATCACTGGGCCTCGCCACGGTCGATACGCCGGGCGGCATCGCCCTCAAGGTCGACGAGCGCCGCGAAACCAGCATGCGCGGCATCTACGCCGCCGGCGACCTCGCCAACCCCCTCATGCCCTCGGTCACCACGGCATCATCGCACGGCGCGATGGCGGGCATCTCCGCCCAGCAATCGATGCTGGTTTGAGAGCAGACCAGGTTCGCGTGCGCGTTTTTACTATCCACGGTTCGTGTAGGC
>Ga0207707_10004130_pt1 | contig 12870 bp, 10 predicted proteins | sample KBSC83BmetaG_FD_184336 | JGI IMG/M metagenome (GOLD analysis project Ga0207707, IMG submission 184336) | Corn rhizosphere microbial communities from Kellogg Biological Station, Michigan, USA - KBS C8-3B metaG (SPAdes) (version 2) | ecosystem: Host-associated > Plants > Roots > Rhizosphere ... | reverse complement strand
CACGCTCGATGAGTTAAAGATCCATTTTGGCGAAGAGTCGATCGGAGCAGTCCTCGTGCCTCCGGGAGCGGCGCTCTCGCAACTGCCTTTCGTGCATCTAACCCCCGAAGACGTAAGTCGGGCCAATCACGGAAGAGAGGTGATTGTGGCTGGCTACGATTGGGCCGACGGAGAGAATGTGAAAATGTGTGATGCTCAGGAGCAACTGATTGCCGTCGGCCAATACGATGCCGTTGCGAAGAGTTTACATCCGCGCGTGGTGCTGGCTCGGGACTGAGGCGACTGAGTTTGCAAAATTAGCATTGACTTGAGTCCTGTTTCTCTGTGCTATACTTGCGCGCAAGGAAGCGCGCGTGCAGTTCGCTTCCATGTTCCCACCGGACTTCTTGTTGATCATTGAGAAGAGATGTTTCGAGGACGCAGCTTACGCTACGCGCGCGTGAGGCGCATCACGAGACACAAGACTAAAACATACCGCAGTTCCCCGACGTATGGAGCGGTGTAGAATGGCGTGGCCTCTCCCCACACGCTGTCCAATGCGCGAAGGCCGAAGAGGTTTCAAAGGCTATGCAAGAGCAGGATGGCAACAACAAATTCAATATCAGCGAACGTTTGGAAGATCTGCGCCGTGAGCACGAGGCGCTGCGTTGGGAAGGATCGTTTCGAGATTACTTCGAATTAGTCGCACAAAACCCGCGCATTGCTCAACTTTCACACGCTCGCATCAACGACATGGTTCATGCCGCGGGCGTTGAGCGGCTCAACGAGGGCACTCAGCACGAGATACTCTCGTACAAGTTCTTCGCCGCTGAACTCTTTGGCATCGAAGAACCAATCGCCAGAATTGTCGAATACTTCAAATCTGCGGCTCAGCGTCTCGAGGTGCGCAAGCGCATCCTCTTGTTGATGGGACCGGTCGGCGGTGGTAAGTCGACCATCGTCAACATGCTCAAGCGCGGGCTGGAAGATTGGACCAAAATCGACGAGGGCGCAGTTTACGCCATCAAAGACTGTCCGATGCACGAAGAGCCGCTGCACCTGATTCCGCATCCACTGCGCGGTGAAGTCGAGAAACATTACGGCATTTATATCGAAGGCGATCTTTGCCCGCAGTGTCGTTATGCGTTGGAGCACACTTACGGCGGCCGTCATGAAGATGTGAAAGTGCATCGAGTCGCGTTCTCCGAAAAGGAACGCATCGGTATCGGCACGTTCTCGCCCAGCGATCCGAAGTCGCAGGACATCACGGAGCTCACAGGCTCAATCGACCTTTCGACGATTGGCGAGGTCGGTGTCGAATCCGATCCACGCGCTTACCGTTTCGACGGTGAGTTGAACATCGCCAACCGTGGCTTGATGGAATTCGTCGAGATGCTGAAGGTTGACGAGAAGTTTCTCTACAGCCTGCTCACGCTTTCACAAGAGCAGAGCATCAAGACCGGGCGCTTCGCCATGATCTACGCCGACGAGGTGATCCTTTCGCATACAAACGAGAACGAGTACATCGCGTTCGCCGGCAATCGCAAATCCGAGGCGTTGCAGGATCGCATCATTCTCGTGAAGGTGCCTTACAACCTGCGCGTCTCACAGGAAGAAAGAATTTACGACAAGCTCCTGCACCAGTCTGAAGCGCTGCGCAACGTTCACCTCGCGCCAAACACGCTGAAGGTGGCGGCAATGTTTGCAGTGATGACGCGTCTTGAAGAACCCAAGCGACAGAACGTCGACATCGTGAAGAAGATGAAACTTTACGACGGTGAGGATGTCGAGGGTTACAAGTCGAAGGACGTCCGCGAGCTGAAAGAAGAGACGATCCGCGAAGGTATGGACGGTATCTCGCCGCGTTACATCATCAATCGTCTCTCGAGCGCGCTCGTGCGCGACGGCGTCACCTGTATCAATCCGATCGATGCGCTGCGTGCGATCAAAGACGGTTTTGAGCAGCACACGGGCATCAGCAGCGAACAGCGCGAGAGATATTTGAACCACATCTCGCAGGCGCGCAAAGAGTATGACGAGCTTGCGAAGATCGAAGTGCAACGTGCGTTTGTCTATTCGTTTGAAGAGATGGCGCGCACGATGTGCAACAACTATCTCGACAACGTCGAAGCGTTCTGCAACAAGGAGCGCATCAAGGATCCGATCACGGAAGAGGAGATGGATCCCGACGAACAGCTCATGCGTTCGATCGAGGAGCAAATCGGGATTTCGGAGAATGCGAAGAATACTTTCCGGCAGGAAATACTGATTCGCATCTCGTCCTACGCGCGCAAGGGCAAACCGTTTGAGTACAACTCGCACGAGCGTCTGAAAGAGGCTATCGAGAAGAAGATCTTCGCTGACTTGAAGGACGTGGTGAAGATTACGACTTCGGCGAAGACCCCCGATCCGGATCAGTTGCGGCGGATCAATGAAGTTGTCGATCGACTAGTTAAGGAGCATGGTTACTGTCCGGTTTGTGCGAATGAGTTACTGACATATGTCGGTACGCTCCTGTCGCGGTAGATAATAGTTAGCCGCAGATTTTCGCAGATGAACTCAGATCAGATTTGCGTTCATTTGCGAAAATCTGCGGCTAAATTACGATGAAGAAACGATACTGGATCGCAGGCGCTGCAACGGTGGCAGTTGCAGCCAAATTGCTGCTGCGGCCGCGTGATGCCGACTGGCAGAAGTGTCGCGACGTCGTTTTTCATTCGGAACACTCGTGCTTTATCGATGTCGACGGCATTCGCGTTCACTACCAGGAAGCCGGCGACAGACATGCACCCGCGATGGTGTTGATTCACGGATTTGCGTCGTCGACGCTCGTCTGGAGCAACGTGTTTTTGAAACTCGCTGAGGCAGGTTATCGAGTGATCGCGCTGGACATGCTGGGTTACGGCTACTCCGCGAAACCGCGCAACGGCGAGTACACGATCGCGGGCCAGGCGAAACTGTTGGCGCGATTACTGGACCAGCTCGGCATTGCGCGCGCGATTTTTGTCGGCAGTTCATACGGCGGCGCTGTAGCCGCGACGTGCGCGCTCGATTATCCGGATCGCGTCGAGAAATTAATTCTGGTTGGCGCCGTGAACAACAACCGGCCACTCGAATTCACTCTCATGCGTTTGTTTGGCGCACCGGTCTTCGGTGACGTTGTCTCGCCGCTTCTGATCGGTTCGCGTCGTTTGCTGCGACGGCGCATGAAACGAGTTTACGATCAACATTCCTGGGTGCTGGACGAAAAAAGAGTCGATGCGCGACATCTGCCTTTGCGCGCCGCCGGCACACAACGCGCGATCATACGCACGGTGCGCGGCTGGGATGCTGAACGCATCTCCCGAGACGCGCATCTAATTACACAGCCCACGCTGTTGCTTTGGGGTGAAAACGATCTGGAGATTCCACTCGCCGACGGCGAGCGACTCCACGCGGAGATTCCCGGATCGCGCTTGATAGTTTTATTGAACTGCGGTCACCTTCCGCACGAAGAGTATCCGGAAGCCTTTACGAATGTCGTGATCGATTTTTGTAAAGCGCAGCCGGCGTAAGCGTGGTTGGAGGTTTTTTGTGTCTATCCAACGAAACGACTGGTCCTTACAACGCAAAGGCATCATCGATCAGGAGCGCCACAAGGATCGTGTAAAAGAAGCCATCCGCAAAAACCTCGGCTCGATCGTTTCGAACGAAGCGATCATCCTCTCTGACGGTAAGCGCACCGTCAAAGTTCCCATCAAAGCGCTCGACGAATACAAGTTTCGTTTCAATTATCAGAAGAGCAAACATGTTGGGCAGGGCGACGGCAAGACGCGCGTCGGCGACGTCATCGCTCGTGAAACGCGTCCCGGCACCGGGCAGGGTTCAGGACAAGCCGGACAAGACGCGGGCGCCGATTACTACGAAGCGGAAGTAAACATCGACGAGCTTGCGGCGTTGATATTCGAAGACCTCCAGCTCCCGTACCTCCAGGAAAAAGCGAAGAAGGCCGTGCAATCGCGCAAGACTCAGTTCAATGAGATCCGGCGCACGGGTGTGATCGCGAACCTCGATAAGCGACGCATGATCCTCGAAAATATTCGACGCAACGCGCGCGAAGGCAACGCGCGGTTTGGCGACATCAAGAAAGAAGACCTGCGCTTCAAAACGTGGGAAGAGGTGATGCGTTACGAGTCGAACGCGGTCGTGATTGCGATGATCGACGTCTCGGGCTCGATGGGCGAGTTCAAGAAATACATCGCGCGCAGTTTTTATTTCTGGATGGTTCGTTTTTTGAGAACGAAATACGACAACGTCGACATCGTTTTCATTTCACATCACACCGAAGCGAAAGAGGTGTCGGAAGAACAGTTTTTCACGCAGGGAGAGTCGGGTGGAACGGTCGTTTCTTCGGCTTATCAGCTCGCGCTCGACGTTATTAACCAGCGCTATCACCCGTCGGATTGGAACATCTACCCGTTTCACTTTTCTGACGGCGACAACTACTACTCCGATAATGAAGAAGCAGTGCGTTTGGCGGATGAGTTGATCGCGACCTGCAACCTCTTTGGTTACGGTGAGATTGGCGGGGAGGGCTCATCGAGTTACCGCCGCTCGTCAGGTGCGCTGCTGTCGATCTTCGGCGATCGTTTGCAGAATAAAGATCGATTCGTGGGTGTGCGGATTGACGACAAGGAAGACGTTTACCCTGCGCTGAAGCAGTTTTTCGGCAAAAGAGATCTAGCCACGGATTAACGCGCAGATCGGCGTTAATCTGCGTTCATCTGCGGCTAAAAACAGTATGGAAGACAAAGAGATCAAAGAGCTGGAGAAAGCGGTCGAGCAGATCTGGGAAGTGGCTCGACGATTTGGTCTCGATCCGTATCCGACCAATTTCGAGATAGTGCCCGCGACTGTGATGTATGAAGTTGGCTCGTATGCTTTGCCAGGGCGTTATTCTCACTGGACGTTCGGTAAAACTTACCACCGCATGAAGACGATGTACGACTTCGGTCTGTCGAAGATCTACGAAGTCGTGATCAATACCAATCCTTCGTACGGCTTCCTGCTGGAGACGAATAGTCCGATCCAGAACAAGATGGTGATTGCGCACGTGCTTGGGCACGTCGATTTCTTCAAGAACAACACGTACTTCTCGAAGACGAATCGTCGCATGGTCGAGAGTGTCTCCACCCATGCGCAACGGATGATGGAGTACGAATTCCGCCACGGTCGCAAGACGGTCGAGAGATTTCTCGATGCCGTGCTCGCGATCGAAGAGCACATCGATCCGTATTTCTTCATCAAACGCGAGATTCCGGTCGCGGAAGAGAAGCGGCGCGCTGAACAACGTCCTAAAGATGGACGATACGACGATCTCTGGCACCTCGATAAATCCGAGATGCAAGCAAAGGCTGAAGACAAGAGAGATGATGAAAAGCCACGCGAACGTCTGCCGGAAAAAGATCTGCTCTTCTATCTCATGAAAAACTCACCCTCGCTCGCCGGCTGGCAACGCGACGTGATTGCGATGGTTCACGAGGAGATGGAGTATTTCGTGCCACAGATGCAGACGAAGATTATGAACGAGGGTTGGGCCAGCATCTGGCACGCGCGCATCATGCGCGAGCTTGATCTCAGTGACAACGACCACATCGAGTTTGCGAATCTGCACTCGGGTGTGGTGTCGCCGCAGAAAGGTCAACTCAATCCTTACTACCTCGGCTATAAGATTTACGAGGACATCGAGCGCCGCTGGAACGAGCCGTCGCAGGAAGAGCGTGAGAAGTTTGGGCGTCGTGGCAATGAAGGGCGCGAGAAGATCTTCGAGGTGCGCGAGCTCGACAACGACGTTTCGTTTTTGCGCAACTATCTGACTGAAGAATTGTGTGAAGAGTTGGACCTGTTTGTGTTTGAGCTGGTGGACGAAGAGGAGTGGACCATCACCGAGAAGCGCTGGGAGAAAGTGCGCGACCAGCTCGTTTCAAACATGACGAACTTCGGTTTTCCGTACCTGGAAGTTGTTGATGGTGACTACAACGGCAACCGCGAGCTTTTCATGAAGCATCGCTACGAAGGCACCGAGCTCGACATGCGCTACGCGCGCAAAGCCCTCGAGCACGTCCACACCCTCTGGGGTCGCCCGGTGCACCTGGAAACCGTGATCGACGAAGAATCAACCGTGCTGCACTTCAACGGCGACGAACACGGGGAGGATTAGATCCGCGTTATCCGCGTAAATCTGCGGCTAAATTTTCAACGCCTTACTAACCGACGGGTCCCTTCTAACTCTCCAAATCTTCGAATCCAGGTAGTAATGGATAAACGCGTATCCCCACAGAAATGAGATCCCGAGTTGAAGCGTCAAAGGTTGCGCCGCGTTCTGCAACCCGAGATAGCCGAGGATCTGTCGCGGGCCTTGGTAGATGATTCCAAACAAGATCCCGAACCCGATGTAGAAAAGTAACCGCCGGCTAATCAACTCAGCCGCGCCGTACTTCTCACGCGCATTCGTGTACTTCTGATTATGAAACCATATGAGCCGGTGATACTGAAAGTTGTGATAGATCGTCAGTATCGCGACGATCGCGATCGGCTTGTGAGGCATCGGCGTCAGCAGAACGATCCAGTGCATCGGGATCGCCGCTGCCAGCAACAAATACTTCGGCACGTCCAACGGCTCGCCAACAATCGCACGTTGAACTTGCCGGCCCAACCAGACAACGAAGCTCAAGATCGTTCCCGCGAGTAATAACTTCGCAAAGCCGTTCACACCGCTTCGCAACAGCGCCGGCACGCGCGCCATTGCCTCCGGATCGCGCGCGATAAACTCAACAAACGGATAGTTGAAAGCGAAGAGAAGCAGCGCGCGATCGAGCACGTTATCGACTCGCGCAAGATCGCCGTTCTTCTTCTTGTAAAGCACCATGAAGCCGTAGTGCTGTTTGACGAGATGGTAATAAGCCCACAACGCCGCCACAAACAAAAACACGAACCCAAACCCCGCAAGCACCAACACAGGTCCAATCGCAAAGAACAGCAACGAACCCCACAAGAGACGCGCGCGATTCCGGCGTTCGGTGCGATCGAAGTACGTGCGCGAGAACGTTCCGAACACGTGTGGCGCGTCGATCAGAATCGCCCAGAACGCCACCATCGGAATCAACGGCAGCGTTCCCCACACGTAAAGAACGAGCAAAACGTAGCTCGACACGACCGAGCCGATAAACCAGATCGAGTCGTCCCACGCGCTGATAATCCAACGCAAAGAAATCGCGCTCTCGACCGGTTTCGTGATGATTTCAGCGCTGGCAGCCATCGGAGATTTGGTTTCGGACTGGCTGCATTTTATCATCGGCTGATGAACAAACAACTCTTCCAGGCGCATCCGTGGCACGGCGTGACCTCGGGCCCGCGAACGCCCGAGCTCGTCAACGCCTACATCGAAATCGTTCCCACCGACCCCGTGAAATACGAGCTTGATAAGTGGTCCGGCCACCTGCGTGTAGATCGGCCGCAGCGCTTCTCGTCGATGTCGCCCACGCTTTACGGTTTCATTCCGCAGACTTACTGCGGTGGCGAAGTCGGAGAGTTGTGCGAGTTACGCACCGGTCGCAGCGGTATCGAGGGCGACAAAGATCCGATGGATATTTGCGTGTTGTCGGAAAAGACGTTTGCTTACGGCGGGTTCTTTCTGCACGCGCGACCGATTGGCGGGCTGCGCATGATTGACGGCAATCAGGCTGACGACAAGATCATCGCGGTGCTCGAAAACGATCTTGCTTACGGAAAAATCGAGGAAGTGCGCGATGTGCCGCACGGATTGATCGATCGTCTGAAGCACTATTTTCTCAGTTACAAGCAACTGCCGAACGACGAGGACAAGAAGGTTGAGATCGTGGACGTTTACGATCGCACGGAAGCGCACGACGTGATCACGCGCAGCTTGAGGGATTACGAGAGTGAGTTTGGCCGCGGATGAACGCAGATAGAAAATCCGGATTTTTTCCGCGTTCATCTGCGGCTTAAACTTTCGGAGATACGGCAGCGTGGGCAGACGAGGCCCTGCCAATGGTCTTGTTCAACCCATCTCGCCAGCGCCGGCCCAGGAGCGGGCTGTGAATCCCGATGCTGATGTTTGCGCTCAGCGTCCTCTGCGCTGCAGTGTTTACAGAGCCAGCCATATCCCAAATTGAAAAAGTGGGTCGTCTGGTGCATAGGACCTGAGATGGCACCGGATCAGCGCCGCGAGTCAGCTGATTCCATCAGGCGCACCGGTACTGACATTCGTTTGCCGTCGCGCCAAATCTGAACCTGAACGGTTTCGCCAATCTGATGCTTATCGAGTATTCGGAACAGATCGTCTGAATTTGTAACCTTGTCGTTGTCGATACCCACGATGATGTCGCCCAGCTCGACGTCGCCCATTTCGGTCTGCTGCATTCCACGCAGGCCGGCATTCGCGGCGCCGCTTCCTCGAGCGACGTTAATGATGAGCACACCGTCAGAAACCGGCAAGTCGACCTGGTTACGAAACGGAGCGACGTCGCGCGTGCTAATGCCGAGCTTGGGACGACGAACGCGGCCGCTGTCCAACAACTGCGGTACAATTCGTTTCGCGATATTCACCGGAACTGCGAATCCCACACCTGCGGAACTGCCTGATGGCGAAAGGATCTGAGAATTGATTCCGATCATCCGTCCGTGCGAGTCGAGCAATGGACCACCCGAGTTACCGGGATTGATCGAAGCGTCAGTTTGAATCGCGCCTTCGATCAGGCGGTTGTTGCGCGCGCGAATCGGACGTTGCAGACCGCTGATCACGCCGGTCGTGAGTGTTCGATCGAGACCGAAAGGATTACCGATCGCGAGAACTTTCATGCCGACGACGAGCTTGTCGGAATCACCGAGCGGCACGACTGTTAATGGACCAGCCGGTTTTTGAGTCAAACGAATGACCGCGAGGTCCGTGTCAGGATCACCGCCCACAACGACTGCCGGATAATCCTTCTGACCACCCATGCTGACGGAAAGTTTTTGCGCCCCTTCGATGACGTGATAGTTCGTCAGGATATTTCCCTGCTGGTCCAGGATCGAACCCGAACCCGAACCCTCCTGCGGTTCGACGAAACCAAAGAAATCCTGCGCGTAGGAAGTTGAGTGAATGAATACGACGCCCGGACTGAGCGTGCGATAAACCTCGATATTGTTCTGTTCGTCGCTCGCGGTGGTGGGATCAGTGATTCCAGCGGGAAGAACTTCGGAAAACGCTGCACCCGACGGTTGGAAACGGTTGTAAATGCGATCGATAAAAACAACTACGCCGGCGGCGAATAGACCCGAGATAAGTGCAATCAATAAAATCTGGCGTGCGGAAAGTTTGTACATAAAACTCTTCCCTCTCTATGAAAAAATCGATTTTGGTGGGTTGCCAACATCGGTTTTTGGATGCTTTCAGAACGATAGCCGTTGCGAGAGACGATTGTATCAACGCACAAGGCTTCGGGCGAGTTTCGTTTTCGCGAATTTGCTATTAAATGAATAGCGAAAGGACGGCGTTCGAAAGCTTCCCGAGATAGCCGAGCAGGATGACGGGACCTTGCCAGCCGAGCGCGGCGCAGCCTGTCGCAGCGTGGACGAGCATTAACGCCACATAGACCGCGAGCACAGCCGTTAGACCATGGCGGGCGAGCGGAAGGTGAGCGCAGCGGTAAAGGATGTAAGCGGCAATCGCGCCGATGGCGACCTTGGCGCCGAGGAAGGTGAGCTCGCCATGTTCGAGAACGCGAGCCATGAGTGTGTTTCCCTCGGAGGCGACGTTCAGGCGAATCCAGAGAAGCGTGAGTTGCGCGTCGAGCAAGTTGAGTGCGAACAACAGAAAGCTTTTGGACAGCTTACCCACGGCCACCTCGCGCCAAACGTTGTTAAACTCCGGTCCTATTACGCCGAAACCCCCGGAGCTGATTTGGCGGCCGGGGGTTCCTGACGTCACGGGAGGAACGAGACTCGTTCTTATGTTAAGAGTAAAGATTGAATTTGGAGTCTTTTCCCAAAATGAACTCGATTGCTGAGGTTCTCAGAGAAGCATCGCAGATGCTGGAGCACGCGGGCGTGCCTGAAGCACGTCGAGAAGCTGGCTCCTTGTTGTCTTTTGTTATCGGAAAAGATCGAACGTTCCTCATCAGTCACGCGGAAGACGTACTTAACGATGATCAGGTAGACCAGTATCGCGGCGTTGTTGAGCGCCGCGCCGCGGGCGAGCCCTTGCAATACATTACTGGTGTGCAGGATTTTTTCGGTCGCGAGTTCCGCGTAACGCCTGACGTGTTGATCCCCCGGCCGGAAACAGAGTTGCTCGTGGAAGCGGTGCTGGAAGTAGATCGTGCGGCAAGTTTGATTTGCGACGTGGGCACCGGATCTGGTTGCATCGCGATCACGTTGTTGTGCGAACTGAATAATGCCCGTGCGATCGGCCTTGACAAGTCGCCGGCGGCGCTTGAAGTAGCGAAGTTCAATGCCGAAAAACTTTCCGTCGCAGATCGCGCGGAGTTTGTCGTTTCTGATTGCTTCGACTCGCTCGAACCGCGTGAGTTTGATCTCATAGTTTCAAATCCGCCGTACGTCTCAGCCGGCGTTCTCGCTGGATTACAACGCGAGGTGCGCGATCACGAACCACTCGTGGCGTTGTCTCCGGGACCGGATGGACTCAGTATCATCCGCCGCCTGATTCAGGAGGCGCCTGCATTTCTCAAACAGCACGGTCACCTGATCATGGAAATCGGTTTTGACCAGGGCGAGGCAGTACAACAGCTTATCGACGCGAATGTCTGGGAGTTGCTCGAAGTTCGTCCGGATTTGCAGTGCATTCCGCGCATAGTCGTTCTGCGTAAGCGATAAATAACCTGCCACAAGCTGCATCACAGCGGTGTTTAGACTTCAGAGCCGCGAAAAAGCGTAGCAATTAAAGATAACCCCAGACATTTGTAAGGAGATTGAAACCATGTACAGGTTCTTAGGCCGAATTGTGCTGATCGCAGCACTCGTGATTTTCACCGGCATCGCCGTCTTCGCTCAAAAAGAGAAAATTAAAGAAAAGAACGGGTCGTTAACTTGTAACGAGAACAGTTGGAATAACGACCGGCTGGTCAGCAACTGCGAGATTCGAGAGCAGACGCTTGCGCCGACCGGCGGCACGATCGCCATCGACGGCCGCCGTAACGGAGGCGTCTCAGTCAAAGGTTGGGACCAGAACCATGTGCTGGTGCGTGCGCGTGTGCAAACCGCTGCGCCGACTGCCGAGGAAGCGAAAGCGCTCAATGGCCAGATAAACGTCGAAACAAGCGGTGCGAAGATCCATGCGAGTGGTCCTGAAGGTCGCAAAGATTATCAATGGAGCGTCAGCTACGAAGTGTTCGTGCCGCGGCGCGCTGATCTTTCCGTCGAGACGCAGAACGGCGGTATCGCGATTGCCGATGTGAATGGCCGCATCGACTTCACGGCTCTGAACGGTGGCGTAGTGCTCAAGCGCGTCGGTGGAGCGGTGCACGGCTCGACGACGAACGGCGGTTTGGTTATTGAACTCAGCGGTGATCGATGGGAGGGCGAGAGTCTCGATGTCAGCACGACGAATGGCGGCGTAATGATGTCGGTGCCGGAGAACTACTCGGCGCATCTGGAAACCGGAACGGTCAACGGAGGTATCAGCGTTGATTTTCCGGTGAACGTGCAAGGGCGGCTGACAAAGCAGGTTGCATTTGATCTCGGCTCCGGCGGTCCGTTGGTCAAGGCAATGACTACGAATGGCGGTGTTCATCTCAAACGCCTCACCGCGAACGAGTAAAATTTAGCCGCAGATTACGCAGAAAAATGCGAATCAGAAGAAGGGTTTCTGATTCGCGTTTTTCTGCGTAAATCTGTAGCGAAAATCTGTTACTCTGTCCGGCATCGTGGACAAGTTTCGTATCTCGGGTGGCCGCCCACTTCACGGCAGAGTCTCAATTAGTGGCGCTAAAAATTCAGCCCTGCCGTGCATGGCCGCGGCGCTGCTCACGCCCGAAACCGTCACGCTCCATAACATTCCCTACGTCCGCGACATCATCACGCAGCGACGTCTGCTCGAAGACATCGGCGCCACCGTCCTGACTCCTGAACTCCGGACCCACAAGATCAGCGCCGCACATGTCGAACTCTTCGAAGCGCCTTACGAACTTGTGAAGACGATGCGCGCCTCCGTGTTGGCGCTTGGACCACTGCTGACGCGTTTCGGCAAGGCGAAGGTGTCACTGCCGGGCGGTTGTGCGATCGGCACGCGCCCCATCGACTTACACCTCGCGGGCTTCGAGAAATTTGGCGCGGAAGTAAAACTCGAATCGGGAAACGTCGTCGCACGCGCGCCGAGCGATGGACGTTTGCGCGGTGCGGAGATCGAGTTTGCTAAAGTCACTGTCACCGGCACTGAGAACCTGATGATGGCCGCGACGCTCGCTCGTGGCGTCACCACGATTCACAACGCAGCGCGCGAACCCGAAATCGTGGACCTCGCTGACCTGCTCAACAAGATGGGCGCGCGCGTCAACGGCGCCGGATCCGAGACGATTCAGATCGAAGGAGTGGAATCACTCAGCGGCGCCGAACACACCATCATTCCCGATCGCATCGAAACCGGCACCTTCATCGTCGCGGCCGGCCTGACACAGGGACACCTCGAAATCAAAGACTGTCGTCCCGATCATCTGAGCAGTGTGATTGAAAAGCTGAGGTCTGTCGGCCTAGTCATAAAGGAAGTAAATCCGACAACGCTCGAAGTCAGCTGTCCCGACGGTCTGAAGGCCGGCAACGTAACCACCGAGCCTTATCCGCAGTTTCCCACCGACATGCAAGCGCAGTACATGGTGCTGATGACGCAGGCGCGGG
>Ga0207707_10004129_pt1 | contig 12872 bp, 11 predicted proteins | sample KBSC83BmetaG_FD_184336 | JGI IMG/M metagenome (GOLD analysis project Ga0207707, IMG submission 184336) | Corn rhizosphere microbial communities from Kellogg Biological Station, Michigan, USA - KBS C8-3B metaG (SPAdes) (version 2) | ecosystem: Host-associated > Plants > Roots > Rhizosphere ... | reverse complement strand
AAGATCAACCTGATCACGCTTGACGACGCCTACAGCCCGCCGAAGACGGTGGAGCAGACCCGCAAGCTCGTCGAGCAGGAAGAGGTTGCGGTGATCCTCAATCCGCTGGGCACGCCGACCGGCCTTGCGGTACGCAAATATCTCAACGACAAGAAGGTGCCTCAGCTCTTCGTCGGCGCCGGCGCGACGCTTTGGGGCGACCACGAGCACTTTCCGTGGTCGATCGGCTTCCAGCCGTCGTACCAGGCCGAGACCGCGGTCTACGCAAAGTATGTGTTGAAGAGCAAGCCGGACGCGAAGATCGCGCTGTTCTACCAGAACGACGATGCCGGCAAGGACTACGGCAACGGCTTCAAGAAGGGCCTGGGGCCGGAGAACACCGCCAAGATGGTGATCGCGGAAGCGACCTACGAATCGACCGATCCGACCATCGACAGCCAGATCGTGAAGCTGAAATCGTCCGGCGCCAATGTGCTGTTCATGCACGCGATCCCCAAGCAGGCGGCGCAGGCGATCCGCAAGATCGGCGAGATCGGCTGGAAGCCCGACATGTTCTTCCTCGCGGCGACCTCCACCTCGGTTTCCTCGGTGCTCAAGCCCGCCGGCTTCGAGCATGCCAGGGACATCATCTCGTCCTACTCGTTCAAGGATCCCAATGATCCGCAATGGAAGGCGGACCCGGACGTACAGGCCTGGCGGGAGTTCATGAAGAAATATTTCCCGGACGGCAATCTCCAGGACCAGCTCATCGTCTACGGCTATGTGGTGGCGGAAGCGACCTTGCAGGTGCTCAAGCAGTGCGGCGATGATCTCACCCACGAGAACATCATGAAGCAGGCAGCCAATCTCGACATCTCCTTGCCGATGCTGTTGCCCGGCATCAAGCTGAAGACCTCGCCGACGGATTACTACCCGATCCAGGCGATGCGGCTTCAGAAATTCAATGGCGAGACATGGGAGCTGTTCGGCGACACGATAGGGAGCGATTGAGGACAGCTTGCTCCGGACGCGAGCCGCCGGCGATCGGGGAAGGCACGGCGTCGGCGTTCCCCGCGCCACAAGGTAGACCCAACAAGGGACGTCGAGGACGATGTTGTGCCGCGGGTCCTCATGGGCACTGAGGGGCCCGACGGCTGGGCACACTCATTCCGGCATGCCGGCGATCCGGAAAGCTTGGGCAAATCTTTCGATATCTTCCGCCCTGCGAAACGGAGCCCTGTCCTTGATTCCCGAAATCCGTTGGGTAGGGTCCAGTTGCAGTGCGAGCACGCACGCCTGTCGTGCTTCTTTAATTCGTCCAGACATCGCATGGCATGCCATCATGATACGTTGTCCGGCCACAAAATTGGGTTGTCGTCTGATCGCAGCTGTAGCCCACGATAAGGCTTCCTCATTGCGTCCAGCGAAAAAATGAGCAAAGGCTAGCCCGGTCAGGGCGTTGTGGATCCGTGGATCCAGCGGGCTCAGGCGCAAGGCGGTATGGAACTGATCGATCGCGGCATCTACGTCTCCGAGCCAAATGTGGGCCCAACCGCTCCAATGTCGTGCGCTAACCAGATTTGGGTCTAGATCTATCGCCCTCGAGAGCAGGGCTGCACCCTCCTCAACCTCTCCCACTACGAAAGTGAACACTTGTCCGGCCATCGCAAGCACCGACGGATCGTCCTTATCGAGCTCGATCGCCCGCCTTGCGAGGCGCTCGGATTCAACTCGTTCCTGACCAGCATCGGTGCACCAGCCGAAGCCCTTTCTCTGAGCGAAGCTTAATGCGCCAAGCGCATAAGAAAGAGCGAATTCGGGATCAATCGTGTTGGCAATTCGGCTCAGCTTGAGCATTTCAACGGTCGCTTCTCTGGTGAATTTGTAAGAGCAAGCTAGCGCGCGAAGATAATAGTCGTAAGCCTGAAGGCTTCCGGTCGGCTTCCGCTGGGCGCGCGAAATCTCGGCGCGCTCAAGCAGAGGTGAGATTGCGCCGATCACGCTGCTCGTCACCTGATCCTGCAGATCGAAAATGTCTTCGATCTGGCTGTCGAACCGGTCCGCCCAGAGATGTGCCCCCGTCGCAGCGTCGATCAACTGCCCTGTAATGCGAACGCGGTTGCCTGCCTTGCGGACGCTGCCCTCCAGCACGTAGCGAACGCCAAGCTCGCGTCCGACTTGTTTGATATCGACAGCTTTGCCTTTGTAGGTAAAGCTTGAAGTGCGAGCGATGACGAACAGGGATTTTGAACGCGACAGTCCCGTGATGATGTCTTCCACCATGCCGTCGCCGAAATATTCCTGTTCCGGATCGCCGCTCATGTTCTCAAACGGCAGCACGGCGATGGAGGGTTTCCCGGGGAGCGCGAGGGGCAGCGCTGTCTCGGTCGGTGGTTCTACTGGCATTGCCGGAGAAAAGCCTGGGCCGATGCACGCGCGCCAGACGCGCATTGGTTCGGCGATATTTTTCAATACCTGCGGACCCGTATCGTCATAATCGATATGGATCTTGCCCCGAACTTGCCGATGAGCATCGTCGGAAATGCTGACGCCACCTGGTTCTGCGAGCCCTTCCAGACGCACCGCAATATTGACCCCATCACCAAAGATATCGTTCTCTTCGATAATGACGTCACCGACGTGGATGCCGATGCGAAATTCGATCCGCTTGGCCTGCGGCACATCGATATTCTGTTCGGCCACGCCGCGCTGGATTTCGTCGGCACATCGCACAGCGTCGACCACGCTGGCGAACTCAACGAGAGCGCCGTCCCCGGTATTCTTGACGATGCGCCCATGATGTTCAGCGATTTTGGGATCGAATAGCGTCTTTCTAAGAGCCTTCAGTTGCGCCAGCGTGCCTTCTTCGTCGATTCCTATTAAGCGACAAGAGCCCGCGACATCCGCCGCCAGAATAGCCGCCAGTCGCCGCTCGACGCGCGGGCTGCTCAAGATCAACCCTCCCGAGTCCGGGAAATTGAATGGCTTTATAGCAGAATTGTGGGCTGATGTCCGGCATTGCCTGGATGCACGGTGCCGTCGCCGGCGATTTTCGATTATCTGGAGAAAGCGGCATACGTTCCCGGCGCCGTCCGACGCCGGGTCCGCTCACTGACAATGTCGCCTATCGGCTAACTCGCGGCGACGTTGATCTTCGGCGCGTGCTGCTCGCTCTCCTGCCTGGGCAGCCCTGCAAACCCGCGGAGCGCCTCCGCCATCTTCACCCGGCCGCCGACGCCGGTGATGATGACGTCGACCATGGTGAAGGACGAGTGGAACTGGCCGTGGGCCTTGAGCTGCTCGACCGGCACGCCGGCTTTCGCCAGCGCGTCGCCATAGGCGATGCCTTCGTCGCGCAGCGGATCGAACTCGCAGGTGACGACATAGGCTGGCGGCAGGCCCTCGAGCTTGCCGCGCAGCGGCGAGGCACGCGGATCGGTGCGGTCGGCGGGCGAGCAGTAGAGGTCCCAGAACCAGAACATCAGCCCGCGCGTCAGGAAGTAGCCGGCCGCATTCTCGGTGTAGGACGGACGATCGAAGCTGCAGTCGGTGACCGGACACACCAGAAGCTGGCCGGCGATCTGAGGCCAGCCGCGGTCGCGCGCGAGCTGGCAGGTGACGGCGGCGATGTTGCCGCCCGCACTCCAGCCTGCAACCAGCACAGGCCCGGCCTTGCCGCCAAGCTCTGCCGCATGCTCGGCGATCCAGCGCGTTGCCGCATAGCCGTCCTCGGCCGCAGCCGGGAAGCGATGATCGGGCGCATGGCGATAGCCGACGCTGACGAAAATCATCCCGGTGCGCCGGCACATGTCGCGGCAGAAGGGATCGTCGGATTGCTGGTCGCCCAGCACCCAGCCGCCGCCATGGAAATAGACCACGATCGGATGCGGCCCGGGTGTTGCCGGCCGATAGAGCTTGTACGGCAGCGGGCCGTCGGCGCCTTGCAACATGCCCTCGCCCACCTCGCCGACCGGCCGTCCCGCCGGACGGGCCTTGTTGAATTCATTGAGGAAGTCGCACGCTCCCTGCGCGCCCATGGTCTCGATCGGCGGCAGGTTCATCTGCGCCAGCATGCCCAGCACCAGCCGCACGTCCGGTTGCAGGCGCACGACCGCGCCGTCATTGCATTGCTCGGCGACATTGGGACCCTTCAGCCGGAAGCCGAGCATGCCGCCGCTGACGACCTCGTTGCAGATGCTGCGATACGGTCCGACGCCGCCGGTATACGGCATCACGCCCTGCGCCTTGCCGGGAACATTCGCGCCCGTGTACCAGGTGTTGGCGAGCCGATGCAGCGTCAGCGTCGCACAGTCCGCCATGTGCCGCGCCCAGCCGGCCTGCGCCGTCTCGGTCGCCTCCATGGTGGTGAAGCCGGCGTCGCGCAGCGCCACCAGGCGGTCGACCACCCAGTCGGCATGCTGCTCGATCGAGACCGCCATGTTCGACAGCACCGACGGGCTGCCGGGGCCAGTGATCATGAAGAGATTGGGGAAGCCGGCCACGGTGAGGCCGAGATAGGTCTGCGGTCCCTGAGCCCAGACGCTCGACAACGATTTTCCGGCACGTCCCGTGATCGGATGCACCGCCATGATGGCGCCGGTCATCGCGTCGAAGCCGGTCGCGAACACGATCGCGTCGACGTCGAAGCTGCGCTTGTCGGTGGTGATGCCGCTCGCCGTGATCGCCTTGATCGGCTCCTGCCGCAGATTCACCAGCGTGACGTTCGGGCGGTTGTAGGTCGCGTAGTAATTGGTATCGAGACAGGGCCGCTTGGCGCCGAACGGATGGTCGTGCGGGCTCAGCGCCTCGGCCAGGTCGGGGTCCTTCACGACGCCGCGAATCTTCTCGTGGATCAATTCGGCGACATGCTTGTTGCCGTCGACATCGACGGCTTGATCCGCCCAGAGCTGGGTCAGGATGTGGACGAGATCGCCGGCCGCCCAGGCCTTCTCGAAGCGCTCGCGGCGCTCGGCATCGCTTAACTGCCAGCTCACCGCCATCTCCTGCGGATACGGCACGCCGGCAAGCGACCAGCGCGCCTGCTCGCGATAGGCGGCGCGATCGCCTTCCAACATCGTCTTGCGATCATCGGGCTGCGGGCCGTTATGCGCGGGCAGCGCGAAGTTCGGCGTACGCTGGAACACGGTGAGTTGCGCCGCCTGCTCGGCGATGATCGGGATCGACTGGATGCCGGAGGAGCCGGTGCCGATCACGGCGACGCGCTTGCCCTTGAGATTGACCTCTCCATGCGGCCAGCGGCCGGTGAAATAGACCTCGCCCTTGAAATCCTTGACGCCGTCGATCTCCGGCGGTTTTGGCGCGGACAGGCAGCCCGTGGCCATGATGTAATGCCGGCAGGAAACGCTCGCGCCCTTGTCGGTCGCAAGCTGCCAGCGCTCGCTGGCGTCATCCCATGTCGCCTGCTTGACCTTGGTGCCGAAGCGGATGTCGCGCCGGAGATCGTAACGGTCGGCGACGAATCCGAGATAGCGCAGGATCTCGGGCTGGGTCGCGTATTTTTCCGACCAGGTCCACGCCTTTTCCAGTTCGGGATCGAAGGTGTAGCTGTAGTCGATGGTCTGGATGTCGCAGCGCGCGCCGGGATAGCGATTCCAGTACCAAGTGCCGCCGACGTCGCCGGCCTCTTCCAGCACCACTGCCGAAAAGCCGGCCTTGCGCAGGCGATGCAAAATATAAAGGCCGGCAAAGCCGGCTCCCACCACCGCGACATCGACCGTTTGCGTCGTAGTGCTGTTCGTCGCGTCCGAACCACGAGCTGCGACCATTGCCTCTGGCATGTCATTCCCTCCGGTGCGTTTTGATGTTGGATTTTACGGAAGGCTATTCCTGCGTCTCTGCTTTGTCATCAAGACAAATTCAATCAGAGGTCACCACATCTATGGCGATGATCGCGGCGCCAGCGCCTTAACGCAAAACGGAGAGAGTGCTGCTGATGGACTGGCCGTGACGGCCCTTCTCAATTCGATCACATCGCCGATCAGGCAAAATCGGACAAGGTGCTTCCAAAGAGAGGCAAGAGCATCGCGTGATCGAATTCGACCGCCGCTAAGGCCTGCAGGCCGATCTTCCAAATTGACATTATCAAATAAACGGCAGTTAATATCTGGTATTCCGATTTATGAGATCATTCTCATGGATACCGAACTTGCCCGCACCTTCCTCACCGTGGTGGCCTCCGGCAATTTCATCACGGCGGCGGACCGGCTTCACGTCAGCCAGTCGACGGTCAGCACCCGCATTCAAACGCTCGAAGAGCAACTCGGCTGCACCTTGTTCGTACGCAACAAGGCCGGCACGACGCTCACGGCGGCAGGCCGCCAGTTCCAGCGCCACGCCTCCACATTGGTGCGCACCGTCGAGCAGGCCCGGCACGACGTCGGCATCCCCAAGGGGTTCAGCGGCACCCTGGTCATCGGCGGCCGGATCGGCCTCTGGGAAGAATATCTGCTGTCCTGGCTGCCGTTGATGCAGCAGGCCAATCCGCAGATATCCATCCGCGCCGAAAGCGCGCTCGAACCGGAATTGATGCAGGGGCTGGTCGAGGGCCGCATCGACATCGGCGTGATGTACACGCCGCAAAGCCGGCCCGGCCTGAAAGTCGAATTGCTGTTCGAGGAGCAACTTGTCCTGGTATCGACGAATCCGAAGGGCGCAGCCGAGCCGGAGGACGGCTATGTCTATGTCGATTGGGGACCGGAGTTCTACGCCCGCCATAGCGCCGTCTTCCCGAACTTCGCGGGCCCATCGCTGACGGCGAACATCGGATGGCTTGGATTGCAGCACGTCCTCGAAAACGGCGGCTCGGGGTTTTTCGCCCGCCGCATCGTCGAGCCGCTGCTCAAGTCAAGGCGGCTTCATCTGGTGGCCGGCGCCCCCGGATTCTCGATGCCGGCCTATGTCGTCCATCCCCTGGACCGGCAGGACGATCATGTCGTGAGCGCGCTCGGGATCATGCGCGGTATCGCCGCTGCGCAAACGAAACCGCCGGTCGCCGTGCGCAGCGCGCGCAAGCGCTCCTGAACCGGCCACAGGTTTCGGCCGGCTGATGTCGTCGATGCGTTACTTTCGTGCCCGCAACCGGGCTTCGGCGAATGCCGTCAGAGTGCCAACGACCAGCATCGACGCGACGATGTCTGCCGTTGCGCCGAAGCCGAATGCCAGGATCGCCGCCGCCAGGACCGTGGAGAAGATCGCGGTCGTGACGCCCTCATCGGCGATCAATCGCCGCACGCCGTCAATCAGCGTGGCCTGCTTTCCCGCGGACCGCATCGCCAGCGCCTATTGAAACAGCTTCATGGCGTTGATGAGGGTCTGGATGACGCCCGCGAGCAGCGGGATGCCCGCAAAGCTCCAGGCCAAAGCTAGCTGCAGCGGCGTGGTTTTCGACGTCTCAACGTGTTGCATGCTGACCTCATGCGCCCGAGGGATTGCCGCTTGCGGCAACAGTGGCGGCGACCTGGTCGGCGCGAAGCGCGGGCCTGATCGCAGCCCTTGCCTGCGCGATGCGATGCGCCGCCCAGCTGAACAGCATCTGGGAAAAGGACATTTCCGCGTGCGATGTAGCCTTCATGGTCGCCTCCTATGCCGCGCGCGCCGGCTCCATGCCGGCGCTTTCGTCTTCCATGTGATGACGCTTGTCGACCGCCCGGACGCAGAGGTTGGCGAGGAAGCCGACCACGAGCAGGCCTGCCATGATGTACATGGTGGTGTTGTAGGCCTGCGCCTTCGGCACGCCGTGGGTCACGTTGTATTCGCGGATGTAGTTGATCAGGACGGGCCCGGCGATGCCGGCGGCCGACCATGCGGTGAGCAGGATGCCGTGGATGGCGCCGACATAGCGGGTGCCGAACATGTCGCGCAGATAGGCCGGCACCGTGGAGAATCCTCCGCCATACATGCTGACGATGATCAGGAAGCAGAGCACGAACAGCACGACGTTGCCGCTCGCTCCGGCATAGGGCACCGTGATGTAAAGCGCGACGCCCAGCACCATGTAGACGAAATAGGTGTTCTTGCGCCCGATGAAGTCGGACAGCGAGGCCCAGCTGAAACGCCCGCCCATGTTGAACAGGCTCATCAGTCCGACGAGCCCGGCGGCTGCGACCGCGCTGATATGTCCCGGAAACATTTCCTGGCTCATCGCCGATGCCTGACCAAGCACGCCGATGCCCGCGGTGGTGTTGCAGAACAGCACGATCCAGATCAGCCAGAACTGCGGCGTCTTGATCGCCTGATAGACGAACACGTCGTTCTTCGTCATGAGTTTGGTGGCGGCGGCGGGCGCGACGTAACCCACGGGCTTCCAGCCCGGCGCCGGTACGCGCACGATCGCCGAGCCAACCATCATGAAGACGAAATAGACCAGGCCCAGCGTGATGAACGTGCCGAGCACGCCGACATCGGTCTGGCTCGCGAACTTGCTCATCAGCCAGACCGACAGTGGCGAGGCGATCAGCGCGCCGCCGCCGAAGCCCATGATCGCCATGCCGGTCGCCATGCCCGGACGATCGGGAAACCATTTCATCAGCGTCGAGACGGGCGAGATATAGCCGATGCCGAGCGCGCAGCCGCCGATCACGCCGTAACCGAGATAGATGATCCAGAGATTGTGCAGGTAGACGCCGAGCGCCGATATCAGGAATGCGCTGGCCCAGCACACGCCGGCCGTGAACATGGCCTTGCGGGGGCCGCCCTCCTCCACCCAGCGTCCGAACACCGCCGCCGACAAGCCGAGGAACACCATCGCGATGGAGAATATCCATCCGAGGTCGGTGAGCTTCCAGTCCGCAGGCGTCGATTGCGTGATGCCGAGAAGCCGGGTCATCGGCAGGTTGAACACGCTGAAGGCGTAGGCCTGTCCGATGCAAAGATGCACGCAGAGCGCGGCGGGCGGCACCATCCATCGGCTGTAGCCGGGTCGAGCGATGGTATGTTCGCGATCGAGAAACGGCAGCAGGGTGCGCGAGGGCAGGCCCGTATTGTCCAGCGTCGTGGTCATCATTTCTCCGTCGAGATGGCTTCTTAGGGCGGACCTTGAACGGCCTCTGCGATTCCGCGTCGTTCACGCTACGCACCTCTATCATTTTGACAAACGAATAATTTTGGCTGTTAGTATCTATTTTTCAGATTTATCTTCGACACCCGTATAATGAGACGCCGCATGACGACGCCACTCGTGCTGCCGTCGTTTTCCGCAAGAGTCCGAAGTGTTGCCGATCAAGATGAGCCGGGAGCTCACCCGCGGGAGAGGCCGCCCTCGCCTGCCAGCGACGAACGCGGACCTCCGTACCGTCGATGTCACTGAGCGCCGCCCAAAAAGCGGAAAATTCGCAATCGTTTTTTTGCAGTCCGTTAAGCTCGCTGGCTGCATTGGCGCGCGCTTTACCAATCCTTCAATCCGGGGGGCTCTAATCGCTTGATTGCCCGAAAACGCTGCTTTCGGCGCATGTTTGCGCCCCGAACCCGGTTAAAATGGCTGAACAGACGTCGTTCCTGGCTGAGCTGGAAGATGCGGTCTCCAAGGGGACCGCGGAGAGCTGCGCGCGCGCCTTGTGGCACGCCACCGATGTCCTGATTGCCGGCTCCTACTCGGAAGACGAGATCTGGACGTTCGGAGAGATCATCGGCCGCCTCGCCGACGAGATCGAAGCGAGCGCGCGGTCCCGCCTTGCTGGAAAGCTCGCCGCCAGCAACAACGCGCCGTTCGACCTCGTTAGGCGGTTGGCGTCCGATTATTCCATCGACGTTGCGGGCCCCGTCCTGCGCCAGTCATCGCGCCTCGATGTCAAAACGCTGGTCTCTTGCGCCCAAAACCGCAGCCAGCAACATTTGCTTGCCATCTCGGAACGGAAATCCATTCCGGAGGCCGTCACCGATATCCTCGTCGTCCGCGGCTCCGGGGAAGTCGTCAAATCGGTTGCGGCAAACAATGGCGCTGCGTTCTCGAGCTCCGGCTTCCTGCATCTGGTGCGACGCTCGGAAGGAGATTCGATCCTCGCGGAGTCCGTCGGTCTTCGAAAGGACATTCCCCGGCATCTTTTCCACCAACTGATTTCGAAGGCCTCGGAAGAGGTCAGGCAAAAGCTCGAACGCGAGCGCCCGGACATGGAGCCGCAGATCCAAACCGCGGTCGTCGATGTCGCGGGCGCCATCCATGCCAGGTTTGGCCCGGCCTCGAAGGATTATTTCACCGCCAAGAAAGCCGTGGCGAAGCTGCATGAGCGAGGCGAGCTGACGGAAGACAAGGTGTTCGAGTTCGCTCATTCCCTCAAGTTCAACGAGACCGCCGTGGCATTGTCGCTGTTGTGCAGTCTGCCGATCGACATCGTCGAGCGCACGCTGGTCGACAAGGACCGCGAGCCGGTATTGATCCTGGCAAAGGCCAGAGACTTTTCGTGGGCAACGACGATGTCGCTGCTGTTCCTCGGAGCGCCCAACTATCGAATCACGGCCGGCGATCTCGATCGATTGAAGGTCGATTTCCACCGCTTGAACATTCAAACCTCCCAACGAGTGCTGGCGACCTATCGTTCGCGCAAGGAAACGGCCAGTGAGGCTTTCAGTCCGATGGCGCGGAGATTCTCCAAGGAACAGGCGCTGTAGGCCGCCGGCGCGCGCAGCCGCGCATAATGGCGACGTTCGGTGGATCGCGTCAGCCCTTCAGCAAATAGCCGGCGGCGCCAAGCAATGCCAACAGTAATATTCCGCCAACCAGACACGCAAATGCGATATTGCCCTGCCAGCTGGCCTTCAGTCCTTTGAAACTTATTCTTACGCGGCTCGGCGCATCGTTGCGGCTCTGAACGTACATAAAAGGGATCAGTCCGAGCAGGAACGCAGGCAAGACCGCTGCCGGGCCCAAATGCGCTATCGCGACCAACCCCGCCGTAATGAGCCCACCTGCGAAAGCAGCTATTGCGGGTGCGAAACGCACAAATTCATGCGCCCATTGTTGCCGCAGAGCGGGCGAAAGCGCACCCATGACAGACGAATATTCCATTAGATCCTGTAATATGATTTGCATGGCACACCTCGTTGGAATGAGGATTGGCTTGCAGAAAAAGGTTTAGCACGCCGCAACCAAAGCGAGCGTGAAGCAATTCACATTCGGACGGTCAAACGGCCGCGCAGTCGGATAGCACGCAGATTTTGGCAGGAGCGGATGCTGCAGGTGCCGGCGCGAATGCTGTGGCACCTTGGCGGACTACCGTCACACACTCAGCCGGGCGCGCAACCACGGCCAGCATCAAGGCATCAGCTAAGCTGACCCAGCAGGACCAATCCATTGGCAATTTCCGGATAGGCCTGCGCGAGAAGCAGAGACGCCAGCCACGGCAGGATTGAAAATAGCGCGACCAGCTCCAGTTCCGACATGACGCTGGCTCGGGTTCTGGTCGGCAAGTCAGTGGGCACCGGCGTCCCTCCCTTTCGGCAGGTGACGATGCCGCGCCGCCAGGGCGCGGCGATCACCGTGTCATGGCCCCGCGGCGCGCCGCGGGGCCATGACTTCCGGCTTGCTGGCGGACACTCTCGGCGGCGATCGGCTGGCGCGGAAGTGCGAGCCGCGCCTTGATGATCGGCTTCAGGACGAAGAAGCCGAGCAGCGCCGCGACCACGTTCATGCCGCAACCGACTGCGTAGACCGCGTGCCAACTCCCGGTCGCGTGCGTGAGGACATTGCCAAGCGGCACCAGCAGTGCGGCGACTCCCTTGGCCGTGTACATGATGCCGTAGTTCACTGTGACGAATTTCCGACCAAACGCGTCGCCGACGGTTGCCGCGAACAGGCTGAAGATGTCGCCCCAGAACAGGAACACGAGGCCATCGGTGATGATGAACGACATCGGCGTCGTGCCGAAGAAGCCGAAGGCGGCGAGGCAGATCGCCTCGATCCCGAACGCGATGCCCATCATGTTCGCGCGCCCGATATGATCGGAAATCCAGCCGTTGAGCGGCCTGCCGACGCCGTTGGTGATGTTGTGGAACGTGAGCGCGGCCACGATCGCGGGCATGCTCATGCCGAAGATGACGACGGTCGCGTCGGAAATGCCGCGCTCCTTGGCGATCGGCGCGAGTTGCGCTGCGGACATCAGGCCGCCGGCCGCCACCAGGAAGAACATCAGGTACATGATCCAGAAGATCGGAGATCGCACGGCTTGCGACGGGGGCACGTCCTCCGCGCTGTGCAGCACCTTGATGCTGGAGACCGGAGGAAGCTCTGCCACGGTCGGCGCCCGGATGAAGTTGGAGACGATGACGATAATGACGCCGTAGATGATGCCGAACACGAGAAACGTATGCTGGTATCCGCTGGTTTCGATCATTGAGCGGATCGGCGCGATGGTGATCGCGGCGCCTGCGCCGAAACCCGCAGCCGTGAGCCCGCCACACAGTCCGCGCTTGTCCGGAAACCATTTGAGCGCATTGCCGACGCAGGTCCCGTAAACGGCGCCGCCGGCGAAGCCCGCGATGGCGCCGCCGAGATAGAGCATTCCGAGCGAATTGGCCTGCGAGTTCACGAACCACGCGAGGAAGGTGCCGACGCCGCCGGCCAGCACCATCCAGCGCGGACCGATGCGATCCACGATCGCGCCCTCAAAGGGAACGAGCCAGGTCTCCAGCAGGATGAAGATCGTGAACGCGACCTGGATTTCCGCCTTGGTCCAACCCCACTGATGCTGGATCGGCAGCACGAACAGCGTCCAGCCGTACTGAAGATTGGCCACGCTCGCCATGCAGACGATGCCAAGGATCAGTTGAACCCAGCGATTGGAGTTGCTCGCGCGAGCCGGTGCGGTGGACATGGGCGCTCTCCCTGAGCCAAATGCAGGATTTTATCCCTGACTGTTCGGGGAGAATGGGACGATCGGCCG
>Ga0207707_10004127_pt1 | contig 12873 bp, 14 predicted proteins | sample KBSC83BmetaG_FD_184336 | JGI IMG/M metagenome (GOLD analysis project Ga0207707, IMG submission 184336) | Corn rhizosphere microbial communities from Kellogg Biological Station, Michigan, USA - KBS C8-3B metaG (SPAdes) (version 2) | ecosystem: Host-associated > Plants > Roots > Rhizosphere ... | reverse complement strand
CGGTCCACGTCGGCGGTTTGTCCTCGCGCTGCCGAAAATCGCGCTGCGTTGGCGGGCAACGTCGTTGAATCGAACATCTTTCGCTGCCATATGCCGTGTCCTCTCGTGAGTTACTTAGACTCGATGCCGGCCATGATGAAAGTGCGGTGCCTCGAATCGAGACCTGACAGCGACCCTCTACCGCAAGGGCGTCTGCAGCAGCTCTGACAGTTCCACCTCGACAATCGGCTTCAGGAGATAGCGATCGAAACCCGCCATACGGGCCCGCTCACGGCCCCCGTGCTCTCGGTTTGAGGTCAGCGCAATCAATCGCATCGGCTCGCTCTGCGCCCGCCCGCGCATGAACTCGCCCAGCTCGTAGCCGTTCCAGTCCGCCAGCTCGAGCTCGAGCAGAACGATCCTGGGGTGGAACTCCGCCGCAATAGCCAGCGCGGCATGACCCGAGTAGGCCACCCAAGTTTCGCAGAAGCCCAACGTATGCATCGTGCGATCCAGCCAGCTTGCGCAAGCGATATCGTTATCTACGATCAAGATTCGCGGCGGATTGGCGGACGCTGCGGTGTTGCCGCCTTCGTTCACCCACGCCTCAGGTTGTCGCGCGTGCCCTGTGACCACCGCACTCGCCAGCGCTCGCGGAGACTGATCCGACTTCATGCGATACGTCGGGTGGTCGGATTGTCGCTTCCAGCTCGTCGTCATACTGACGTGCTGCATGGCGCCGCGGTCCTGGCCATTTGACGCGCGCCGCGCCCTCATGGCCGCTCAGCCAGCGGAGCGCGCAGCGCTCGCTTCGTCGCGACGCCCCTGACGTTGCGCCGCACCGTCCGATGTGGGCGCGACGCGACACGCCCTGTGCGCCGATGCATGAGCCTACTTGAGCTGCATGTCATTTTTGACTGATTTGACGCCGTCTACGGCGCTCGCCACCCGGACTGCGGACTTGATATCGTCGCGCGAGCTTACGAAGCCGCTCAGTTGAACGACGCCCTTGAACGTCTCGACATTGATCTCGGAGACCTTCAAATCGGGCTCCTGGTGGACGGCGGCCTTGACCTTGGCGGTGATGACACTGTCATCGACGTATTGACCGGTGGCCTCATGAGTGCGTGTGGCTGCACAGCCGAGGGTCGCCATCAGCACGAGAGTCGAGGTCAGTGCGGTAAGAGTTTTGATCGAGTACATAGGGAGAAACTCCAGGTTAATGCGCAGGAGGAGGGTTTGGACCTCTGATCAGAGCGGATTGCGCTGATCACGACATCGCACGGTGTTGCGCGCACCGTTCAATGACAGTCTAGTCGTGGCGGCAGCCCGAGTCGGTGCGCAGGCGTACATAGGTGCGGCTGCGGGTTACGTTAGCGGTCTGTTCGGTTCCACCCCATATGCCGTACATGCTTGTGGCGACCGCTAACACCCGCGACATGCACTCCTTCCAGCCCATTGGCTCCTTCCAGCCCGTTGGCTGCCACACCCCGGAGATCGAGAGGGTAGTGAACGTCGGGGCGACACGCGACATCGTGGAGGCCGCGCCCGAATACCATCCGGATCTGGATTTCTCGCCTGCCTGTGCGGCAGAACTCTACCGGCACTACCGGCGCCCCGCAGCCCCCAGGCCCGCGAAGTGAAGCGGCCTGCCTCATTTTCCACTCTCGGTTCCGAGTTCGACGATTTTCTGTTTGCCGCGATTGGGGAGGACAGCAATGGAATGCCGCTCAGTGTCGTATCCGCGTTGGCGCGAATGGGTCTTGACCCCTGGCACGAGGCCGCGAGCCTGGCGGCCGTGTCCGCGGAAACCGCCACAGGGAAGTTGACCTCGTTGCTCGCTGCGCTACCCGATCCCGCTTTGAGGCGGCTGGATCCGGGCACCACGGCGGCTCGTTTGACCGCGCTCCTGCCGCAGCGGTCGAATTCGCCGATACCGCGCACCCGTCGGCCCCTCGCGCCGCCGAGTCACACCGGCCGGAGGCATCTCCCGGCGAATGAGCTGGATCTGCTGCGGTTCGTATGTTCGTTCGCGCACGGACATCTGTAGCGGGAGAGTACACACTCGTAATCCTGATGGGCGAGCGGCCCAGAACCGGCACCCACCCTCACCAGTAGAGAATCGACATGAATGCCCCACCGCAACCTAACCGTGGCTCGTGCCTAAGGATGGCCCTTGGGTTCACGGGCGCGCTCCTGCTCACAGCGTGCGCATCAACGCCACCGGCACCTACGGCGAATCTGCAGGCCGCGCAGCAGGCCATCGCTGCCGCCGAGCGCGGCGAGGCCGCGCGCTACGCCCCTGGAGAATTGAGCGAAGCCCGCACCCAGCTCGTGCTCGCCGACAGCGCCGTGACCGAACGGAAAATGGTGCTGGCGGAGCACTTCGCCGATCAGTCACGCGCCGAGGCCGAACTGGCCGCCGCCAAGACATCAGCCGCCAAGGCCAACTCGGTAAACGATGAAATGAAGCGCAGCAACGGCACCTTGGCCGAAGAGATGAAGCGCGTCTCAGGAGACAAACCATGAACACCACAAGGTACCGCGATGTGATTCTTCACAGATCACTGATCGCTGCGGCCGTGGCATCGATATTGCTCACGACCGCCTGCACAACCGCTGCGGTGAAACCGGACGGCGCTGCACAAGCACGCGTCAGACTGACGCAGCTGCAGTCCGATCCCAACCTCGCGAGCCGAGCACCGGTCGAGATCAAAGATGCGGATGCTGCGGTCCGAGCAGCCGAGCAGCCGGAGCTGAACAAGGAGTTGGCCGAGCACAGGGTCTATATGGCCGACCGTAAAGTGGACACGGCCAAAGCCTTAGCTGAGACGCGCTTCGCCGAGGATCAGCGGGTTGTGCTCACTGCACAACGCGACCGTGCCCGCCTGGATGCGCGCACGCAGGAAGCGGACGCCGCCAAGGGTCAAGCCGCGACAGCACGCGCCGAAGGGGCCGAACAGAAAGCGGCGGCTGAACAGGCACGTATCGACGCCAGTACCGCGCAGCAGGCCGCTGCGAGCTCGGAGCAGCAGGCCACGGAGTTGCAGCGTCAGATCGATGTGTTGCAGGCGAAGCCCACGGATCGGGGGCTGGTACTGACGCTCGGGGATGTACTCTTCACCACGGGAAGAGCGGATCTTAAGCCGGGAGCTACCGACAATCTGAACAAGCTGGTCGCCTTCCTCGACAAATACCCGGACCGCAGTATCGCCGTCCAGGGGTATACGGATAGCGTGGGGAGTGAAGACTACAACCAGGGGCTCTCCGAGCGCCGGGCCGACTCGGTGAAGTCATATCTCACCGGACAGGGGATTGGTTCAACCCGCATCACCGCATCGGGCAAAGGCCGAAGCGACCCCGTGGCAGACAATGATTCCGCCGCCGGCCGGCAGCAGAACCGCCGCGTCGAGGTGATCATCAGCAATCAGCCCACCGCGTTGAGGTGATGGGGGCATCTGCAGCGAAAACGCCAGCCGGCTGGCTGCGATGCAGCGGGCGGAGAAGAACATCGCGGACATCGTCCAGACGCTCAATCGCAGCTTTCACCGGATTCGGCAGGACGCCATCGATGAGGAGCTGTTCGATGTGATCTCCGGCTATGAGGCCTCGTCAGGATCGAGTGAGTCCGTCCGACGGCAAGCACTCCGGTAGATCCAGCCGAGCCACGCCGATACGTTTGTCGGCCATTCCGTAATAGACGTCGAGCCGATCCGGCGAGCCCAGATCATCACGCCGGTCGATACCGGTGGGGAATACGACGTTGGCAACGATCCCGCTGCGCTCTTGTGGAAGTATCGGTGTCAATATCGGCTGAGGCGAGCGATAGTAGATCTCGTGGGGCTGTTGCGCGGAGAGCAGCATGACGCCGGCCGAGTAGCGCAAATGATCTTCGGCATCGCCCGGGCAGGCCACATCGCTCACGCCGTGATAGATGATGAGCCAACCGTGCCGGGTCAGGACAGGCGGAGTGCCGGCGCCGATCTTCAGCCGCTCCCATGGCGCGGCTGGCGCAGCCAGGCGCCGATGTGAGTTGAACAGCCCAGGCTGTCCAGACGCAACGCTCTGCGAGGGCATGGGGCAGTAGGAAATCCAGATGCTCTCGTGGTCCAGATCCACGCAGCGGGGCCGATGACGGCAGGCGATTTCCTCAGGACGCGTACCGGGGAAAAGGGGCCGATGGAGCAAAGCCATCTGCATCTTTCCGGCGTGATTGGCAACGGCGACGGGGAACACACTGGCGTCCTTGTTGTCCACGTGAATGAAATCGATTCCGTGGTACGGCGCGAACACCGCGAGTCCGAGTCTCGTCCAGCGAAACAAGTCGTCGGAAATGGCCAGGGCGATCCGCGGCCCAATGGATGAAAACGCGGTGTACGTCATCACATAGCGCCGCAGCGGTTCTACGAAGGTGATACGCGGATCCTCGCAGCCGCCACCGCCATCAGCGCGGCATTCGTAGTCGACTTCAGGCTCGAGCGCGATGCCGAGGCGTTCAACTCCACACGGGTCGCCGGTACCGTTGAAGCGTACGCGGGCGATGCCGATTCGCGAATAGTCGCCACGCGCTACTAGCCTGGGAAAGAGATAAAGATGGCCATCGCGACCGCGAGCGGCGGCTGGATTCAGCACGCCTTCGACCTCGTGCGGATTGCCGGGCTCCGGCGCCATGACTTCTCCGAGGCGCTGTAGTTGCAAGCCGCCCATCAACTTGTTCCCAAACACGCGGCGATCGCCTCGATCACCCGTTTCGTCTCGTGAGGATCCTTCACGGCGATACACAGCGCGCCTGCTTCTTTGGCCGGATAGTCGTTGCCGCCTGGGAACACGGCGTCGCCGATGTAGATCATCTTCTCGATCGCGATGTGCAGGACGTCGCGGAGCTTGCGAATTCCGTAAGCCTTGTCGATGCCGTGCTTCGTAACATCGATGGAGGTCGCGCCGCCCAGTCGCACGGAGAATTCGGGAATCAACGTGTCCAGGACCGCCTGCATCTTGCGGCGCTTGGTGAAATCAGGGTCCCATTTGGCCTTCTCTTCCAGGGGCGCCTGTTGTCCCAGGGCGGAGAACGTGATCTGGCTGCCGCGGTCTTCAATAACCTCGCCCCAGACTCTTGCCACCTGGCATCCCAACGAGCCGCTGACCTGATGCAGCGAAGCGACGATCTTGCCCTTCTGCGCTGCGGTAAAGTCCTCCGAGTAGAGCTGTTGCCAGGCAGATTCGTAGCGGTAGAATCTCGTTCCACAGGTGGGCAGGAGAGACAGATTCTTCAGACATTCGTCGTGGGGAAGATGGGCTAGTACCTGTTCCTGGAACTGTCGCCACGCGCCGCCGGAGATGATGGCCACTTGCACGATTGGCAGCAGGGAGGCGAGCAGCTGCGCCATCTCCGCATCGATCGATGCCTTGCTTGCGGCCAGGGTGCCGTCCAGGTCGAAGGCAATGAGCTCCTTCATGGAGTCACGGGACTCCCGGCAGAGAAATTTCCAATAAGCTGACGACTCCGTGGGGCCGGCAGGAACAGGACCCAACCACAGCTGGCAGGAGCAGCACGTCGCCTTTGCCGAAGGCATAGTCGGTCCCGGCGTGCTCGAGATGACCTTCCCCGGAGAGACACACCAGCGCCCGCGGCGTCCCCGCTGCTCCCACGACAAACGGGAGTTGTCCGGTGATGCGGATCACACCGAAATGATCACAGTGGATGAGCTTCTCACGCACCACTGGCGTCGTTTCCAGCACCTGCGGCACTGTCGGACCGATGGCACCTTGCTCGAAGTCGATGCAGGCCATCGCTTCATCAACCTGCAGAGCCCGCCGCTGGCCCGTCCGGGGATCGATGTGGTCCCAGTCATACAGACGGAACGTCACATCGCTGTTCTGCTGCACTTCGAAAACCACGACGTCGCTCAATGAATGAACCGTCCCGGCGCGTATCAAAACGCCAGCGCCGTGCTCGGGCACGAAGCTCGCCAACTGCTCAGCGACGGCTGCATCCGTGATAGCGAGCTGCAGGACGGCCGCGGTGGCGCCAGGTTTCAATCCCGCGAAGATGCGAGCCTCGGGTCCCTCTTTCAGGACGACCCATGCTTCGGTCTTGCCGGTGTCGCCGGCGGGAATGAACTCCCGGTGCGCATCGGAGGGGTGGACCTGAACCGACAGCTTCTGCCGCACATCGAGGAACTTCAGCAGCAGGGGGAATCGACTGAAGTATTCGCAGAGCGGGCCCAGCAGCTGTTCCGGAGACTGCTCGAGCAATCCTGCGATGGTCGCCCCTTCGAGAGGCCCATCGGTGACCCGGCTGGGATGGTCATCGCGGTCGCTCAAAAGCCAGGCTTCGCCGATGGGGCCGTTGCCCGGCAAGGGCGCCGCGAGCAGTTCGCCCAAGCGCCGCCCGCCCCACGGCCGATACTGATAAATCGGCTGGAATCGCAGCGGATACAGCTCGGCTCGCTGATGAGACATACGGTCCGGGAAATACCCTCTACGGTCGCATCCGGCAAACATACCTCTGCGGCCGCCGGCAATCCGTGCGCTAGAGTACGGACGGGACTGCCGCACCGGGGGCGCTTCGGTACTCCGCGGTTTGTCACTACCGTCCTCCAGCCTGCTTTGCCTGCTTGAGCACGCCGCTTTTTGCGGCGGGGTAGCGAGTGCTACGGCAGAACTGGGGGAAAGCCGAAAGCGCACGATAATCAGCCAGGCCGGCAGGCGGCTCCGAGTCGGCCAACAGGCGCTGGGGCGGCGGTTTCAGCTGCACCCTCACTTCGGCGGCCGAATGCTTTGCTACGCCCGCCTCCTTCGTCAATCCGCCCGCGTTTCTTTATGATGTCCGTTAGCCGATTGCGAAGTTGCGCCACGCTCCACTAACGACGAGGCAACGCCTATCACCGGTACGTTCAGAGCCCCACGCTTCGCCATGGCATAGAGCGATGGAAAGATCATCTTGCGCGCGCCAGATCGTCGCTCGCGCCGAAGATCACCAGCGCGTCCGATGCAGTTGCAACACGCTTCGTGACCGCGCAGGTCGAAAGCCATGGACTCTCCGGCTGGGGCCGGCCATGTCCGGCCGGTCACGATGCGCGACTCCGGCGAAACACCAAGGTTCCTGGGGACGGGAAAGCGCTTGAGTAGCGTCCCGCGAGGCACCTCATCTGCGGATCGAATGATCACCGGACGCCTACTTCTCGCCTCCGACAGCGTACCGTTGCCGGTGCGCAACGCGGCGAATGGCTCAGCACTCCGCCACATTGCGGAAACGGCCGGCCGCCTCGACAACATGGATCATCCGGGCCGCCGCATGGATCGTGAGAGGATGCTGCGTAAAGCCCGCCCTTGGACAGATGTAGGCGGCCATATCGCGAGCCAGTGCGAGCTGTCGATCGGATGCTTCTGCGAGCAATGCGATCACCAGGTTCTCGAGCGCGATCACGCGGACGCGCAGCTGCACCAGCTCTGCATGGCTCAAAGGAGGGACCTCGGGTTGCCCGTCGCTGAGACCCCAGCTCTCCAGTGGGCCGTGCAAGCTCGCGCCGCCCTCGTTTTCCCACCTCGAGAGAGCCATGTAACGCCACTGCGCAGCGTTCAACCCACCTAACGTTCCATCAGACATGATGCGGTTTCACTTTTGGAGATTGGTGCATGGGCCAAAGAACACCTGGCCCTGGCGCGAATTCCTTCCCTTCCGGCGTCATCGCCCCGGCATCGTCTCACAAGGCTCGCCGCAAGAAGTATTCCTGAAACATCGGAGAATGAGCCACGCCGCAGGTCGGTAGAATTGCAGTCCGTAACCGCTTCTGTCTGTGCGGTACAAGACAAAGCGACAGGACATGTATTCGCGCTGCCTTCGCGGCCTTCAGCGAGAGCGTCTTCCGCGATGGAAGCAATCTGGGTCGCGGCCGAGATGCGCGCGGGTGGCGCCTACGCTCACTCAGCGCGCTCGATACGATTGAGCAAGTGAAGAGCAGGCAGGGCGCGAAACCATGAGCGGCGCCGCACACGAGCGGTTCCCGATGTTGGACGAGTACGTTCAGCACGCACTGAGCGACGGGGTTTGCGCGCGCCTACATACAAGCGGCGGGCGCTCCTGTGGATGAGCGATGACGGCATCATCGGAATGCTGCTCTGTACGAGAGCGCACAGACACTCAAGTCACGGCAGACCGAAGCTTGATGGATGAGTGTAACGGTGAGACCGGACGACAGGCCACGGCAGCACGATCTCTTGGCAAAGAGTCTCAGCGCGGCGGACGATCGTGTCAGACTGAATGCATGGCTGCCGCCGCAATCAGGGGTTGTGCCAAGGATTCGGCTCGGCCAACGGTGGCTCAACCTGCTGTGGCTGTTGCCGCTGATTTTTCTGGTCTTGGTCATCGGCGTCGCCGTCGCCCAGGCGCTGCGGGAGCTTCCTGCCGTGCAGGAGTTTCTCGTACGTTACCCTGGCATTCCTCGATCGGCCGTGGCCGTCACCGCCGGATTTCCAGTCTGGCTCAGGCTGCTGCACTTTCTCAATCTGCTTTTCATGACGTTCATCGTCCGCGCGGGCGTCCAGATTCTCGCCGATCACCCGCGGCTGTATTGGAAACGCGACTGCACGCCCGGAACCGAATGGTTCAGGTTCCAGAAGGCCGTGCCTACGGGGCGAATTTGGACCGCCAAGGACGACTCGGTCACCCTTCCCGCGTGGCTGGGTATTCCGGGCATTCGTCATTCCATCGGCCTTGCCCGGTGGTGGCACTTTTCCATCACGCTTCTGTGGATGATCAACGGCATCGTGTTCTACATCCTGCTTTTTTCAACGGGTCAGTGGCTGAGACTGGTGCCCACCACCTGGGAGGTGTTTCCCAACGCAGTCTCGACAGCGCTGCAATACCTTTCGCTCACTTTTCCCGTCGATCACAGCTGGACGCGCTACAACAGCCTGCAGCAATTGGCGTATTTCATTACCGTATTCGTTGCCGCACCCACGTCTATCTTTACTGGATTGATGCAAAGCCCGGCAATCTCGAATCGGCTGGGCTGGCTCGGTCGGGCATTGAACCGGCAAACAGCGCGCTCGATCCACTTTCTGGCGCTGTGGTGGTTCCTGCTCTTCATCCTGGCGCACGTGACGCTGGTTTTCATCACCGGAGCGCGGGTCAACCTGAACATGATGTGGGCGGGCGTGAACAATGGCTCCTGGAGCGGCTTCGCGGTATTTGCACCGGCCCTGGCTCTGCTGATCGTGACTTGGTGGCGGGCCTCGCCCTTCACGCTGCGTCATGCGCGGCTGGTTCAGAGGATCGGGGAGATGCTGGCGCGGCCATTCGGCAGCGTGACCCAGTCATGGGACCCAACGAGCCAGCTCACTGAAAAGGACATCTCGCCGCACTTCTGGCCCAACGGGACGATGCCGAATTCGCAAGAGTACGACTCGATGGTCAAAAACAACTTCGCTGACTATCGGCTGCGAATAGGCGGTCTGGTCGAACAGCCGATCGAGCTTTCCTACGCCGAACTGCAAGCGATGCCGAAGCAGGAACAGATCACCACGCACTTTTGCATTCAAGGATGGTCGGGCGTGGCCAAGTGGGGTGGCGTTGCGATGCGCCACATCCTGGATCTGGTGAGGCCGACAGCGGATGCCCGGTATGCGGTGCTGTATTCCTTTGCCGACGGAGGCGACGGCGGTCGCTACTACGACGCGCACAGCTTGAGCAACATGCGCCACCAATTGACGATCCTGGCCTACGAGATGAACGGAGCACCGCTCAGCGTGCTGCATGGAGCGCCGCTGCGGTTGCGCTGCGAGAACGAAGTCGGCTTCAAGATGGTCAAGTGGATCGAGGCCATCGAGTTCGTGCACGACTATGCCGATCTGGGCGCCGGCGAAGGCGGCTACAACGAGGATCATGAGTTCTACGGCTATCGCGTACCGATCTGATGCGGCGCGGTTCTCACTCGAACGCCGAAGCGGTAGCGTGACAATGAGCACTGGCGAGCAAGAAAGAGGGCCCCCGCCTATGCGTACGCCGGCAAGCGCCAGGCATTCCATCCACCCTTTCGAGCATTGGCGTAGCACTGCTTTGCGTATCAGGTTGGCGCGGCGGCCAGATGGTGGATGTCTATAGCGTGGACGGGTGGGAATAGAGGCAAGATCATGGCAGAGCAACTGGACCAGCTGTGTGTGAACGCGCTCCGCTTTCTATCGGTGGACATGGTCCAAAAAGCCGATAGCGGCCATCCCGGCCTGCCGCTCGGCGCGGCGCCGATGGCCTACGTCCTGTGGACACGCTTTCTCAAATACAACCCGCGCAATCCCGATTGGGCAGATCGCGATCGCTTCGTACTCTCGGCCGGGCACGGTTCCGCCCTTCTCTACAGCCTGCTGCATCTCACCGGCTACGCGCTCTCCCTGGACGACATTCGGCGCTTCCGCCAATGGGGCAGCAAGACGCCGGGCCATCCGGAGCGCGGTCACACACCGGGAGTAGAGGTCACGACCGGGCCACTGGGGCAGGGCCTGGCCAATGCGGTCGGCTTGGCCATCGGCGAAGCGCAGCTCGCTGCCAACTACAACCGCTCCGGGCACGCGCTGATCGATCATCATACGTATGCGATCGTCAGCGACGGCGATTTGATGGAAGGCGTGGGTGCGGAGGCAGCATCGCTGGCCGGGCACCTCAAACTCGGAAAGCTGATCTGCCTGTACGACGACAACTCCGTGACGCTGTCCGGCGGGACCGATATGACCTTCACCGAAGATAGTGCAGCTCGGTTCCGAGCATATGGCTGGCACACGATACGGGTCGGGGATGGCAACGACCTTACCGCGATCGAAACCGCAGTAACGCAGGCGCGTGCCCAGGCGCAGCGACCCTCGCTGCTTATGATACGTACGCATCTGGGCTATGGCTCGCCGGAGCAGGACAGCTTCAAGGCACATGGTTCGCCGCTGGGGGCGGACAACGTGCGCAAGACCAAGGAAAAACTGGGCTGGCCGGCCGAGCCGGCGTTTCTCGTGCCGGATGCGGTGCTCGAGCACTTTCGCGAGGCCCTCGAGCGCGGCGCCACAGGCGAGGCCGGCTGGAACGAGCGCTTCTCCGCTTACACCCATGCCTTCCCCGAGCTCGCCTCCCAATTGCAATGCAGGCTGCGCGATGAATTACCTGCAGGGTGGAATGCGGACATTCCGGTGTTTCCGGCCGACGCGAAAGGCATCGCCACACGCGAGGCATCGGGCAAGATCATGAATGCGATCGCCCCGAAGCTCCCGGCGTTGACCGGCGGCTCGGCCGATCTGGATCCGTCGACGAAGACCGCGCTGAAGGGGTTTGGTGATTTCAATCCTCCCGTGGAGATGAGGGAGGACACCCAAGGCTCCGAGGGCGGTGGCTGGGGCTACGGCGGACGCAACTTGCATTTCGGCGTCCGAGAGCACGCGATGGGCGCGATTGCGAACGGTCTCGCGGCGCACGGAAGCGCGATCCCCTACGATGGGACGTTTCTGATCTTCTCCGATTACATGCGCCCGCCGATCCGTCTCGCCGCGTTGGCGCACCTGCATGTGATCCATGTGTTCACCCACGACAGCATCGCCCTCGGCGAAGATGGTCCCACCCATCAACCGATCGAGCAATTGGCGAATCTGCGGGCGATCCCGAATCTGACCCTGCTTCGACCCTGTGATGCCAACGAAACCGCGGTAGCCTGGCAGATCGCGCTGGAAACGAAGGGCCGACCCGTACTCCTGGTGCTGTCGCGCCAAGCGCTTTCGACGCTGGATCGCACCCGCTATGCATCGGCGCAGGGAGTGCGTCGCGGCGCTTACGTGCTCGCCGACGCAAAGGATCGCAAACCGCAACTGATTCTGATCGGGAGCGGCTCGGAGGTCGGACTGATCGTGGCCGCCGCGGAACGGCTGCAACAGGAGGGCATCGCGGTGCGCAGTGTCTCGATGCCGAGCTGGGAGCTCTTTGATGCGTTGCCGAAAGCCGAACGCGATGCAGTGCTTCCGCCCTCGGTGCGTGCCCGACTCGCCGTCGAGGCAGGGGCAACGCAGGGCTGGCATCGCTACGTCGGAGACGCGGGCGACGTGCTTGGCATCGACCGGTTCGGCGCGTCAGCTCCGGGCGAGACGGTGCTGCGCGAATACGGGTTCACCATCGACAACGTCTATGCGCGCGCGAAGGCTTTACTAGCCTGATGCGCTGACCTTCCGATAGGTTCTTCCTATGAACACGAAATTTAAGGTAAGCGATCACGTGCGCTGGAACTCGGAAGCAGGCCACGTCAGCGGCACGATCGTCAAGGTGCACAAGAAGGACACCGACTACAAAGGCTACACGCACCACGCCAGCGCGGATGACCGCAGTACGAGATCAAGAGCGACAAGACCGACCACGTCGGGATGCAAAGGCGGGACGCTGCACAAGATCGACTGACCGATGTTACCCCGGGCGACTTCAGCAACGCCGATGACAATCTGGAAAATCGGGCACTTCACGCGTCCGATCGAGACGTTCCTCGGGCATCGGGGTCGTGCACATCCTCGATGCTAAACACAACGTCGTGCATCCGATGACATCACCGGCGCCGGTCGTAAGCGGCGCGCGGACCTTCTCGGGGCACCGCTTCTGATGTGTCTTGAGCGCCCTGGTGAAGAACGCCCGCGCGGACGACTCGCTGCGGTCCGTGCAGAGCAGGGAATCGACAAGTTAGCCGTGTTATCAACGGAGCGGGGTAGAGGTAACGGCCTCCGACCCGCACCGACACCGCAGTCTCGTCCATCCGCCAAGACGAATGGACAGGCTGGGCATAGCGAGCCGCCTCTGGAACTCGGGGACGCATCTCTGGAGCCAGCGAAGAATGGTCGAATGGGATATGGCGACGCCCCGCTCTGCCAAGCCCGCAACGGAGG
>Ga0207707_10004124_pt1 | contig 12876 bp, 14 predicted proteins | sample KBSC83BmetaG_FD_184336 | JGI IMG/M metagenome (GOLD analysis project Ga0207707, IMG submission 184336) | Corn rhizosphere microbial communities from Kellogg Biological Station, Michigan, USA - KBS C8-3B metaG (SPAdes) (version 2) | ecosystem: Host-associated > Plants > Roots > Rhizosphere ... | reverse complement strand
TGGCGCCCCAAGCGCACTGGCGCTTATCCCACAACAAGCGCGGCTCCAAGTCAATACGATCCGGGCGGGGTTCAGGCACGGGCGCTACGAACGAGGCTCACAAAACACGCCGCGCCCGATCAACTCCGCGCCGATGCCGAGCAGACAGATCAGAAACAGGCGGCGAAAGACTCGCGCGTTCACCCGTGAGCGGATCAGCTGGCCCAAGCCCATCCCGGCGAGCGCAGGCAGCGTGCAGAGCGTGGACGCCGCCAGCGCGCTGACTCGAAAGGCGCCGCGACCGGCCAGTCCGCCGGCCAAGGCGAGTGTCGACACGGTGAAGGAGAGCCCGAGGGACTGGATCAACTCCTCGCCCTCGAAGCCCAACGCCTGCAGATAGGGAACTGCCGGAATCACGAATACGCCGGTCGCACCGGTCACGAGTCCCGTGATTGCACCGGCCGCCGGCGATAGCCAGATCTCGTACCTGCTGGGAATGCGGATTCGAAAGTTCGCCAGAGTGGCTGCAGCGTAGGCCACAAGAGCGGCTCCGAGCCACAGAGCCCCGCTACTGTTGCCTTGCCCGGCGAGCAAACCGCAGGCGGCCCAGGTGGTCACGGCTGCGCCAGTAAGCATCGACCACGTTCTCGACAGGACGCGCAGCCGCCGGGCTCCGGAAAAGTACTGCCAGACGTTCGTCACCAGTGAGGGAATGACTACGAGTGCGGCCGCCTCTCTGGGCGCCATCCCGATTCCCAGCACTCCCATCGCCACCGTCGGCAAACCCATGCCGGCAGCCCCTTTCACGGCGCCGGCCAGCACGAAGGTGAGCGTTACCGCGACGATTCCGGCAAGTGTCTCGGACATGCCGCGACCTTGCCGGTGGCGGGTGCGAGTGACAATCTGGCATTTCCGCCGTCAGCCTTCGGATGAGCCGAAGGGACGGCCGGACAGGGGAGCCCAGCGGATGCGCTTCGACCTCGTCGATCTGCAACTCTTCGTCCATGTTGCCCAGTGCGGCAGTCTCACGCGCGGCGCGGCCCGTTCGAATCTTTCGCTGGCTTCGGCAAGTGAGCGTGTTCGCAAGATGGAAGATCTCGCGCGCGTGCGGCTTCTCGAGCGGCGCGGACGGGGCATCAGCCTGACAGTGGCCGGCCGGGCGTTCGTGCATCACGCGCAGCTGATTCTGCGGCAGATCGACAGTTTGAAGAGCGAACTGTCCGAGCATGCCGGCGGGCTCAGAGGCCAGGTGCGGATGCTGGCCAACTCCGCGGCCGTCAGCGAATTCCTGCCGGCAACCTTCAGGGATTTCCTGCGCACCCATCCCGGGATCAATGTCGATGTCGAGGAGAAGTCCAGCGACGAGATCGTGCGCGCGGTCTCCTCCGGCTATGCGGAGCTGGGCGTGGTCGCCGACATCGTCGACTTCCATGGGCTGGAGACCCATCCGTTTGCGACCGACCGGCTGGTCCTCGTCACCCCCGTTCATCACCCTCTCGGCAGAGGCGGGCAACGGTTGCGCTTCGCCGCCGTGCTGGAGGAGGAGTTCGTGGGGCTCGCCGCAACCAACGCGCTGCAGCAACACCTCGGCTGGCAGGCTCAACAGGTGGGCAAGACGCTCAAGCTGCGCGTGCGCTTGGGAAGCTTCGATGCCGTGTGCCGGATGGTCGGTAGCGGCATCGGTGTGGGCATCGTTCCGGAAGCGGCTGCCCGGCGCTGCAGGAGAACGGCCGCCGTGCGCATTGCCCGGCTCGGGGATTCCTGGGCTCTGCGCCGGTTATACCTGTGTACTCGCGATGTCAGGCAGTTGGCAGCGCCCGCGCGCCAACTGTGGGAGCACTTGCGGTCCTCGAGCGCAGTTTGACGGACCGGGCTTGCCTCATCTCGCCGCGGGCGCTGCCTCGATCACGCTGATCATGGAGGAGGTCGGCGTGATCCCGGTCACCTCGAACCCCGACTGTTGGAACAGGCTGCGGAACTGAGCTTCCGTGCGCTCCAGTCCCTGCGGTCCGACCATCATCAGGATGTCGTAGTCCTTGGAGATCGAGCGCTCGTTGCCCGGCGGGACGACGCATTCGACGATCAGCAACCTGCCCTGCTGCGGCACGACTCGCCGCACGTTCCGCAGGATGCTCACGCACTGCTCGTCCGTCCAGTCGTGCAGCACGTGACGCATCAGGTAGGCGTCAGCTCCCGATGGCGCCGTCTCGAAAAAGCTGCCGGCGACGCTCGTGCAGCGCTCCGCGACCGCTTGGATGTGGGCAGACTGGCCGGCACGTGCCACGACATGATCCATGTCGAACAGGATGCCGCGCATCCTGGGATAGCGCCGCAGTACGCCCGCAAGCAGAGATCCATTGCCACCGCCGAGGTCGGCGAGCACGCTGATCCCGGAGAAGTCATAGGCATCCAGCATCGCGCCCGTCTCATAACCATGGAACGAGGTCATGCCGGCATCGAACAGCGCGGCGAGCTGCGGCTTGTCCTTGAGGTACTCGAACATGCTCATGCCGAACACCTTCACCATGCCGGATTCGCCCGTCTGCACGGTGTGATCGAGCTTGTCGAAAATCTCGAACACCTGATGAAACAACTTGGCGCCCGCGTGGAATGAGCCTTCGGCATCCGCGCGCAACGCCGCTGACAGCGGAGTGTGCTCGAACGTGCCCGCGGAGGTTTCTTTGAAAACGCCGTGGCTGGCGAGCAGCCGCAGCATCCGGTAGAGCGAAGGGGCGTGACAGCCGGTGGCCTGGGCTACTTCGGCTGCCGATTTCGCGGCCCCGAGCGGGATCTGGTCCGCAATGCCCAGATTGGCCACAATGCACACGGCCTTCGCGTGCAGGGTGTTGAGGACCATCTGAGAGAGCTGTTCGTTATCGCGCAGGGACATGGGAGTACTCCGCTAATTTATTGTTATGAATCAGAGGCTTACCGCGGAGAAGACCGGCCCGGCCGGCCGCTTCAGTCGCGGAAGTTGTTGAATTGTAGCGGGACCTCGACCTTCGCCCCACGCAGGAGCTGAATGGCTGCCTGCAGATCATCGCGCTGCTTGCCGGTCACCCGCACCTTGTCTCCTTGCACGCTCGCCTGCACCTTCAGCTTCGAGTCCTTGATCAGGCGCGTGATCTTCCTGCCCGCTTCCGGATCGATGCCATGCTTGAGCAGCACCTCCTGACGGGCGCTGGCGAGATTCGTCAGGGGCTCCTTCACGTCCAGGCAGGCGATGTCGATGCCGCGCTTGGACAGGCGCAGCTTCAGGATCTCCAGCATCTGCTTGAGCTGAAAATCCACCTGCGCGTGCAGCGTCACGGTCAGCTCGAGCAGCTCGTAACGCGCGCCCGTGTCCTTGAAATCGAAGCGCTGGGAGAGCTCGCGCCCGGCCTGGTCGACCGCATTGGCGACCTCGTGAGCGTTGATTTCCGAAACGACATCGAACGAAGGCACCGGCGGCTCCTGTCTGTGAGGCTCGCGCCGCGCGTCTGCACGGGCGCTGGTGTGAGGTCCCCGCCCCCGAAATTCACGTCCCCTGCGGCAACTCGGCTTCGAGCTTCTTGCGGTTCCTGCGGGTCAGATCCACAAAGCGCGGGGTGAGGCCCGTATCCTCGTAAACGGGGTCCCCCTGCTCATCCGTGGAAATGACTTTCTTGCCCGGCACGTAAGGCATCGCCGTCGCGATTTCCGCCAGGGCGATGCCCAGCAGATCGGTGATGAGCTGCTCGGCCGTGCGGCCGGGGAACATTTCGGCGAGCGCGCTCAGCCGCGCGGCGTCGTCGATGGGCAGTCGGACTACGTATTGAGTCGCTGTCCGCGGCTCGGCCGCCGTCTCGCGCCAGCTTTCCAGCAGCTCTTTGAAGCTCAAGGGGGCAATCACTCCGTCGGGGTTTGCGACTATTGTAACAGCGGCGCCTCGACCGGGAGGCTCGAAGGGGTGGGGGCGTCCTTGACGGCCAAGGCGGCGCCCCGCCATACTCTGCCGCAAATGTCGCCGCAGCATCGCAACCCGCTTCGCCTCTGGTGGTGGCGCACTCCCTGACGGAGTGGGCCCGGTCGCTGCTTAGTTTCCCCGACTTTCAACGTTTTCCAAAGCACCGAACCCATTTCCGGCCACCCCGGTGATGGGTTTTTTGTCGTGCGCACGATTTGGACCTGGGAGCAGTTGTTTGAAACCGCCATTCGATATCTCGGGCGACCTGGATACGCCGGTGTCGGCGTTCATGAAGCTCGCCGACTTCGAGCCCCGCTTCCTGCTGGAGAGCGTGGAGGGCGGCGAGCGGCTCGCGCGCTACTCCTTCATCGGCCTCGGCAAAGGGCTGGAGGTCCGCCTCGATCGTGACGGAATGTCGGTGGGCTCACAGCGCCGCCCGGTGCCCGCGACGACCACGGAGTTGCTGAGCGCGCTGCGTGACGGCTTGCGGAGTGCGCCGCAACCGGCGCCGAACATCGAGGGCGTACCTCTGGCCGGCGGCCTCGTCGGGTATTCGTCCTACGATGTAGTGCGCTTCTTCGAGCGCTTGCCGGCTCGCACGCGCAGCGGCGTCCCGGCGCTGCACTACGTCGCGCCACGATCGCTGCTGGTGTTCGATCACCTGACCCGGGGCATCGCTCTCGTGCATGCCGGCAGCGAGGAGGAACGCCGCTCGCTCAGAAAAGAGATCGTCGCCGCCCTGCGGGGTGCCTTGCCCAACGGCGTGCGCAAGGGTCGCTATTCTCCCCCGACGCCGGCCTTCAGCCGCGATGACTTTCTCAGTGGTGTACGGCGCACGCAGGAGTACATCGCGGCGGGAGATGTGTACCAGCTGGTCCTCTCCACCCGTTTCGCGGGCCGCCATGAGCTCGATCCCTTCCAGGCCTACCGGGCGTTGCGACTGATCAATCCCTCTCCCTACATGTATTACTGCGCGCTCGGCGATGTGACCGTCGTCGGGTCCTCCCCGGAGGCTCTCGTGAAGCTCAAAGGGGGGCGCGCGCAACTGCGGCCGATCGCAGGCACGCGACCGCGTTCCAGTGATGTTGACATCGATCGTGCCCGCGAGACGGAGCTGCTCGCCGATCCAAAAGAGAACGCCGAGCATGTGATGTTGGTGGATCTCGCACGCAACGATCTCGGGCGCGTCGCTCGCGCTGGCACGGTGCATGTCGACCCCTATCGCGCCATCGAACGCTACAGCCACGTGATGCACATCGTGAGCGGCGTGAATGCGGAGCTCGCGCCGGGCCGGGACGCGTTCGATCTGTTCGCGGCGGCCTTCCCCGCCGGCACTCTGGTCGGCGCGCCGAAAGTGCGCGCGATGCAGATCATCGATGAGTTGGAACCGGTGAATCGCGAGCTGTACGGCGGTACGGTCGGATATTTCGGCGCGCGCGGCGACATGGATCATGCGATCACGATCCGCACGCTCGTGTTTCATGGTGACGAATACAGCTATCAGGCGGGTGCCGGCATCGTAGCCGACAGCGTTCCGGAGACGGAGCACGAGGAAGTCCTCGCCAAGAGCGGCGCAATGGTACGCGCGCTGGAGATCGCTGAGGAGGGCTTGTGAGTCCGCGGCTGCTGCTGATCGACAATTACGATTCCTTTACCTACAACCTCGTGCAGGCCTTTCTGGTGCTGGGCGCCGATGTGCGTGTGTATCGCAACGATGCGATCACCGTCAGCGAAGCGCTGGCCCTCGCGCCGACTCACCTGTGCATCTCTCCCGGGCCCGGCACTCCGTACGACGCCGGGGTCTCGATGGACATGATCCGGGCGTTCGCCGGCAAGGTCCCGGTGCTGGGCGTGTGCCTCGGCCACCAGTCCATCGTGGAGGTGTTCGGCGGCAAGGTCGTGCGCGCCGGCCGCCTCATGCACGGCAAGACTTCTATCGTCAGGCATGACGGGCGCACGCTGTTCGAGGGTCTGCCGGAGCCCTGCGAGGTTGGCCGCTATCACTCGCTGATCGCCAACCCCGGCTCGCTGCCGCTCGATCTGGAAGTCAGCGGTCAAACGCCGGAAGGGGAGATCATGGGGGTGCGGCATCGCTCGCTCATGGTCGAGGGAGTGCAGTTCCATCCCGAGAGCATCCTGACGCCCGAGGGGCCGCGGCTGATGCAGAACTTTCTCACCTTCACATCGGGTGTGCGCTCGGTCGGGCGTGCTGCGGATGTCGATCATGCCCACTAGTCGCGAGCTGCTGGAAATCCTGCTCGAACGGCGTGACCTGAGCGAGCCGCAGGCGCAGGAGCTGCTCGCCTGCCTGACGAATCCGGAGAGTGCGCCCGCGATGTCGGGAGCGATCCTGGGGGCTTTGCGGACCAAAGGCGTCGTTGCCGATGAGCTCAGGGGCTTCGCCCGGGGAATGCGTCAGCTGGCGCGCCGGCCGAACATCCCGGCGAACCTGCGCGCCATCGACGTTGTCGGCACCGGTGGTGATGCCTCCGGCAGCTTGAACATCTCGACCGGGACGGCGTTGCTGACCGCGGCCTGCGACATTCCCGTGGTCAAGCACGGCAACCGCTCGATCTCCAGCCGAGCCGGCAGCGCCGATGTGCTCGAAGCCCTGGGCCTGAAAGTCCCCCTCGACGAGCAAGAGGCCGGCGCTTGCCTGGCCGCCTGCCACTTCACCTTCCTGTTTGCGCCCTACTACCACCCGGCGATGAAGACCGTAGGCCCCGTGCGCGCGGCGCTGGGTGTGCGCACCATCTTCAATATTCTCGGCCCCCTGACCAATCCCGGCACGCCGCCTTTTCATCTCATCGGTGCCTACAGCCTGGAAGTGGCGAAACTCATCTCACAGACACTCGCCGGCCTCGATGTGGAGCGCAGCTTCGTCGTCCACGGGGCCGAAGGTTGGGATGAGCCGACACCGGTGGGCGAGTTTACGGTATTCGACGTTCGACCCGGGCGGGTCGAGGTGCAGATACGCACGCCGGCCGACTACGGCATTCGCACGTGCACAGCCTCTGATCTGTCGGGTGGCGACGCGCGACACAACGCGGGCGCCTTGAGGGCGGTTCTGTCAGGCGAAGATCGAGGTGCGCACCGCGACTGTCTGCTGCTGGGCACCGCTCTAGCACTCGAGGTGGCTGGCGCCGTGAACAGCCCACGCGAGGGCGTACAGCGGGCTGCATATGCAATCGACAGCGGCGCCGCCCGACGCGTGCTGGAAGTGATCGAGACCTTCTCGAAATCGCGACAGGCCGCATCATGAGTGCCGATTTCCTGCAGCAGATGACCGAGAGCAGCCGCGAGCGAGTGAGAATCGCGCGGCGCTCGGTCTCGGACGGCGCACTGTTGGATCTCGCACTGGCCACGCCTCTCCCACCCTCCTTGCAGCGTCATCGCGATGGATTCGATCTGATCGCGGAGCTCAAACTGCGCTCGCCCGCCGCCGGTCAGCTCAAATCGGGTGACGAGGACGTGCCCGCACGCGTGATGGCCTACGCGCAGGCGGGTGCGGCTGCGGTGTCGATCCTGACTGAGCCCAGCCGCTTCGACGGATCACTGTCTCACCTGCAGACGGGGGCGCGCACACTCGCATCCCTGCACGTACCGGCGATGCGCAAGGATTTCCTGGTCGATCCGTACCAGGTCCTCGAGGCACGTGTCGCTGGAGCGGGCGGAGTCCTCGTGATTCTGCGCATGCTCCCGAGGCCGCAGATCGAAGCCTTGTTGGAACGCGCCCGCACGCTCGGCCTGTTCGTGCTGCTGGAGGCATTCGACGAGCAGGATATCGAGCAGATGCACGATCTCCTCGGGACTGCCGGGGGCGGGGTCGTGCTCGCCGGCGTGAATTGTCGGGACCTGGTGACGCTGCAGGTCGTGCCCAACCGTCTGGAGCAGCTGGTTCGGTTGCTGCCCACATCGGTGCCACGTGTGGCTGAGAGCGGGGTCGGCTCTGCCGAGGACGCGCGCCGCGTCGCGGCTGTTGGTTACGATCTGGCGCTTGTTGGCAGCGCGCTGATGCAGGGAGGAGACCCTCGCGCTCTCGCTGCGGCGATGCTGGCGGCAGGCCGGGCAGCCCACACCGCAGGGCAGGCACGGTGACGGCCATGTGGATCAAGATCTGCGGAATGACGACACCGGAGGCCGTGAACGCGGCGCTCGACGCGCGGGTCGACGCCATCGGCTTCGTTTTTGCCGAATCGGTACGACAGTTGACACCCGAGGCGGCGGCTCGGCTCGCGGCTCCCGCGCGCGGCAGGCTCGCGTGCGTTGCAGTTACGCGCCATCCTTCGCAGCAGGCACTGGATGAGATCCTCGAGCTTTTTCGTCCCGACGTGCTCCAGACCGACGCTGTCGACCTGACAACTCTGCAGGTCCCGGCGGAGCTGCCACGGCTGCCGGTACTGCGGGGCGTTCCATCCGGGCCGCCTCCGGCGCGGCTCCTGTTCGAAGGTCTTGCCAGCGGCACCGGCAAGACGTGCGACTGGAGCGGCGCGCGGCAGCTCGCCCGACGCACTGAGTTGATCCTTGCAGGCGGATTGAGGCCGGACAACGTCGCTGCTGCCATTGCCGAGGTGCAACCGTTTGGTGTCGACGTGTCCAGCGGGGTGGAGAGCCGCCCCGGCATCAAGAATCCAGTCGAGATCGCGCGCTTTGCCCATGCCGCTCGCGCCGCGAGTGCTGTTGCCGAGGAGAGAATATGAGTGCTTCAGCGGCCCCCGATATCGATCGCCAGCGCCTGCTGGCCGACTCCATCGCCGGCAAGTTCCCTGACGCCCTGGGGCGGTTCGGGCCCTTTGGCGGCCGGTACGTTCCGGAAACCCTCATTCCTGCGTTGGAACGCCTGGAGCGCGGCGTGCGCGAGCACCTGCACAGCCCGTCGTTTCAGGACCGCTACGTCGGCGAGCTGCGCAGTTGGGCAGGCAGACCCACTGCGCTGACCTACGCGGGGCGGCTCTCTGAGCGATGGGGCGCGAAAGTCTGGCTCAAGCGGGAGGATCTGACGCACACGGGTGCGCACAAGATCAACAACTCGCTGGGGCAGGCTCTGCTGGCCCAGAAGCTGGGTGCGAAGCGCATCGTCGCCGAGACCGGCGCGGGACAGCACGGCGTGGCGACAGCAGCTGCGTGCGCGCGCTTGGGGTTGCCGTGCACCGTCTACATGGGTGAGGTCGACATGGAGCGCCAGGCGCCGAACGTCGGTCGCATGCGGCTGCTCGGCACGAAGGTCGCAGCGGTCACCAGTGGTGATCGCACCTTGCGGGCTGCGATCGACGAGGCGTTGCGAGACTGGGTGTCTGACCCACTCGATACCTACTACATCCTCGGCTCCGCCATCGGCCCGCATCCTTACCCCTACCTCGTACGGGAGCTCCAGGCCGTCATTGGCCGCGAAGCTCGTGCTCAGATGTTGAGTGAGGCGGGGTCGCTCCCGGATGTGGTGGTTGCGTGTGTGGGGGGAGGATCGAACTCCATCGGCGCCTTCCATGCCTTCGTGCCCGACAGCTCGGTCGAGATCCTCGGTGTCGAGGCAGGCGGCCGCGGTAGCGGGCTCGGCGAGAATGCGGCCACTCTCGTCCATGGTCGGCCCGGAGTGCTGCACGGGACTTACACCCTGTTGCTGCAGGATGCCGACGGGCAGATCCAGGAGACCCACTCCGTATCCGCCGGGCTGGATTATCCGGGTGTCGGGCCCGAGCACGCCCTGCTGCGCGCAGTCGGAAGAGTCACCTATGAAGCCGCTACCGACGAGCAGGCGCTGGCGGCCGTGCGCGAGTGCTGCGAGTACGAAGGCATTCTGCCGGCGCTGGAAAGCGCTCACGCTCTGGTGGGAGCGCGAGCCTGGGCCGCGAGGCATCCTGGAGGGAAGATCCTGGTCTGCCTTTCCGGCCGCGGCGATAAGGACATGCCGACACTGCAGAGCACATTGCTGGCGGTGCGGCAGTGAAGCCGTCGGAGAGCATCGGGGCTGCGATCCGCAGGGCCTCTGCCGAGGGTGAGCCGGCGCTGGTCGCGTTCCTGACAGCCGGTTATCCGAGCCGGGAGCGCTTCCGCGAACACCTGCTCGCCGTGGCGTCCGGCGCGGACGTCGTCGAGATCGGTGTCCCGTTCACCGATCCGATGGCCGACGGCGTCACCGTCCAGCGCTCCAGCCAGGCGGCCCTTGCGCAGGGGGTCACCTTGCGTTGGATCCTGGAGGAACTGCAGAGCCTGCGGGCTGCCCACGCCGGCTTGTCGACTCCGCTGTTGCTCATGAGCTATCTGAATCCGCTGTTGGCGTTCGGGTACGAGCGTCTGGCGGAGTCCGCCACTCGCGCCGGGGTGACCGGGTTCATCGTTCCGGATCTGCCGTTCGATGAGAGCGCGGAGCTGCGCGGATTCCTCGATGCGCGGGATATTGCGCTGGTGCAGATGGTCACCCCGGTGACGCCGCCTGCGCGCATGAAAATGCTTTGTGCCCATGCCCAGGGTTTTGTCTATGCGGTGACCATGACCGGGACGACCGGCAAGAATGTCTCGGTCCCCGCGGAGGTGACCCGCTACCTCGACACCGTCAGATCGCTGTCGCCCGTGCCCGTCTGCGCCGGCTTCGGCATCCGCAGCCGTGATCAGGTCAAGCTGCTCAAGGGACATGTCGACGGGGTCGTCATCGGCTCCGCCCTGGTCGAGGTGCTGGAGCGCGCGGAGGATCCGGCGAAATGGCTGCAGACCCTGCGCATGTGACCGCAGACGCCGGGGGCTTGTCGCCGCCGCAGGCTCCCCGGCCGCGCACTCATTGGGGCTTCGCCCTGCTGCTGGGCGCGCTGGCCATGGTGAGCCCGTTCTCCATCGATACTTTTTTCCCCTCCTTCCACGCGATCACCGCCGAGTTTCATCTCACCCCCTGGCAGATGCAGCAGGCGCTCACGGTGTACATGGTGCCGCTGGCGTTCATGTCGCTGATCCAGGGGCCGCTGTCGGATTCCGTCGGCCGCCGCCCGGTGATCGTGTTCGGTCTGGGTGTCTACTCGCTGGCCTCGATCGGTTGCGTCTGGGCCCCCAGCTTCGGCGCCCTGCTGGCCTTTCGGGTGGTCCAGGGGATGACGGCGGGAGTCGGCACCATTGTCGGCCGCGCCGTCATTCGCGACCTGCACGAGGGACCGCAGGCGCAGAGGCTCATGAGCCTGGTCGTCATGATCTTCGCGTTCGCCCCGGCGGTGGCCCCGATCATCGGCGGCTGGATCCACGTGACGCTGGGATGGCGCGCCGTATTCGCGTTCATGGCCATGATCGGGGTCACCCTGTCGCTCGCGAGCCATCGGCGGCTTCCCGAGACGCATCCGAAGTCCCGGCGCGTGCGCCTGCATATCGGGCAGCTCGCGCGGAATGCGCGGGACGTGGTGCGCAACAGGGAATTCCTCACGCTCGCCGTCGCAATGGGCGCCAACTTTGCCGCCATCATGACCTTCATCGGGGCCGCTCCCGCCGTCGTCGTCGATCACTGGCACTTGCGGGACACGCAATTCGCGTGGCTGGTCGGTCCCGTCATCGGCGGTTTCGTGGTCGGCGCCTGGATCTCCGGGAAGCTGGCAGGGCGCATGCGCGGGAGCACGCAAGCGGAGATCGGGTTCGTCACCGCGCTCGCGGCTGCGTGCCTGATGCTTGCCTTGCAGGCTCTGGTCACCGAGCCGCCGGTCTACCTGCAGCAGGCCCTGTTGGCCTCGATGTCCCTGGGCGTTCAGCTGGTGTCGCCGGTGCTGAGCCTGCGCATGCTCGATCTGTTCCCGCGTGCCCGCGGCGCCGCGGCATCCGTGCAATCCTTCGTCCAGATCTTGATCTCGGCCATGGTGTTCGGACAGTTGTCGCCGCTCTTGAGCGGCTCGCTGCTGAGGCTGGCCGTCGGCTCGCTCGTCGCCGCGCTGTTTGCATTTGCGCTTTGGCGCCGGGCGCCACTATCGTCACCCGCATGAGTACTCTGATTGTCGCCCGTCGCTTTTGTGGTCCGTCGGCGTCCTCCAACGGCGGCTATTTCACAGGCCTGGTCGCCGCGCGCGCGTCGCACACGCTCGTGGTGAGGCTCCTGCGCCCGCCGCCGCTCGAAACGGAGTTGACCGTTCTGGACTTGCCGGAGGGCAGGATAGAGGTCCGGGATGGCGAGGCGCTCGTGGGAGAGGCCGCGCCGGGGGCGCTCGATCTGACCGTGCCCTCGCCGCCGACGTATCTGGATGCAATCGAGGCCTCGCGCCGCTACGCCGGCTTCGTTGCGCATCGCTTTCCGACTTGCTTCGTGTGCGGGCCGCAACGCGCCCGCGGCGATGGCATGCGTATCTTTGCCGGTCCGCTGACCGAACAGCGCGATGTGGTTGCCGCGCCCTGGGTCCCCGACGCCTCTCTCGATCGCGGTGACGGCAAGGTGCGGCCGGAGTTCATGTCAGCCGCGCTGGATTGCCCGGGGTATTTCTCGGTCTGTTCCGATGACCGCATGATGTTGCTCGGGCAGCTCACGCCCCACGTCGACCGGCTCGTGCACGTCGGTGAGTCATGCACCGTCGTCGGCTGGAAAATCAGCAGCAACGGCCGCAAGCACGAAGCCGGCACTGCCGTGTTCGATGGCGATGGCGAGCTGTGCGGCCGTGCTCGCGCAGTGTGGGTCGAACCCCGCAGCGTGTCGAACGCTTCGGCCTGAGGTCAGCGGCCGATTCTTGTTCTCGAGGAGTATCCAGGTGCGGTATGGGCTGGCCGTGTGGGCCGCAGGTCTGGTCGTTACGCTTGCTTTGCACCCTGCAGCCGCGGCCGAGCCGCCGGCGGCATCCGCGGACACCTACACCATTCCGGACGCGGACCTCAGTCATCCGCCCGTCTTCGTCGTCTACGGGGACATGCGTTTCACCGATCCGGCCGAAACCACCGCGGCGGCTCCGGGCCCGCGCCGGGCGCTGGTCGAGAAAGTGGCTTCCGAGCACCCGGACGCGCTGTTCCTGACGGGCGATGTCCCC
>Ga0207707_10004123_pt1 | contig 12876 bp, 15 predicted proteins | sample KBSC83BmetaG_FD_184336 | JGI IMG/M metagenome (GOLD analysis project Ga0207707, IMG submission 184336) | Corn rhizosphere microbial communities from Kellogg Biological Station, Michigan, USA - KBS C8-3B metaG (SPAdes) (version 2) | ecosystem: Host-associated > Plants > Roots > Rhizosphere ... | reverse complement strand
TGCTCGCGTCGTCGGCAGCCGTCGCGCCAGCGGCAGCCGGAGTGGCGGGCGCCGGGCTGGACGCGTCCTTCTTGAGCAGGACGGGAACCGCGATCAGCGCGACCACGAGGCCAAGGGCGACCGGCCACAGGCGCTTTGAGCGCAGGTCGTGCCAGAGTTCGAGGACGAGCTTGTTCATCGCGTGAGTGCGGCGGTCGGGGCCGGGGAAGCGCTAGAGGAGCTGGAGTCGGAAGCGCTGGAGCTGCTGGAGCTGCTGGTCGCGCCGGGGGTGGTGGTGGCCGGGCCCTGAGCGGTCGCGCCCGCGGTGGTGCCGCCGTCCTTCGGCGACAGGTACACGGTCGCGCTCACATCAGCCTCGATGTTGGGGAAGTTGGTGGCCGAGCTCGTGAACTTGAGGCTGTCGATAGTGATCAGACGGCCCTGCACCGCGATCTTGTTGTTGGCGATGTGCACGAAGCGCTTGAGGCGGTGGAAGAACTGGGCGAGGTTGTTGAACTTGCCGCCGAAGGTGAAGGTGAGCGGCACGGTGTCGAGACCCGGCACCGGCTGGCCCGCCGTGATCGGCGTGGCGCTCACCCCGGCGCCACCGCCGATGGGGAGCCCGGTCTTGCCGGCGGTGGAGGTGTTGGCGTCGTCGGCGCTCAGGCCGCTCTGCTGGACCGCCTGGGCGTTGCCCTGAGCGGCGGCGTTGTTGGCCGACTCGGCGGCCTTGCCGAAGGTCGTGGAGGCCTGCGTGCCACCGGCCGCGACGGGCGGCGCGCTGCTGCCGGTGCTCGGAGTGGTCGTGCTGGTCGGAGCAGCCGCCGGAGCAGCCGCCACGCGGGCGCCGACCTTGATGTCGCCGAACTGGATGCCGGTGCCCTTGGCCGCGGAGTCGAGCTGGACGATCAGGCTCGGCATGTCCACCTGCGTGGGGATCGCCTTGCCGAGCTTGACCATCTCGGAGTACTGCTTGTCGAAGCTCGCCTTGGCCTGCTCGAGCGAGTTGGCCTGCGACACCGCCTCGTCACGCGCCTGCTGGGCCTGCGTGACCTGCGCGCCGAGCTTCGTGGCCTCCTTGCGCTTGGGCGAGAGAACCAGGAACCAGTAGACGGCCACGACCAGCAGCGGGAGCACGATGAGGACGACCTTGCGGTCGCGATCGGTGAGGCTCACGACCCACCTCCGAGCGTGGACGGGACCTTCTGACCCTGGTCACCGAAACCGGTGACCTCGTTCGTGAGGTTCACGAGGATGTCGAAGGCGAAGTTGTTGCCGCAGTTGCCGCCGCCGCCGCTCTGCCCGGAGGCGCCGCTGTCGGGGGCCAGCTGGAGCGGCTTGCCCGAGTCGTTCAGCTGGACCTCGTCCGAGCCGTGGATGGCGCGCAGGCGCACGAGCGTCGTGGCGACGCTCTTCTGCGACGGGGCGCAGCCCAGCAGGTGCACGCTCGGAGTGGTCGACGGGGTGGCCGAGCCGCTCGTGGTCGTGGTGGTCGAGCCGCCCACGGCCTCGGCGTCGAGGGAGTTGATCCACACACCGTCCGGAAGCACCCGCGAGGTCTCGCGCAGGATGCGCTCGTAGTCGATGCGGTTGATCGCCAGCGAGCCGACGGACTGGATCCGCTGCGCGGCCACCTGGCTGAACTGCCCGTACTTCTCGAGCCCGGCGGCCTTGGCCTGCGCGGCCTGCGTCTCCTCCTGGGCCTGAGCGATCTCATTCTTGTGCGTGGTGATCTTGTTGCTGGTGAGCACGTAGCCCGCCAGCGCCAGCACGAGCACCGCGAGCACGCCGATCACGACGTACGAGCCGTTGCCGGCCTTGCCGCTCGCCACGTACGGGCGGGCGCTCTGCGGAAGAAGATTGACTGGCCTCACGACGACGCCCCCAGCGCGAGCCCGGCGGCCACGGTGTGGCGGTGCGGGTCCTCGTCGGACATGGCGCCGTTCACGTCGAGCCCGCCAAGCGGGTCGGCGACGGAGACCGGCAGGTGGATCAGCCCGGAGAGCTGCTCGGCCAGGCCCTCGTGCGTCGAGCCGGGACCGGAGAGCTGCACCTCGCCCACGGGGCGGGCGTCCGGCTGAGCCATGTAGAAGTCGATCGAGAGTCGGATCTCCTCGGCGAGCGCCGAGGCCACGTGGTCGCCCTGGTCGGTCCAGTCGGTGGACAGCGGGCGGGTGAAGAGGCAGTTGTTGCCGACGGCCACGGCCAGGTTGGTCACGCCGCCGAGGTGGCAGTACACGCAGGCGAGCTCCTGGTCGGCCTGCGGAAGGCCGAACTCGCCCTCGGCGGCCGGAGCGGCCGGCGCGGCCGGCTTCGCGAGAGCGCGGACAAGGGCGAACGCGTTGAGGTCGATCCCCTCGGGCTTGAGGCCGGCGCCGCGCACACCCTCGACGAAGCGCTCGATCATCGCCTGGCGGGCAGCCACGACGACGACACGCAGTCGGGTAGCGCCCTCAGCGTTCGTCGCCTGGCCAACCACCTGGTAGTCGAGCACCGCCTCGTCGAGCGGCATGGCGATCGCCTCGGCCGCCTGGAAGCGAACCGCGGCGGCCAGCTCGGCCTCCTCCTCGATCAGTGGCAACTCGAGATGGCGCACGACTATCTGCTGGTTCGACACGCCAAGCCGGACACGGGTCGGGAGGTCGTTCTCCTTGAAGAAGGTCTTGAGGCTCTCGGTCAGGCGCTCCACGTCGGCGACCTCGCCGTCCGTGATCACGCCGCTCGGCAGCTCCATGCTGGCTGCACGGGAGATGCGGCCGTTGTCGGCCTGGACGGCGGCCACAAATGCTCCGTCCAGATCAAGGCCAACGGATCCGCGAGGGTTCTTTTTGCCGAGGGTTAGGGCCATGAGAAGAGCCTGCATCCCACCTATCGACCGCAGACCCATCGGCCTTTAGTCCAGATGGCTGAGGGACTGGACGCTCTGCGCGGCTAGCGCAGGTTGTCCAGATAGAAGTCGATGAGCTGCTGCCCGCAGAGCATCGACACGAAGGCCCCGAGCGCCATGAACGGGGCGAACGGCACCCCCACCTTGCGCGAGCGCATGCCGTGCCTCATAACCAGCACGATGCCCACGACGGAGCCCACGAGGAAGGCGATGAACAGCGCCGGGATCACGAGCTTGCCGAGGTAGAGACCCATCACGCCCGCGAGCTTCACGTCGCCCATTCCCATCCCCTTCGGGTGGATGAGCGCGGCGACCAGGAAGAAGACGAAGGCGCCCGCGCCGGCAATCAGCAGCTCGGGCAGCATGTCGGTCCTGAACGCGACGGCTGTGACCAGGCCGTAGATCGCGGCCGGAGCCATGATCTTGTTCGGCACGATCTTGTGCTCTAGATCGATGAAGGTCACCGCGATCAGCACGGCCGTGAACGGGATGAGCGCGATCAGGTCGGCGCTGATCCCCTGAGCCAGGACGACGGCGATGAAGCACACAGCGGTGAGCAGCTCCACCGCGGGGTAGCGCGCCGAGATCGTCTCGCCGCAGTGGCGGCATTTGCCCTTGAGGAAGAGCCACGACAGCAGCGGCACGTTGTCGCGCGGCGCCACCGGCGTCTGGCAGTTCGGGCAGTGCGAGCGCGGCTTGACGAGCGACTGCCCGATCGGGAGCCGGTACACCACAACATTCAGGAAGGAGCCGATGACGGCGCCGGAGATGCCTGCGAAGGCGGTTTCCATCGTCTACCCGGTTCTTCGTCCGAAAGGTGCCGGGGCTTGAGTCCCGCAGCCAACGCCAAGGTTCGGCGCGGGCCGCGGGGCTCCTTCGCTCCGGTCACCAGCTGCTGTTGACGCAGCTGCCCGTCGTGCCGCTGCAACTGCGGCTGATCACGCCGCTGCCCGTGGTCTTGGTGATCGAGAACTTGGTGCCGGTCCTCGACTCGGCGACGACCACGAAGCCACCGTCGCTTGCCGATGTCACGTCGACCTTGGCCTTGCCGGAACCGACGCTCAGGCCGGTATCGGTTCCGAGACACGAGCTTGCGCTCGTGCCGGCAGCGTTGCTGCCCGTGTAGGTCTCGTTGTCCGTGAAGCAGGACTCGAGCTGTGAGACCAGGTTGCGGGCGTCCGACTTGGCGTTCGCGTCCTGGGACTTCTCGCGCTGGCTCAAGTAGTTCGGCAGTGCGATGGCGGCCAGGATGCCGATGATCAGGATCACGACGAGGAGCTCGATCAGGGTGAAACCGCTCTCCTCGCCGGCGAGGCGCTGCTTGAGCCTCCACAACATGGGTTGACCTCCTTGGGGAAGTCGCTTGGGTCGAGGCTCTATCGGCGGCGCGTAGACACTCGCTTAGAAATGCCTGCAAAAACGGACGAGGCGGGCCCGAAGGCCCGCCTCGCGAACTACTACGTTGTGCGCGTTGCTTACCAGCTGGTGCCGGAGCAGCCGCCGGCGTTGCCACCGCTGACGGTGCACGAACGTGTCGTCACGCCGGCCGCGGTCTTGTCGATCGTGAACAGGTTGCCCGACTTCGACTTCGCCACAATTGTGTAGGCGTTGTCGGCCACGGCAGTCACGGACACCTCGCCCGGGTTCGTGCCCAGGCTGAGGCCGGTCGTGGTGCCGAGGCAGCTACCGCCGTTGCCGGTGCCGGTGTAGGTGTTGTTGTCCGTGTAGCAGCTCTCGAGCTGAGACACGACGTTACGAGCATCCGACTTCGCCGAGCTGTCCTGAGCCTTCGTCCGCTGGCCGAGGAAGTTCGGCAGAGCGATCGCGGCCAGGATGCCGATGATCAGGATGACAACCAGGAGCTCGATGAGAGTGAAGCCACTCTCCTCGGACTCAATACGCGCGCGGAGCTTCCGCAGCATTCTTGACCTCCTCCATGAGGATTCGTTGGGTCTTGGTCGTCAGAACGCCGCGGGTCCTTTGGCTGGCAGCCCGGCCGACTCCTTCGAGCCCCGTTGGCTTTGCGCCCCCGCCTCGCGACGGGTTTGCCCTTCACCGTGGCACTGACTGCGGGCCTTATCGCCACGACTCGGCTCCACCTTTAGCGCCGAGTCAGAAAACGGACGAGGCGGGCCCGAAGACCCGCCTCGCGAGTACTGCGCGTGCGGTCCTGCTTACCAGCTCGTGCCGGAGCAGCCGCCGGCGTTGCCGCCGCTGACGGAGCACGAACGCGTCGTCACGCCCGTGGCCGTCTTGTTGATCGTGAACAGGTTGCCGGACTTCGACTTCGCGACAACGGTGTAGGCGTTGTCGGCGACGGAGGTCACGGACACCTCGCCCGGGTTGGTGCCCAGGCTCAGGCCGGTGGTCGTGCCGAGGCAGCTACCACCGTTGCCGCCGCCGGTGTAGGTGTTGTTGTCCGTGTAGCAGCTCTCGAGCTGAGACACGACGTTACGAGCGTCTGACTTGGCGCTCGAGTCCTGAGCCTTGGTGCGCTGGCCGAGGAAGTTCGGCAGAGCGATCGCGGCCAGGATGCCGATGATCAGAATCACGACGAGGAGCTCGATCAGAGTGAAGCCGGACTCCTCCGACTGAATACGCGCGCGGAGCTTCCGCAGCATGGAACTGGACCTCCTGATGGGGGCTGGGTCGATTACCTGCCGTATCGGCTGTCCGAAAGCTGACCTTTAGCGTTGGCCCAAAAAGTTGAGAGGCGGGCCGCAGTGGCCCGCCTCTCCGTACCTCGGTTGGTTAAGCGTCGGCTTACCGCTTACCAGGTGCTGTTGACGCAACCGCCGCCCGAGCCGGAGCACGAACGAGTGGTGGTGCCATTGGCAGCCTTCGTGATGGTGAAGGTGTTGTTCGACTTCGAGGTCGCGACGACCTTGTAGCCGGCGCCGGAGTCGGTGATGGTGATGGCCACCTGGCCGGGGTTGGTGCCGATGTCCAGGCCCGTCTGGGTGCCCGGGCAGTTGTTGTAGGTGTTGGCGTCCGTGTAGCAGGACTCCATCTGGCTCACGGCGTTGCGAGCGTCGGACTTGGCGCTCGAGTCCTGAGCCTTGGTGCGCTGGCCGAGGAAGTTCGGCAGAGCGATCGCGGCCAGGATGCCGATGATCAGGATGACGACGAGGAGCTCGATCAGAGTGAAGCCGGACTCCTCGGACTGAATACGGGCGCGGAGCTTCCGCAGCATGTTTTGCCTCCTTGAAAGGCGTTTGGGTCATTCGCCAGCCCACGACGAACGCCGCGGAATCTGGGCTTAGCCCGGCTAATCGACCGGCCCCTACCGTTCTTGAGCTGTCCCTCAGGGGTTAGAGTGCCCGGCCGTGACCCGGCTCCCCTACGCCGATCCGGAGCGGCTTCCGAAGCCGGCGCGCGAGGCGCTCGAGGCGATGCCGCCGCTCGGCATCTTCCGCCTGATGGCGAACGCGGAGACCGCGGTCCGCCCGTGGCTGCGCTGGGGCGGCGTGCTGCTGAGCGACCTCCAGCTCGATCCCCTGCTGCGCGAGCTGGCGATCCTGCGGGTGGCGAAGCTCACTCCGGGCGCCGACTACGAGTGGGTGCAGCACGTGCCGATCGCGCGCTCGGTCGGCGCGAACGACGAGCAGGTGGCGGCACTCGAGCGCGACGACGTGGGTGCCTCGTGCTTCTCGGCCGAGCAGCAGCTCGTGTTCGCGTTCACGACCGAGTTCGTGCGGGACGGCCGCGTGTCGCCGGCGACCTTCGAGGCCGCTAAGGAGCTTCTGTCGGCGCGCGAGCTGATCGAGCTGATGATGGTGATCGGCCAGTACCTGATGCTCGCGCGCGTGATGGCCACGACCGAGCTCGACCTGGACGAGCCGATCGACCCTCGCGGCTGACCCAGCTCCACGGCCGCTCCGTCACGATCAGCGCCAGCGCCACCGGCACCGTTGCCGGCAGGATCGAGACCGCGAAGAAGAGCAGGTCGAACAGGACCGCGATCAGGAACGTGAGGCGCGCCGCGGCTCCCTGCCGTCTCGCTTCCGCCGCGAGGACCGCTCCGAACACGGCCGCGATGAACAGGTCGCCGAAGCCCATCACCGCCGATCCGAACAGCTCGCGCTGTAGCTGAGGCAGGCCCAGCCCGGGAGCCGCCGCATTGAGCACGTCGTTGGGCGCCTGGAGCTGCTGGGAGATCACGAGGATCGAGTCGCCGATCGCCATCAGCACGATGCCGACCTTGAGGAGCGGTAGCGGAGCCACCTGCGCGAGCAGCACGCCGAGCGTGACGCACGCGAGCAGCGACAGCGCGATGCCGCACGCCTGGCCTGCGAGGCCGTGGCGGTCGGCCCAGGCGAGCGCGAACAGCGGGACCACCGCGAGCGCGCGCCACGGACGGCCGGGCCCGCGCGCGAAGGCCGCGAGCGCCAACGCCGCCAGCGGCGGCACCGCGAACAGCGCCAGGTAGGTGAGCGCGTTCGCGCTCTGCGACGCCGCCTGAATCCCGAAGATCACCACGACGATCGACCCGAGCGGCACGAGGGCCCACCAGCCGCTTCGCAGCTTGTCGAACAGCGGGATCCGCGGGGCCCTTGGCAGCGCGACCGCGGACGCCTGAGTGGCCAGGAGGACGGCGTCCGAGGCCCAGAACGGCAGCGTCACATGCCTGAGGTTAGGCGGCGACGGCTGCTACGCGGGCTTCAACCTCGTCGCCGTCGTAAGCGGCAAGCTGCGGGAACAAGAGCATGATCACGAACACGCCGGCCACACAGGCGAAACCGCCCGACACGACCGAGAAGCGAGTCGAGCTGAGTGACGCCACCGTGCCGGCCTCCACATCGCCGAGGCGCGGCCCGCCGGCCACCACCAGGCTGAACACCGACGACATGCGTCCGCGCATGTGATCGGGCGTGAGCGACTGCGAGATCGTGCTGCGGCACACCGCGCTCACGCTGTCGGCCGCCCCCGCCACGGCGAACAGGAGCGCCGCGAACGCGAGCGACGGCATGGTCCCGGCGGCGGCGATCGCGAGCCCCCAGATGACCACGGCGCCGATCGTGATCCGGCCGAGCCAGCGGGCGTGGCTGAGCCAGCCGGTGGTGAGCGCGGCCACCGTGGCCCCAGCGGACACGGCGGCGAACAGCGCGCCCGTGCCGGCGGCGCCCGCGTGGTACAGCGTGAGCGACATCACCGGGAAGAGCACGCGCGGCATGCCGAAGGTCATCGCGAGGATGTCGATGGCGAAGCTGCCGAGCAGCGCGCGCTCCCCTCCCACGAAGCGCAGCCCGTTCTTGATCGAGCGGAACACCGGCTCGTGCTCGGCGCCGATCGGCGCCTGCGGCGACATCATCCCGGCCGCGATCGCCATTCCCAGGCAGCTCGCGGCGTCCACGGTGTAGGCGGCCTGCACGTTCCAGACCGCGATCAGGAGGCCACCCACCGCCGGGCCGACCACCATCGTCAGCTGCATCAGCCCGAACATGTTCGAGATCGCCGCGCGCATGTTCTCGCGGCGCACGACGTTCGGTGTGATCGATGCGCGCGCCACGCGCTCGAGCTGGCCCGCGCCGGCCAGCGCTCCCGCCAGTAAGTACAGGAGCCCGAGCGGCGGAGTACCGAGGAACGACGCGGCGGCCAGCGCGCCGGCCACGGCCACGAGCAGGAGCTGATAGCCCAGCAGCAGGCGCCGGCGATCGTAGCGGTCGGCAAGCGCGCCGCCGAACAGCGAAGCCGCGGCCAGCGGCACGAGCTCCACCAGCCCGAGCAGGCCGACGAGCACCGCCTCGTGGGTGGTCACATACACCTGGTAGGGCAGCGCGACGAGCGAGGCCTGCGTGCCCAGCCCGGTGACGAGCGCTCCGGCGGCGAGCAGGCGATAGTCGCGCGACTCGCGGTACGGGCGCAGGTCAGGGGTCAGTGATGTGGCGATCCGGCGCAGCACGTGACCGACCATTCTGCCCGCCGGGCAGGCCGCTACACGTTCGGCTCGACCAGAGAGCGGAAGCCGGACGCGCGCGTGTACAGCTCATAGAGCAGGAAGTTGCGCGCGATCGGGTTGGAGCAGGTGCGGTCGAACAGGCGCTGCGCCTCCGGGCGCGTGAGCGCCGTGGCGGGTCCGTAGGGGGTCGGCCCGCCCACCACGCCGTGCAGCGCGTCGAGCGCGCGGTCGCGCTCGCCCTGACCCGCCGCCAGCCACTGTTCGCAGCGCGCCTGCTGCATCGGCAGACCGCCGAGCAGCGCCACGCCCGGCGGCGACCAAGGCTTCGCCGGATGTGCGTGATGGAGCGGCACCGCAAGCGCGAACGCGAGCGCGCACGCCGCCGCCAGGCCGAACGCCACGGCCGACGGCCGACGGCGGACGGCGGGCGTCTCCCTCAGATGCGGCCCAGGAACGGGGTGCACGTGAGGGTTCCCCCTTCGCCGCCGAGGAGCTGACATAAGCGCGTGGTCAGCGTGACCGTGCCTCCCGCGGCCGGCAGGGGCAGCCCGGTACCACCGCCGCTTCCGCCACTGCCCGGCCGAGGCGGCGGAGCGAACCAGTCGCACACGGTCGCGTCGTAGGTGCCCTGCGCGAAGTCGGCCACGCACCCCACGAGCACGCTTTCCTTGGCCGCATCCCCCACGCCAACGCTGGACGGCGAGCCGCAGTCCTCCGGCAGGAACTTGGGCACGGAGGTGCCCTCGATCGGGGGCGGCGGCGGGTCCGAGGTGATGCTGGCCGTGGTGCCGTCCACGCCCTGGTTGCGGAACCAGCAGTTGCCGCTGTTCGTGGGGAACTCGTCCCACCAGAAGTCCACGCCGTTCGGCATCTTCCTGCCATCCGGCGTCCGGCTCATCACGTTGTCGTAGTAGCGGTCGCCGTTCGACGTCGTGGCCGCGCCCTGCGGCGTGCACGGCGGCGCGCCCTCGTCCGGATTGGGCGCGCACGAGATCGCGTCGGGCACCGCTATCAGCATCGTGCCGCGGCGCCAGTTGTCGTAGATGTAGTTGCCCGAGATCGTGTCGTCGTCGCCGCCCGCGATCAGGATGCCGACGCCGATCGGGACGGGCACGGCCGACTTCACGTCCGAGCCCGGCGCGTAGACGTTGAAGTTGTTCGAGTAGATCCTGTTGCGCTCGAACATCGACGAGTCCTGCGGGTAGCCGGGGTGGCCGCCCGCGAAGAACGAGTCCGTCGCGATGCCCGTGGTGTTGTCGTAGAAGTTGTTGTCCACCACGTGCGTGGCGTTGCCCATCGTGCCCGAGTAGCCGAGGTTGTTGTGGTGGCTGTCGCAGTGCGTGATGGTCTGGTTGAGGCGGAACGCCGGGTAGAAGCGCGTGTCGCGCCGCGTGCCAGTGTCCGGCGCGCCGCCCGGGTACACGCCCGAGTCACCGTTGCCGGCGGCGTCGCAGGTGTCGGTCAGGCCGTGGTCTGAGGTGAACATCAGCGCCCCGTACTCGCCCGCGTAGAAGAACTTCATGCGGGTCATGCGGTAGCCGTCGGTCTCGAGGATGTAGACGTCGTGCTCGGCGGCGTGCCGCGCGGTGAAGTTGCGCAGCACGATGCCGTCGGCGCGGTCGGCCTTGAAAGCCACGTCCTTCTTCGAGCCGATCGGCGCGCCGTTGCCGGATTCCACGCGCCCTGCGTCGATCACGGTGTCGTCCGCGTCCACGCCCGAGCCCTCCACCTGCAGGTTGCAGCGGATGCAGCGGCCGAGATTGGGGATGCCGTGCGGGTCGGGGCGGCCTGTGGGCGACGTCGGCGGGTCCTGGCCCGGGCCGAGCGCGCGGCCGATCACCGCAACCAGGCTCTGCGCGTTCGGGCAGTGGAATTGGTACGCGTAGGAGACCGCCCCCGAGCCGTGGTCCGACTCGGTGCGGTACTGCTCGCACTGCTTCGGGAACGCCGGCACCGCGCGCGACTTCGGCTCGGTGTAGATGCCCGGCATGATCACCACGCGGTCGTTGTTGTGGGACGCGCTCACGGCAGGCTGGATCTGGTGGTAATGGCAGCGTTTGTAGAGCCGCTGGTTGATCCGCAGCAGGCGCTTGCCGGCCTTCTTCTTCAGCTTCCGTAGAGGCTCGGTGGGCCGGTTGTTGAAGCCGGACTTCTCAGCCCGGCGGATCGAATGGCGCAGCCGGCTGAGCGAGCCACGCTGGCAGACCACGCGCGTGGTGCCGCGCGCCTTCCTGTTCAGCGCGGAGGCGAGCGAACGCGCCTTCGGCACCGCGCCGCCGGCGGCCGGCTTGACGGACGTGTCAGGCCGCGGATCCGGCCAGTACGAAGTGCGCTCCACGTGCGCAAGCGCGATGCCCGGGACGACCAGGCCCAGCAGAACTGCGATCACGACGATGCGGGTCCCGCTGACCCGAACTCCCCACCTGTGCATATGAGCACCTCCCCGCGCGGGACTCTATGCAAAGTCTGGCCGGGCTTGCGCCGGTGGAGGTACCGGTGAGAGGCTGCGCTCGAAGTGCGTTATCTGGCAGCGCTCGCGATCGCTTTGGCCCTACCGGCGGCCGCCCTGGCCGCGCCGGTCGGACTGCACGTGACCCCGCACACCGTGCCCGCCGGCAAGATCGTGCACGTGTCTGGAAACGTCGGGGGTGGCTGCTCGCACAACGGCAGCGTCACCGTCATATCGGCCGCTTTCCACTCGGGTCACGAATTCGCCGGCGTGAACGCGCTCTTCATCCACATCCGTCCCAGCGGCAAGTTCGCCGCCACGACACGCATCCCGTCGTCGCGCGCGCCCGGCTCCTACCACGTGGGCGCGCGCTGCGGCGGCGGCAGCTTCGGGAACGTCACGCTGCACGTCACGTAGACGCGGGCTACGGTTCGTGCGGTGAACCGCGTCCACAACCTCTACTGCTCCTCGGACCGCTGGGCGCGTGGCGCCAGGGAGAAGCTGCTGCCGTGGGGCCTGAGCGGCGTGGAGCTCGGGGACAACGTGCTCGAGGTCGGGCCCGGCTTCGGCGCGACCAGCCAGGTGCTCGCGGAGCGGCCGGGCAAGCTCACGATCCTCGAGCTCGAGGAGGACTACTGCGAGCACCTGCGCTCTGTGCTCGGCGAGCGTGCCGAGGTCGTGCAGGGCGACGCCACGCAGATGCCGTTCGAGGACGCCTCGTTCTCCGGCGCGGCCTGCTTCACGATGGTGCACCACATCCCGTCGCCCGACCTGCAGGATCGGCTGTTCGCGGAGATGTTCCGCGTGCTGCGGCCCGGCGGCGTGTTTGCCGGCACCGACAGCATCGGCCGCGGCCTGCTGTTCAAGCTCTTCCACATCGGCGACACGCTGGTGCTCGTGGACCCCGACGGCCTGCCCGGCCGGCTCGGCGCCGCGGGCTTCGAGTCGGTTCGCGTGAGCACGAGCAAGCAGTCCCTCCGGTGGAGCGCGCGCAAGCCGTAGGCTGCGCGGCATGAACTCCCCCACGCAGCCGCAAGGCAACATCACGCCGATGGCGCGCTCGCCGCGTCCGCTCGACCCGGGCGTGCGCATCGGGCACGTGCACCTGCGCACCTCGGACATCGACCGCATCCGCGCCTTCTACGTGGACCTGCTCGGCTTCGACGTGATCTTCGAGGCGCGCGACGTGCCGGGCTGGGGCACCACCGGCGATGTGCTGTTCGTCTCGGCAGGCGGCTACCACCACCACCTCGGCTTCAACACCTGGAAGTCGAAGGGCGGCGGGCCGCAGCCGGATGGCGTCGCCGGGCTGCATCACGTGGCCATCCTCTACCCCACGCGCGAGTCGCTCGCCGATGCGCTGCGCCGGCTCATGGAGGCGGACTGGCCGCTCCGCCAGACCACCGACCACGGGACGCACCTCGCGATCTACATCTCGGATCCGGACGGCAACGACCTCGAGCTGGCGTGGGACCGCCCCTTTGAGGACTGGCCGCTGGGCGAGGACGGCGCAGTGGCCATGGCGATGGACGACGAGCTGGACGTGGAGGAGCTTCTACGCGCCGCTCCAGGCACGTAGGCGCGCGATCGCGTCTTCCAGCACCTCGCGCTTCTTGCAGAAGGCGAAGCGCACGAGCGGCCGCACCCGGTCAGTTAGCTCGG
>Ga0207707_10004121_pt1 | contig 12878 bp, 8 predicted proteins | sample KBSC83BmetaG_FD_184336 | JGI IMG/M metagenome (GOLD analysis project Ga0207707, IMG submission 184336) | Corn rhizosphere microbial communities from Kellogg Biological Station, Michigan, USA - KBS C8-3B metaG (SPAdes) (version 2) | ecosystem: Host-associated > Plants > Roots > Rhizosphere ... | reverse complement strand
GCGATGACCGACGCCGACGTGGCGGCGATCTCCCCGCGGCTGGCGCTCCTGCACTACGGCGCCGCCGCGCTCACCGCGTCAGGCGACGAGGCCACCAGGCTGTTCGACCAGGCGCTGGCGGTTCCTAGCGCCGCTCGCTGCCCGTTCGACTACGCCCGCGTGCAGCTGCTCTACGGCGAGCACCTGCGCCGTGGCCGCTACACCGCCGATTCCCGTGCCCAGCTCGCCGCGGCGCTTGAGACCTTCGAACGCCTCGGCGCCGCGCCGTGGGCGCGCCGGGCCGCCGGCGAACTCCGCGCCACCGGGCAGACGAAGCCGCGGGCCAGGGAGCTGGCCCGCGACCCGCTGACGCCGCAAGAGCGTGAAATCGCGGCGCTCGCCGCCGAAGGCCTGAGCAACAAGCAGATCGCGCAGCGCCTGTACCTGTCGCATAAGACGGTCGGCAACCATCTGTTCCGCATCTTTCCCAAGCTCGGCATCAGCTCGCGCGCCGCGCTGCGCGACGCGCTCACCGCCCTGCCCCCGCGCAGGGCGGTGAGCTGATCCGGTTACCGGCCCGGCTGGGTGCGCGGCCCGTCCTTCACCTGGCCAGCCGCGGGCCGCCGGTGAATTCCGCGATGGCGGAACGCGGGTCGCCGGAGCGGACGAGCGCCTCGCCGACCAGCACGACGTCGGCGCCCCACTCGTGGTACTCCGCCACGCTGGCCGGACCGGTCACGCCGGACTCCGCGACGCGGACCACGCCCGCGGGAATTCCCGGCACGAGCTTGCGGAACACCGACCGGTCCACGCGCAGCGTGGTCAGGTCCCGCGCGTTGATCCCGATGACGTCGGCGCCGACCGCGACGGCCCGCGCGAGTTCAGCCTCGGTGTGCGCCTCGACCAGCGGGGTCAGCCCGATCTCGCGCGCCAGCCCAACCATGTCCCGCAGCAGGCCGTCTGGCAGCGAGACCACCATGAGCAGCGCGAGATCCGCTCCCCAGGCCCGCGCCTCCCACAACTGGTACGGCGTCACGATGAAGTCCTTGCGCAGCAGCGGGACATCCACGGCCTCGCGCACCACGGCCAGGTCCGCCAGCGAACCGCCGAACCGGCGCCGCTCGGTCAGCACGCTGACCGCCGCCGCGCCGCCCTTCGCGTACTCGGCCGCCAGCGCGGCCGGATCGGGGATGTCGGCCAGCGCTCCCTTGCTCGGGCTCTTCCGCTTCACCTCCGCGATGATCGACACCCCGGGCGACTGGAAGCCCGGCACCGGGTCCAGCGCCGGCCGCGCGGCCAGCGCGCGTGCCTTCACCTCGGCGAGCGGGGTCTCGCTCGCCCGGTACGCCAGGTCCTCCCTGACGCCTTCGAGTATTCCGTCGAGGACACTCATGATTTGCCTCCAAGAACGGGCGCTCCCGCGTGAACAGGCTCTTCGTCAACGGGGCGGGGCGGGCTCGGCACCCGGATCGCACTCGCGAGCGAGGCCGCGTACTCGGGCATGTCAAGCCGGGGAAGCCGCGCTTCGATCAGCACCAGGCGGCCGTCGGGATCGGCGGCCTTGTCGAGGGCCGCGGTGAACTCGGCCAGCGTGCCGGCTGTCGCTGTCGTCACCGACGCGCCGCCCATGGCGGCGGGCAGCAGTTCCCAGTTCCATTCCGCGATGCCGTTGTACGCCTGGTCCGCGCCGTGGATGGCGCGCTCTAGCGGGTAACCGCCGTTGTCCAGCACCACGATGACCGGGTCGCAGCCCTCGCGCAGCAGCGTGCCGACTTCCTGCGCGGTCAGCTGCATGGACCCGTCCCCGAGGAGCACGATCGTGCGGCGTCCAGCCGCGGCGAGCTGCGCGCCGAGCGCCGCGGGGAGCGTGTAGCCGATGGCCCCCCACAGCGGCTGGCCGATGAAGCTCACCCCCGCGGGCAGCCGGATGTCCTGCGCCCCGAAGAAGGCGGTGCCCTGCTCGGCGAGCACGATGTCGCCCGGCCGCAGGAACCGCTGGATCGCCGGCCAGAACTGGGCCCGCCGCGGCTCGGCCGACTCCGGTGTGCCGCCGTCCGGCTCGTGGACGAGGTCCGGCCGCGCCCACGACCGGCCAAGCTCGCGCACCAGGGCGGATAGTGCGCGCACGGCATCCCGCATCGGAAGCGGAGCGAACTCGCGGTCGCCGATCCTGGTGGCGAAGGGCTGCACGTCGATCGTGCGCTCCGGGTCGGTCTTCTGGGTGAAGTCGGCGGTCGTGGCGTCGTTGAACCGAACTCCGACCGAGATCAGGACGTCGGCCTCCTCGATCGCCGCGAGCACCGGCTTAGCGCTTGCGACGCCGCGGTAGATCCCGGCGAAACCGGGGTCGCTCTCGTCAAGCAGGCTCTTGCCCATCGACAGCGTCGCGTGCGGGATCTGGCCCGCGGCGATCAGATCGGCCACGTGACGCCGTACACCGAACCGGTCGGCAAGGAAGTCGGCGAGGACGGCCAGCGAGCCGGCCGCACCGAGCATGGCGCGCGCGGTGGACCTGAAGTCCGCGATCAGCCGCGCCGAGGCGCGCGGTGCGGCGACGCTCAGCGGGTAGGACGGCTTGTCGGCCGGGCTCGCGGCCACATCGGCCGGCAGCACCAGGTAGCCCGGACGCCGCATACGCAGGCTGGTAGTGAGGACCCGGTCGATCTCGGCGGCCGCGTTGTCCACACCGAGATAGGCCTGGGCGACAGTGACCTCGGCGGACGCGCGGGCGAAGTGGTGATAGTCGCCGTCACCGAGCGCGTGGGGCTTCGGGCTCCCGGCGTGCTGGGCGGAGGTCGACGGCGCGCCGACTATGTGGATCACCGGGACGTACTCGGCGTATGAGCCCGCGAGCCCGTTGATCGCGCTGAGCTCCCCGACGCCGTACGTGGTCAGCAGCGCGCCGGCGCCGACGATGCGGGCGTATCCGTCGGTCGCGTAGGCGGCGTTCAGTTCGTTGGCGTTGCCGACCCAGGCGAGTTCCTGGCTGCTGACGATATGGTCGAGGAGCGTCAAGTTGTAGTCACCTGGAACTCCGAATACGTGGGTAATGCCGATCTCGGTGAGCCGGGAGATCAGGTAGTCGCCGACGGTGAACCCGTCTGACACGGTTGCCCCCTTAGCGGCCAAGACTTTTATCAACGTCGATATCGATCATGCGCGAGCCGGCCGCGGCGAGTCTTGAGGTGAATTTCCTCCGGTACGGCGTCCGCGAGGCGACGTGGACGGCGCCGCGTGTGCCGCGCATGTGCCGGGCGGCGGATCACCGCCGCCCGGTCGGTTCGCTCCGCCTTCGGCCTGGCCACTGAGTGCGGGATGGGCCGGGAAGGGGGCGGCGACGCCAGCACCAGGGTGCCGCGTTACGCTGACCCTCTGATGGCTCAGGTTGACACGGACCTTGTGTTCGCGGCGGACGACGGAGTCGAGCTCGCGCTTGACGTCTACCGCGCGCCGCGGGACGACGCGCCGGTCACGGTCTACGTGCACGGCGGCGGCTGGCGCGCCGGCGACAAGGCCGACGACGGCCCGCGGCGGCTCGCTCCGCTGTCCGCGTACGGGGTCACGGTGGTGTCGGTCAACTACCGGCTCGCTCCCGCCGCCACGTTCCCCAGCCAACTGCACGACGTCAAGGCCGCGGTGCGCTGGCTGCGCGCCAACGGGACGCGGCTCGGCCTGCCGACCGAACGCCTGGGCATCTGGGGCGCCTCGGCCGGCGCCTATCTCGGGTCGTTGCTGGCGCTGACCGCCGGGGTCGATCGGTTCGAGGGCACGGTGGGCGGGAACCGCGACCAGTCAAGCGCGGTCCAGGCCGTCGTGCACTGGTTCGGCCAGTCCGACCTCGTCGCGTCCGCGTCGCGCACCGCGGTCGAGGCCCGCCTGCTGCCGTTCGCCTTCGAGGCCGGCCTGCTCGGGGTCGCGGACGTGACGGACGCGGCTGGCCAGGCGCGCGAGCTGAGCCTGCTGTCCTGGGTGACGCCCGGCGCGCCGCCGTTCCTCATCGCCCACGGCGACCGTGACCACGTGATCCTGCCGTCCGAGGGCGAGGCGCTGCACCGCGCCCTCGTGCGGGCGGGCGCCGACAGCCGGTTCGAGCTGCTCGGCGGCACCGGGCACGAGGGCGCGGGGTTCGACAGTCCGGCCTCACTGGCCATGACCGCCGCGTGGCTTCGCACGGCGCTTCGCGGCTAGCCCCGAACGCCGCGGCCAGCCCCCGCGCTTCGCGGCTAGCGCCCGTAAGCAAGTCGGCCGGTTTACGAGTCCCTGACCCCGGGCGCCGCGAAGGGCCAGCGCAGCCCGATGGCCACGTGCAGGATGATCCCGGCGCCGGCGAAGCTCAGCGCCGCGGTGGTGATCCAGTCGGCGGACGTCGCCCGGATCCAGTGCACGCCGTCGGCGTAAGCGGCCAGCGCGAAGTAGAGGACGACCGCGACCACGCCCGTGAGGGCAAGCGTGAGCGCCCGGGCGGCGGCGGGGCCTAGCAGCGCGGCCGGCCAGCCCTCGAAGAGCATGGCGACCATGAGCGCGGCGCTGATCACGCAGCCGCAGACCGCGCCGATGAGGCCGGGCGACAGGCCCGCCGCGTCGCGCAGCACCGCGTAGGTGGCCGCGCCCAGCCCGATGACCAGGGCGTTTCCCGCGAGCCGGCGGCGAGCCCGGCCGGGGATCGTGTTCACCGGCCAGCCGCGCAGGGCGATGAACAAGATCGTCTGCCAGACCCCGACGGCGATGAGCGCGGTACCGAAGTCGGCCACCGCGACCGGGCCGCCCGGGTTGCGCAGCCCCATGGCGGCGCGCTCGGCGGCCGGCACGGAGTCGACGTTGACAAACAGGAAGTAGGCGCCCGCGCCGATCGCCCAGGACGCCGCGAGCGCGGCGACACCCGACTTGATCCGTCCGAGCCCGCCAAACGACCAGCGTTCGCAGGCCAGCGACATCTGGAGCATGGCGGCGAAGGCGGCGCCGCCGAGCGCCAGCGCCGCCGGGAACGTCGTGGGGACGCCCGGGCCCGGCGTGGCCTCGAACACCGCCCGGATATCGGGGCGCTCGACGACGGCCTGGCCCGCGATCGTCAGCACCACCGCGATCGCGGCGACAAGCACCGTGTCGGTCAGGCCGACCCAGGGCGTGGTGAGCCTGGAGCCTGGCCAGTCGTTCCACCAGAACGCGACCATCGCCACGCCCGCCAGCGCGAACGTCGATATCGGCCCCAGCACGAGCAGCGAGGTCGCGGTGCTGCCCATGCCGAGCGCGAGGGCGAAGAAGACCACCGCGGTCAGCAGCAGGCCGCCGAGTCCGAGCCAGGGCTGGGCGGCGAGCCGCCGCCGCTGCGCTTCGGCCACGTCGGAGGGTTGCAGGTGGGCTGGGGCAGTCAGCACCGGCCGTTCGGGAAAATCCTGCTGGCCACCCTCCCGGGGACGGCCGGCTGGCTGCGGATGCGACGCAGTGCCGGTCACCCGGTGCCCAGCGGCGACCCGCCGCCGGCGGCGGCCCTCGCGGGCGACCCGCCCGCGGCCGCCCCCGCGCCCACCGGCAGGTGCGGCAGCAGGTGCTCGACCGCGATCGGCAGTTCGCGCACCCGGTACCCGGTGGCGTGGTAGACGGCGTTGGCGATGGCGGCGCCCGAGCCGACCTGCCCGATTTCGCCGACGCCCTTGACGCCGAGCGGGCCGGTCACCTGGTCGTCGACCTCGATCAGCTCGACGTGGACCTCGGGCGCGTCGGCGTTGACCGGGACGAGGTAGTCGCCCAGGCTGGCACTTGCCCAGCGGCCCGTCTTCGCGTCCGTCCGGTTGCCTTCGAGCAAGGCCTGGCTCATCCCCCAGAGCATCCCGCCCATGAGCTGGCTGCGGGCCGTCCGCGGGTTGAGGACCCGGCCGGGCGCGAATACGCCAGCCAGCTCCCTGACCCGGACGATGCCCAGGTCGGCGTCGACCGCGACCCTGGCGAACTGGGCGCCGAACGTCAGCAGCCCGTACGGGGTGTCGAGCGGCGGCGGGTCCCAGCTGCCGATGGCCTCGGCGTCGTTCATCCGATGCCGGCCCATCAGGCTCTCGTAGGTCTCCCCGGTGCCGGGGTCGGCGGCGAGCGCGAGGCGGCCACCGGCCGCGGTGACCGCGACGGGGTCGGCGCCGTGCAGCGGCGAGTCTGGGTCGCCGACGGCCAGCGCGATGAGCTGGTCGCGCACCGCGATGCCCGCGTTGTGCACGGCGGCGCTGACCATCATCGCGCCGTTGGACCCGACGGGCGACCCCGAGCCCGGCAGGCTGGTGTCGCCGAACTCCAGCTTGACGTCGGCGAGCCTGACGCCGAGCGCGTCGGCGGCCACCTGGGTCAGCGCGGTGGTCATGCCGGTGCCGAACTCCTGGGTGGAGGTCTGCACGGCCGCGGTGCCGTCGGCGTACAGGTGGGCGCGGGCACGCTGGGTCCGCATGAAAAACGCCACGGGGTAGCCGGCGGCGGCCATCCCGGTGCCGATCAGCCAGTTCCCGTCCCGCTCTGACCGCGGCCGCGGGTCGCGACGCTCCCATCCGATCAGCTCGGCGCCGCGCCGCAGGCATTCCCGCAGGCCGTAGCTTGACCACGGGTGGCCGGTGCCCGGCTCAGTCTCGGTGAGGTTGCGCAACCGCAGCTCGAGCGGGTCGATGCCCAGCTCGCTGGCGAGCTCGTCCATCGCGCACTCGAGGGTGAACACCCCGACGGCCTCGCCCGGTCCGCGGGTGAACGTGGGGGTCATCGTGTTGCCGTGGATCAGGTGCAGGATTCCCTGGTAGGCGGGACTCGCGTACAGCTGGGACGCGACGCCGAACGTCGGCTCGGCCCAGTCGTCGAACGGCGAGGCGACCGAGATCTTGCGGTGCCGGATCGCGGTCAGCTTCCCGGCTCTTGTCGCCCCGAGCTCGATGCGCAGTTCCTGTTCCTCGCGGTGACCGCACGAGGTGAACATCTGCCCGCGGGTCGCGGTGAACCGGACCGGCCGGCGCACATGCCGGGCGGCGACCGCGGTGAGGGTGACGTGCGGCCAGACCATGGCCTTGGAGCCGAAGGCGCCGCCGACGAAGCTGGTCAGCACCCTGACCTTGGACGGCGACATGCCGAGGAGCGCGGCGACGGTCAGCTGCACGGCCTTGATGCCCTGGCACGAGTCGTGCAGCGTCAGCTCGTCGCCGTCCCACACCGCCATGGTGGTCATGGGCTCGAGCGCGTTGTGGTGGTTGGCGGCGAACTCGAAGCGCGCGTCGACGCGCACGTCCGCCGCGGAAAGCCCCGCCGCGGCGTCCCCGCGCGCGACCTGCGCCGGCATGAGGCCGCCGAAGATCCGCTCCGGCGCGTAGGCCTGGTCGCGGCCCTGGTCGATCGTGGTGACCGACGGCGTGCCGGCGTAGTGCACCCGGACCAGAGTCGCGGCGTGCTGCGCCTGCTCCAGGGAGTCGGCCACCACGATCGCTACGGGCTGGCCCGCGTAGTGGACCACGTCGTCTTGCATCGGGAAGAACGTCTCGCCCGGCGCCGGGCCGCCGAGCAGCGACGGCACCAGCGGCACGTGGTTCACCTTCGGCATGTCGCGCTGGGTCAGCACCGCGACCACCCCGTCGGCCCGCTCGGCCGCCGTCACGTCGATCGACGCGACCCGGCCGCTCGCCACCGTGGCGCCGACGATCTCGGCGTAGGCGAGGCCGGGCAGCGCGATCTCGCCCGAGTACCGGGCCGTGCCGGTGACCTTCTCCGGGCCCTCGACCCGGGGTACGTCCTGACCGATGAAGCCGCTCACCGCGCGTCTCCGTTCGTGAGTGTGTTCAGTGCCCGCACGATCGCCCGTTGCGCGAGCTCGACCTTGAACGCGTTCTGCTGCCGCGGCGTGGCCTGAGCCAGCTCCTGCCGGGCGGCCGTCACGAAACTGGCCTCGGTGGCGGGCTGGCCGAGCAGGCTCGCCTCCGCGCGCCGGGCGCGCCACGGCTTGGTGGCGACGCCGCCGAGCGCCAGCCGGACCTCGGCGACCGTGCCGTCTTCGACGCGGATCGCGGCCGCGACCGACGCCAGCGCGAACTCATACGACTGGCGGTCACGGAACTTCAGGTAGAGCGAGCGGCGCGCCACCGGGGCGGCGGGGACCTCGATCGCGGTGATCAGCTCACCGTGTTCCAGCGGATGCTCCCGCTCTGGGGTATCGCCGGGCAGTAGGAAGAAGTCGTCGATCCCGATGGCCCGTTCCCCCGACGGGCCGCGGGTGAGCACCACCGCGTCGAGGGCGGCCAGTGCGACCGCCACGTCCGACGGGTGCGTCGCGATGCACTTGTCGCTGGTCCCGAGGATGGCGTGGCCGCGGTGGAAGCCGTCGAGAGCCGCGCAGCCGCTGCCCGGGTCGCGCTTGTTGCACGGCCACGTCGGGTCCCTGAAGTAGCCGCACCGCACCCGCTGGCACAGGTTGCCGCCCATCGAGGCCATGTTCCGCAGCTGCGCCGACGCGCCGAGCACCAGCGCCTGCGAGATCATCGGGAACCGGGCGATCACTCCCTCGGCCCTGGCCACGTCGCTCATCCGCGCGAGCGCGCCGATCGACAGCCCGCCGTCTGACCGGTCCGCGACACCGTCAAGCGGCAGGTCGTTGATGTCCACGAGCAGTTCCGGACGCAGCACGTCCTGACGGGTCAGGTCCACCTCGGTGGTCCCGCCGGCCAGGAACGCGCTCTCGGGGTGCCGGGCGACAAGCGCGATCGCGCCGCCGGTGTCGGCGGCCCGCGCGTAACTCAGCGGCCGCACTACCGCTCACCCCCGCCGCGGCACCCCTCGCCGCGTCGCGGACGTCGCGGATCGCGGCCCGGATATTCGGGTACGCCGCGCAGCGGCAGATGTTGCCGCTCATCCACTCGGCGATCTCCGCGTCGTCGCCCGCGTGCCCCTCCTCGAGCAGCGCCACCGCCGACATGATCTGGCCCGGCGTGCAGTAACCGCACTGGAACGCGTCCCGGTCGACGAACGCCGCCTGCATCGGGTGCAGCGCCCCGTCCGCCGCCAGCCCCTCGATCGTGGTCACCTCGCGGCCCTCGCAGGTGACCGCGAGCGTCAGGCACGCCAGCACCCGCCTGCCGTCCACCCACACCGTGCACGCGCCGCACGTCCCCTGATCACAGCCCTTCTTCGACCCCGTAAGGCCCAGATGCTCCCGCAGCGCGTCCAGCAGGCTCACCCGCGGTTCGATCCGCAGCGTGCGCTCCCGCCCGTTGACCGACAGCACCACAGTGCCTTCCTCCGGGCCGCGCACGGCAGGCAGCGAAACAACTTCGGTACTCATCGCGACTCCCCTCGGCGCATGTCCTCAAGTCTGGGTTGGGCTCGGCCGGCACCGTATCCGCCAGCTGGCCAGTGGCTCCGGCCGGTCGCCGATCCGACACGTACGACCACTCTAAGTCAGCATGCACGTGGCCTTCCGCGCCGGCGCCACCTGGTCGTATAGCGTCGGTAGGGTGCCGATTCCTGCTGACTCCCTGGCAGGCGGGCCGGGCGCGGAGCTGACCGGCCGCCGGGCCGAATGCGCCGCGCTCGACCGGCTCGCCGCGGCCGTCCGTTCGGGAGCGAGCCAGGCCCTGGTGATCCACGGCGACGCCGGGGTGGGCAAGTCGGCGCTGCTTGAGTACCTGGCCGGGCAGGTGCGGGACCTCCAGGTGGTGCGCGCCGCGGGCGTCCAGTCGGAGATGGAACTCGCGTTCGCCGCCGTGCACCAGCTGTGCGCGCCCATGCTTGGTCACCTGGAACGGCTGCCGGGTCCGCAGCGGGACGCGCTGCGCACCGTGTTCGGGATGAGCGCGGGGCCGGCGCCTGACCGGTTCCTTGTCGGGCTGGCCGTGCTGAGCCTGCTGTCCGACGCCGCGGACAAGCAGCCGGTGATCTGCCTGGTCGACGACCAGCAATGGCTCGACCAGACGTCGGCGCAGGTGCTGACGTTCGTCGCCCGCCGTCTCGGCGCGGAGTCCGTGGGACTGGTGTTCGCGACCAGGGTCCCCGGCGGCGCCCTGGCGGGGCTGCCGGAACTGGTGGTGGAGGGGCTGCGCGAGGCCGACGCGCGGGCGCTGCTCGAGACGGCGCTGACCGGGCCGGTCGACGCGCGCGTCCGCGACCAGATCGTGGCCGAGACCCGCGGCAACCCGCTGGCCCTGCTTGAGCTCCCGCGCGGGCTGCCGCCCGCGGAACTGGCGGGCGGGTTCGGGCTCCCTGGCGCGATACCGCTGCCAGGAAGCATCGAGGAGAGCTTCGGGCAGCGGGTCAGCGCCCTGCCCGACCAGACCCGGCTGCTGCTGCTGATCGCGGCCGCCGACCCCACCGGCGATCCGGCGCTGGTGTGGCGGGCGGCCGCGCGGCTCGGCGTCGGCCCCACTGCGGTCGGCCCGGAGGCGGCGGGGGCCGCGGCCGGGGCGGGCCTGGCCGAGTTCGGCGTCCGGGTGCGGTTCCGGCATCCGCTGGTCCGCTCGGTGGTTTACCGGTCGGCGCCGATTCAGCGACGACGGCTGGCGCACGGCGCCCTGGCGGAGGTCACCGACGCGCTGATCGACCCGGACCGGCGGGCCTGGCACCGGGCACAGGCCACGTCCGGGCTCGATGAGAACGTCGCCGCGGAGCTTGAGCGGTCGGCCGACCGGGCGCGGGCCCGCGGCGGGCTGGCGGCCGCGGCCGCGTTCCTCGAACGCGCGGCGATGCTGACCCCTGATCCGGCGAAGCGAGCCGAACGGGCGCTGGGCGCGGCGGGCACCAAGATCCAGGCGGGCGCGTTCACCGCGGCGGAGGATCTGCTGGCCGTGGCCGAGTCCGGGCCGCTCAGCGAGCTCGAGCGGGCGCGCGCCGACCTGCTCAAGGCACAGCTCAACTCCGTCACGAGCCGGGGCGGCGCCGCGCCGCTCCTGCTGGCCCAGGCCGCCAAGCGGCTTGAGCCCATCGACCCGGCGCTCGCCCGGGCGACCTACCTGGACGGGCTGACCGCCGCCATGTTCGCCGGGCGGCTGGCCAGCCCGGGCGGTCATACCCGCGACGTGGCGAGCGCGGCCAGGGCGGCGCCGCGGCCGCCGCACCCGCCGCGCGCGCCCGACCTGCTCCTTGACGGCCTGGCCGCGAACTTCACCGACGGGTACGCCGCCGGGGTGCCCTTCTTGCGGCAGGCGCTGACCGCCTTCGGCCACGGCATGTCCGCGGACGAGGAACTGCGCCGGCTGTGGCTGGCGACCCTTTCGGCCCTGCACCGGTGGGATGACTACCACTGGGACCTCCTGTCCCGCCGCTACGTCGACCTCGCGCACCAGGCCGGCGCGCTGAGCGAACTGCCGCTCGCCCACAGCACGCGTTCCTACATGCTGCTGTTCGCCGGCGACCTGGCCGCCGCGACGTCACTGACCGAGGAGGGACAGGCGATCGCGGAAGCGACGGGCAGCCAGCTCGCGCCGTACGCCGCCATGGCCCTCGCCGCGCTGCGCGGCAGCCAAGCGGAGGCGTCCGCGCTGATCGGCGGCACGCTCAGCGACGCGGGCAGGCGGGGCGAGGGCATTGGGATGTCCGTCGCCGAGTGGGCCAACGCGGTGCTGCACAATGGGCTGGGCCGCTACCGCGAGGCGATGCGGTCGGCCGAGCGGGCCCTGTATCACCAGGAGTATCCCGGCATGCGGTACCCGGGCGTGGCCAACTGGGCCGCGGCCGAACTCATCGAGGCGGCCGCGCGCAGCGGCAGGACCGAGGCGGCGGCCGCGACCTACCGCTGGATCGCCGAGATGACCAGCGCGAGCGGCACCGACTGGGCGCTCGGGGTCGAGGCGCGCTCACACGCGCTGCTGACCGAAGGCGAGGCGGCGGAGGGCCTGTACCAGGAGGCGATCGCGTGCCTTGGCCGGAGCCGGGTCCGCGCGGAACTCGCCCGCGCCCACCTGCTCTACGGCGAATGGCTGCGCCGCCAGCGCCGCCGCGGCGAAGCGCGCGAGCAGCTGCGCGTCGCCCTGGACATGCTGGAGGCGATGGGGATGGAGGCCTTCGCCGAGCGGGCCAGACACGAGCTGCGGGCCACCGGCGACGCCGCCCGCAAACGCGCCGGCGCGGCCAGCGACCAGCAGCTCACCGTCCAGGAAGCCCAGATCGCGCGGCTCGCCTCCGACGGCATGTCCAACCCCGAGATCGGCGCCCGGCTGTTCCTCAGCCCCCGCACCGTCCAGTACCACCTGAGCAACGTCTTCGCCAAGCTCGGCCTCACCTCCCGCAGCCAGCTCGCCGTCGCGCTATCCAACTGACGGGCCTGTCGTCAGGTGACTACCGCGGCGGGGATTTGCTGAGACCCCGCACATTAACCCGGGTGCGGCGCTGCGGGAAGGTTGTCCTGTTGATCACCGTGACGACAAGGAGTATCCGTGGCGATAACCGCAATCCTCGACCTGCAGCTCAAGCCCGAATCGCTGGACGGCGCGTCCGCGGTGCTGCACGCGACGCTCACCGACACCCGCGCGTTCCCCGGCTGCCTGGGGGTCACGGTCCTGATCGACAGCGCGGACCCGGCCCACGTGGTGCTCTACGAGACCTGGGAGTCGGTCGAGCGCGACCGGGCCTACCGCGCCTGGCGGGCCACCCCGGAGGGCGCCTCGGACCTCGGCTCGATCATGGCCGGCCCGCCGAAGCTGACCCTGTTCACGGTCGCCGAGGGCGTCTAGGCACACCGCAGCGGTTACCGCCGGCGGGCGAGTCAAGCGCTCGCCTGCCGGACGGTGGTATAGAGGCGGTATGGAGCTCCGAGGCCGCGGTCTGGCGGGCAGCCAGCGCGCGGCGGCGCTGGCCGCCGGGCTCGCGCTCGCGGTCGCCGCCTGCTCAGGCACCGCCGCCCCGCAGCCGTCCAGCCCAGCGACGTCCAGCCCACAGACCCCGGCCGGCCCGCCGCCGTC
>Ga0207707_10004119_pt1 | contig 12886 bp, 8 predicted proteins | sample KBSC83BmetaG_FD_184336 | JGI IMG/M metagenome (GOLD analysis project Ga0207707, IMG submission 184336) | Corn rhizosphere microbial communities from Kellogg Biological Station, Michigan, USA - KBS C8-3B metaG (SPAdes) (version 2) | ecosystem: Host-associated > Plants > Roots > Rhizosphere ... | reverse complement strand
ATATTGAACGGACCTCGGTCGAAACGTCGCATCCGGGATGGCTCGTGGAAAAATGGGCAGTGGAGTTTGGTTTCGAAAAGGCCGCCAGTCTAGCGGCGGCGAATAATTGGCCGCCAAAGATCGCTTTTAGACTGACGCCGCGGGCGTTAGAGACCGATTGGACAAAGAATTACAAAACGTCTGAGAGCGTAAATGGTTGTTTTATTGCCGATTCTCTCGATCTCCAACTGAGAGAGCGGGCGGAGGCAGGCGAGATATATTTTCAGGACGAAGCATCGCAGATGGTCGCGGCCGCGGTCGAAATTCCGCCGAACGGCAGGTTTTTGGACGTTTGCGCCGCGCCCGGTGGGAAAACCGGTGCGATCGCCGCGAGATCATCCCGACACAGCTCGGCCGCGCTTTTGGTCGCCGGCGATCTCCATTGGCAGCGAGTTCGATTTCTACAGGAAAATCTCGAAAAACAGGGCGTCTCGCCGGTCCGTGTCGTACAGTACAACGCCTCGGGCGGCCTGCCGTTTGCGGATGAAACGTTTGATTCGATTTTGGTTGATGCGCCGTGCTCGGGCACGGGGACGATCAGGCATAATCCGGAGATCCGATATTTTCTTGAACCGGGCGATCTCGACAAGTTACAAAAAACACAACTCGCTATCCTGACCAATGCATCAAAGGTGCTGAAACAAGGCGGGTCGCTTGTTTATTCGACGTGCTCGATCGAGCGAGAGGAAAACGAGGCCGTCGTCGGATCCTTTCTTGATGAAAATAAAGATTTCGAACTCACGCGGCCTAATGTTGCGGCCCGATTCGAGACAATGGATGGTTTGGCCCGCACCTATCCTGATCGCGACGACATGGACGGGTTTTTTATTGCCGGGTTTCGACGAAAATAGCTCGAAATTGTAAAAAGTAACGACACGAAAAAACACGAATCATGCGACGCTCATCGGGTGAACAATGATTGTTGCCAACCGGCAAAAATGATAGACTCTGCATTTGATTTTTGAGGTCGACCAATAGTGGGTTTAGCTAAAACAGGACTTTCCGCAATGACTATGTTAGGCACGGTGATCGTGCTTGCGGCAGCGTTTCTGTTTGGCCTGGCATCGGTCGTTTACATGTCGCTGCAGGGCACCGAGGTAAAGGTGCCGGAGCTGGTCGGAAAGAACCAGAACGAGGCAAAAAACGAGTTGACGAACCTCGGGCTGCAGATCAAGGTGCGGGCTTCGCGTCCGAGCACAGACGCTCCGGATACGGTCCTCGAACAGCTTCCGAAACCGGGTGAGACGGTCAAAACCGGTCAGTTGATCTTTGTCGTAACGAGCAAGCCGACAGCTCAGCCTGACGAGACTCCGGCGACGCTGCCAAAGAGCATCGATGAGGACGACAGCCAGACCATCGAAGACATGATCACGGACAAGCCAAAGAAGAAGTCCAATTCGAACACGAATAAAAAGAAGCCTGATACGACACGCGACGTTCTCGGCAATACGGCGACCTCGACGAGCAATTCGAATACTGGCGAATCTACCGACACGGATAAGAAGGAGCCTTCGACAGAGAAGACACCAGAGAAAAAGGACGCTGGGAAACCGGAGACCAAAGCAACTCCAGCCGCGAAGCCGTCACCTCCAAAGCCGAATGGGACGGACAGGCAGCGCGGACAGATCAGGCCTCGTTAGATGCAACCGCAGCGGGGCGTAAGCGCAACAAAGTAAAAGCTAAGCCGCAAGAATGTTTGAAATTGCACCCTCGATCTTATCGGCCGATTTTTCAAGGCTTGGTGACGAGATCCGGTCGGTCCGCGCGGGCGGTGCCGGCGTGCTTCATTTCGACGTGATGGACGGGCGATTTGTGCCGAATATCACGATCGGGCTGCCGGTTTTGAGATCGATCAGAAAAGTGACCGATATGACGATCGACACGCACCTGATGATCGTCGAGCCGGGCCGCTATGCGGCCGAGTTTGCCGAGGCCGGCGCGAATATGGTGTCGGTACATGTCGAGGCCGATCCGCATCTGAATCGAACGCTATCCTCGATACGCGATGCGGGAGCGAAGGCAGGCGTAGCGGTCAATCCCGCGACGCCGCTGGTAGATTTGGAGGAGGCGCTGCCGTTCGCCGATTTTGTGCTGCTGATGTCAGTGAATCCAGGCTTTGGCGGGCAAAAGTTTATACCGACGGTGTTGAATAAACTTCGTCGGCTGCGGCGAATGATTGACGACGCCCGACTGCCGGTGAAGATCGAGATCGACGGCGGCATCGATGCTGAAAATATCAACGAGATCGTCGAGGCGGGCGCTGAAATTATAGTCGCCGGCTCGGCGGTTTTTGGCGGCGGAAAACCTGAAGAGGCCGTCCGTGATCTGATGACAAAAGGCTCGGTATTTGTTTGACGATCGATCTGCCCGGCGCGGGCAATTGGAATGTTCTATGCATTATAAAAAAGCAAAAGCCCTGATATTGTCGGGTGTGGCCATCCTTGCGATGACGGTGGTCGGACTTGCGCAGTCAAAGCCCGGCGAGGGGACTCCCGCTCAACGCCTCGAGGTCATGAGCCAAAAGCTCGAGACGATGCGAAGGTCTCTGAAAAGCGCGGCGTCGGTCCTCGAACAAGAGGGAAATGGCGACACGAAAAAGGGTGAGAAGGAAAATCTCGATTCACCGCACGCGAGGCTTTTGAGCCTTGAGAAAGAGGCGGGACGGCTGGCCTCAGACGTCAATAACCTCAAGGGCAAGGTAGACCGCAGCGAGAAGTATGAACCGGGCGATATCGATCAGGTAGAGCAATCCGTTGCGGACCTTCAGGCCCGGGTCGACAAAGCTCAGACCGAAACCGCGTCGGCGCGGGCGGTTGCCGATACGCCGGTTGGAAAGCCCCGCGAGGTTAAAAAGAAAGGCAAATTTCTCGGCATCTTTGGCGGCGGCGGAAAGGACGAATATGAAGAGCTGATCGGCAACGTTTCGCCGGGCCGCGATCGCGAACTCTTTATCGTCGCGACACGCGAAGTGCGCAAGAAAAATTTTGACGTCGGCCGGCTGCTCTTTCAGACGATCATCACGACCTACCCGGATTCACCGTATCTGCCGATGGCCAAACTGGCTGTAGCGGACTCATTTTATCTCGAAGGTTCGACGAGTGCGTTGATCCAGGCGATCAGTGAATATCAAAACTGGCTGACATTTTTTCCGACACACCCGCTGTCTGACCGCGTTCTGTTGAAGATCGCCGAGGCGGAGATGCGTCAGGTCGGTCTGCCGGACCGCGATGCGACGCATGCAAAACGCGCGGAGTTAAAATTGAAGGCGTTGCTGCAGCAGTATCAGAACTCGTACCTGAAGGGCGAAGCTGAAACGAGGTTAAAAGAGGTGCAGGACAACCTCGGGCTGCACAACCTTATTGTTGCGAATTACTACTACGCATTGTCGGTCGACCAGAAAAAGGGCGGTCTTAAGGGCGCTCAGTCGCGGTATCTCGAGATCCTCGACAAATATCCGGACTTTAAATTCATGGACGAGGCCCTGTATAAGCTGGCCGTGACCTATCTTCTCGAAGAGGAAACGGACCAGGCGGCGAAATACTTCCAACGCATCGTCAGCGATTATCCAAACAGCGATTACGTCGATAAAGCCAAAGAGCAGTTAACCCTCATCGGGGCGACCATTCCGCAGCCTAATCCTGAGAGAATGCACGTTCTGCCGCCGGAGGATGTTTCCTTTTTTCAGAACTTCAAGAACCAGTTTTTCGGCATCTATCCGATGACGATCGACCGGAACGGCGTCTTGATGACAAAAGATTTCGATAAGTGCAAATTTGAGCTTATCGACCAGATCATCGAGAATCAGGGCGACATTCTAACGAATCAGATCCCGCAGGCATTGACGACCGTCGTGCCGGCCGGAGCCGTCTCAAAGTCACATCTGACGCCTTGCGAGCAGAATCAGCAGACCGCAGGCCCCGCCGCCGCACCGGCGAAGCCGAACACGCCGAATCAGGAAAAGTAGCGGTGTGCTTAACGACTGAAACTTTCGGGCCCAATTCGTAAAGTAATTGGGCCTTTTGATTTAGACAAGACGTCGGCGCTCTCCTCAGCTTCTCCTGCCAATTGTCTTTTCAGCTGCCGACCGGCGGCCGCGTTCTTTGCTTTGCCGGACCTACCGGATATGCTTGAATCAGTTTAGTCAAACGTAATGTTCCTCAAATCAATAACTATTAAAGTACTTTGTTTCCTCTTTTTTGCGGCGTCGATCGGCTTTGGTCAAACTGCCGCTGCCGGCGGACCGAAAATGTCAGAGACCCTGTCAAAGCGGTTAGAGACGTTTGACGCGTCAAAGGACCTGTCGATCGAAAACCGACGTCAGGCCTATGCAAGGCTGATGGAAGCCCAGCGATTTATGTTGGACGCCGGCCGTCAGCGCAGCCAGGCCGCTGTCGCGAGCAACGTCCGAACGGCACGCGAGAGCCTAATGGCGTCGCTCAGTGCCGATCCCGGACTGTCGGAAGGGTACACGCTTCTGGCCGAGACGTGGGTCAACCCGAGTGTGCTGCCAAACGATGTCGACGAGGCGATAGCGCTGGCCGAACTCGGTATCCGCACCAACAAAAATAATTTCGGCGCCCATCGGCTGTTGGCGCGGCTCTACACTTTCAAGAGCCGGTTGAACAGCAGCACTCTCGACCAGAGCAACGCCGAAAAAGCGATCGCCGAATGGGGGGAGATCGCGCGGCTCGATCCGAGGAACGCCGAGGCGTGGGCATTTTTGAGCGAGCTTTACGGAGCGATAAAACGACCAAACGATCGCATCGACGCACTAAAGAAATGGCAGGCGTCCGCAACGCCTCTTGACCGGCAATTTTATCAGAGCATCATGCGCGGGCAGGACGATCTTTCGCCCGAGAACGCCGGTAAGAAGCTTGGCGCGGCTCTCATCGAGGCCGGCCGGGTGCCTGAGGCAGTCGAGGTCCTTAGCCAGATCGTCGCCGATGACCCGGAGGATGAGCGGTCGGTCGACGAACTTCGCGACGCGTTGGCCTCGGCCGACACAAAGACCGCCGCGGCGGCGATCGAATCTCTACGTCAGGCGGCGTATGCGAACCCCGGCAATTTTTCTCTGGTTAGGCTGCTGGCGGATATCCAGGCAAAGAGCGGAAATCTTGCGGACGCGGTGAAAACACTCGATTCGGCCGTGACCAAGACGATCCCGACCGATCGGGCGTCGGCTGCCGCTCTACAGGTCTCGATCGGTGATATTTATGCGTCGGCAGACAAGTTTACCGACGCCGCCGCGGCGTATGAGAAGTCATTTTCAGTCCGGGGCCTGGATGGTGCCCAGACGCTCGACCAGGACGAGCGCGAATTTGCGATGGGCGTTTTTGATAAGCTTATAACGCTTTACAAACGCTCCGACCGGATCCAGGACGCGAAGAACGTTATCTTGCGGGCGCGAAAAATGCTCGGCAGCGACGACCTTTTCGCGGACCGGCAATTGATCAGTCTCTATCAGGAAACGGGCGACCGGGCCGCTGCCTTGTCGCTGGTCCAGACGCTTCGTCAGAAGAAGCCTGACGACCTGACTTTGTTAAGGCTTGAGGCAGGTCTTCTTGGTGCCGGCGGCCATGTCGACAAGGCCGTCGAGCTGATACAAAAGCGGATCGCAACGCCTGACCAGGCGAAATCAACGACTCCGAGGCTGGACGACGACTTTTCGAATTATCTCTTTATCTCACAGCTTTACGAAGATGCGGGCCGCGCTCCCGAGTCGGTCGCGGCGGCCGAAAAGGCGCTCGGGCTGGCGAACGGCTCGGACCAAAAACAGATCGCGGAGATGATGCTCGCGACCGCACAGCAGGCAGCAGGAAAATATGTCGAAGCCGAAACCATCCTGCACGACGTTCTCAAACAGACGCCGGGAAATCCGATCGCGTTGAATAACCTCGGATATTTTTTGCTTGAACGCGGTGAGAGGTACAGCGAGGCTCTTGAATTGATACAAAAGGCGATCAAGACCGACCCGACGAATCCTTCATATCTCGACAGTCTCGGATGGGCATATTTTAAGCTCGACAAGTTGAGTGATGCTGAGAAGACACTTGCCGAAGCGGCCACGCTCGACTATGCATCGGGAACGATCCAGGAACACCTCGGCGATGTTTATGAGAAGCAGGGAAAGAAGGAGCTCGCCCGAGCAGCCTGGAAACGCGCGTCGAGACTGCTCTGGCGAGACGACGATATGGCGCGGGTCAACCAGAAGCTTGGAAAACTGAATTGATCCGATCGTAGGTGACAATGAAAAAGGCCGCTCGTCGAGCGGCCTTTTGTATTGATCGTCGAATCGATGGTTACTGATTCGGTGTCGGTGACGGCGTCGGTTTGGCTTCCGGAGTACCGTCACGCTTTTTAAGTTGCGGCGGCTTGTCGGATGAGCTTGACTCGCCCGTCACGGGAGCTCCCGAGCTATCGGGTGCTGTCTCGGTCGTCTCAGGCTGACGCCGCTTGAGCGTTGGCTTGGAATTATCAGTGTCATCGTAATCAGCCGTGATGCCCGCTTTGGCATTGCTGACCTTGAGAAGATGGGCCTTTACACGCTGAAATTCAGACGTGCTGATCACATACTCGTCCTTTTCAGGAAAGCGTGCCACGAGAGCAAGACTCGCATCGCGACGGTCGACCGACTGCGGATGCGTCGAGAACAGCTTTGCGACCGTTCCCGGCTTCTTCTTGTTCTGTGAAGCGAGCTTCTCGAACATCGTCGACATCGCCGTCGGATCATAGCCTGAAGCGTATAAATATTCGACGCCGAGCATATCGGCCTCTTCTTCCGCGGAACGCGAGAATTTAAGCTGCGCCAGTCCCGCGAGAATGCCGCCGCCGTTATACAGCACCTGGCTGATGATCGGTCCACCGAAAATAATTCCGGCCAGCGACGCATAATTGATCAGCGCCGCTTTGCCTTGATTTTCCATTGCGTGCCGAGCAGCGACGTGAGCGATCTCGTGCGCCATCACGCCGGCCACTTCCGCCTCGTTGTCCGCGGCCAGGATCAAACCTTTATTAACGAAAAAGAATCCGCCCGGCAGGGCAAATGCATTTACCTCGTCGCTGTCAATGACCTTGATCGTGAAGGGAACCTTGGCGTCGGAATGAAGCACAATGTTCTGCCCAACACGATTGATGTATTCGGTGACGATCGGGTCATCGATCATTTTGGACTGCTGCTCGACCTCCATCGCAAGCTGGCGGCCGATCTGCATCTCTTTGTCGCGTGAGCCGCCCAGCCAGCCAAAGAGCTTGTCGTCGCCGCTGTTGATGTTTCGCTTGCCGATCATCGCCGGGTCTTCTTTAACAGAAAGCGGCTTGGCGTTCACGGGTGTTCCACCGGTAGTCGTCGCAGCAGCAACACTCGATTTGCTCGAGTTCTTGCCATCCTTGCCGGTTTTTGCCGTAGAAGGGCCTGGTGAGGTCTGCGCAGCCGAAACTGCCGGTAGAAACGCGACAGCAGTGATCCACATGCTGCCGGTCAAAAGAAGAGCGCCGAAACGCCTGGCGGAATCCTCGAGCATAAAAGCCTCCAAAAGTTCTTGGGCCGTATCAATTACAAATGACACAAAATACGATATAAATCAACGAATTTAAGATGCTTGGGGCAATTATTTAGTTGTGAGTATCGAAATATATTTTTTAGATGAGATCAACGTTTTGCCCCAATAAAATTAATCTATTCGTTTTTTCAGAAAATTGGTAGAATAAATTTGGCGGCGGTCTGTCGTCCGCGTCTATTTTCCCGGCCGCGTAGCTGGCCTGCCTCCATCGGATCTCCGTCCAAAAACTCCGCAAAGATCTCGTCATGAACCAAATTCAGGACAAAGTAAAGGACCTTGTAGAGGTTCGCTCAAAGCAACATCTCGACGATTTCATCGCTGATCTGGCCGAAACGCTGGCCGGGTACTACTTCACCGACATCACGGCCGATCTGATGTCGAAATGGCTTGACCGGGTCGTGGTGATGCCCACGGGGAGCGGAAATGCATATGCCCTGGCCGGCTATCGCGGGGTCGGAAAGAGCCATTTTCTGGCTGTCTTTGGCGCAATACTTTCGCAGCCGGAGCTGAGGGCAAAGCTTAAGGATTCGCATGTCTTTGCCAGCGCCGAGCGGCTGATCCGGCGACACTATCCGGTCATTCACGTTCGCCGGGGCACGAAGGAGACTTTGGCCGACGAGCTCCGGATCGCGGTTGCGGCGCAGTTTGAGTGCAGCGTTGCCGAGGTCGGCAAAACCCCGGCCGACATAATCAAATTTGCATCCGAGCGCGGAGGCGCGGGGCCCTCTGTCATCATCGTTGACACAGATATTGAAAGGGAAGCGCGAGTTTCCCGTGACGACGGTCCGTACCTCAGCGAACTAGCTGCGGCCGCCAATGGAACGAATGTCTTTATCGCCGTCGCGCTGGACGACGATGTTGCATCCGCTGATGGGCGAAACTCAGGCATTTCGCAAAGCTTTACGATCGATTATCTTGATCACGAGCACCTATACAAGATCATCGACGCCCATATCTTCCCGAAAAACAACCAAAAGCGTTCCGTTATCACCGGAATATTCGAGAACTTTCGATCGGTGCTGCCGAGTTTTCGATGGAGCGAGCAGCGGTTTTCATCCGTCTATCCGCTTCATCCCGTGATCCTCGAGGTCGCTCCGTTTGTCCGTCTGTTCGTCCAGGATTTTGCGCTTCTTGCTTTTGCATCAGAGGCCGGTGGAAAGATACTCGGTCGGCCCGCCGATTCGCTGATCGCGCTGGACGAGCTTTTCGATCAGGTCGAATCGACGCTGCGACAATCGTCCGAGCTAACCGACGCGTTCGCCGCTTACGATAATTTGAACACGACCCTGATCAGCAAGATCCCGGTCATGGAGCGACTGCGGTCAAAGCTGGTATTAAAGGGCTTGATGCTCCTTTCGCTTGACAGCGAAGGAGCGACCGCGAGCGACATTGCCGCGGCAATGCTTATCTTTGACGAGCGCGATCCGCAATCGGCGATCTCGTTTGTCGAAGACCTCCTCGAAAAGATGTCGGCCGCTTCGAACGGCCAAGTCTGGAAGATGGAGCGCGACGGCCGCGCGGCCAAATTTGGCTTTAGCCTGAGCGGCAAGGAACATTTCAATACTGCGCTCACTGAGGCGGTCCAAAATGTCCCAGACTCGGTCGTTAACAATCTGCTTCGGCGGCTGATGCGCGACCGGTTCTCAGATTGCGAATTCGAGGCCCACCAGAACGGTCAGGAAATCGCTCAGACCGAGCTCGAATGGCGCGGCGGCGTTCGCCGTGGACGGCTGGTCTGGAATGTTGGAAATCACGAGAAGTTCGCGGGCCCGAAGCCATCGGCTGCCGGCGAATGGACGATAGTTGTTGATTTTAACTCGATCGATCTGTCGGCAAGCGATTCGAATATCGTTCAGTGGAAACCGGACGAGCTCAAGCCGGAAGAATTCGATACGCTCAAGCGCTATCACGCTTTAATGTCGCGCGAGGACCTGCAGCAGACGTTCCGCGACGAGTTCCGAACAACGATCCAGACTTTCACGATCGCTATCGAAAAGATCTGGGAGCGGAAGTTTCTTCAATACGGCAGCCTGCGTATAAACGGCAAGGATCATAAGTTCACGTCGGAAGCCGCCGCCGGACACAACGTTTCCGAGGTCTTTGGCCGAATGTTGGCGCCGCATTTCGAGACGATGTTTCCCGAGCATCCTGCATTTGCAGGGCGGCTCGAAATGGCCCAGGTAGACGATCTCGCCGTCGGACTATTTGCGGCCCGAGAAGGTGCGTCAGCCGAGGTAACAAAGCTGGCCGAAGCTTTTGCGGTGCCGATGGGACTGGCCGACGTTAACGACGGCACCATCGAGGTCAGACCGGTCGAAGGGCTGCTGTCGCTGTATCCCGTGACCATTGTCATGGAGCTTCTGGCGACGATCGACGGCGTGGTCAAGATCGATGAGCTTGGCCAGCGCCTTGGAGCAAGCCCTTTCGGATTTACATTCGAGGCGCAGCGACTTTTGTTCACCGCCCTTGTGGCCCGCGGCGTGATCGAATTTGTAACATCGAGCGGTGACCGGATCGGCAGCAGATCGCTTGACCTAAAGCTCGTTTGGGATGACGTCGCAGGCATCTCATTCCCAAGCGAATCTCAATATTCGGCCGACCGCCTTGTGAAATGGGCCGCGCTGCTAACCGGCGACCATGATCTGACCTCAATAAACTCAGAGGCTGCCCGCAAAAAGGTCAAAGCTTCACTCTCAGCGTGGCTCGAAGGCTGGCGGCAGATGAACATTCTGGAAAAGCTGGATTTCGTAGCGGACGATTCGATGACGACGGCGCTGTGGCACGTCACGTCGCGGACACGCAAATCGTTTGGCGCCTCGGCCGATGCGATAACGTCGGTTGTGAGCGGCACGCTGGATGTCGAGGCTGGGCTCAGAATGATCCAGGAAGCGTTTTCCGCGTCAGAAACCGAGTTCAAGACGCTTTCAAGCGAGTTGAATGAACTGAGCGGCGTACTTGACGCTTTTCCGGCCCGCAGCTCGATCAGACGGCGCATCGCAGCGTATGAGACGACCGATGACGCCGCGACTGAATCTGTACGATCGCAGATCAGCGATGCCCTCGACGCATCGGCAAACGGTCGAACGGCAGATATTGCGGCGCTGGAAACGCTCTGGCAAGACTTTGGCTCCAGGTTCGATTCGCGATTGGCCGAGAGCCACGCCGCGTCAGCCAGGCTGCACGAAACACGCGATAAAGCCGCTGAGATCATGTCGAGTCATGAGTGGTGGGTCTTCGAGAACCTGGCGAATACGGGTAATTTTGGAGCGACCTATCGCCAGACAGCGCGCGAAATGGTTCGCGAGCTGCGCGTCTGTAACTGCACGACACAGCTAGCTCCGGGGTCTTCGTCACCGCTGACCTGTCCGGGCTGCGGCTATTCACTCCGTGCGAGTCGACGGCGTCAGACGTTGCCGCAGCGGTTATGGGCGCTTGTGTGCGAAGCTCTCGAATCGTTTGAGACATCGATCGGCCGACAGAGGGAAAAGCTCTCCACCGCTATCCACGAACTCATTGCAGATGAGCCGTCGGAAGATGGAAAATCGTCGGGAGCATCGCTGGCCGAAAAGCTGGGGAACGGGTCCCGCCTGCTTGATCTGTCGGAAGACGAGCTGCGGATGTTGCAGGCCGCGATAGTACGGTATGGGCCGCTCCATTCATCCGAAAGCTTTGTCCCGTCGACCTACTCGCCCGCCGTTACGGTCATCGAGGACGCTGTTGTCCTAAGCTCATAGCAAACCCGCGCGGCTTTAAGGCTCGAACAAAATCTCAAAAATGTGCTAATTTCTGCACGTGCAGGAAATTACGGTGATCGGCCCGGGGCGAATGGGTGGTGCATTAACGCTGGCGTTATCCAATGCCGGGTATACGATCGAGCTCATCGTATATCACACGAGCCGCCGGTCGGCCACTTTCTTAAGAAAATTGTCGCCGCGTCCCTCGATCGTTCGAATAGACAAACTCAAAGAACTCACGGCCGGCATAATTCTTCTGACTGTACCCGATGACAGTATTATCTCGGTCGCGAATGCGATCGTCAGCAGAACTTCGGCATCCTGTACGGTGTTTCACACGAGCGGCTCGATGTCGTCCGACGTTTTAGCAGTTCTGAGAGAACGCGGCTGTGCCGTCGGCTCGATCCATCCACTTGCCTCGGTGAGCTCTCCTGCGTCGGGTCCGGAACGATTTCGAGGTGCATATTTTTGTGTCGAGGGTGACGCAAAAGCGGTGAAACTCGGCAGGTGGCTGGTTCGCTCGATCGGCGGTGAGCCGTTTACGATCGAGCCGACCAAGAAGGCTCTATATCACGCTGCCGCCGTTACCGCCGCCGGTCACATGACGGCCCTTTTCGATCTTGCGGCGTCGCTGATGACACAAGCCGGGCTCGACCGCAGGCGGTCGTTGGCCGTGCTGCGTCCGCTTCTCGAGAGTGCGACAGCCAATCTGCAAACGCAGGACCCTGTCGATGCGTTGACCGGCCCGTTTGCACGGGCGGATGTAGCTACGTTTGAGCGCCAACTTGAAGCGCTGAGAGGATTGGCGACGAGGTCTGAGCTGCAGATTTACTTAGATCTCGCAGCGCGATCGCTTGACCTGGCGGAAAAGCACACCAAAAATCGATCATCGATCTCGAAAATGCGAAAACTGATTTCGTTAGCGAAACAGGATATCGAATGTTAAAATTCTGTTTATCGGATGACTGATGCGACCGAGGAATTTGTTAAGGAAAAGGAGATCTTGCTAGAACATCTCCAGCGGGCCGGGCTGCGCCGAACCGGCCAGCGCGACTTGATCCTTGAGACATTTCTGCGGACGGAAGAGCATCTAACGAGCGAGGACCTGTACCGCCTCGTGCAGCGCGAAGATCCGACGGTCGGGCATACGACGGTCTATCGGACGCTGAAGCTGCTTACAGATGCGGGGCTTGCACGCGAGGTGCGGTTCGGCGACAACAAAACGTACTACGAGCATCATTATAATCATGAGCACCACGATCATATGATCTGCACCGAATGCGGCAGGGTGATCGAATTTTACTCGGCTGAGATAGAGGCGCTTCAAGACGAGATGGCAGACAACTTTGGCTTTCTGCCGACCCATCACAGCCTCCGGCTGTGGGGCTTGTGCAGTGAATGTCAGAAAGATGCGGTTGACATTCATACGACTGCGCCGGGAGCACAGCCGCGAGTCAAAGTAAAGAGTATGACGTAGCGAAAACACATGGACGACGTAGAGATCAAATTTACAAGGGAAGGTTTAGAAGGTATCGTCCCCGTCGGGACCTATCT
>Ga0207707_10004118_pt1 | contig 12886 bp, 6 predicted proteins | sample KBSC83BmetaG_FD_184336 | JGI IMG/M metagenome (GOLD analysis project Ga0207707, IMG submission 184336) | Corn rhizosphere microbial communities from Kellogg Biological Station, Michigan, USA - KBS C8-3B metaG (SPAdes) (version 2) | ecosystem: Host-associated > Plants > Roots > Rhizosphere ... | reverse complement strand
CGCACACACATACTATGTTGTGGCTGTAGATAGCTTGGGGATCAAAAGTGTGCCAAGCGCTATCACCACTGTCACGGTCAACCTGATCGCGCCGACGCTTGGTACTCCGAGCGTCTCCAGTGGCTCCATTACCCAAGGCCAAACGGTGACTATAACGATCCCGGTACTTGGTAATCTTTACGGCATAACTGGCGGCGAATATTACATTGGTAGTACTGACCCAGGTCAGGGTAACGGCATTGCCATGCTATATAGCAACGGCCTGCTTACGGCAGTCCTGAGCAATTTGCCTGCCGGCACGCAAACGATACACATGCGCGCTAAGAATAGTGCTGGCTGGAGCACGCTGGCATCCACTTCGGTAAACGTCGTACTGCCAACCTTCTCGGGCACACTGACGGACTCGAACGGCGTCGCGCTGGTTGGTGTCTCTATGACGGTTAAAGATGCCTATGGCGATAGCTACTCCATGACTACGGGTGCAGGTGGTAGTTACAGCTTTTCCGTCAAGCCGGGCTTGTACTACATTTCTAACCTGAGTGGCTCCAATATCGACGGAATATACTCCTTTACGCTCGCCCAATCGAGCGCGAACGCCTCGTTTAACCTGTATACCGGAAACATTGTGCAAAACCTGGTGCTGCCGGTGGCGACGGTTAATTACACGGCCTACAACGCCCAGGGCTATGCCGGTGCGCTCCATGTGACGGCCACGGTACCTACCGGCTCTACAACTGTAGTGTCGCTGTACGCTGGAGATCCTGGCGAGACGGTAGCTACGACTACTGGTACCTTGACCGCTAGTTCTGCTGGCACGGGTAGCTTCAAGACAATCGCTGGTGTAACATATGCTGGCACTGGCTCTGCAAACGGTATCTGCGATACGCCTACGGCTACTGGTGCAAAGATGGTCGGGTGTGTTGCGTCGTACACGGTTGTGAACGGCACTAACACAGTGAGCATTCCCTACGCTCCAGCTCCAAGTAATATCTACTCGGGCACACTCACCGACTCGAACGGCGTCGCACTAGCGGGCGTGACAGTAACGCTTACTGACGGATATGGCAATGTGGTGTCGACGACTACCGCTGTAGATGGCAGCTTTAGTCTCGTCGTTGAGCCAGGCGTGTACGCGCTGACCCTATCGGGCACGAGTGTGGCCAACGTAGACAGCCTGGGCGCCTTCACGGTGCAGCAATTGACGCCGGGTATCGATCTGACAACTAGTAGCATTGCTCAAAACCTGGTGCTGCCGGTTGCTGTCATGAGCGTGACACTCTACAACGTTCAAGGGTACGTGAATAGCGGCGGTAAATTAACCACAACCGTGGCTACGGGTACTATATCGCTCTATGCTGGTGACCCGGGCGAGCTAGTCTCGATTACCGGCATGTCGCGTACCGCTAATAGTTCGGGTGTAGTGACATTCAATACCATCCTGGGCGTTGCCTATAACGGTACTGGTCTTTCTAACGCAGGGACTTCATTAGATGATACCGGCGGTGCGGTCTGGTACTACTACACGTACACTCCAAGTTCGGGTCCTGTCGTGACTGGGGCAGAAAGTGTTACCGCAACTGGTACCTTTACTCCCTACACTAACTTTACACCTTACACTGGCCCCATCTCCTCTGGGTTCAAAAGTTCAGGAAGTATGGTGGTTGTTGGCGACTCAGTGTTTTACACGGAGACTGCCACCGGTAGCACAGACTTCTATATTGGTAAGCGAGATTCTTCTGGCACAATAGCAAACTACGACATCACTTCACTGAGGGCTGGCTTCCATGGCGGATCCCTGGTGGTCGGCTCCGACGGCAATATTTGGTTCATTGGAACTTCAGGCATAGGGCGCCTCAACGTTTCTACTGGGGCCGTCACTTTCTATAGCCTAGGGACAGATAGCGGTAGCTATCCGTCGAGTTTCGTAGCGGGTGCAGACGGCAATCTGTATTACTACGTTACGGCTGGCTCTAACGGTAACATTACTTATCTGTTTAGTGTCAATCCGGCTACCGGAGCAACAACTAAGTTTGCAACATTCGGCTATTACCAAATCATTCAGGGTATGGCTAATGGCCCAGGCGGCACACTGTGGGTCTGGGACGGATATTCCGGCAGGCTCTACGAATATGGGCTCATTGCAGGTGCGCCAAGCGGTAGCTTCAACATCCCTGGCACGGGCAACTCCGGTGGCTACGGTGGTCTATCAAACCTTGTCGCTGGCCCAGACGGTAACGAATGGATGGTCGAAACAGATGGTCCCACGGGCGTGAGGAGTATCGCCAAGATTACACCAAGCGGCACGCTGACGAAGTATACCCTAACCTCCGGCATAAGCCCTTCGTCGTTAACGGTTGGCTCCGACGGTGCTCTCTGGTTCATGAATGGCACAGAGATTGGTCGTATTACGACCTCCGGCAACATCACGATGTACAACACGCCCAGCCCTGCAACTAACGGCCTGTGCGACTACAGCTCCACTAACGTACTGTACGGCTGTATCGCGTACACACCAGTAATCGGTGTTAACTCCGTGTCGCTGCCTACGGCTCCAGCGCCGCGCAACACCTACTCCGGCACACTTACAGGTTCAGACGGCTTTGTATTTTCTGGTGTGACTATGACTCTCCGCGATGCTTACGGGAACGTCGTCTCCACTACGACGGGTAGCGACGGTAGCTTTAGTTTGTCTGTTGAGCCTGGCATGTACTCGCTGACCGTGTCAACTACGAGCAATCTAGACTCTCTTGGGGCCTTTACGCTCCAACAGTCCAGCGCTTCACCAAGCATCGACCTACGGGCCGGGAGCATTGTTCAGGGCTTAGTGGTACCCGTCGGTACGGTGAACGTTACGCTGTACAACAACCAGGGGTACATAAATCCATACGGAAAGCTTGTTACTTCTAGCCTCGCCGGCTCAACGTCACTTTACGCAGGAGATCCGGGCATGGTCATTACGCTCGGCAGCGGTGCTACATTGAGTGCTAACAGTTCTGGCACAGTAAGCTTCAAGAGCGTCGGGGGACTTACCTACGGCACGGGCTCCGGTAGCCATGGCCTCTGCGACTACACCAGCAGTATGTCCCTCTACGGCTGCGCTACCTACACTGTTGTAGACGGCGTTAACAATGTGGCGCTGCCTACTACGCCCGCACCTCGCAATACGTTCTCGGGCACGCTTGCTGACCAGAATGGCAACGCTATCGCTGGCGCGACAATCACTCTGGCCGATGCATACAACAACTATGTGTCAGGTACTGTTGGTAGTGATGGTAGCTTTAGCTTGTCTGTCGAACCAGGGGTATATCGTATATCGTCTCTGTCCGTTCATAGTGGCGTCGATGGACTTGCTAGTCTTTCGATAAGCCAATCGGGTGCGCCAACCATCGATGTACGAACCGGCAGTGTTGCTCACAATATTGTGTTACCTGTAGCGTCCGTGTACTTTGTTGACACTATAGCTGGAGACCCCAGAAGTGCTGCAAGCTTTCAAGGAACTATCACGAGCACGATATCGTTGTACGACGGTGATCCTGGGACGACGTTTTCGGGTAGCGCTAACTATTCCGTAGGTTACGGAGGCTATTCGAATTCTCTTTCTGGCAGCTTCAACGCTGTGATTGGCACCGCCTATGCATCGGGCTCTATCTGCCATCGTAATGCCGCTGGTACGATGAGCTGTGTTGCAAGCTCGCTCACCATTGGAGCTGGCCCATACTACATATCGATCCCTACGGTTGGCGTCCCAGGATATTTTGTGGTGGCTTCGCCAACTACGCTGCCGAGCTTAAGTTGGAGCGCACCTACGTCTGGCCTTCCAGCGGGCGGCTACAGCTACATCGTTTACCGTGACGGAACTGCCATTGCGACCATAACTGACACGAGCTACGTTGACAACAGCGTTGCTGCCGGTACGCACACGTACTATATTCGGGCGACTGACAGTGCCGGTAATTTAGGCGGTCAGACTACGACCAAGAGCGTTACGGTCAACGCTGTGGCGCCGACGCTTGGTACGGCTACTCTTGGTAACGGCACAGTGGTGGCTGGTCAGAGTACGACCGTTACGGTTCCAGTTACCGGTAACTTGTACGGCGTGACGGGTGGCGAATATTACATTGGTGCTGACCCGGGACAAGGCAATGGTATACCGCTGACATACAGCAATGGGCAGCTGACGGGCACGGTTGCGGGTGTGACTCCGGGCAATCAAACAGTGTATATTCGCGCCCAGAATGCTGCGGGTTGGGGAGGCGCAGTTTCGGTTGCGCTGACAGTTCTGCCAACAGCGCCGACCGGCCTGGCTGCTGCGTCGCCAACTGTGCAGCCGAGCCTCAGCTGGAGTGCAGTAACTGGAGCAACTTCCTACGACATCTACCGCGACGGAACTAAAATCGACTCTTCAGCAACTACCACCTACAACGATACGGCTGCCGTGGACGGTACGCACGTCTACTATGTAGAAGCGGTGGATGCTGACGGTGGCGTGAGTGGTCAAAGCAACGCAGTGAGCGTGGTGGTCAGTAGTATTGCGGGCAACGCCAGCTACTACACGACCAATGACGGCACGACGCTGAGTCGTCAAACGGCGCCCATTGCGACAGGCGATGACACGCAGACGGTGAATTCGGATGGCAGCGTAACGCTTGCAGCCAGTAGCCCAACCGGTTCCGCTGAATCCGGCCTGACACTCTGGACGGGCAAACTGAGTGATTTGCCAGCATTTACGGTGACCGGTACTGGTGATCCATTCAGCCTCCGACTGTGGTTCGATGCGGGTGGTGACGGCTCGTTCTTCTTGTGGGATGCGAGCGGCAACCTGACGGGTCAAAATGGCGACACCACCGGGCAAGGTCCTGACCCCACCGACGGATCATTAGCCATCGATAGTAGCAGTTCGTTCTATATGGCTGATGCCTCTGCGAGCTACACGTTAGCAGACCTGATAGCGGGCGATGACACCACAAGTGGCATCACTGGGGACACGATTGTGACTGTTTGGATTGGCGTGCAGGCAGATAATGGCTCGGCATCAGCGACCATTAGCTCGGTGGGTGCGCTCGAAAGCTAAATCCTGGAGCTACAAAAGAAGACCTACTTGGCGGTGGGTCTTCTTTCTATGTGGGTGAGAGCTGCCGATATTGGCTGAAATTTGCTATAATATACGTAATATGTCACAAAAAGTCTACGTGGGCCTGTCGGGTGGTGTCGATTCGTCGGTCACTGCTGCGCTGCTGATTGAGCAGGGCTACGACGTCACGGGCGTGTACATGAAGAATTGGAGCCAGGATCTGCCGGGCTTTGATTGCCCGTGGAAGCAGGACTACCAGGACGCCAAACGGGTGGCAGTGCAGCTCGGTATCCCCTTCAAACTGTACGACTTCGAGACCGAGTATCGTCAGAAGGTGGTCGACTACATGGTGGCCGAATACCAAGCTGGCCGCACGCCCAACCCGGATGTGATGTGCAACCAAGAGGTGAAGTTTAAGCTGTTCTTAAACGCCGCCCTGGAAGACGGCGCCGATATGATCGCGACCGGCCACTACGCCCGCGTGGAGGACGGTCAGCTGCTAACAGCCGCTAACGTCGAGAAGGACCAAACCTACTTCCTGTACCGGGTCCGCGAAGACGCCCTTAAGCACTCACTGATGCCCATTGGCGACTTTATGACCAAAGACGAGGTGCGCGCCAAGGCGGCGGAGCTCGGCCTCGCCACGGCCGCTAAAAAAGACAGTCAGGGCATCTGCTTCGTGGGTAAGATCGGCATTAAGGACTTCTTGCTGCACGAGCTTGGCGAGCAGGCACACGGTCGGATCGTCGACCAAAACGGCGCGACTGTCGGTGAGCACGACGGCGCGATCTTTTATACCATCGGTCAGCGCCACGGCCTGAGCGTCGGTGGCGGCCTGCCGTTTTACGTGGTTGGCAAAGATATGGCCAAGAATGAAGTGTACGTGACTACCAACCTGCAAGACGATAGGTTGTGGCATCGCGATCTCAAGCTGACCGATTTGCACTGGATTAACGCCGCACCGGAAGCAGGCAAGGCGTACCAGGTGCGCACCCGCTACCGCGCATCACTGGTGGAGTGCCAAGTGGTGCTTGAGGGGGATGCGGCCCGCATCGAGCTCAGTGAGGATATCCGCGCCATTACACCTGGCCAGTCGGCCGTACTGTACGATGGTAACCGGGTGGTCGGCGGCGGCATCGTCATCTAAATCAGCTACCCAACCCGGTAAGAATGGCGTCTGATTCTATTTGGGAGGTCTGACCTCCCAAGGCAAAAATGACTCGTCTATGGGGCGGCTAGTTGCGCTTGGTGTGGGACTGTTTGGGCGATCGGGACATAGTCGGATATTTCCACCGACTGGTCGGGGCTGGCGATGATCTCGTAGTAGCCGACAGCTCGCTTGGTAGCATTATCGAACACCAGGACCGTGTCGACGGCGGCCTGTTGCAGGGTGCCGATAGTCAGGGCGTTTTGCTTGGCGCCGCCACTAGTACCCTCGATAAATTGATAGGAATCGGTGGTTTTGTTGAGCAATTCCGGGGCGTGCCAGACATGCAGATGGCCACTGATGGCGAACGGCACGTCACCGGCTGTGACGGCCGGCACGACCATCTCTGGTTCGTGCACGACGAGTACGTCGGGGTGTATCTTGTGGGTGGCGGCGGTGATGGCGGCGGTTTCATCTTCTACCGTTTCAGCACCGCGTAGGCGCATCGGTACGCCGAAGGTGCTCTCGTTAACATCGGATTCACCGAGGATTTTTAGGCCGTGGCTGGTCGTGGGGCTGTCGAGATGCAGTACGCGGAAGCCGTGCTTGGCGGCCAGACGGGCGATAGTGGGCGAGTCGTGGTTGCCGTTAGCGAGCAGGAGGTCGCGATTTTTGGCCTTAAGCGCATCTGCCTCGGCAGACACGCACTCTTCTTCGGCGGCGGTACCGCCCATGGTCATGTCGCCGCTGTCAATCACTGTGTCGATACCGTACGCGTTAGCGATAGCACCGTGGACCTTATCCATGCCGATATTGCAGTGGTTATCCGAGACGCTGAGGACGTAGGTGAGGCCACTGTGGTCCAGCTTGGTGTCGCCGAATTTGGCGTCAAAGGCGGTCCGAAAGTTAGTCTCAACCTGGCTGTAGAATTTCTCGGTACTGGTAACGAACTGCCCGACGCGGGTTGCGCCTTCGTCGATGACTAGGCGCAGCAGCTCGCCGTGAATGGCGTAGTCGGCAAATGGCGTGCCGGCGAGTGCTGGGTCAGCAGCCGAGTTATGGGTACTATCGGCCGAAACGACATCGCCACCGCAAGCGGCTGCCAAAGCGACCGTGGTGGCGATGGCCGCAAGCCTCAGCTTGCCAGTGGGCGGCTTTGGCTTGGTCAAAGCATCCTGCAGAGTAGCTTTCTGTTCATCCGTAGTGTTGAGTTCCTCGATGGTTGCCAGGGCGGTAGCCTGTTGTTGGCGCCGTCGGCGGCGGCCCGGTTCGGTAAGGAGTAGTCCGCCAAGGCCAGCGGCGCCAAACAGGCCGGCGCCCTCTAGGGCGTCGTGCTCGATACGAGTCGTTACGGTACGGATGGCGGCGGTTTCGATGTGCTGGGGGTCGGCCAGCAATTGCTCGTACTGCGCAGTAACGCTGCCGGCGGTGGCCAGGGCGGATTCACCGGGCGGCACCGGGATGCCTTTGATGGTGACTTTAAAGCCGCCCACCGGCCAGCTGCTCCGGCGGTCGGCGCTACCGAGTGGTCCCAGGTCGAATTCAAAACGGCTATCTAGGGTGGCCTGCGCAGTGGCGGCGTGTGGTCCAAGCTCGATGGTAGTCGGCGTCAGGGCAGCTTCGGCGGCGCCAGCGGCTCCGCCCAAGACTCCGCCGCAAGCGAGTATAAGGGCTCCAACGCCGGCGAGCCGCCGCAGGGAGGCTGCTTGCTCTATCTCGTGCGCCGGCGCGCTGATTTCGGGACTAGGCGCTGCTTCGACACTCATGTGGCTAGTATAACACTGGTGTAATCGGAGCCGAGTACGTGCGCTGTCTCTGGTGGGCAAGGCATTGTCCATAGCCCGAGTCGTGGTTTGCTGGCAGCAATGTTGTCGAATTCTTTACTGCTCGTGCTAAAATAAGCCGTATATGCTTGATAAGTTTAAGGGGCTGAAAGACGCTGCAGTCAGCCGTGTACAAACTCAAAAAAACGCTGAACCGGGCGATGCTACCCGTCACTTGGTGGCGCTCGACATCGGTACCGAGTACGTAAAGGCCCTCATCGGCCGGGTAGCTGAAGGCGAGATTGAAATCATTGGCGTTGGCCGGGCACACCAGGGTCTCAGTGATATGCAGGCCGGCGCGGTAGCTGATATAGGCGCGGTAGTCGAAAATTGTGACGCGGCGCTCAATGAGGCCGAGAAACAAGCTGGCGTCAGTGCGCGCGGCGCTATCATCGGTATTGCCGGTGAACTGGTGAAGGGTACGACGACCACTGTGCGCGTCGCCCGCAAGCAGCCGAGCAAGGCGCTCGACCTCGTCGAAGTGGAGCGCATTATTAAGCTGGTGCAAGAACGGGCCGAAGCTAAGGCTAAGCAGCAGTTATCTCTGGAGCTCGGCGGCAAAAGCATCGACGTGAAGCTGGTGAACAGCGCTTTGGTCGGTATCGAGATTGACGGCTACCAGGTGACTAATCCCATTGGCTTCCAGGGCCGCGATATAGTGGTGCAATTGTACACTGCCTTTGCGCCGCTGGTACACATCGGTGCGCTAGAACGGGTAGCCGAGCAACTTGATCTTGATCTGCTGGCCGTGGCGGCCGAGCCGTTTGCGGTAGCCCGTAGTGTGATTGGCGACGACCAAAGTAGCGGTATGTCTGCCGTGCTGATGGATGTCGGCGGCGGTACGACCGACATCGCGGTCATTAACGATGGCGGCGTGCAGGGTACTAAGATGTTTGGCATTGGCGGCCGGGCCTACACGCGTGGCGTTGAGCGTGATCTTGGAGTGGAGTTCGACCTGGCCGAAAAGCTGAAGCTGGCTCTGACCGCCGATAAAATCCCGACCAAGCAGAAGCCCAAGGTAGAGCAGGCGCTCACCAAGACACTGGATGTCTGGATCAGTGGCGTGGAGCTGGCGCTCGGTGAGTTCACGAAACTCGATCACTTGCCCCACCGGATTTTACTCTGTGGTGGCGGTTCGTCACTTGACATGCTGATGGACCGATTGCACGACAGCGATTGGTACACTCATTTGCCGTTCACGCGTAAGCCAATCGTGCAGCACATTCATCCCGAGCAAGTGGTCGGCATCACCGACTCGACTGGCGGCGTCAAGGACCACACCTTTATTACGGCTATGGGACTCTTACGCGTCGGGCTCGATACGGTACAATATAACGGTACCGGCGGGAACACCGTAAAAGAAAAAATCGACAGGATACTACATGTCTAACAGACAAAATCAGCGGGGTGCTCAGGCGTGAACGTAAAAATTCAGTCGGCGTCGAGCGTTCCAGGCAAAGAGACCATTTATGTTGACATCGATGACGAAATTACCGCCATCATCGATAAAGTACGCGGTGCTCGGGGACAAGTAGTTGCCCTGGTGCTGCCGAAACGCGCCACGGTGCTGCAGAGTATCGTGAATATGAAGCTTTTAAAGCGCACGGCTGATGATGCTGGCAAAAACCTGGTACTTATTACATCCGAAGCTGGATTGCTGCCGCTGGCTGGCGCCGTCGGCCTGCACGTTGCCAGCACGCCAACCAGTAAGCCGAGCGTGCCGAGCGCGCCTGTGGTGAATGATGAGATGGAAGACATTGAGGCGCCACTCAGTATTACCGATGGTACGGCTGAGACGGAAGAATTTGACACGGCTGCGGCTGCTGCAAGGTCAGTGGGCGAACTCGCGGCCGCCGGGGCGACGGGCAAGGTGATCGATGACGAAATAGACGAAGCTGTCGACATGGACATGGACGACGCTGCGCCTGCCGGTATCAGCAAGCAGGCTACCGAAAAAACCGCCAAGCCTAAGAAAGACAAGAAACTTAGCGTGCCGAACTTCGATAGCTTCCGGAAGCGCCTAGCGCTGGCTGGCGTGGCGCTGGTTGTGCTCGTAGCGGCTTGGTTTTATGCCTTTGTGGTGGCGCCGAAAGCTACCATTACCATCCACACCGATAGCAGCACCATCCCAACCAACCTGAATCTGACGCTCGATACCTCCGCCAAGTCGCTCGATGCCAGCGACAACGTGGTGCCGGCTACCCTGCAAAGTCAGCCGAAGACGGCGACGCAGCAGGTACCAGCTACCGGTCAGCAGAACAACGGCCAGAAAGCTTCGGGTACGATAACCCTTACGAACTGTAGCGGCAGCGCTGTCGTGGTTGCAGCGGGCACGAGCTTCTCGTCTAATGGCCACACGTTTATTGCTCAAAATTCGACCACGGTGCCCGATAGCAATTACTACCACAGCGGCGATTGCAAGAACGATGGCAAGGGTACGGTGAACGTGACGGCTCTCAAGGGCGGTGCCGACTACAACCTGGCTGCCGGCTCGTACGCCATGGCGCACAATCCGGGTAGCGTCAGCGCGCAGGGCTCGCAGATGTCCGGCGGTACCGATGACATCACTAAGATTGTCCAGCAAAGCGACATCGATAACGCCACGAGCAAAATTACTTCCAGCGACAACGATAGCGTGAAGCAGCAGCTGGTTTCGAACCTGCAGTCCAAAGGTCTGCAGCCGGTGCCATCGACCTTCCTGGCCGGTACGCCGCAGGTAACCACCAGCGCCAAGGCAGGCGATGCTACCGATAACGTGACGGTGACTGCGGTCACCACCTACAGCATGCTGGCGGTGAAGAAGTCCGACCTGCAGACCTTGGTACGCAATAATGTCGAAGGCCAGCTCGATAAGGGCAAACAAGTGATTTTGGATGACGGTGTAGCTAACGCCAGCTTTACACAGGCCAATCCGGGCACTACTACCGGCGCCAGCGTGGCAATGTCTACGAAGTCCCAGGCCGGTCCGCAGCTTGACGTGGCCGCGCTCAAAACACAGCTCAGTGGCAAAAAGAGCGGCGACGTGAAAAACATCATCAAACAGACGCCAGGTGTCACGGCTGTGGACGTCAAGTTCAGCCCTTTCTGGGTCAACAGCATACCGAAGGCCAGTAAGGTGACGATCACCATCGTCAAGGCCGAATAGGAACCTCGCGTGAGGACGCCGGAATATATCGTAGCGCTGGACTACGGCAGTAAGCGCGTTGGCGTGGCAATTGCGCATGTCATTGCCCGCTTGCCGCGTCCGCTGAAGACGCTCGCCAATACGGAGACACTTCTAGCGGACATCCAGAAACTGGTTAGCGCGGAAGAAGCGGGACTAGTCCTGGTAGGTCTGCCGCGGGGCATGGATGGCGGTTACACCGAACAAACTCGCGCCGCCGAAGCTTTTGCGCAGCAGCTGGCCGGCGTACTGACCGTACCGGTCGAGTTGGCCGATGAAACGCTGACCAGTGTCGATGCCGAAAGCGCCTTAGGTGGCCGGCCTAAGTCCAAGGGCGAGATTGACGCCCTGGCGGCAGCATATATACTGGAACGGTATTTGGCCGACCACCCGGCCGGGGAAGCGAGGTAACTGGCAGATGTATCATATGGGGAGCAAACAGCGACGGCCTTGGCTGCGCCGCGTACTGAAAGCCGCCGGTGTCTTGGTGTTGCTGCTCGTGCTGGCGACATTGGCGGTCTGGCGTTTTTATCACTTGAACTTGCGTCCGGTCAGCAATATCGGTGCGCCGCAGACCATTACCGTGGACTCTGGTGCCACGCCAACGCAAATCGCGAACGTGTTGCACAATAAGCGGCTCATCCGTAACGCTTGGACGTTCGAAGCGTATATCCGCCACGAAGGGGTCGGCGCTGACCTGCAGGCCGGCACGTATTCTCTCAGCCCTACGCAAGACGTACCGAGCATCGTCGCGCAGCTGACCCACGGCAAAGTGAGCACTAAGTTGGCAACCATTCTGCCCGGGCAGCGCCTCGATCAAATCAAACAAGCCTTACTGAACGATGGCTTTAGCGAAGCTGATGTCGATGCAGCACTTGACCCGAGCGCCTATGCCGGCAATGCGGCCTTGGTGGATAAACCGGCTGGCAATAATCTGGAAGGCTACCTGTATCCCGACTCCTTTCAGCGTACCGCGCTAACCAAGCCGTCGAGCATTATCCAGGAATCGATCGCTGAAATGCAGAGTCATCTGACGCCGGATATCCGCGCGGCGTTCGCCAAAGAGGGTCTGAGTACCTACCAGGGCATCATTCTGGCTTCCGTAGTGGAGCAGGAAGTGTCGAACCCGAGTGACCGTGCCCAAGCAGCTCAGGTGTTCTTGAAGCGCCTCAGTGTCGGCATGCCTCTCGGCAGTGATGTGACGGCCATGTATGGCTCACGCTTGGCGGGCAAGGGGACTTCCCTGACTTACGACACACCGTATAACACGCTCCTTCATACCGGCTTGCCGCCGACGCCGATTAGTAATGTCGATGACAACGCACTGCAGGCCGTGGCTCACCCGGCCAATACCGACTGGCTGTTCTTTGTAGCTGGCGACGACGGCGTGACGCACTTCTCGCACACCCTGCAGGAGCATCAGGCACTGACGCAGCAGTATTGCCACAAATTATGTGCCCAGTAACAGGGGTGGAGTGTGAGGCTAATCTTGCGAGCTGGCGCCAGGCTTGATACCATATTGTCTGTAACAGAGGTGCCTCACGCGGGGCGCTAATGGTTACGCCTTTGCTGCAAATTAGCAACGATCTTATGCTTCTGGATGTGCGGCTAGCCGCACAAAGAAGTCACAAATATTAGGTAATACACGGCACAAGGTGACGGGTGCGCCCCGCAATGGTGAG
>Ga0207707_10004115_pt1 | contig 12890 bp, 14 predicted proteins | sample KBSC83BmetaG_FD_184336 | JGI IMG/M metagenome (GOLD analysis project Ga0207707, IMG submission 184336) | Corn rhizosphere microbial communities from Kellogg Biological Station, Michigan, USA - KBS C8-3B metaG (SPAdes) (version 2) | ecosystem: Host-associated > Plants > Roots > Rhizosphere ... | reverse complement strand
ACTGCTGGCAATTCTTTGGCCGTGACATTCGCAGCCTCGAGCAGGACGCGTGTATCCGCGTCACGTTCGATGTCGAGCCAGCGATACGGAATCAGGTTGCTCGCGAGGAAATCCTTGATCTCGTGCGACTGCGGCGACCACTGATGGCCCACGAGGCGTAGCCCCTTGGCCTCGGGGAGAAATTCGGCCTGCCAGGCGTCGAGCAGATCGTCGACGACCGGATACAGGCCTTCCTCGGGCGGATACCACGGCTTGGAGAGGTAATAGTCGAGATGCGCCTTGTTGATCGCCTTTACCGCGGCCTCGATGTCGGAGTACGCCGTCAGCATCACACGACGGGCTATCGGATAGACGTCGCGCGTTTGCGCGAGCACTTCAGTGCCCTGAATGCCGGGCATGCGTTGATCGCTGATGACCATGGCGAGCGCGTCGCCGCGCGCCTTCAACTCCTTGATCGTCGCGAGCGCCTCTTCGCCAGACGAGGCACTGACAATCACGTAGTGCTCCCGGTAATGGGACCGCAAATCGCGTCGCACCGCCGCAAGCACCTGCGCGTCATCGTCGACGACGAGCAGAACTGGCTTGTTCATGCCTTCGCTCCGGCGTCTGGCCCGTCCGCGATCGGAAGAGACACGCTGAAATCGGTGCGCCCTGGACGGGACTGCACGTTGATGTCGCCCTCGTTGTGAATCACGAGACTGCGCACGATGTGAAGCCCCTGTCCTGTACCCTGCCCCACCGGCTTGGTCGTGAAAAAGGGTTCGTACATGTGCTGCTGAATCTCCGGCGCGATCCCCGTGCCGTTGTCGACGATATGTACGACGGCGCGTTTGCCTTCACGGCCGGCGGTGATGTCGATGTGGCCGCCTTGCCCCACGGCGTCGAGCGCGTTGTCGATCAGGTTTGCCCAGACTTGATTCAACTCGCCGATGAAGCCCAGCACCTTCGGCAGATTCGGTTCCACGTTGACCGCAATCGACACTGACTTTTTCTTGGCCTTCGATTTCAGGACATCGACCGTGTTGCTCAACCCGACGGGCAGGTCGACAGGCTCCGCGACAGTGGCCTGGTCCATATGGGTGAAGCCCTTGATCGAGAGCACCAGGCCTGAGATACGCATGGCTGCTTCCTGAACTTCGGACGCGAGTGCGTGGACCGATGCCCCTGCCGCCGCCCATCGCAGCACGACTTCGAGTGGCGGACCGTCGACAGCTTCCGCGAACTGGTCGAGCGCCTCGATCGTGACCGCAGTCTCGGCGAGCGGCGTCGCGATATCGGCAGGCAGATGATGGTCGTCGAGCCAGTCGCTGATCGAATCTTCCCGTTCAGCCTGCTGAATTGGAGACAGCACGCCGTGGACTCGCGTGTTCATGCAGCACGACCGAAGTGCGTCGACGGCGGCGAGCTGTGCATCAGTGAGCCGGGCGGCACCCAGCGCACGCGCCGCTTGCTCGGTTTCTTGCAGACGTTGGTCGAGCAGCGCCGCACTGCGCTCAATCGCCGAAGCCGGGTTGTTCAGTTCGTGCGCGATTCCGGCGGAGAGCTTGCCGAGCGAGATGAGCCGCTCGTCATGCAGGTCCTTGGATTTGAACTCGCGCGCGCGGTCCAGCATCTTGTGGACGAGAATCGCGGTCACCTCGGGGCACTCGCGGATCATCTCGGGGAAATGCTCGCGTTTGACCAGCAGCGCCGTCGACGATTCCTGCGCGACGGTGTCGCCAGGCGGACTCGACATCCGCGAATACGGAAGGAAGCCTGTCACGTCGCCGGCGTTCCATTCCATCACCTTGTTCGTTCCGGACCCTCGATCGACGTAGATCGCGATGCGCCCCGACAAGAGCACATAAAGGCCTTCGACCGAGATGTTCTTGTCGGCTCGCGTGAGGATCTCGTTTTTCTCGAGCTGACGTATGGTGCCGTGGGCGGCGAGCCACTCGAGCTCCGTGCGCGGGGCACCGCCAACGGTCTTGTGGGCAGCGAGTTGTTCGACGAGATCGGTGACAGTCATAGCGACCGGGGATGGTACCTCATTCTTTCCTCACGCCGGATGTCGCTTCCACGCCCGCCGGCCACGAAAACGCGAAGGTCATGAAAGCCTCGAAGACGACCATTTACCGCGGAGACGGCAGCGAAAGGCACCCGCAGTCCCGGCGTCCAGGAGTCCCGTGGGCCAGAGCTCCGCGGATTGTGCGCGCTCTGCGTTTCGTGTGGTGGAGTTACGCGCGCTTGCGTTTCGCCGGTGGCTTCTCCGCCACGGCCTTGGCAGGACGTTTCTTCTGCGTGCTCACCGCATCGAGGCTCTTCTTGAGCGCCTCCATCAGGTTCACGACCTTGGGCGGCGCTTCGGCTGTCGGCGCGACGATTTCCTGGCCGGCGATTTTTGCGTCGATGATCGCTTTGAGCCCTTCCTGATACTCGTCCTTGTAGGTCCGGAGATCGAGGGGACCTTCGAACGATTCGATGATCTGACGCGCCAGTCTGGCCTCCTCCGGCTTTGCTTTGTTCGTCACCGAATTCAGCTCTTCGACCTGATCGATGCCGCGGATTTCTGCGGCGTGATGCAGCGTGTGCATGATGATGCCGCGCTCGTGCGGACGAACCGCCACCAGATATTCGCGGCCATAGAGCGCCAGCTTGCCAACGCCCACTTTCCCTTTCATGCCGTCGCGCATCACCGCAAAGGCGTCTCCGGCCGGACCGCCGTCCGGCGCGAGGTAATACGTCCGATCGACATACATCGGATCGATGGCGGCCTCATCCGCAAACTGCACGAGATCGATCACGCGCGTCGATTCCGTGCGGACCTTTTCGAAATCCTCCTCGTCGACGATCACCCACTGGCCTTTTTCGAACTCGTAGCCTTTGACGACCTCTGAGCTCGTCACTTCGCGATTGCAGTGCGAACACCATTTCTTCTGGTTGATGCGCGTGCGGCACTCCCCGTGCAGCTGATTGAAGGAAATCGTCGATCCTGATTCGGTCGCCGGAAACACCTTGATCGGGATGTTCACCAGGCTGATTTTCAGGAAGCCTTTCCACGTGGCTCTAGCCGCCATAAGTTCCTTTGCCAGCCAAAAGCGTCACCACGCAGGATCCCAATGACACACAGCTCACTTCTTCAACGCGAAACAAGATTGCTCCGTGTCCTCTGTGTCTTCCGTGGTTAGGCCTTTAAGCTTCGTCACGCTCATCGTGCACGCCCAGATCGAGACCTGTGCCAAAGAAGTGGATCTCGTGCTCGCCAATCTTATCGCGCAGTAAGCGCCGGGCTGCACCGTAATGCTCGAGCGGAACCGCAAGACGGCGTGCAAGATTGCGCAATCGTGAGATCACGATGAGCGAGACCGCATGTTCGCTCTCACGCCAGCTGATCCCGCCGACCTCGTTGTAAGGGATAAACGCGGAGTCGGCCCAGATCCCGTCTTCATAGAAACCGCGCCCGATGCGGCGCGTAAGCGGCACAAGGTAGCCGAAGTACACGAACATCATCGCCTCGCCGAAGGCCTGGCGGTGGACGACGAGCACTTTGAATGCGACAAGGAGTCCGGTTGCGACTCCTAACCCGAGTGTAAGGCCGTAATACGGCGGGGGCGGACCGGGCCAGATGAGCAGCGCGCTTGGTCTTCGACGCCGATAGCGCACGAGCTCGAGCACCAGCCGCGCGTTGGCGATGAGAAATCCGAAGCCGAGGACCACCAGCGTGGCCGTAACGAGGTCGATGCGACCCACGTCAGAATCTTACGAAAAGTCGCGAAGCTTGTGGAGCGGCACGGCAGCCGGCAGTCAGCAGTCGGCAGTCGGCAGTCAGCAGTCGGCAGTCGGCAGTCGGCAGTCAGCAGTCACTAATATCCGGAAATGGCCACGGCTGAGCCGCCGACTGAAGACTCACGACTGAGGACTGAGGACTGAGGACTGAAGACTGTGGACTGCGGACTGTGGGTCTATTTTGGCAACGCCAACGTCGGGTCGAAGCAGTGACGGCAGCGCGCTTCATACAAACCGTTGGCGCCGACGAGCACGCGGTCGCTACTGGCTACGAGCCGCTGCGTATGATTGGCCGGGTCGCCGCACACTACGCAGATGGCGAGCGTCTTGGTGATGTATTCGGCGATGGCGAGCAGCTGCGGAATCGGCTCAAACGGACGGCCGAGATAATCCTGGTCGAGTCCTGCGACAATCACACGTTTTCCGGCGCTGGCGAGTGTGTTACACGCGGCCGGCAGGTTCGGATCGAAGAACTGCCCCTCGTCGATGCCGACGACCTCGGTGTCGTCGTGCACGTGCCGAATCAACTCGTCGGAATTCTTGACGTTCTCCGACGCGATCCGCATGTCGCTGTGCGAGACGATGTGGTCTTCGCTATAACGGTTGTCGATCAGCGGCTTGAAGATCTGGACCTTCTGGCGGGCGATTTGCGCGCGCCGGAGCCGACGGATCAGCTCCTCGCTCTTGCCACTGAACATGCTGCCGGCGATGACTTCGATCCAGCCGTGCTGCGGCTGTTTCCGGACGACTTCCATGACGATCCTGAGATTTCAGATGGCTGACTTCAGATTGCAGATGCCAGACATTCAGCCATCGATCTGAAATCTGCAATCGGAAATCTGAAATTTCGTGCGCAAGATTACACCCGTGACTGGTACTCGCCGGTCTCCGTGCTCACGCGGATCTTGTCGCCTTCGTTGACGAAGGGTGGCACCTGCACGACGAGCCCGGTCTCGAGCGTCGCCGGCTTGACCTGAGCGCTGGCCGTCGCGCCCTTGATCCCCGGGACGGTTTCCTTGACGACCAAATCGACCGTCGGCGGAAGCTCGATGCCCACCGGCTCGGTGTCGTAGAACTCGACACGAATGATGGAGTCGGCAATCAAATAGTTTTTTGAATCGCCCAGCGCTTCCTGCGAGATGTGGATCTGCTCGTAGGTCGACGTGTCCATGAAATAAAAATGGTCGGCGTCGTTGTAGAGATACTGCATCTCACGTTCGTCAAGGACGGCGCGCTCAACGTCCTCTTCCGCGCGAAACTTGTAATCCGACAGCGACAGCGTCCGGATGTTGCGCATGCGGACCTGGATGTGCGCGCGTTTATTACCGGGCGTGAGATGGTGGAGATCGAGGATGCGGAACAGGTCGTTGCCAACCTTGATCAACATCCCTTTGCGAAGCCGCGTGGCCTGTATAGAAGACGCCATACTGTGTCCGTATATCCTTGGAATCGTAGCACATAAGGTTCTCGCCGCCCAAAACCATGCTACGATGCGAAGGTGGCGTTTACACGTTGGGATCCGCTCCGTGATCTCCTTGCGCTGCACGAACAAATCGGTCAACTGGTCGGCACCGATACGCCCGGATGGAACCCACCCGTCGACCTGTACGAAACCGCCGGCAGCTTCGTGCTGACGGCTGAAGTCGCGGGTCTCTCGCGCGAAAACATCGACATTCACGCGGAAGAAAGCCGCATCGTGATCCGCGGCGAACGCGCGCAGGCGTCAGTACCGTGTGAGCAATTTCATCGCGTGGAGCGCGGTCACGGTCGCTTCCAGCGCGCGTTCATGCTGCCCGAGCCGATCGACGTCGACAACGTGTCGGCGGATTTGAAAGACGGGTTGCTCACCGTCACGCTGCCAAAGGCCGCTGGCCGGGGCGCCCGCCGCATCGACGTCACCTGAACTTTCAGCAGTTCCGGTTGCAGCGTTCAGATTCCAAGCGGCAGAATCGGAAGCTGCAATCTGAAATCTACAATCTCATGGTTCGAAGACTTCTCTTCACGTTTCTCCTCATCTTCACGGGATTCGTCGCCGGTCTGGTGGTGACCGGCCGCATGCGTTCTGCGTCGGATTCGCGGGCGGAACCGCTACCGGCCGAACCACAAGTCACCGCACCCAGAACTGCCGCGCCACCGGCCACGTCGTTAGCCCCTGTCGGCCTGGGACCGGACTTCACGAAAATCGCCGGACAGGCGATTAAGGGCGTCGCCAACATCTCGTCGCTGCAGGTGGTGCGGCGGCAGAACACGCCGTTCGGCGACGATCCGTTCTTCCAATACTTTTTTGGCGGCCAGGATTTCTTCGGCTCACGCGATCGGCGTTCGCTGTCGCTGGGCTCGGGCGTCATCATGTCCGCCGACGGCTACATCGTCACGAACAATCACGTCGTCGGCCAGAACGTGAGTGAAATTACGGTCACGTTGCCGGACAAACGCGAGGCGAAAGGCCGTGTTGTTGGTGTCGATCCAGCCACCGACATCGCGCTGTTGAAAGTCGATACCAAGGGATTGGCACCTGTGGCCTGGGCGGACTCGAGCAAGCTGCAGGTCGGCGAATGGGTGCTGGCGATTGGCAGTCCGTTTCAGCTGAGTCAAACCGTGACGGCTGGCATCGTGAGCGCGACGGGTCGCGCCAACCTCGGCTTCTCGGAGTACGAGGATTTCATTCAAACCGATGCTGCGATCAACCCTGGCAATTCGGGCGGTGCGCTCATCAACATGCGCGGCGAGCTTGTCGGGATCAACACCGGCATCTTCTCGCAGAGCGGCGGATATCAGGGCATCGGGTTCGCCATCCCGAGCAACCTCGCGCGCCACATGGTCGACGACCTGCTGAAATACGGCGAGGTTCACCGCGGAACGATCGGCGGCATCATCACCATCGATCGGCTCACGCCGCAGGTCGCAGAGGATCTCGGGGTCAATACTACTAGCGGCGCGGTCGTCACGAAGATGCAGCGCGCGTCAGCGGCCTATGACGTCGGCATTAGACCAGGCGATGTGATTGTCCGCTTCAACAACACGTCGATTGAAGACCCGTCGCAGCTGTACCGACTGGTCGCAGATGCGCGCATCGGATCTGACGCCAACATCCGCGTGCTGCGGAGCGGACGCACATTAGACTTCAAAGTCCCGATTGTTTCGGATTCCCGCGGTCGTAGTAGCCGGCAATAACGGCAGACGTCCTACGCGGGCGTTTACTTTCTCCGGGCGCAGGGATCGTAAGTTTTCCCTTTTTCATCTCTCGAGAACACACGGCGCCGGCCGCCGGTGCCGTCAAAGGTAAAGTATCCAAATTCCGCGCTTCGCTCTCGAGCCATCGGTAACGCGGATCGATGCTCACGATCGCCTCGGCTGGGACGCCCTGAAGGGCGTCCCCTACCCGATGGCTCCCCATTGCGCGACAGGTAAGGGACGGTGTTCAGGCCGTCCCGACGTTTACGGATCGACTGCCAACGTATCGAAATAATTGACGACGCGGTCGTGTGCGCCCACTTTGGTATAGACATCCGGCTGTCGTGAAGCGATGACGCCGACGATCACTTCTGCCACTTCCTCGGCGCTTTGAGAATCTGGCAACTGGCGCGAATCCGGGCCGCCATGCCTCGCATTCAATCCAAACTCCGTCCGTACCACTCCGGGGGACACCAATGAGACCTGAATCCCGGGATGCGTCTGCTGCACCTCCGCGCGAAACGTGGCGGTCAACGCGTTGAGAAAGTGTTTTGCGCCACAGTACGCCGAGCGGAACATCGCCGCAGGAATGCGACCAAGCATCGACGAGACATTGACGATTTGTCCCGTGCCACGTTCCTTGAAGTGCGGGAGCACTTCCTGCATCCCGTACAAGGCTGACTTGACGTTGAAACGCATGATCTCGTCGATGTCTTCGTCGGTCAGCAGCGACGGCGGACGTGAAATGCCCTGGCCGACGTTGTTCACCCAGACGTCAATTCGTCCAAATCGTCCGATTGCCTCTCGAACCAGACGCTGCACGTCGTCGCGTCTCGTCATGTCGGCAACGACGGCATGGGCACGTTCGCCGCATTTTTCGGCAACAGCCTGGAGGACGTCGGCGCGGCGTGCGGCCATGACGACGGTGGCACCGCGAGAGGCGAGCGCCTCGGCGAGCGCGGCACCGATACCGCTGCTCGCTCCAGTGATCACGACAACCAGGTGTTCCAGTGTGTCTGCTCCTTGGCTAGTTTGCCGTTCGCGGCCGTCCGACCCATCGCATCAGCTCCGTGATGCTGACGTTCCGATTATCGGCCGGATAGTGAATGGGAATGATCCGCTGCACATCGAGCTTCAATCGATCGATGGCCTCGACCAGATTCGCGGTATACGGGCTGACGCTCGGCGGCGGCGGAGCATTCGGCTGCGCCGGCGGGTTGAAGGCGTCGGCTTCCACGAGAAGTTTTTCCTTCGGCAGGTAGGCGACCAGCAGTCCTTCGTTGTGACCGTTGCCTCGCAGATGATGCAATTCGATCACGTGGTTGCCGTCGGTCATCACCTTCTTCTCGGAAACGGTCTCAAAGGTTGGCGTCTTCTTCTCCTTCATCAACCGATCGGGTTCCAGCGTATGCGGCAACGCGAACAGCTTTTCGTAGTAGGCCTTGTTCACCTCGTGGGTCACGACGGTCGCGCCTTCGGCAACAAACGTTCGCAGCCCGCTCGAGTGGTCGATGTGATGATGCGTGTTGACGACGTAGCGAATCGGCTTGCCCGGAATCAATCGCTTGGCTTCGGTGATGATTTGCATCGCCCGCGCTTCGCTCTGCGGGCCCTCAATGACCACGATGTAGTCCTTGAAGTCCACGGCGACGCTGGCGTACCCGCCGAGAATCAAATAGACGCCGTCGGCGAGCTTCTCGGTCGGCACCGGTGTCGCATCGGCCGGTGCTGCGCCCGCTGGCGCACCTCCCCGGCCTTGCGGCGCTGCAATGCTTACGGACGCATTCGGCTTCACCGTCGTCACGTTCAGATCGAAGATCGGATAGTCACCCTGCTTCTGCGCGATCTTCATTGGGAATTTCACACCGTTGAAATCACGATAGTCCGAATAACTCGCCTCGAAGAGCATGTCGCCGAGGTAAGCGCTATCGATCTTGGTGTCAACCTTCTCCACGAGATGCTGGTCGTTGAAATAGCCGCGGACGGGCGCCTTGTTGTCCCCGATGAACGTGACGACGTTGTAACGCTTGCCACCCACGGTCTGCGTGGCAACCGTGGCATTCCTTGTCATCGCCGCTCTAACGAATCCGTGCGGCAACATCCAGATCTCCAGCTGCTGCACCCATGGCGTGTTCGGCCCAACGATGATCGTTTGAGACTGCGGCTGCTCGCCGATCACGGGCTGCAGGCCGCCGCCGCGCGGCGGGTTCTCTCCCTGCATGCGAACGCGATCGACCTTCGACGCTGGAGTCCGGAAGTCGATCGCGCGGGTGTACGTTTTGTTGATGAATCTGGGCCAGGGAGAGCTCGGGCTGTACGCCTGACCGAGAACGAAGTCGAACCCGGTCGCGGAAAATTCGACCGTGTTCAGCGTGTCGACACCCAGAGCTTTCGATGCGTCAGCAAGAACCGTCTTCGCATCCTGGGCAGCTGACACGCCGACGAACGCCGAAAACAACGCGGCGAGTGTGTAACGGCCAATGCGCCCAATCTCCATGACATCCTCCAGAATTGCGCTTGGTCCGCCTTTTTAAAGCGGACACGACGTTTGACTAGGGATTCGGTGCGTGAAAACGACCGACGTAGGCGGCCTTCCCGACGACGTGCCCTTCCATGGCTTTCATCAAGTCGTCGCGCGTGGTGTTGCTCGGCAGATCGAGCGTGGTGTCGAGCGCGTAGAACTCAAACACGTAGTGATGGAACGGGCCGGGTCCCGCGCCAGGTCCGAAATACGACCCGGGATTTCCGCCGCGCGCATTGATGCCGGGACCGTTTTTGGTTCCATCGGGCAAGTCGCCAGGTCCGAGTCCTTCCGGCAGCCCCTTCGCCGTACCGGGAATGTTGAAGGCCGACCAGTGCAGGGTGTCGACGGTTCCGCGATTCGACGAGTTCTCGATATCGTGGAAGATGACCGCGTAGCTCTTCAGATTTTCAGGTGGTGCGGCTTGCGTCGTTCCAGTGGTCCAGTGAAATTCGAACGCTGGTGACTTGTTTTCCCCGCGGCCGGCGTTCCGCATCGGCACTTCGCCACCATCCGGCCACGCCGGACTCGTCACCGACAACACAACGCGTGCCGGCCCTCGACCGCCTGCCGGCGCCTGGCCACGCTGCCCCGCGCCTCCGGGTGCCTGCGCAACGGCGACGACCGCGGCGGCCATTCCCACAATGCCCCAGCCCAACCCCCTCAAAACTGCTTTCATGTGTGCGTCTCCCTGTCAAAGAGGTGCGAACGGTAAGAAGTCGGGCAAAATCGTAGCACTGATATTTTGTGGTCCGGATTACGACAGCAGTCAGCCTTTTGATTACGGTCCCGCTAAACCGGACATTACGTCGATCTTCACCAAACCTTCGGGAAATCGTCTCCGGACGGTTGGTCAGGTGCTTAGCTGGAGCCAACCGGGTAAGGCTGTCGCTTGAACACGGCGACGCTGGCCACGTCGCGGCCGTCCGGCAGCCGCGTCACATAACCCATCGTCAGCGTGCGACCATCCTCGGAAACAGTGACCGACTCCGTGAGCACCACGCGTCCATCCTTTTTGGCGACGCCATCGATTCGATATGGTCCTGGACGCGTATAGGCGATCACGTCGGCCAGCGGCGAGCCATTGACCCCGTAGTCGCGTCCGTCAAATGCGGCGTCGACGGTCACAACCAGCGTGCGACCATCAGCCCCGGCAATTTCCTCTTTCACGCTGATCGTCTCTTGACCAACATCGAGCGTTTCCGTCCAACGCCGCGGCATCGGTCCAGCCAGCTTCGATTCGCCCGGGACCAGCGTCCAGAATCCGCTGAAGGGATCTCCTTTCATGCCGTTCTGCTGAGCGGCTCGACCACAACCGCCGTGCCGTATGCGAGGACCTCGGTCACGCCAGCCGCCACTTCGTTCGCGTCGTATTGCACCGCGACGAGCGCATTGGCGCCGCGTTCAGCCGCGTGGTCCAGCATCAGCTGAAAGGCGTCCGCGCGCGCGCGTTCGCACAGTTGCGTGTAGAGGGTGATGTTGCCTCCGGCCAGTGTCTGCAGCGCCGCCCCGATATTGCCCACGATGCTCCGTGACCGGACGACGATCCCGCGGACGACACCGAGGTTTTTTACGATGCGGTGATTCGGCAGTTCATATGCTGTCGTGACCGCGTTGGGATTGATCGTCGACACACTCCACTCCTTTCGAACGACGGAACTCGACCGCTTACGATTCTGCGCCGATGATTTTTCGCACGACATCTCCCGCACGGATTCGCCCCGCACGCACGACCTTCGCATTCAAGCCGCGCATCCGCAAGCTCCTGCCAGTCGCGGAATTCACCCATTGCATGGCGTCGGCACCGAATCGCTCCGCGAATTTTCCGCAGCCCGTGTGGGGCTGGCTGGTGACCTCGATGACTGCGGTGCCAAGCGCGAGTGGCGTCCCGGCCGGAAGATTGTGCTCGCTGAGATCGAGGTCGATGAACAGCTGATCGCCCGCCAGCGGCCAGCGATCCTCGGTCTGAGCGAGCAACGCGATCGCGCGCGTGTTCATGACGTTTAATTGCATATCGGGATGCGGCAATCCGTCGGCAGTCCGGCTGCTCTTTCGCTGCGACCAGCTGTCGCCGACGAGGCCGGCCGTCGTGTCGAGCTCCGCCTCGTCGAGACTTTCCCGCGCGCCAATCCGCGGGCGACGAACGATCAGGTGGAGCACGCCCTCGTCTTTGGGCGATCGTTTGATCTCGTCAAGACCGGCTTCGATCTCGTGCGTACTCAGATGCCGAACGCTCACCTCAGCTCCTCTTTCCGACTGGATGCGGAAACCCTCGACTCCTCAAATCCTGAAATCCTAAAATCCTGAAATCCTGAAATCCTGAAATCCTGAAATTGATTAGGCCATCTCCGGATTCAGATTGAAATGTTCGATGTTGTATTCCACGTATCGTGAGTCGTTGAGAAAATCCATCAGCACCTCGTGTATGAGGTGGACGGCCTTCCTCGTGCCATATTCAACGTGACGCGGTTTGAGCACGAACGCGACGGAAATCGCGCTTTTCCGATTCACCACGGACACCCCAACCTTTTTCAGATCGACGCGCCGGTGTTCGGGCACGGACCTGCCGGATCTCGAAGCAATGAATGCGCGCAAGCGGCGATCCATTTCAGAGCGAGCAGGAACCGCCGGCAACACGTCGACGAACGTCAACATCCGCGCCGCGGGATTGTACGTGACACGAAAGCGGACGTCGCGAAACCAGAGAAACTGGAATTCCACGAGACGTCGGGAGGCGTGCGGAACTTCGCTGAAGCTCCGGAATGCGCCGCGCGCCGCATAATGCTGCAGCAGCGCACGGACAGGTTCGGTTTCGCTGGAATTTTTCACGGAAGAAGAGACGGCTCGAAAAGCCGTCCCTTAGATTATGTTCCGGTCCGCCTGAAGCCGGACACGTCGGAAGTCCGGCCGAAGCCGAACGCCGGGTCTGGCGTCCTAGTGCGAGTACGCCGTGACGCCAGGTTCGATGTTGCGAGGCTGGGCACCAGGAGGAAACGCGTTGGTCAGGAATTGACGGCTCGACTGCACGTTGATCAGCGTCGCGACCTTATCGCGCGCCGCGGCATCGTAGGCGCGCTGCAGCGCCGCCTTGTACTGGTCCGGGGTGGTGACGTATTCACCGCGCGCCCCAAGAGCCTCCGCGATCTTGTCGTAGCGCAGATTTTCCTGGAAGAGATACATGTGCGCCGAACGAACCGTATTCGCGGCGGTGATCATGCCCCAGGCGTTGTTGTTGTGGACCGTCATGATCGCGGGGATCTTGTACTTCGTCAACGTATCGAATTCCATGATTGAGTACGCGATGCCCGCATCGCCGGTAAACCCGAACACCGGCGATCCCTGGTACGCCTTCTGGGGTCCCGTTCCGAGCTGCATGGCTGCACCGGCGCCGAGCAGGTGTCCGACGTCCGGACCAATCGGATAGAACTGA
>Ga0207707_10004112_pt1 | contig 12894 bp, 11 predicted proteins | sample KBSC83BmetaG_FD_184336 | JGI IMG/M metagenome (GOLD analysis project Ga0207707, IMG submission 184336) | Corn rhizosphere microbial communities from Kellogg Biological Station, Michigan, USA - KBS C8-3B metaG (SPAdes) (version 2) | ecosystem: Host-associated > Plants > Roots > Rhizosphere ... | reverse complement strand
TCGCGGTGTTCGCCGTCGATCCCAACAAAGGCACGCTGACCCATGTCGACGACGTTCCCACGCAGGGCAAGATCCCGCGCAGCTTCGAAATCGATCCCACGGGACAGTTCCTGCTGGCGGAAAATTCGAAATCTGACAACATCGTCATCTTCCGCATCGATCAGAACACCGGGCGTCTGACTGCCACGGGACAAGTTCTGGAAGTGGGCTCGCCGGTTTGCATTAAGTTTGTGAACGAGGCTTCGCAGTGAGCGCGAGACTCGATTTGGATCGCCGCGAATTCATGAAGCTCACTGCAGCCGCGGGAGCCTCGTTAGCCATGCCAATGTCTGCAACCACGGTTGGAACGTCAAAAACCGTCGGCATTCAGGTCGGGGCAGTCTCCTTTGTCGATGAAGGCACGGAGAAAGTGCTGGATACACTGCAGCAACGCGGAGGGGTGAATACGCTATTCCTTGCGGTATTCACCTATGGACGCGGCATCGCGGGAAGGCAGATTCCCGGACAGCCTCTGCCGGACCACGGCAAGCAGGAGTACGACCTCAATTTCCACGGCGGAAACTTCGCCACGCCCCATCCGCAGTATTACAAAAACACCGTGCTGAAGAACCTGCGCGCGCCCGATCATGGCAACCTCGATATCTTGGCCGAGGTGCTGCCCGCTGCGAAAAAGCGCGGCATGAGAGTCATTTGCTGGCTGGAGGACGTATTTCGCACCGACTTGCCAGGGATCGAAAAAGTTCAGGAGCGGGATCTATACGGACGCAATGCCGAAACGCTGTGCGTGAATAATCCCGACTATCGGAATTTCCTGACCGGCCTGGTCGAGGACTACGCCCGCTCCTATGAGATCGACGGGATCATGTGGGGCTCCGAACGGCAGGGCGCGCTTTGCGACAGCATAGGAGCGACCCATGACGTGCCCCCGGTTGATCCGGGAAGAGTGACTTGCTTCTGCGAGTTTTGCCAGAAGAAAGCGAAAGAACGCGGCGTGAATGTGGATCGCGCCCGGGAGGGTTTTCTCGAACTGGAAAAATACGTTCGTTCGGCGCGCAGTGGAAAGCGTCCGGTGGACGGCTACTACGTCCAGTTCTGGCGGCTTCTGTTGCACTATCCGGAACTGGCAGCCTGGGAAATGCTCTGGACCGACAGCCTGCGCGAGACCTATGCCGCGATCTACCAAACCGTAAAGTCGGCAAAGCCAACGGTCCCGGTGGGTTGGCACATCTGGCACAACAATTCCTTCAACCCGATCTACCGCGCCGAGCAGGATATGCAGGAACTCTCGAAATATTCGGACTTCATCAAAGTCGTCATGTACAACAACTGCGGCGGGGAGCGCCTGGCACTCTACGCCGACAACATCGGCACGACTCTTTATGGGGATCTCTCGAAGCAGGGCCTGCTGGACTTCAACAATGCGGTGATGGGATTGCGAGAAGGCACGTATCAGGAGATCCCCCACACAGGGCTTTCGCCGGACTACGTTTATCGCGAGACGCGGCGCGCCCTGGAGGGAGTTGCCGGCACGAAAACCCTGATCTGGCCCGGCATCGATATCGATATCCCGACCGAGCCGAACAACAGCAAATGCACCCCGCAAAGCGTAAAAGCCGCCGTGCAGGCCGCATTCAAGGCGGGCGCGCCAGGTGTGATTCTCTCGCGAAAATATTCCGAGATGAGGCTGGCAGACCTGAGCGGGGCCGGAGATGCGATACGAGAACTGTGAATGGATCTGGTGGGCAGTGCAGGACTCGAACCTGCGACCTCCTGCTTGTAAGGCAGGCGCTCTAACCAGCTGAGCTAACCGCCCGTCGTGGCTTGGCCTTGATGAAGGGCGTCGCGTTGCGGCGTTGGTTCGAGTATACGCGACGATGGAAAAAACCTTCAAACACGCGGTTGGTTGCTAGACTGGCTGCTTGCGCCGGCTCATTGTCAATGCGGACGATTTCGGATTTACCTCCGGGGTCAATCGCGCCATCGTGGAGGCGCATTCGCGCGGGATCGTCACTTCCTCTACCTTGATGGCCAACGGGGCGGCTTTTGCCGAAGCGGTGGAGTTGGCCATACGGAATCCGCAACTCGGCATCGGCTGTCATGTCGTGCTGATCGATGGCGAACCTCTTCTCGATCCGGAGAAAATCCCATCACTCACACATTCGCGACGCTTTCGGGACAGCCTCAAGAGCTTCGCAGCCCGAGCCCTTTCCGGTCGCATTGCCGACCGCGAGATTTTCGCCGAGGCCACCGCGCAAATTCACAAGCTGCAAGGCACCGGAGTCGCCGTCTCGCATGTGGACACGCACAAGCACACCCACCTGTTCCCCAGGATCCTGCGTCCACTGCTGCGTGCGGCGCGGGAGTGCGGCGTGCGGGCCGTGCGCAATCCTTTTGGGCCGCGTTTGCCGATGCGGTCGAGCCAGCTTATGCAGCGTCCGACGTTATGGACGCGCTACGCGCAGCTGCGGATTCTGGGGGGCTTCGCCAAGAACTTCCACAGCACGGTCGCGCAGGAAGATTTCGTGACGACGGACGGAACTCTGGGGATCGAGGTCACAGGCACGCTCGATGAAAAGCTGTTCCACGCAATTGCCGAGAGTATTCCCGAGGGGACTTGGGAGTTCGTTTGCCATCCCGGCTACAACGATGCGGACCTGCAGAAGTCGAACACGCGTCTTCGAGAATCGCGGCAGACGGAGTTTCACGTACTCACGCTGCCGGCGGCGCGAGAAATCTTCGCACAGAGGAGCATTCAGCTGATCTCTTACCGGGATCTGGTCGCGGGGGCATGAGGCCGGCTTGTTCTATCTGATTTCGTGCGGTCTGAACGGCTCCCCGGACTGCGACCGGGACTCCACGACCAAGCTGAGTACCGATGGCTGATAACAGTTGAGGTACTCTGGTAACGTTTTCTGATAACCGCCGGTAGTATGATCATTTATCAGTAATCAGTCTCTCTGCGGACAGAGGGGAGTGCGTCGATGTCGGCCCAAGGCTCAGCTCCGCGCGCCACTATGGAGTTGAAGGTGAAGGTGTGGGGAATGGGCGCCAACGGGCAGCCATTCTTCCAATCCGCCATGGCACAAAACGTCAGTGCCACAGGAGCGTGCCTGTACGGCGTTGAGCCGGAATTAAAGGTGGGCGACGTGATCGGCGTGCAGTACGAGGGCAAGAAGGCCCGCTGCAAAGTGATCTGGGTGGTGGACGCCGGCGCGCTCAAGAAGATGCAGGTGGGAGTACAGCTGGTCCAGGATCAGGAGTGTCCGTGGAAGCAGGTTCTGCCCGCGGACATGAAAGTGGACGAGCGCACCACGCACAAGCAGGAACAACGCCGCAAGTTTCTTCGGCACAAGATTTCGTTTCCTCTCGAATTGCGCGACGAGCGCGTCAATACCCCGTTGCGAGTGAACGCCACCGATATCAGCGGGAATGGCTGTTATGTTGAGACCGTGATGCCTTTGGCGCTGGCGACCGCGCTGCGGGTGGATTTCTGGATTGACGAGGAGCGCGTGTCTCCGAGCGCCATTGTTCGTACCCGCGACCCCGGCGTGGGTATGGGGATTGAGTTTACGGGGCTGACCGAGGAAATGAAAAAGCGCTTCCAGGCGCATCTGGACCAGCTCGACCCGCCTAACGTACTCGGTCCCAAGGAAGGCTCCACCGACGTCGTGCAGTAGAGGCGCTGCCCACGCGTTCATGTAAAATCTGCAACCATCGCATGTTCCCGCCATCGAATGACAGGAACCGAAAGGCGAACTCTCGCGCATGAAGATCGGGATCACCTGTTATCCGACATACGGCGGAAGCGGTGTGGTGGCCACGGAACTGGGATTGGAACTGGCCCAGCGCGGTCACGAGATCCACTTCATTTCTTATGCGCAGCCGATCCGGTTGCGCGGGCCGGAACCCAATATCCACTACCACGAGGTGGAAGTTTCGCGGTATCCCCTATTTGATTATCCGCCGTATGATCTGGCGCTGGCGACGCGCATGGCGGAGGTGGCGCAGCTCTATGATCTCGATTTGCTGCATGTCCACTACGCCATCCCGCATTCGGTGAGCGCGATGCTGGCGCGGCAGATGCTGGCGGATGGCGCGCGCAAAAAGCGCTTGCCGTTTGTTACGACCCTGCACGGAACCGACATCACGCTGGTAGGGCTGGACCGTTCGTATCTGCCGATCACCCGCTATTCGATTGAACAAAGCGATGGCGTGACTGCGATCTCCAACTACCTGCGCGACCGGACGCAGCGGGTGTTCGATGTGAAGAACAAGATCGAGGTTATTTACAACTCGGTCAATTGCGATGTGTACGCGCCCAATCCGAAGATGGCGGAAGAGATGCGGGCCGAGTATGCGCCCGACGGACAGAGGGTGCTGGTTCATCTTTCGAACTTTCGTCCGGTGAAGCGGCTGACCGACGTCATTGAAATTTTCGATCGCGTGCACAAACAGATGCCATCGCGACTGTTGCTGATCGGGGATGGGCCGGACCGTTCGGTGGCCGAATGGCTGGCGGTGCAGAAAGGCATTCACGACGACGTGCTGTTCCTGGGCAAGCAGGACCAGATCTATGACAAGCTGACGATCGCCGATATCATGCTGCTGCCCAGCGAACTCGAATCATTCGGACTGGCGGCGCTGGAGGCGATGGCCTGCGAGGTGGTTCCGATTGCGACGCGCGCGGGCGGCCTGCCCGAGGTGGTCGACAACGGAAAGACAGGATATCTTGCGGAGGTGGGCGACGTGGAAACGATGTCGCGTTATGCCATCGAACTACTGCAGGATGAGAAGCGGCTTACGGAGATGCGCAAGGCAGCACGAGCGGCAGCGATGGAACGCTTCTGTTCCACCAAGATCGTGAAACAGTATGAGGATTTCTACCGGCGAGTGCTGGAGCGCTCGGCGTAGAAGCCTTCCGGAACAGCGCTATCAGATTCCACCAGGGGCAGCCGGATGCGGATCAGAGTTCCCTTGCCTTCATGGCTGTCGATGGTCATGCGGGCGGTGTCGCCATAGAGCACTTGAAGGCGCTCCGAGATGTTGGCCATGCCAATGCCCATCCCCGCCCAACTGCTGCTTTGTTCCAGTTGAGTTCCGCCCATGCCCACGCCATCGTCCTCGACTTCGATAATGAGGCGGCGATCGGAAAGGCGACTGCGGAGAAAGATGCTGCCGCCCTCGACCTTGGGCGAGAGACCGTGTTTGATGGAGTTTTCGATTAACGGCTGGAGCAGCATGGCGGGCACCATGACCTCGAGTGAGGCAGGATCTAATTCCTTGACGACGCGCAGTTTGTCGCGGCCGAAGCGCACGACCTCGATATCAAGATAGTTGTCGATGAATTCGAATTCGTCCCGCAAAGGGGCGAAGGCGTCGCTGGTGTTCAATAACCGGCGCAGAATCGTGGCCAATTTGAAGATCACGTCGCGGGCCCTATCTGGATCGAAACGCACCAAAGAAGAAATCGAATTCAGGGTGTTGAACAGGAAGTGGGGATTGATCTGGTTCTGCAGGGCCTCCATCCGGGCGTGCAGTAGAAGGCGCTCCTGCTCTTCCAGTTTGATCTGGATGCGGACGCTGTTGAAGACTTTGATCTCGATGCCGACGGCGGCGACAGTAGCGGCATAGATCGCGCCCCAGACCCAGAAGTTGTTGGGGCTTTCGATGCTGAAGATGGAATGGGGCAAATTCTGCGCCAGTTCTGACTGTACAAAGCGCAAGCCGACCACGGTCATGAAGAACATGATCTGCCAATCGAACAAGCGCGGGCGCGGCAGGTTGCGGCGGATGAGGCGGAAGATGCTCTGATCGATAAACGGAGAAAAAGACCAGATGTCATCTTTGTCGGCGGCCATGGTGCGCAGTTGTCCGGCCAAGAATCCGCAAAGCACGAGGAAGGGGATGGCGGCCCATTCGCCGTGGAGCACGGCGGGCACGCCCATCAGAAATCCGCCGAGCGATCCTGCCCAGCGTCCACCCATGACTCCGAGGATCAAGGCGGTTTCGAAGCTGATATCGCTGGCGGCGAAACTGGTCTGCGAGATGCGGATCCAGACGCCTGTCATTATTGGCAGAGCGAACCACAGCACGAGAAATACTTTTTGCCGGAAGCTGCGCTCTTCGCGAAATAGAAGCTTCTTGAATTCTTTGGAGCGCACCAGACTGCTGGACACGGCCGCAGCCACGCCCAGCTTTACCAGCAGATTGATGAGTATGAGGCGCGGTTCCATGACCGGGGTTCGCTACTTTGGCAAAGTTGCCACAGACTGGCAACTCATCAGACTCTAGCATGAAGGCAGGGGTCAATATCCCTTGTACTTCTCGACTACGTACAGGAGCGGTTCGCCTGCGGTATAACGGCGCAGATTTTCGGAGAACAAATCGTAGTGGCGCTGCCAGAGTTTCGCGGTGAGACCGGCGGTGTGTGGAGTGATCAGGAGCTTGTCCAGATTCCACAGGGGAGAGTCCGCCGGAAGGGGCTCGCGATCGAAGACATCCAATGCGGCTCCGGCAATCTGCCCGGTACGAAGAGCTTCGATGAGGGCCGCCTGGTCTACTTGCGGACCGCGACCGACGTTGATCAGGTAGGCAGATGGCTTCATGTGAGCGAGGCGTTCGGCATTGATGAGCCGCTCGGTCGCCGCGAGCAACGGGGCGGCAATGACGACGAAGTCCGACTGGCCCAGGAGTCGGTCCAGTTCGGATAGGGGGAAGACTTGCTCCACTCCGTCCGGAGTTCCCTTCTCCGGATGCTCACGAACCGCAATGACGCGCATTCCAAGGCTCGCCGCTATTCGAGCCACTCTACCTCCGATGCTCCCCACGCCGATCAGGCCAAGCGTGGCGCCGGCAATCTCGTGGGGATGCTGTCCTTCGTTCCAGATCGTTTCCTGCCCCCAGATGCGCTTTTGCTGCAGCAGCACGGACTGCGGAATTTTCCTCGCCAGGGCAAACATCAAGGCCACGACGTGTTCGGCGACCACCGGACCATGGACTTCGCGCGAATTGGTCAGAATCACGGCGCTGTTGATCAGTTCCGGGAAGAGCATCTGGTGAACGGCGGCACTGGGCGTGTGAATCCAGCGCAGGGTACGAGCGGCAGCAAATTGATCCGGTCTCAGGGAAATGGTGAATACAACTTCTGCATCGCGCAGCTCCGCTTCAATTCCTTCGTAACTGTCACGCTGCGCGATCTGCAGACCGGGATATTGTTGGGCCAGGCGCTGGCCAAACCAAGGCGGCAGTTTCCAGAGATCGAACCGGTGATGCACTACCAGGAGCACTTTCATGCCGAGAATTTAAACACAGAGGCGATGTCGAACCGGCACTTGCACCGGTGCTGGCGAGAGAGGCGCCCCTGCTGCATACAACGCTCAAGATATCGTAAGCTATAGGGTAGGAGATTCTGTGCGCTGTCCTCGTTGCGGTAACGAAAATCCGGACACCATGCGGTTCTGCGGAATGTGCGGCGGAACGTTGCTTTCTTCGGCCCCGGCAGCGAAGCCGGAGCGCGGAGCGTCTCCGGCTCCGCAACCCTCGGCCACGGTGACTGCGACGCGGCCCACTATGCCTGAACAGCCTCGGACGCCGGCTGATAGTTCCCCATCGATCAGCGGACCCTCATTTCTTGGACTGAACGATGCGCCACCTGCGCGCAAGCGCTCCAACCTGAGTATCGATCCGCATCATCCGGGTGCGCGAAATCTCAATTACCTGCTCGATGACGAGGAAGAACATCGAGGCGGCGGAGGTGCCGGGAAGTTTTTTCTGATTGTGCTGGCGCTGCTGCTGGCGGTGGGGTTCGGCTACTTGCGTTGGAAGAATCAGCTTCCGTGGCTGAACGCAGGTGCGAACAAACCAACTCCTGCAGCGCAAACCCCGGAGCAGCCGCCGGCGGACTCATCCAGCCCGGCGACGCCCAGCATTACGCCCGAGGCTCAGCCCGCGCCGAATCCGGCCAACAATTCGGCGAGCGCGAATACCGCTTCCGGCACGCAGCCTGGGGGCAATGCGCCGGCGAGCACGCCTGCCGCGGCGACGCCCGCGCAGCCAACCACCGATTCGAACACGCCCAACACCGACTCAAGTAGTCCAGCGGAGAACGCGACCACCGGCAAGGAGCAACCGGATGCCGCCCCAGCAGGCAAGTCGGCCGAACCTGCGGCGAAAGCGGATGATTCGGGGGACAGCGAGTCTGACGCGGCGCCGGCGGAACCGAAACCCAAGCCGAGGGCTACTCCCGCCAAGCCCAAAGCCGCAAGCAAGCCCGTTGATTCGGTAGCCGAGGCGCAGAAATATCTGTATGGGCGGGGAGCGGCGCAGGATTGCGATCACGGCCTGCGCATTCTCAAGCCCCTGGCCAACGGAGGGAATTCCAAAGCCATGGTGGAAATGGGAGCGCTTTATTCGGCCGGCTTGTGCGCACCTCATGATCTCCCGACGGCGTACCGCTGGTTCGCGGTGGCTCTGCGCAAGGATCCGTCCAACGAAGCCATTCAGAAGGACCTACAAAAACTCTGGGGAGAAATGACCCAACCGGAACGACAGTTGGCGATCAAGCTGACGCAGTGATTCTCACCGGGCGCGTCAAACCCTTCGGACTCTTTCTCACGTTGACGGTATGGCTGTGCTGCGCCGTCGGCCAGGCGCCCAGCCAAAGCAGGCTGCCGCAACAACGCGAGATGGGCAGCCGCAAGCATTATGTCGGCCTGCCGAACTTCGCCGAGGTAACGCCTAATCTTTTTCGCGGTGGCCAGCCCGGGGTCGATGGCCTGGAGGCGCTCAAGAAGATGGGCGTTGGCGTGGTGATTGACATGCGGGGCACCAAGAGTTCGCACGAACAGCTCGCGGTGCGCAAGCTGGGGATGGAGTACATCACGATTCCGTGGCACTGCCCGTTTCCCTCAGACGCGATCTTCGCACGGTTTTTGAAGGTGATTCGCGAGCATCCCAAGAAGAAAGTGTTTGTCCATTGCCGGCTGGGAGACGATCGTACGGGAATGGCGGTCGCGGCTTATCGCATGGCGAATGAGGGATGGTCCGCAGATGAGGCGCTCAAAGAAATGGAAGAGTTTGGGTTTAGAGGGAAACATCACCTGATCTGTCCTACGCTGGAGTTTTATGAGAAGCGGTTTCCGGAGCATTTCAGGAAGAATCCGGTCTTCGAAGAGCTGCGGTCCAAAGCACAAGAAGCAACCAGCAAATAAAGCACGGAGCACGGAGCGAACGCGTGGCCCTGGACCCATTCGTCCGGGGAAGGTTTTCCTTTTGCCTTTCCCGTGCGTTCTGCCGCAAGCTCGCTCGCTTTCGCTGGGCGGCCGTCCGACCCTACGTGGGCTATTAGGCTTCTTCGTTTTCTTTTAGTCGTGCGATTACGCTTAGGTCCTCCAGCGTGGTGGTATCGCCTACGACGTCGCCGCTGGTGGCGAGTTCGCGCAGGAGGCGGCGCATAATTTTTCCACTGCGGGTTTTGGGCAGAGTATCGGTGAAGCGGATATCGTCGGGCTTGGCCAGGGCGCCAATTTCTTTCGTTACCCAGCGCCGCAACTCTTCTTTCAGTTCGTTCGACGGCTGCCTTCCCTGCTCCAGAGTGACGAAGGCGGAAATTGCCTGGCCTTTGAGGTCATCCGGACGTCCAACCACCGCCGCTTCGGCGACTGCATCATGGGCCACCAGAGCGGATTCCACTTCCATCGTGCTTAGCCGGTGTCCGCTGACGTTGAGCACGTCATCGACGCGGCCCATGATCCAGAAGTATCCATCTTTGTCTTTGCGGGCGCCGTCACCGGTGAAGTAAACGCCGGGGATCTGCGACCAGTAATTTTTCACGTAGCGCTCAGGGTCGCCATAGACGGTGCGCAGCATTCCTGGCCATGGGCGCGTCAGGACTAAGAAACCGCCGGATCCATCGGGCACGGGCTTGCCCTCCATGTTCACGATCTCGGGGACTACGCCTGGGAACGGCCGCGTGGCGGAACCGGGCTTGGTGGGAATGGCGCCGGGAAGCGGGGTGAGCATGATGTGCCCGGTTTCAGTCTGCCACCAGGTATCCACGATGGGACAGCGATTGCCGCCGATGGTATCGCGATACCACATCCAGGCTTCCGGATTGATGGGCTCGCCAACGGTACCCAGCAGGCGCAGGCTGCTCATGTCATGCTTTTTCGGCCACTCGTCGCCCCATTTGATGAAAGTGCGAATCGCGGTCGGCGCAGTGTAGAAGACGTTCACTTTGTGGCGCGCGATGATTGACCAGAAGCGGTCCGGCTCCGGGAAATTGGGGGCGCCCTCGTACATCAGGCTGGTCGCGCCATTTTGCAGCGGGCCATAGACGATATAGCTGTGCCCGGTGACCCAGCCGATATCGGCGGTGCACCAGTACCTGTCTTCTTCTTTCAGATCAAAGACCAGCTTGGTGGTGAGATAGGTCCCGACGGCATATCCGGCGGTAGTATGCACCACGCCCTTGGGCTTACCCGTGGTCCCGGAGGTGTAAAGAATGTACAGGGGATGCTCGGAGTCCAGAGGTTCCGCCGGACATACATCTGACGCCTTGTCCATCAACTCGTGCCACCAGTGATCGCGCGGCGCTTGCATATTAATGGCAGTACCGGTGCGCTGGTAGACAATCACATTTTTCACGGACGGACAGGACTTCAGCGCCTCTTCCACAGCGGGAAATAATTTCACCTCCGAGCCGCGCCGATAAGATCCATCCTGCGTAACTACCATGGAAGCCTGGGAGTCGTGAATGCGATCGATGAGCGCGTTGGAGGAGAAGCCGCCGAACACGACCGTGTGCGGAGCCCCAATGCGCGCGCAGGCGAGCATGGCAATGGGCAATTCCGGCGTCATGCCCATGTAGATCGCAACCCGGTCGCCTTGCATTACCCCAAGCGACTTCAGCACGTTGGCGAACTTCTGCACTTCGCGATGCAGTTGCTGATAGGTCAGGGTTCGAATCTCGCCGGGTTCGCTCTCCCAGATAATGGCGGCTTTGTCCTTGCGGCCGGTCTCGACATGGCGGTCGAGGCAGTTATAGGAGAGGTTGAACCGTCCGCCTACAAACCACTTCGCCCATGGACAGTTCCACTCTAGAACTTTGTCCCATTTCTTGAACCAGTGGAGCTCGCTCGCGATGCGCGACCAGAATCTATCAGGGTCGTCGACCGACTCTTTGTACAAGCGCTCATATTCGTCCATGCTTTTGACGTGGGCGTGCCGGCTGAACTCGGCTGGTGGAGGAAACTTGCGCTGCTCCTGCAGGATGGAGTCGATGTTGGGGGAGTGGAAATTGCCGACGGTTTTCTCGGACATTGCTGGAGCCTCAACCCGGAGGAGTGTCGCGCCCGGCATGCGGGGAGCAGAAGTATTCTACACAGGATCGCACGTAGTTGGCCGAGACACACGTAGCAGCTACTGTGATCTGTGGCATAGTGACGCGGCGAAGCACCCCTTCGGGGTAAACGAAACAAAGACCCTGTGGAACCAGGGTCTTTGTTTCGCGCAGCAGGACTTCAGCTTGCACGTTGCATTGGCTTATCTGTTTTCTGAAAATCCGCTCCGGCTTCGCCTGTTGAAGAAACGTTCTCGGCGCCCGTTTCCTCAAGGATCTGCTTAGCTCTCTTGGTCCACTTGGAATCGTCGCAATGGACCGAAAGTAGAATGCCGCCTTCCTTGATGCGGCCTTCGTAGCGCTTGGCTTCGAACTCCGGAATGCCCATGCCCACGAGGGCTCCGGTAATGCCTCCGACGACGCCGCCCGCACCAGCGCCCGCCAAAGCGGCCACGATTGGACCAGCTGCGATGAGAGGGCCAAGGCCGGGGATAGCCAGTGCGCCTATCCCGACGAGCCATCCCAAGCCGCCTCCGATCACGGCGCCTGAGGTTGCTCCCGTGGTGGTACCTTCCGGTGCCTTGGTCTGCTTTTCGACCGCGAAATCCTTGGTTCCTTCGTTCTCCGGGAACAGCACGGAAATATCCGTGTTGCGGAACTCGGCTGCGCGTAATGCGTCCACTGCGTTTTCTACGCTGATGCGATCTCGATAAATGCCGAATGCTGCTGTGTTTTTACCTGCCATGTAATCTCCTTTTTAATTCATGATGGATCGATGAGTTTCTGTGTCGCGAGCTCTATTTGTTGGCTATGTCGATCTGGCTTTTGATTTTGTCGGCACCACCAGCGACCTCTGCCGCTTTGGTTTCGATGGCTTGCTTCTCCTGCTCCGAGTGCACCGGCCCCTTCAAGGTGACAACGCCGTCCTGGGCGATCACTTTGATGTTGTGGGCATAGGTGGAGAGGGACTTATCCTTGACCAGGGCGCGACGCACCTGTTGGGCGAGCGCCCGATCCGAGCTATTTTCTTTCTGCTGGTCGGCCGTGGGTTCGTTCGGGTTGCGGTCACGCTGGTTCATTTTCGTGTTGTCGGCTGGCGTCTGGCTGCCAGTCGCGGGTTGATCCTGTTGCGCCCAGACCAATCCAAATGCGCTCAAGGAAAGAATCAAGGCAAACAGGCGTAAAAATGATTTCACTGGAATCTCCTCTTCGGGGATAGGCGGAAAAATAGCATCCCCTCCAGAACCCTATAGAACCCACGGACGCGTACACATAGGGAAGGTCGGGTATAGCGAGAGCGGACAAACCCCACGCCAAAACCTTAGATTTTTTCTACAGATTCTTAAGCTCTTAGCTCGGCGGCCGGCTCGAGTTCCCTACCGAAACTGCGGCACCCAAGCGCTCTTAGAGTGGCTGACCAGGCGAAACTCAGCACAACTATTTCGAAAGCAGCGATACTGGTATGGGAGCCTTCCATGTCGACGACTATCAAAAAGATCGTTCTCGCCGTAGCGGCGTTCATCGTGCTTGTGTTCGCAGTATTTCTGTTCAACCAG
>Ga0207707_10004111_pt1 | contig 12894 bp, 10 predicted proteins | sample KBSC83BmetaG_FD_184336 | JGI IMG/M metagenome (GOLD analysis project Ga0207707, IMG submission 184336) | Corn rhizosphere microbial communities from Kellogg Biological Station, Michigan, USA - KBS C8-3B metaG (SPAdes) (version 2) | ecosystem: Host-associated > Plants > Roots > Rhizosphere ... | reverse complement strand
GTGCGTCGGTCACGGGGGCGCGGAAGCGCCAAGCGGCTGGCCTCGGCCGCAAACCGGCTGCAGGGTCGCCGCAAAAAATTCCCTGCTTTCAACCACCTTGTCGGCCTTCCTGAGAATATCCTGCACATACATTCAGACTTCGCCTTTACTCCTTGATTCACAAGCAATTTCGGCTTGACAGTCTCACCGGGCGAGACTATCGTGGCTTTCAGTGTGAAATTGTGGGTTTTCGTGGAGTCTGCTAATCGTGTTTCAGGGCGAAACCGCCATCACCGTGGACGACAAGGGTCGTCTGGCCATTCCGACTGCGTATCGGGAGCAGGTCGCGGGCGAGTGCGCCAATCGTCTGGTGATCACCTACAACCCGTTCGATGAGGGTTGCTTGTGGCTGTTTCCGTATGCCGAGTGGGAGCGCGTGCGCGATGCGGTAAACGCACTGCCCAACGTCAGGGCCCAGCACCGGAAGTTGCAACGCAAGTTGGTCGGCGCGGCGGCCGTGGTTGAGCCGGACGGCGCCGGACGAATCTTGTTGCCCGCCAGTCAACGCGCCACCACCGGCATCGAGAAGAAAGCGGTGCTGCTCGGCATGGGCGACAAGTTCGAGTTGTGGAGCGAACAGGAACACCTCAAGACGACCCGTCAGACACTTGGCGAAGGCGACATCACTGACGAAATGGCAGAGCTGCGCCTGTAATCCACGGGCGCGGGCGTGGCGGAATCATGCGGGACGGGACGGGAGTGCGCTCGGTGCAATTGCAGCATGTCCCGGTGATGCTGGGCGAGGCGGTGGAGGGATTGTCCGTGCATGCAGACGGGCGCTATCTGGACGGCACGTTCGGGCGCGGTGGCCACGCGCGCGTCGTGTTGTCGCGCCTGGGTTCGGCCGGCCGGCTGCTGCTGATGGATCGCGACCCCACCGCGATCGCCGCCGCGCAGGCCGAGTTTGCCGACGATCCGCGGGTGGCGATCCGCCACGCCAATTTCTCCAGCCTGGCCGCTTGGGACGAAACCGCCGCCGGCCTCGACGGCGTGCTGCTCGACCTGGGCGTGTCCTCGCCGCAACTGGACGAGGCCGCCCGCGGCTTCAGCTTCATGGCCGACGCGCCGCTGGACATGCGCATGGACACCACGCAAGGCGAGAGCGCGGCGGATTTCCTGGCCCAGGCCAGTGAGCGCGAGATCGCCGACGTGTTGTGGAACTACGGCGAAGAACGCCACAGCCGGCGCATCGCCCGCGCCATCGTCGCCGATCGCGACGCCACCCCGTTCACCCGTACCGGCCAGCTGGCTGCATTGATCGAGCGCGTGATTGGTCGACGCGAGCCGGGTAAGCACCCGGCCACGCGCAGTTTCCAGGCGCTGCGCATCCGCGTGAACGGCGAGCTGGACGCCCTGCAGCAGGGTCTCGATGCGGCGCTGGAGCGGCTCAAGCCCGGCGGCCGGCTGGCCGTCATCAGCTTCCACTCGCTGGAGGATCGCGCGGTGAAGCTGTTCATCCGCGACCACTCCGGCCGTGTGCAGAACAGCCGCCGCGGGCCGCCGGTGCAGGCCGCGCCGGCACGGCTGGCGGCGGTCGGCAAGGCGCGGTTCCCGTCAGTGGCCGAACTGGCGGCGAATCCGCGCTCGCGCTCGGCGGTGCTGCGGGTAGCCGAGAAATTGTCGCGGGAGGCTGCCGCATGAAGGCGATCAGCACCCTGGTCTGCGCCATCCTGCTGCTCGCCGCGGTCGCCAGCGCCCTGGGCGTGGTGTGGACGCGCCACGAAAGCCGCGTGCTGTTCGTGCAGTTGACCGCGCTGCAGAACCAGCGCGACGCCTCGAATATCGAGTACGGCCGGTTGGAACTGGAACAGGCCACCTACGCCGAGCCGCGCCGCATCGACGACGAGGCGCGGCAGAAGCTGGGCATGGTCGAACCGCGCCCGCAAGACATCCGGTTGCTGCGCTGATGGACGCGCGCCGGCACAGCAGCAAGCCAACCGCACGCGGTCGCCGCCAGGCAAGCGGCCCCAGCGCGCGCCGGCGCATGCTGCTGGTGGTCGGCTTGCTGGGCCTGACCGCCACCGGCCTGGTGGCGCGCGCGTTCGACCTGCAGGTGGTGCGCAAGCAGTTCTACCAGCGCCAGGGCGATGCGCGCTTCCTGCGCGAGATGCCGATCCCGGTGTCGCGCGGCACCATCTTCGACCGCAACGGCGAGCCGCTGGCGGTGTCGACCCCGGTGACCTCGATCTGGGCCAACCCGTCGGAGGTATTGGACAACGGCGAGCGCATCCCCGAGCTGGCGCAGGCGCTGGGCGTGAACGCGGATGAACTGAAGAGCCGCCTGGCGCAGCGATCGGATCGCGAGTTCGTCTACCTGCGCCGGCAGATGGCACCGGAGGCGGCGCAGGCGGTGCTGGATCTGGGCATCCCCGGCATCAACGGCCAGCGCGAGTTCAAGCGCTATTACCCGTCCGGCGGGGTGACCGCGCACGTGCTGGGCTTCACCAATATCGACGATCGCGGCCAGGAAGGCCTGGAGCTGGCCTACGACGACTGGCTTGCCGGCAAGCCCGGCGCCAAGCGGGTGATCCGCGACCGCATGGGCCACGTGGTGGAGAACCTCGAGCAGCTGCGCGCGCCCAAGCCGGGCCGCAACCTCACGCTCAGCATCGACCGGCGCATCCAGTTCCTCGCCTACAACGAGCTGAAGAGCGCGGTGGAGAAGTTCCAGGCGGACTCCGCTTCGATGGTGATCCTCGACGTGCGTACCGGCGAAGTGCTGGCGATGGTCAACCTGCCGACCTACAACCCGAATGCGCTCAACGGCAGCAAGCCCGGCCAGCGGCGCAACCGGGCGATGACCGACGTGCTCGAACCCGGTTCGACGGTCAAGCCGATCCTGATGGCGGCGGCGCTGTCCAGCGGCAAGTTCACCCCCACCAGCCCGATCATCGACACTACCGGCGGCCACTGGTTCTTCCAGGGCCACGACATCCACGACACGCACAACTGGGGCTTGTTGACACCAACCGGCGTGATCACCAAGTCGAGCAACGTGGGCGCGGCGCACATCGCGATGGATCTGGACACCACGCTGATGTACGACACCTATCGCGCGTTCGGCTTCGGCAACAGCACCAACAGCGGCTTCCCCGGCGAGGCCTCCGGCTACCTGCGCATCGGCGCCGACTGGCGTCCGCTGGAAAAGGCCATCCTGGGCTACGGCTACGGCCTCAACGTCACCGTGCTGCAACTGGCCAATGCGTACGCCACCATCGCCGACGGCGGCGTGATGCACAGCCCGAGTTTCATCAAGGGTGCCGACAATCCCGCCAAGCAGATCATCTCGCCCGAGGTGGCGCACGAGCTGATCGCGATGATGGAGACGGTGACTGGCCCCGGCAGCACCGCGCCGAGCGCTCGTATCGCCAACTACGCGGTTGCCGGCAAGACCGGCACCGCGCACAAGGCCAGCGCGGGCGGCTACGCCAAGCACAACTACACGGCGGCGTTCGCCGGCATCGTGCCGGCGACCAACCCGCGGCTGGTCGGCGTGGTGGTGGTCGACAACCCCAGCAAGGGTAGCTACTACGGCGGCATGGTCTCCGCGCCGGTGTTCTCGCGGGTGATGGGCGGGGCGCTGCGCCTGCTGGACGTACCGCCGGACAACATCGGCCGCTGGTACGTCGGTGGCCCGCTGCAGGGCGCCGGTGGCCTGGCGGGCAGCAAGCCGCCGGTGGAAGCGCCGATCGATGACGCGCCGATCGACGAGGGCACGCCATGAGCACCGGCCACCTCGACCAGTTGCTGCTGGGGATCGCCGATGCGCAGTTGGCGGCGTCGCCAGCCGCTGCGCGCACGGTCGTGTCGGGCCTGGCGCTCGACTCGCGGCGGGTGCGCCGCGGCGATGCGTTCTTCGCCCTGCGCGGTACCCAGACGCATGGCATCAGCTTTGCAGCCGGTGCCGTGCAGCGCGGCGTGCGGGTGGTGCTGGCCGAGGCGCCAGCACCCGACGAGGTGGAGTCGCTGGACGTCCCGGTGCTGTGGATCGATGACCTGCACGACCAGGTCGGCGAGATCGCCGCGCGTTTCCACGACCGCCCCAGCGAGTCGATGCGCGTGATCGGCGTTACCGGCACCAACGGCAAGACCTCGTGCGTGCAGTTGCTGGCGCAGGCGCTGAGCCTGCTCGGCCATCGCGCCGCCACGATCGGCACGCTGGGCGCCGGCGTGCACGGCCAGTTGCTCGAAGGCGAGCGCACCACGCCCGACGCGATCAGCGTGCAGGCGCTGCTGGCCCGTTTCCGCGACGCCGAGGTCAGCCACGTGGCGATGGAGGTCTCCTCGCATGCGCTGGCGCAGGGCCGCGTGGGTGCGGTCGATTTCGAAGTCGCCGCCTTCACCAATCTCACCCGCGACCATCTCGATTACCACGGCAGCATGGAGGCCTACGGCGCGGCCAAGGCCAAGCTGTTCGCCTCGCCCGGACTGCGCGTGGCGGTGATCAACAGCGACGACGCGTTCGGCCGCGATCTGGCGGCGAAGCTGCCGGCCGGCGTGCGTGCGCTGCGCTTCAGTGCGGCCGACGACGGCGCGGCGGAGATTGCCGCCAGCCACGTCGTCACCTCGGCGGAGGGGCTGACTTTCGAATTGCGTACGCCCTGGGGCCGGCATGCGCTGAACAGTCATCTGCTGGGTCGCTTCAATGTCGCCAACCTGCTGGCGGTGATCGGTTGCCTAGGCGCACTGGGCGAATCGTTCGAGCGGATCGTGCAGGCGATCGAACAACTGCAGCCGGTCAACGGCCGGATGAACCGGCTGGGCGGCCTGCACGGGCTGCCGCTGGTGGTGGTCGACTATGCGCACACGCCCGACGCGCTGGAGCAGGCGCTGACCGCCTTGCGCGCGCACTGCGCCGGCAGGCTGATCTGCGTGTTCGGCTGCGGCGGCGAGCGCGACCGCGGCAAGCGCCCGCTGATGGGGGCGATCGCCGCGCGTCTGGCCGACGTGGCCATCGTCACCGACGACAATCCGCGCGGCGAAGACGGTGACGCGATCGTGGCGCAGATCGTGGCCGGCATGACCGAGGCCAGGGCGATGGCCGTGGAGCGCGACCGCGCCGTGGCGATCGCCGACGCGCTGGGCCTGGCTCGCGCCGGCGACGTGGTGCTGATTGCGGGCAAGGGCCACGAAACCTATCAGGACGGCGCCACCGGCAAGCATCCGTTCGACGACCTGGCGGTGGCGCATGCCGCGCTGGATCGGCTGGGCCGGGGGGTGCGCGCATGATGCGGCTGGGCGCCATCGCGATGTGGACCCACGGGCGCCTGCTCGGCGGCAGCGCCGAGCTGGAGCAGGCCGAGATCACCGGCGTGACGATCGATACGCGCAAGTTGCGGCCGGGCGACCTGTTCGTCGCGATCAAGGGCGAGCGCGTGGACGGCCATGACTATCTGGACGAGGCGCTCGCCCGTGGCGCGGTGGCGGCCCTGGTAGCCCGCCAGGTGGACAGCACACTGCCGCAGCTGCTGGTCGACCACGTCGAGCTGGCCCTCGGCGATCTGGCCAGTGCGGTGCGCGCGCAGCGCAACGTGCGCGTGGTCGGCATCACCGGCTCCAACGGCAAGACCACGGTGAAGACCCTGGTCGCCTCGATCCTGTCGCGCCACGGCCGTACCCACGTCAGTGCCGGCAACTACAACAATGAACTGGGCCTGCCGCTGAGCCTGCTGGCGATGCCGGCCGACACCGAGTATGCGGTGTTCGAAATGGGCGCCGGCAAGCCGGGCGACATCGCCTATCTCGCCGCCATCGCGCGGCCAGATGTCGGCCTCGTCACGCTCATCGCGCCGGCGCATCTTGAGCGCATGGGCAGCATCGAAGGCGTGGCCGAAACCAAGGGCGCGCTGTACCAGGCCTTGCCGGCCGACGGCATCGCCGTCATCAATGCCGACGACGGTTTCGCCGGCTTCTTCGGCGGCCTGGCCGGTTCACGCACGGTGCTGCGCTTTGGCCTGGATCATCCGGCCGACGTGGGCGCGGATATCGTCGAGCAGCGCGCGGACGGTTCGCGCTTCGTGCTCGGCACGCCGCAGGGCGACGCCTCGGTGAATCTGCCGTTGCCCGGCCGCCACAACGTCGCCAACGCGCTGGCCGCGACCGCGGTGGCGCTGGCGCTGGAGGTGCCGCTGGAAACCATCGTCGCCGGACTGGAACAGGTGCCTGCGGTGGCCGGCCGCCTGCGCCGCGAAGCTACCGCCGGTGGCTGGACGATCATCGACGACAGCTACAACGCCAACCCCGGCTCGATGGCGGCGGCGATCGACACCTTGCTGCTGGCCGACGGCGAGCGCTGGCTGGTGCTCGGCGACATGGCCGAGCTTGGCGCGGATGCGCGCGCCCTGCATGCCGGCGTCGGCGCGCGAGCGCGCGAGCGCGGTGTCGACCGGCTGTTCGCGGTGGGGCCGCTCGGGGCCGCCACGGTGGAGGCCTTCGGCGCTGGCGGCGAGCATTTCGACGACAAGCCGGCGCTGATCGCCGCGCTGCGGGCGCAGCTGCACCCGGGCATCACCTGCCTGGTGAAGGGTTCGCGTTCGGCCGGCATGGAGCAGGTGGTGGCTGCGCTCGCCGCCGGCGATGCCAAGGGGGGGGCTTCCGATGCTGCTTGAACTGGCCGAATGGATGGCACGGCATTTCACCGCTCTGCATCTGTTTCAGTACATCACCTTCCGCGCCATCATGGCCGCGCTCACCGCGCTGGCGTTGTCGCTGCTGTGCGGGCCGTGGCTGATCAACCGGCTGGCCGCGCTGAAAGCCGGCCAGGTGGTGCGCAGCGACGGCCCGCAGACCCACCTGGTCAAGGCCGGCACGCCGACCATGGGCGGCGTGATGATCCTGCTGTCGGTCACCGTCGCCACCGTGCTCTGGGCCGACGTGCACAACCGCTACGTGTGGGTGGTGCTGGCGGTGATGCTGAGCTTCGGTGCGATCGGCTTCTACGACGACTACCGCAAGCTGGTGCTGAAGGACAGCCGCGGCCTGGCCAGCCGCTGGAAATACTTCTGGCAATCGGTGTTCGGCCTGGGCGCCGCGCTGTTCCTGTACTACACCGCGCCCCACGCGGCCCACGGCGCGACCCTGGCCGAGACCGCGCTGTACGTGCCGCTGTTCAAGCATGTGGTGGTGCCGCTGGGGCTGTTCTTCGTGGCGATCACCTATTTCATGATCGTCGGCTTCTCCAACGCGGTGAACCTCACCGACGGCCTGGATGGCCTGGCGATCATGCCGACCGTGCTGGTCTCCGGCGCGCTGGGCGTGTTCGCCTACGTGGCCGGCAACAAGGTGTTCTCCGAATACCTGGGCATTCCCTCGATTCCCGGCGCGGGCGAGTTGGCGATCGTCACCGGCGCGCTGGCCGGGGCCGGGCTGGGCTTCCTGTGGTTCAACACCTATCCGGCGCAGGTATTCATGGGCGATGTCGGCGCACTGGCGATCGGCGCCGCGCTGGGCTGCATCGCGGTGATCGTGCGCCAGGAGATCGTGCTGCTGGTGATGGGCGGCGTGTTCGTGATGGAAACCGCCTCGGTGATGATCCAGGTGGCCAGCTTCAAGCTCACCGGCAAGCGCGTGTTCCGCATGGCGCCGATCCACCATCACTTCGAGCTGAAAGGCTGGCCGGAGCCCCGCGTGATCGTGCGCTTCTGGATCATTTCCGTCGTGCTGGTGCTGGTCGGTCTCGCCACGTTGAAGGTGCGGTGAATATGAAAGCCGGGATTTGGGATTCGGGATTTGGGATTCGGGGGCGCAGACCCGCGGCAGCCCGCCGTGCCCGCTCTTTCGAATCCCGAATCCCGGCTCTCAACAGACGGACGTCTGGTCATCCCGAATCCCGCACCGGAGGTGCAAATGTTTGATGCAGCCTCCCAGGCTCGCCGCCGCAACGGCCCGCGCGGTCACTACGACCTGTGGCTGCTGGTCGCCCTGGTCGGGCTGGCCAGCGTCGGCGTGGTGATGGTGACGTCGAGCTCGATCGCGGTGGCCGACAGCCAGCATCTGGGCGCGTTCTATTTCCTGCGCAAGCACCTGATCTTTCTCGGCCTGGGCATGGTCGTGGCGGGGCTGGCGATGCGCACGGAGCTGCGCCTGCTGGAGAAGTTCGCGTTTCCGCTGCTGGCACTGGCGTTCCTGATGCTGCTGGCGGTGTTCGTGCCGCACCTGGGCATGCGCATCAACGGCGCGCGGCGTTGGCTGAACCTGCTGGTCACCACGTTCCAGCCGGTGGAAGCGGTGAAGCTGATCCTGGTGATCTACGTCGCCAGCTACCTGGTGCGCCATCGCGACAGCGTCGAGACCCGTTTCCTCGGCCTGATCAAGCCGATCGCCGTGGCCGGCGTCATCGTGCTGCTGTTGCTGGCGCAGCCGGACTTCGGCTCGGCCACCCTGGTGATCGCGGTGACCATCGCGATGGTCTGGCTGGGCGGGGCGCGGCCGATCTTCCTGTTCCTGATGGGCCTGCCGCTGATGCCCCTGCTGTACGTGGCGGCGACCGGCGAGAGCTACCGCATGAAGCGGCTGACCTCGTTCCTCGACCCGTGGAAGGATCCCTTCAACGACGGCTTCCAGCTGACCCAGTCGCTGATGGCGATCGGCCGCGGCGAGTGGGACGGCGTCGGCCTCGGTTCCAGCGTGCTGAAACTTTCCTACCTGCCGGAGGCCCATACCGACTTCATCTTCGCCGTGATCGGCGAGGAGCTTGGCCTGGCCGGCGTGGTGACCGTGATCGGCCTGTTCGCGCTGGCGGTGGGGCGCGGCCTGTACGTCGGCCTGAAGGGCGTGGAAGTGGGCCAGCGCTTTGCCGGCTACGTGGCGTTCGGCGTGTCATTGATGCTGGCGATGCAGGCGATCGTTTCGGTGGGCGTGAACCTCGGCGCCTTGCCGACCAAAGGCCTGACCCTGCCGCTGATCAGCTACGGCGGCTCCTCGATGGTGCTGACCTGCGCGATGGCCGGCGTGCTGCTGCGCGCCACATTCGAGATCAACCGTGCCCTGGATGCACGCCAGATGGCCACGCGCATGCCCGCCGCGGTGGTCGTGGCCGACGCGAATGCGGCGGTGAAGTCGCGCGAGGCGGAGGCAGCATGATGGCGTCCGGGATTCGGGATTCGGGATTTGGGATTCGCAAAGGCACGTCGCGTGGGCTCGTGACGATGTCGCACGCCGCAGGTCACGAAAACGCCGGGGCTGGCGCGTCGCGCTCTGACGAATCCCGAATCTCGAATCCCGAATCCCGGGCATCCCAATCCCGGCCCGTATTGATCATGGCCGGCGGCACCGGCGGCCACATCTTTCCCGGACTGGCGGTGGCCGAGTGCCTGCGGGCGCAGCGGGTGCCGGTGATGTGGCTGGGCGCGGTGGGCGGGATGGAGACGCAGGTGGTGCCGGCACAGCGGATCGAGCTGTACGCGGTGGCGGTGGGCGGGCTGCGCGGCAAGGGTTGGAAGACCCGGCTGTTGGCACCGCTGATGCTGCTGCGCGCGCTGTTCGCCTCGCTGGCCGTGCTGCGCCGGGTGCGGCCGCGCAGCGTGTTGTCGATGGGCGGCTACGTGGCCGGGCCCGGCGGCCTTGCGGCCTGGTTGCTGCGCCGGCCGCTACTGGTGCACGAACAGAACCGCGTGGCCGGCTTCACCAATCGCAGGCTGGCCGGGCTCGCGCGCCGCGTGCTGAGTGGTTTCGCCGATGCGTTGCCGCGGGCGGAGTGGGTCGGCAACCCGGTGCGCGATGCGATCGCCACGCTGCCGCCGCCGGCGCGGCGCATGACCGGTCGCGATGGCGCCGCGCGCCTGCTGGTGCTGGGTGGCAGCCTCGGGGCGCGTGCCTTGAACCTGGCGCTGCCGCAGGCGCTGGCGCGGATCGATCCGGCACGGCGTCCCGAGGTGCTGCATCAATGCGGCAGCCGCGGTCTCGACGAAGCACGTGCGGCTTATGCGCAGGCGGGCGTCGAGGCACGGGTGGTGGCCTTCATCGACGACATGGCCACCGCCTATGGCTGGGCGGATCTGGCGGTATGCCGCGCCGGTGCGCTGACCCTGGCCGAACTGTCCGCCGCGGGCCTGGGCGCGCTGCTGGTGCCGTTTCCGCACGCGGTGGACGACCACCAGACGCGCAACGCCGAAGCGCTGGCCGCGGTCGACGCCGCTGAAATCATGCAGGAGAACAAACTGGACATTCACGAACTGGCGCAGCGGCTGAGCGCCTTGCTGGGCGATCGCCACCGCCTGCTGGCGATGGCCGAAGCCGCGCGCACGCTGGCCAAGCCCGATGCGGCGCAGGCGATCGCGCGGGCCTGCCTGGAGGTGGCTGCATGAACCGGCTGTCCGCCCAGCAGGATCCGATGAGCACGTTCCGCCGGGTGCATTTCATCGGCGTCGGCGGCGTCGGCATGAGCGGCATCGCCGAGGTGCTGCACAACCTCGGCTATGCGGTGTCCGGTTCCGACCGGGCCGGTTCGGCCACGGTGCAGCGTTTGCAGCAGCTGGGCATCGAGGTACACGTGGGCCATGCGGCCGACCACGTGGCCGGCGCCGACGTGGTGGTCACCTCCAGCGCGATCAAGCCGGATAATCCGGAGCTGGCCGCCGCGCTGGCCGCGCGCATCCCGGTGATCCCGCGCGCGGAGATGCTGGGCGAGCTGATGCGCTTCCGCCGCGGCATCGCGATCGCCGGCACCCACGGCAAGACCACCACCACCAGCCTCACCGCCAGCGTGCTGGCCGAGGCCGGCTACGATCCCACCTTCGTGATCGGCGGCCAGCTCAACGCAGCCGGCGCGAACGCGCGGCTCGGTACCGGCCAGTACCTGGTGGCCGAAGCCGACGAATCGGACGGCTCGTTCCTGCTGCTGTCGCCGGTGATCGCCGCGATCACCAACATCGACGCCGATCACCTGGAGAACTACCACGGCGATTTTGCCGAGGTGAAGAAGGCCTTCGCCGATTTCCTGCACCGGCTGCCGTTCTATGGGCTGGCGGTGTTGTGCGTGGACGATCCGGAAGTGGCCGCGCTGGCCAGGGCCACCAACCGCCGCGTGATCCGCTACGGCATCGACAGCGCGGAAGCCGACGTGCGTGCGCTGAACCTGCGCCAGCACGGCTTCGAGATGCATTTCGACCTGCAACTACCCGATGGTGCCGCGGCGTTTCCGGTCACGCTCAATCTGCCCGGCCGGCACAACGTGCTCAATGCCCTGGCCGCGGCCACGATCGGCTGGCAGCTCGGCGTGGAGGTGGCGGCCATCGCCGCGGCGCTGAAGGGCTTCCAGGGCGTGGGCCGACGCTTCCACCGGCGCGGCGAGGTGGCCATCGACAAGGGCAGCGTGTTGCTGATCGACGACTACGGTCATCACCCGCGCGAGATCGCCGCGGTGTTCGATGCGGTGCGCGGCGGCTGGCCCGAGCGCCGCCTGGTGGTGGCGTTCCAGCCGCACCGCTACAGCCGCACGCGCGACCTGCTGGACGACTTCGCCAACGTGCTGGCCGAAGCCGACGTGCTGGTGTTGACCGACGTGTACCCTGCCGGCGAGGCACCGATCGCCGGTGCCGACGGCCGTGCGCTGGCGCGCGCCGTGCGTGCGCGCGGCAAGGTCGACCCGGTGCTGGTCGAGCATCCGCGCGAATTCCGCACCAGCCTGCCCAGCCTGCTGCGCGACGGCGACCTGTTGCTGCTGCTCGGCGCCGGCGACATCGGCGCGGCGGCGCTGGAGCTGGCGAACGCCGGCCAACTCAAGACGAAAGGGGCCGCATGATGGCCGCAACCACGAATCCCGAATCCCGAATTCACCGTCCTGAGCTTGTCGAAGGGCCGAATCCCGGCGTTCCGCGCATCACCGACCCGGCGCAGTTCGGCCGGGTGGCGGTGGTCATGGGCGGCAGCTCGGCCGAGCGCGAGGTGTCACTGGATTCCGGCCGCAACGTGCTGGCCGCACTGCGCGCGCGCGGCATCGACGCCCATGCGATCGACGGTATCCCCGCGCTGCTCGACGCGCTGCGCGCGGGTCACTTCGCCCGCGTGTTCAACATCCTGCACGGCCAGCACGGCGGCGGCGAGGATGGCGTGCTGCAGGGCGCGCTGGAGTCGCTGCATGTGCCGTACACGGGCTCGGGCGTGCTGGGCTCGGCGCTGTCGATGGACAAGACCCGCTCCAAGCGGGTGTGGCAGTCGCTGGGGCTGTCGACGCCGACCTTCGCCGCGCTGCCGCGCGGCGCGGACCCCGGATCGAGTCCGGGGCAGGCTGTGCATGCCGCCGCGCGCCGGATCGGCTTTCCGCTGATCGTGAAGCCCGCCTGCGAGGGTTCCAGCGTCGGCGTGACCCGGGTGTTCGCCGAACGGGATCTGGCGGCGGCGGTCGAGTTGGCTGCCCGCTATCCGGGCGACCTGCTGATGGAGACCCTGATCGAAGGCGACGAGCTCACTGTGGCGATCCTCGGCCGCCAGGTGCTGCCGAGCATCCACATAGTGCCCAAGGGTGCGTTCTACGACTACAACGCCAAGTACATCGCCGAGGACACCCAGTATCTCTGTCCCGGCGCCGAAGGTGCGGCGGCGGCGGAACTGGCGGCGCTGTCGCTGGCCGCGTTCGATGCGCTGGGCTGCACCGGCTGGGGCCGGGTCGACGTGATGCGCGACCGCAACGGCCGCTACTGGCTGCTGGAAGTGAATACCGCGCCCGGCATGACCTCGCATTCGCTGGTGCCCAAGGCCGCCGCCGCTGCCGGCATCGACTACCAGGAACTGTGCTGGCGGGTGCTTGAGACGAGCTTCGCTCGGGATTCGGTCCTTCGACACGCTCAGGACGGTGAATTAGGGATTCGGGATTCGGACACCACCGAGGCCGGCTCTGCCGAATCCCCAATCCCGAAT
>Ga0207707_10004107_pt1 | contig 12898 bp, 12 predicted proteins | sample KBSC83BmetaG_FD_184336 | JGI IMG/M metagenome (GOLD analysis project Ga0207707, IMG submission 184336) | Corn rhizosphere microbial communities from Kellogg Biological Station, Michigan, USA - KBS C8-3B metaG (SPAdes) (version 2) | ecosystem: Host-associated > Plants > Roots > Rhizosphere ... | reverse complement strand
TGAGGCGCACGAGGCCGAGCAGCGCATCGAGATTGGGTGTGGCGACACCGACGCGGGCGCCGATCTCGCGTACCGACGCGACGAGCGCGTCGATCTCGAGCGGCCGGCCCGCGTCGACGTCCTGCAGCATCGACGTGCGCACCGCGCCGAGCTTGCGCGTCACCGCTTGCCGGGCCTCGCCCGACTCGGCGACCGGGCAGCCGATCGCGTCGCCCACCGCCGCGGCTTCCGCCATCACGGCGAGGCACCAGCGATTGACGAGCGGGTCGTCGAGGATGCGGTCCATCGTCGCGCCGGTCAGCGCGGATACCGGATTCATCGTCATGTTGCCCCACAGCTTGAACCAGATGTCGCGGCGGATCGCCGGCGATACCTCGACGTCGACGCCGGCCTTCGCGAGCGCGTCGACGAGACGCGCGAGCCGCGGCGTCGCCGCGCCGGAGGCCTCGCCGACGATCAGGCGATTGCCGAGCGCATGCCGGACGACGCCCGGCTCGGATGTCGACGCGGCGAGATGCACGACGCCGCCGATCGCATGCGATGCCGGGATCGCCGTGCCGATCCGGCCGCCCGGATCGACCGATTCGAGCGGCGCGCCGGCGAGGCTCGGCATTCCGTCGGCAAACCACCACGGGATGCCGTTCATTGCCGTCACCACGGCGGTGTGCGGGCCGAGCATCGCGCGCACCGCGGGCGCGACCACCGCCATCGCCGGCGCCTTGACCGCGACGACGACGACATCGCGGATGCCGATGGTCGCGGCGTCGGTCGCCACGCGCGCCGGCGCCGTCCAGCGCCGGCCGGCGCTGTCCATCCGCCAGCCGTGGCGCGCGAGCGCGTCGGCGGTCGCGCCGCGCGCGATCGCCGTGACGTCGAAGCCCGCGCACGCGAGGCGCGTGCCGAGGTAGCCGCCGACGGCGCCGGCGCCGACGATCGCGATGCGCAACGGCTCGGCCATCGGCATCAGTCGGGCTTGCCGGTCGCGGCAAAATTGCCGAGGCGCGTGAACTGCGTTTCCAGCACCGCGTCGACGGCGGGCGCGAGCTTGTCGAGGCCGCTCGCCGCACTGCCGCTGACCTTGTAGGCCATCGTCAGAATCGTGCCCGTGCCTTGGGCGCGCGTGCCGATCGACAGCACGGCGTTGACGCCGAGCCCTTGCAGCGGCCCGAACGCGCCCTCGATGCGAAACGCCTGCCCGGGCAGCGCCATCAGCACGACGCCATGGCGCACGCTGCTCTCGCGGCCCGTCGCATCCTTCCAGCGCTCGCAGAAGCAATCGCCGGCGTTGCCGCCGAGCGAAAGATTGCGCGCGTCGCCCGAGTACGTGTGCTCGCCGCTCCACCAGCGGTCGACCGCCGCGATCGCGGCATAGGCTTTCGCCGGCGGCACGTCGAGCGTGCGCGTGAAGCCGACGGCGAAGCCGTCGGGCGCCGCTTGCTTCACTTCGGCCGATGCCGGCGCGGCAACGAACGCCGCAGCCAGCGCCGCAATGACGACCGCTCGCGTCACCATGCCATCCTCCCTGCGTCGCGCGTCAGCCCTTGGGCCGCTTGTCGACGACGCGCCGCGCCTTGCCCATCGAGCGCTCGATGCCGCCCGGCGCAACCACGCGCACCGCGGCGCTGACGCCGACCATGTCCTTGATCGAGCGCGCGAGCCGCGTGCCCGCCGCGTCGGCGTCGGATGCGCCCGCCTGCGGCGCGCGCTCGACGAGCACGGTGAGCTCGTCCAGATGCGTCGGCCGCGTGACCTCGAGCTGGTAATGCGCGACGAGCACATCCTCGCGCAGGATCAGCGCCTCGACCTGCGTGGGGAAAACGTTGACGCCGCGGATGATCAGCATGTCGTCGGAGCGCCCGGTGATCTTCTCGATGCGCCGCATCGCGCGCGCGGTCGGCGGCAGGAGCCGCGTCAGGTCACGCGTGCGATAGCGGATGATCGGCATCGCCTCCTTGGTGAGCGACGTGAACACGAGCTCGCCGCGCTCGCCGTCGGGCAGCACGCGCCCGGTCTCCGGGTCGATGATCTCGGGGTAGAAGTGATCTTCCCAGACGGTCAAGCCGTCCTTGGTCTCGATGCACTCCTGCGCGACGCCGGGCCCGATCACCTCGGACAGCCCGTAGATGTCGATCGCGTCGATGTCGAGGCGCGCCTCGATCGCCGCGCGCATCGCCGGCGTCCACGGCTCGGCGCCGAAGATGCCGATCTCGAGCGACGAGCCGCGTGGATCGAGGCCCTGGCGCTGCATCTCCTCGGCGATCGCGAGCATATACGACGGCGTCACCATGATGATCGACGGCTCGAAATCGGCGATCAGCTGCACCTGCTTCTCGGTCTGGCCGCCCGACATCGGCACCACCGTGCAGCCGAGCCTCTCGGCGCCGTAGTGCGCGCCGAGGCCGCCGGTGAAGAGGCCGTAGCCGTACGCGACGTGCACGATGTCGCCGGCGCGCCCGCCCGCGGCGCGGATCGAGCGCGCCATCACGTCGGCCCAGGTGTCGATGTCGTGGCGCGTGTAGCCGACCACCGTCGGCTTGCCGGTCGTGCCCGACGACGCGTGAACGCGCACGACCTCTGCGCGCGGCACCGCGAAAAGGCCGAACGGGTAGTTGTCGCGCAGGTCGGACTTCACCGTGAACGGGAAGCGCGCGAGGTCGTCGAGCGAGCGGCAGTCGTCGGGCGCGACGCCCGCCGCGTCGAACGCGCGCCGGTAGTGCGGCACATTGGCGTACGCGAGCCGCAGCGTCGCCTTGAGGCGCGCGAGCTGCAGCGCGCCAAGCTCGTCGGCGCTCGCCCGCTCGATGGGCTCGAGATCGCCGGGCTTGGGCACGCGCGCAGTCACGTTCGTCCTCCGCAAGGGTGCATCGTGGCCGTCACGAAGGATCGATGACGTGGCCCTTGATGCGGTAGCTCTTGCCGCGGAACAGCGCGATCGCCTCGCCACGCTGGTTCGCGACCTCGATGTCGTACACGCCGGTCCGGCCGGCCGCGCTGCGCTCGCGCGCACGCGCCGTCAGCTCGTCGCCCTCGCGCGCCGGCGCGAGGAACTCGATCGAGCAGCCCGACGCCACCGTCGTCAGATTGTAGCTGTTGCAGGCGAACGCGAACGCGCTATCGGCCAGCGTGAAGATGAGGCCGCCGTGGCAGATCGCGTGGCCGTTGACCATGTCGGCGCGCACGCGCATCGCCAGCGTCGCGGCACCCGGCGCCACGTCGACGATCCGCATGCCGAGCGCCTGCGACGCGCCGTCGCGCGCGAACATCGCGGCGGCGACCTGCTCTGCGAGCGCCTGCGGGTCGTTCGCCGCATCGTTCATGGCGAGCTCCAGGCCAGCGGTTGCGAGGAAATGGCATGGCGCGCGAGACGCGGCGAAACCCGGTAGCGCGGCTCGCCGTAGTGCGCGGCGAGATGGGCAACGACGTCGCGCACGCGCGCAGCGCCGATCTCGTCGCCCCAGGCGAGCGGCCCGCGCGGGTAGTTGACGCCCTTCTGCATCGCGAGGTCGACCGCCTGCGGCGCGGCGATGCCCTCCTTCACCGCGTCGCAGGCCTCGTTGACGAGCATCGCCAGCGTGCGCGCAACGACGAGCCCCGCGACGTCGTCGACGCGCGATACCGCGATGCCGGCCGATTGCAGCGCGCCGATCGCGGCCGCCGCCGCTGGTTCGGCACAGCCGTCGGCGACCGCGACCGCGAGCCGCGCGCAACTTGCGTAATCGAGCGCCCAGTCGAACAGCACGAGATCTCGCGCGCCGCTCGCCGCCGCGCGCGCGGTCGCGGTGCGGCCGTCGGTCGGCGCGAGCCACGCCCCGCCGGCGCCGATGACGCCGCCGGGGAACGGCGGCTTCGCATCGACGCCCTCGATCGTCGCGCCGGCGCTGCGCATCCGCTCGACCAGTGCAGCGGCCGCGCCGAGCGCGCCGTACGCGACGATTCGCGTCGGCGCAGCGTACCTGGCTTCGGTCTGGGGCGTCGGGCGCATCGCCGACGGCGCATGGTCGTAGAAGCCGCGGCCCGACTTGCGGCCGAGGTGGCCCGCGTCGACGAGCTCCTGTTGCAGGAACGACGGCGCGTAGCGCGGATCGCCGAACGTCGCGTCGAACACGCTCCTCGTGACGGCGAAGTTGACGTCGAGGCCGATGAGATCCATCAGCTCGAACGCGCCCATCCGGAAGCCGCCCGCCTCGCGCATCACCGCGTCGAGCGTCGCGACGTCGGCGGCGCGCTCGGCCAGCAGACGCAACGCCTCGCCGTAGAACGGTCGCGCGCAGCGATTGACGATGAAGCCCGGCGTCGAGCGCGCGTGCACCGGCGACTTGCCCCAGGCCGTGGCGGTCGCGAACAGCGTCGCCGCGACCGGGCACGACGTGTCGACGCCGCTGACGATCTCGACGAGCGGCATCAGCGGCGCCGGGTTGAAGAAATGCAGTCCGGCAACACGCGCGGGCCGGCGCGAGCCGGCGGCGAGCGCGGTGATCGACAGCGACGAGGTGTTGCTCGCGACGATCGCATCGTCGCCGACGATGCCGTCGAGCGCATGCAGCAGCGCGCGCTTGGCGGCGAGATCCTCGGCGATCGCCTCGACGACCAGCGCCGCGTCGCCGCACTCGCCGAGCGCGGTGATGGGCGCGACGCGCGCGGCGGCGGCGCGCGCCGCGTCGTGCGCGAGCCGGCCCTTGGCGGCCATCTCGTCGAAGCGATGCCCGAGCTTGGCGGCCGCGTCGGCGGCGATGCCGTCGCGCGCATCGAAAAGCTGCACCGGATGTCCCGCCTGCGCGGCGACCTGGGCGATGCCGCTGCCCATCGCGCCCGCGCCGATGACGGCGACGGTGGCGCCCGGCGCGATCGGCCGGGCCGCGCGCTGCGCGTCGTCCCCGATCGCGGCGGCGGCGGCCATCGGCTCAGCGGCCGCGGAACTGCGGCGCGCGCTTGGCCGTGAACGCCGCAACGCCTTCGCGATAGTCGGCGGTCGCGCCGAGCGCGCGCTGCACATCGCGCTCGAGGTCGAGCTGCTCGTCGAGCGAGTGATGCGCCGACGCGCGCAGCGCGTCCTTGATCTCCGCCAGCGCGCACGTGGGCGCATCGGCGAGACGCCGCGCCAGCGCGTCGACCTCGGCGGCGAACGCCGCATCGTCGATCGCGCGCCAGATGAGCCCCCAGCGCTCGGCATCCTCGGCCGACAGCTTGTCGCCGAGCATCGCGAGGCCCATCGCGCGCGCTTCGCCGACGAGGCGCGGCAGGAAATAGGTGCCGCCCGAATCGGGGATGAGGCCGATCTTCGCGAACGCCTGGATGAAGCTCGCGCTCTTCGCGGCGACGACGATGTCGCAGGCGAGCGCGAGATTGGCGCCGGCGCCTGCGGCGACGCCGTTCACCGCCGCGACGACCGGCATCGGCAGCGCGCGCAGCGTCAGCACCAGCGGCTTGTAGTTGCGCTCGATCGACGCGCCGAGATCCACCGGCGCGTCACCCGGCGCGACCGCGCGGTCGGCGAGGTCCTGTCCCGCGCAGAAGCCGCGGCCGGCACCCGTCAGCACCAGCACGCGCGCCGATTCGTCGTGGCCGAGCAGCGCGAGCGCATCGCGCACCTCGGCGTGCATCGCGTCGTTGAAGCTGTTGAGGCGATCGGGACGGTTGAGCGTCAGCCGGGCGACGCCCTGCTCGACGGTGAAGAGGATGTGCGCGTACGCCATGGCGTCGCCGCGTCAGGCGTGCACGCGATGCTGGACGACGCGAAAGCGGCTCGCGACGAACGCGGCGTCGGTCAGCGCGGCGTTGGCCGCCGGGTTGGCGCCGGTGCCGTGGAAGTCGGAGAACGCCGCCGACTGGTTGACGTAGACGTTGCCGGTCAGGTTGATCGACAGCGCGACGCCGGCGTCCTCGGCGACGTCGACCGCCTTGTCGACGACGTCATCGTCGGTCGAATAGACGGACAGCGTGAGCGCGCCCTTGTCGCGCACCGCGTCGCGCGCGATCGCGAGGCTTTGCGCCGTGTCGCGCGTGGCGATGACGAAGGCGATCGGGCCGAACCACTCGGCGAGGTACTTGTCGCGATCGCGCGCGTCGACGCGCACGATCAGCGGAGTGCGGATGCGCGCATCGGGGAACGCCGGGTGCGCGAGCGTCGTCGAGTCGAGCACCGCCGGGCCGAGGCCGCGCGCGGCGTCGATGCGCGCCGCGGTCGCCTCGCTCTGCACCGCGCCGAGGATCTCGACCGCGCGCGCGGGATCGCCGAGAAGCTTCGTCACCGCCTCGGCGATCGCGCTCGCGACCTCGTCGAACGATGCGCGCCCGTCCTTCACCGCGACGCCGCCGGCGGGGATGTAGATGTTCTGCGGCGCCGTGCACATCTGGCCCGCATACAGCGACAGCGAGAACGCGAGGTTGCGCGCAAGGCCGTCGAGATCGTCGGTGGAGTCGACGATCACCTGGTTGACACCGGCCTTCTCGGTGAACACCGTCGCCTGGTGCGCGTGGCGCTCGAGCCAGTCGCCGTTCGCCGTGCTGCCGGTGAAATCGATCAGCTTCACCTCCGGCCGTAGCGCGAGCTTCTGCGCAGTGTCGTCGCCGGCGTCGTGCGCGACGAGCGTGACGACGTTCGGATCGAAGCCGGCCTCGGTCAGCACCTCGCGCGCGACCTTCACCGAGATCGCGAGCGGCAGGATCGCACCCGGGTGCGGCTTGACGATGACCGCGTTGCCGGTGGCGAGGCTCGCGAAAAGTCCGGGGTAGCCGTTCCACGTCGGGAACGTCGAGCAGCCGATGACGAGGCCGATGCCGCGCGGCACGACGCGAAAGCGCTTGTGCATGCGGATCGGGTCGTGCTTGCCCTGCGGCTTTTCCCAGGTCGCCTCGGCCGGCACGCGGCGCATCGCGTCCCATGCGTAGGCGACGGCCTCGAGTCCGCGGTCCTGCGCATGCGGGCCTGCGGCCTGGAACGCCATCATGAACGCCTGGCCGGTGGTGTGCATCACCGAATGGGCGATGACGAAGCTCTGGCGGTTGAGGCGCGCGAGGATCTCGAGCGACACGCCCACCCACGCCTCGGGGCCGGCCTTGCGCCACCCCGCCTCGGCCTTGCCGACCGCGGCGAACAGTGCGTCGACATCGTGGGCGGCGTACGTGATGCCGAGGTCGAAGCCGAACGGCGAGCGCTCGCGGCCCGCGCGGCGTCCGCCGCCCGGCGCATCGGCGTCGAGCGCGAACGGCCTGCCGCGCAGCGCATCGAATGCGGCCTTGCCGGCTTCGGCCGCGCCTTCGCCGTAGACCTTGGGGCTCGCCGACTCGGGGAACGCGCTCCAGTAGCTGCGCTCGGCGATCGCCGTCAGCGCGCGCTCGAGCATCGCCCGGTGCTTGTCGAACAGCGGATGCGACACGGGATTTCCTCCGATCGAAACTCTAGCATGCGGCAACCGCTCTCCGTCCGGGAGAGGGCCGGGGTGAGCGGATGCGACTCGCGTCAATCCACGCCGGTGCCGGTCTGGTCGAAATCGACGACCACCTTGTCCGATACCGGATAGCTCTGGCACGCGAGCCGGAAGCCGCGCGCCACCTCGTAGTCCTCGAGCGCGAAGTTGACGTCCATGTCGACCTCGCCCTCGATCAGCCGGCAGCGGCACGTCGAGCACACGCCGCCCTTGCACGAGTACGGCAGCTCGACGCCGTTGGCGATGCCCGAGTCGATGATGTTGTCGACGCCCTTGCCGACGATGAACCTGCGCCGCGTGCCGTCGATGATCGCCGTCACCTCGCACTCGCGCCGGCCGGCCTCGGGCAGCGCGCGCGGCACGTGCGTGTGCTGCGGGATGCTCGCGGCGAAGCGCTCGACGCGGATGCGCGCCGGGTCGACGCCGCGCGCAGCGAGCGCCTCCGCCACCGCCTGCATCATGCCGTCGGGGCCGCACACGTACCACGCAGCCACGTCGTCGTCGCCGATCCAGTGCTCGACCAGCGCCGCCGCCTTGTCGCGATCGATCCGGCCGTTGAGGAGTGTGAGGTCCTGCGGCTCGCGCGACAGCACGTGCACGAGGTTGAAGCGCGTCAGGTACGTGTCCTTGAGCGCCGCGAGCTCCTCGCGGAACATCACCGACGACGACGCGCGATTGCCGTAGAACAGCGTGAAGCGCGCGCGCGGCTCGGCGGCAAGCGTCGCCTTGGCGATCGACAGCACCGGCGTGATGCCGCTGCCCGCGGCGAACGCGACGAAGTGGCGCGCGGCCGCGGGATCGGCGGCGACGCCGAAATGGCCCATCGGCGGCATGACGTCGACGACGTCGCCGGGCTTCAGCGTGTCGTTGGCATGGTTGGAGAAGAGCCCGCCCGGCGCCCGCTTGATGCCGATGCGCATCGGCTCGCCGCCATGCACGGCGCAGATCGAGTACGACCGCCGCAGCTCCTCGCCCCCGACGTGCGCGCGCAACGTGAGGTGCTGGCCCGGTTGCCAGCGGAACTCGTGCGCGAGGTCGGCCGGCACGTCGAACGTGACGGCGACGGCGTCGCGCGTCTCGCGGTCGACGCGCGCGACGGGCAGCGGATGGAAACGGCTCATCCCGTCGGCCGGCGCCCGGCGCCGTCATCCCCGCGAAAGCGGGGATCCAGGTGCAACGCCCGGCCAGGCGTCACGGCTGGGTTCCCGCTTGCGCGGGAATGACGGCGAATGCGACGGAACGATGTGTCTTTCATCCTCGGCACGTCTAATGCGGCTTGAAGTAGTCGAACGGCTCGCGGCAGGCGTCGCAGCGATACAGCGCCTTGCACGCCGTCGAGCCGAACTGCGCGACGAGCGTCGTCGCGGTCGCTCCGCAGCGCGGGCAGGCGATCGCCGCCCTGGAAGCGCGCAGCGGGCTGATACCGCGCACGTCGATCCGCGTCGACGGCGCAGCGCCCGGCGGCGCGATGCCGAACGCCGCGAGCCGCGCCTTCGCCTCGGGCGCCATCCAGTCGGTCGTCCACGCGGGCGCAAGCACCGTGGCGACGTGCGCACGGTGGCCCTCGCGCGCGAACCCGGCGCGAATGTCGTCGGCGATCGCGTCCATCGCCGGGCAACCCGAGTACGTCGGCGTGATCGTCACGCGCACGCCGTCGTCGTCGTCGACGCCGACATCGCGCACGATGCCGAGCTCGACGATCGACACGACCGGCACTTCGGGGTCCATGACGCTACCGAGGATCCGCCAGGCGGTCGAGGCGTCGACGCCCGTGCTCACCAGCGCGCGTCCGGATACGCGCGCTGCAGGAACTGCAGCTCGCACAAGAGGTGCCCGAGATGCTCGCTGTGGCGGCCGTCACGGCCGCCGCGCTGCACGTAGCCATCGGCCGGGCGCGCGAGCGTCGCATCGGCCAGCACCGCGTCGACGGTTTCGCGCCACTGCGCCGCGAGCGTGCGCGGGTCGACGCCGAAGCCCGCTTCGGCGAGCGCGAGGTCGGTGGCATCGGCGTCGAAGAGCTCGCCGGTGTACGGCCACAGCGCGTCCAGCGCGCGCTGCATCCGCTCATGCGATTCGGCGGTGCCATCGCCGAGTCGCACCACCCAATCCGCCGAGCGCTCGACGTGATAGTCGACCTCCTTCGCGGCCTTGGCGGCGATCGCGGCGACGCGCGCGTCGCGCGAGCGCGCCAGCGCGTCGAGCGCAAGATGCTGCGCGGCGTCGAACAGGAACTGCCGGACGATCGTGTGCGCGAAGTCGCCGTTCGGCTGCTCGACCAGCAGCACGTTGCGAAACGCCGACGCATCGCGGCGGAACGCGAAGTCGTCTTCGCCGCGCGCGACGCGGCCCATGCGCACCTCGATCTCGCCCGCGTACGCGTACCAGAGGCGCGCCTGGCCGACGAGGTCGAGCCCGACGTTCGCCTGCGCGATGTCCTCCTCGAGGATCGGCGCCTTGCCGATCCATTCGCACAGGCGCTGCGCAAGGACGAGCGGGCTGTCGGCCTGGCGCAGCGCAAGCGCCAGCAGCGCCTCGTCGAGGCTCGCGTCGCCGGCATGCGTTGCCGCGCGCGAGGGCACCTCGATCGGCGCGACGGCGCTCACAGGTGCTTCACCTCGTCGGGCATCGGGAAGAACGTCGGATGCCGGTACACCTTGTCGTTGGCGGGATCGAACAGCGCCGCCTTGTCGCCCGGCGCCGAGGCGTGGATGTCCGCCGCGCGCACGACCCAGATCGACACGCCCTCGTTGCGGCGCGTGTAGACGTCGCGCGCGTTCTTCACCGCCATCGCCGCGTCGGCGGCGTGCAGGCTGCCGACGTGCTTGTGCGCGAGGCCGTGCTGGCTGCGGATGAAGATCTCCCACAGCGGCCATTCCGCGCGCGGCGGGGTGGCGGTGTCCGTGCTCATGCCGCCTCCGCCGCGTCGTCCGTGCGCGCGGCGCGCTTCGCCGCATGCGCGAGCGCCGCCTCGCGCACCCATGCGCCGTCGTCCCAGGCCTTGCGCCGCACCTCGATGCGCTCGCGGTTGCACGGGCCATGGCCCTTGATGACCGCGTAGAACTCGTCCCAGTCGATCGCGCCGAAGTCGTAATGGCCGCGCTCGGGGTTCCAGGCGAGGTCGGCATCCGGAATGCGCAATCCGAGGTACTCCGCCTGCGGCACCGTCTGGTCGACGAAGCGCTGGCGCAGCTCGTCGTTGGAAAGCAACTTGATCTTCCAGCGCGCCGATTGCGCGCTGTGCACGCTTTGCGCATCGGAAGGCCCGAACATCATCACCGACGGCCACCACCAGCGGTCGAGCGCGTCCTGCGCCATCGCCTTCTGCGCGGGCGTGCCGGCGCACATCGCCATCATGATGTCGAAGCCCTGGCGCTGGTGGAACGACTCCTCCTTGCAGATGCGGATCATCGCCCGCGCGTACGGACCGTACGAGCAGCGGCACAGCGGGATCTGGTTCATGATCGCCGCGCCGTCGACGAGCCAGCCGATCGCGCCGATGTCGGCCCACGTGAGTGTCGGGTAGTTGAAGATCGACGAGTACTTGACCTTGCCGGCGAGGAGGTCCCCGGTCATCGCGTCGCGCGACACGCCGAGCGTCTCGGCCGCCGAGTAGAGGTAGAGGCCGTGCCCCGCCTCGTCCTGGATCTTGGCCATCAGGATCGCCTTGCGCTTGAGCGACGGTGCGCGCGTCACCCAGTTGCCCTCCGGCAGCATGCCGACGATCTCGGAGTGCGCGTGCTGCTGGATCTGGCGGACGAGCGTGCGCCGATAGGCCTCCGGCATGTCGTCCTGCGGCTCGATCTTGACGTCGGCGTCGATGCGCGCCTGGAAGGCGCGCTCGGCAGGCGGCAGCGCGTCGAGGTCCTCGACCTTGGCGAGCCCGGTGTCGACCATCTGTGCGTACATGGCTGCCTCCTCGCGCCCTTGGGCGCCGCCCGCCATTGCCCGATCCGATACGATACACTTCGACGATGCGCAATGCAAATTCCGTATCAGATCGCCGTACTGCGACCGCCGCCGGCGGCGCGCCGGCGGCGCGGCGCATTGGGCGCTGGATCGACGCGACGCTCGCCGCCGATCCGCCGCGCGCGAAGTCGCTGATCGTCACCGTCTGGGGCGATTCGCTCGCCCCGCATGGCGACGAATTGTGGCTCGCGTCGCTGATCGCGCTGATGGGCGCGCTGGGCGTCGCCGAGCGCAGCGTGCGCACGAGCGTGTTCCGCCTCGCCGCCGACGGCTGGCTCGCCGGCGAGCCGACGGGTCGCCGCAGTCGCTATCGGCTCACCGCAGCCGGCGCGCACACGTTCGCCGACGCGTACCGCCGCATCTACTTTCCGCATGAGGAGCCTTGGGACGGCCGCTGGCAGTTGCTGCTCGCGCCGCCCGAGACGCTGGCGCCGCGCGAGCGCGCAGCGCTGCGCAACGCGCTTCGATGGAGCGGCTTTTGCGCGCTGGCGCCGGGTCTTTTCGCGAGGCCGCGCGCCGCGCAGGGCGATGCGATCGCGCTGCCGCGCGCGACGCTGGCGAAGCTCACCGTGCTCGATGCCGGCGACGCGGGAGGCAGCGGCGTGGCGCTGGCGGGGCTCGCCGTGCAGGCGTTCGACCTCGCCGCGCTGGCGGCGAGCTACCGCCGCTTCCTGTCGCGATTCGGCCGCGCGATCGATCTTTTCCGCGCGCCGAACCCGCCGCCCGATCCGCGTGCGGCGTTCGCCGCGCGCACGCTGCTGATCCACGCGTTTCGCCGCGTGCTGCTGCGCGACCCGCTGCTGCCGCCCGCGCTCCTGCCGCTCGACTGGCCCGGTACCGCGGCGTATGCGCTCACGCGCGACTTCTACCGGCTCGTCTGGCGACCGGCCGATCGCTTCGTGGCGGCGACGCTCGGCGAGGATTTCGCTGCCGCGTCCGGCGAGTTCGGGCGCCGCTTCGGCGGGCTCGGCTGAGCGTTGCGCCCTCACCCCGCCCTCTCCGCTCGCGGCACACCCTCACCCCGACACTCTCCCGCTCGCGGGAGGGGGGTCAGAGCACGCCGCGCCTTGACAGGCTGCGCGCCAGCGCCGCCGCGCCGAACGTCCACGGCTCGATCCGGTGGCAGTGGTCGACGCGGTTGACGAGCGTGCCGAGCGTGGGCGTCGACACGCGCACGATGTCGCCGATCGCGTGCGTGAAGCCCTGGCCCGCCGCGAAGCGGTCCTTGGTCGGCGCGAACATCGTGCCGAGGAACAGCATCACGCCGTCGGGGTACTGGTGCTCCGGTCCCATCGCCGCCTTGACGAGGTCGAGCGGGTCGCGGCTGATCTTCGCCATCGACGACACGTCGTCGAGCACGAAGCCCTCCTCGCCCGTGACGTTGAGCGCGATGTCGGCGCGGCGCACGTCGTCGATGCCGTAGCGATCGTCGAAGAGGCGCACGAACGGGCCGATCGCGCATGACGCGTTGTTGTCCTTCGCCTTGCCGAGGAGCAGCGCGCTGC
>Ga0207707_10004104_pt1 | contig 12903 bp, 11 predicted proteins | sample KBSC83BmetaG_FD_184336 | JGI IMG/M metagenome (GOLD analysis project Ga0207707, IMG submission 184336) | Corn rhizosphere microbial communities from Kellogg Biological Station, Michigan, USA - KBS C8-3B metaG (SPAdes) (version 2) | ecosystem: Host-associated > Plants > Roots > Rhizosphere ... | reverse complement strand
TCCCGAACCGCTTGAGGAAAAAGGCCAGGAAGAGCATGAAGATCAGCTCGCTCATCTGCCCGAAGGTCTGGATGAACGCGGGATCGGGCGCGCCGACCTCATTGAGGTACGGGTTGGCAAAGGTGTAGTAGAACTGCAGCGGAATGCAGAGCAGAAACGAGCCCAGGACAAAAATCAGGAACGAGCGGTCCTTGAGCAGCTCCAGCGCGTCCAGGCCCAGCGCGTCGCGCACGCTGAATGGCGCGCCGGCCGCCTTGGGCGGCGTATGCGGCAGGGAGAACGAATAGAGGCCGAGGACAATGGATGCGCCTGCCGCCACCCGCATCGGCAACGCCATGGCGTCGGCGTGGAGCACCTTGCCGATCAGGATGCCGGCCACGATCCAGCCGATGGTGCCGAGCACCCGGATGAAGGGGAACTCGCGGGCAGGATCCTGGACGTGGTGGAACGAGATCGAGTTGGAGAGCGACAGCGTCGGCATGTAGCAGAGCGCGTAGAGAATCAGCACCGGGTAGAAGGTGCCGAAGGTCGTGAGGGTCGAGGCGTACCAGAGGATCACGCCGCCGGCCAGGTGCAGGATGGCGAGCAGCTTCTCTGTGGAGAAGAACCGGTCGGCCACGATCCCGATGAAGAAGGGCGAGACCAGCGCCGCGATGGCGGTGGCGCCGTAGGCGAGTCCCACTTCCCGTCCGCTGAAGTGCAGCGTCTGGCCCAGGTAGGTGCCCATGGTCACGAACCACGCGCCCCAGACGAAGTACTGCAGGAACATCATGGTGGAGAGCTTGGATTTGGTCATGGGCTGAGGGCTGAGGGCTGAGAGCCGTGAGTCGACAGTCATCGGTCGTCGGTCGTCAGGTGCTGTTGACGACGGTTGACCGACGACCGACGACTCTCAAAGGGGGGGACCCCCGAAGCTACGTGCCGAGGGTGTGGCGCGCCAGATCCGCCGCCCGCCTTCCACCGATCCTGCACGCCGGCACGGCTCTCCCGGAATAGCGATGCGCTCGACGCCCGACGCTCGACTGTAACTCATTGCCCCTGACTGGTTTAACGGCCACCATCGCCGTTGCTTTCACGCCTCTGCCCGGTTATTATTCACCCTTTCCCCGGGCCTTGATCCGGGGCACCCGTTTCTGACATCCCGGCACCCACATGACTGCTCCCCTCTCGCGCGAACGTATCCTCCCACGCCTGATCGAGGAGGAGATGCAGCAGTCGTTCATCAACTACTCGATGAGCGTCATCGTCGCGCGCGCGCTGCCCGATGTCCGCGACGGACTCAAGCCGGTCCACCGGCGCATCCTCTACGCCATGAACGAGCTGGGCCTGGTGCCCGGCCGCCCCTACAAGAAGTCCGCCACCGTGGTGGGCGACGTGCTGGGCAAGTACCACCCGCACGGCGACAGCTCGGTGTACGATGCGCTGGTGCGCATGGTGCAGGACTTCTCGCTCCGCTATCCGCTGATTGACGGCCAGGGCAACTTCGGCTCGGTGGATGGCGACCCCGCCGCCGCCTATCGCTACACCGAAGCCCGGCTCACCCGCATTGCCCTGACGATGCTGGAGGACATTGACAAGAACACCGTCAATTTCCAGCCCAATTTCGATGACCGCCTGGAAGAGCCGACGGTGCTGCCCTCCCGGCTCCCCAACCTGCTGGTCAACGGCTCCAGCGGCATCGCCGTCGGCATGGCGACCAACATCCCGCCCCACAACCTCAAGGAAATCGCCAGGGCCGTCGAGCTGCTGGTGGACAAGCCCGACGCCACCATCGCCGACCTCCGCAAGATCGTGAGTGGCCCCGATTTCCCCACCGGCGGCTTCATCTACGGCCGCGAGGGGATCAAGGACGCCTACGAAACCGGCCGCGGCCGCGTGATCATGCGCGCTCGCGCACAGATCGAGGAGAAAGAGTCCAGCGGCCGCTCCCAGATCGTCATCACCGAGATTCCCTACCAGGTCAACCGCGAGAACCTGGTGCGCTCGGTCGCCGACCTGGTCAACGCCAAGAAGATTGACGGCATCAGCGGCGTCAACGACGAGTCGGACAAGGACGGCATGCGGGTGGTGGTGCAGCTCAAGCGCGACGCCATCCCCCACGTGGTGCTGAACCAGCTCTACAAGCACACCCAGATGCAGGCCACCTTCGGCGTCATCATGCTGGCGCTCGACAACGGCATGCCCAAGGTGATGAACCTGAAGGAACTGATCCAGCGCTACGTCGAGCACCGGATGACGGTGATCGTGCGCCGGACCCAGTTCGAGCTGGACGCGGCCCAGGCCCGGGAGCATATCCTCGAAGGCCTGAAGATCGCCGTGGACAACATTGATGAAGTCATCAAGATCATCCGCGGCTCCGAGAACACCGAGGAAGCCGACGCCCGGCTCCGCAAGCGCTTCAAGCTCTCCGAGAAGCAGAGCGACGCCATCCTCAACATGCGGCTGGCCAAGCTCACCGGGCTGGAAATCGAGAAGCTGGAAGCCGAGCTGGCCGAAGTGCTCGCCATCATCAAGGACCTGAAGGACATCCTGGCCAGCCCCACCCGCCAGGCCACCATCCTCAAGACCGAACTGCGCGAAGTGGCGGACAAGTTCGGCGACGCGCGCCGCACCGAGATCCTCTCCGACCAGGGCGAGTTCACGGTCGAGGACCTCATCGCCGAAGAGGACATGGTCATCACCGTGTCCCACACCGGCTACATCAAGCGCATCCCGGTGTCCGCCTACCGCAAGCAGCGGCGGGGCGGCCGGGGCCTCACCGGTACCGATCTCAAGGCCGATGACTGGGTGGAGCACCTGTTTGTGGCCAGTACCCACGATTACCTGATGTTCTTCACCAACCAGGGGCAGGTGTACTGGCTCAAGGTACACGAGATTCCCCAGGCCACCCGCGCGGCCCGCGGCAAGCCGGTGGTCAACTGCATCGCCATCCGGCCCAACGAGCGGATCGCGGCGCTGGTGCCGGTCCGTGAGTTCAGCGACAACCAGTGGCTGTTCTTCGCCACCCGCCAGGGGACGGTCAAGAAGACTCGGCTGGCCGAGTACGGGAACGTGCGCTCCAACGGCATCCGCGCCATCAACATTGACGATGGCGACGAGCTGATTGACGTGCAGGTCTGTGAGGCCAGCAACGACATCATCCTTGCCACTCGCTCGGGCATGAGCATCCGCTTCCATCAGGGGGATGCCCGCGAGATGGGCCGGGCCACCAGTGGCGTGAAGGGTGTCCAGCTGACCGGCGATGATCGCGTGATCGGCATGGTGGTGGTGCGGCGCGAAGCCACGCTCCTCGTCGTCAGCGAGAAGGGTTACGGCAAGCGCTCCGAACTGTCGGAATACCGGGTCCAGAGGCGCGGCGGCAAGGGCATCATCACGTTCAAGGTGACCGAGAAGACCGGTTCCATCGTGGCGCTCAAGGAAGTGATTCCCGATGATGAGCTCATGATGATCACCCATCTCGGCGTGATCATCCGGGTGCCGGTGGATGGCATCCGCGTCATCGGCCGGAATACCCAGGGCGTCAAGGTGATGAACCTCGATGCCGGCGACACGCTGCAGGACGTGGCCCGCGTGGTGAAGGAAGACGAGGCCGGCCAGGAGGAAGCTGCCGACGAAGCGGTACCCGCCGGTGACGACGCTGCCGAATGAGGTAACGCCGGCTTCCATCCGCGCCGCGGCGGCGGCGCTGGCCGGCGTTGCGGTGCGGACCCGCCTGTTGCCGGTGACCTTGCCCGATGGCAGCACCCTGCTCATCAAGTGCGAGCAGGACCAGCCGATTGGCGCCTTCAAGATCCGCGGCGCCTGGACCGCGCTCACGCGCCTGGCGCCCGAGTCCCGCGTCCGCGGTGTCGTGACGCACTCCAGCGGCAATCATGCCCAGGCCATCGCCTTCGCGGCACAGCGCCTGGACATTCCCGCCGTGATCGTCATGCCCGCCGATGCACCCCAGATCAAGATCGCCGGCGTCCGGAGCTACGGCGGCGAGATCGTCTTTGTCCAGCACCGGAGCGAGCGCGACCCCACCTGCCGGGCTATCGCCGCCGAGCGCGGCATGGTCATGGTGCCACCCTACGAGCACGCCGATGTCATCGCGGGGCAGGGGACGGTGGGCCTGGAGATCCTGGAGCAGTGCCCGGATGTCCGCACCGTGCTGGTCCCGGTGGGTGGTGGCGGCCTTCTCGGCGGCATCGCCACCTGGTTCCGGTCGGAAGCCCCGCATGTGCGCATTATCGGCGTCGAACCGGCTGGCGCACCCAAGCTGAGTGCCGCACTGCACGCCGGGCATCCGCAGGCCGTCCCCGATCCGCACAGCGTCGCCGACGGGCTGCTGCCGGCCGCGCTGGGAGACTTGCCCTTTTCGGCTATTTGCGGCACCGTGAAGGAGTCGGTGCAGGTGGAGGATGACGCCATCCGCGCCGCAGTCCGGTTTCTGTATCGCGAGTGCGGGCTCACCATCGAGCCGTCGGGTGCCGTCACCACGGCCGCCATGCTCACCGGCGCCGTGCATGCCGACTCGCCGGTGGTGGCCGTGGCGAGTGGCGGTAACATTGATCCTGGCCTTCTCCAGTCACTGGTGAACTAGATGGGGCTCGCCCCGAAGATCCTTGTCGCCGATGATGACCAGACGCTCTCCCGCACCCTCTCATGGATCCTGCGGGAGAACGGCTATGATGTGGTCGCCATCCCCGGCGGTGAGCACCTGTTTGACCACCTCGCCGCCGACACCTTCGACCTGCTCCTGCTCGATATCATGATGCCGAGGGTGAACGGGCTGGAGCTGCTGCAGAAGGTGCGAGCCGATTCGCGCTGGCGCGACCTCCCCGTGCTGATGATTTCCTCCATGCCGCCCGAAGATGCCACCGTCAAGGCGCTCGGTCTCGGTGCGCAGGACTTCATTCCCAAGCCGTTCCGGGTTCGCGAGCTGCTGGCGCGGGTCAAGGCGCACCTGCGCGTGGGCCGCGAGCTCAACCAGGCCCGCACCGAAGCACGCTCGCGCTCCGAACTGGTGGACATCCTTCAGGAAGTGGCCTCGAGTCTCACGCCGGAAGAGATCTTCCAGGTGCTGGTGCGGCGGGTGGCGCAGGGGCTGCGGATCTCCCGCTGCTCCATCATCCTGTCCGAACCTGGTGAGACCACTGCCACCGTGGTGGCCGCCTTCGAGAACCCGACGCTCCGGAATCTTCGGGTGGACCTGGCGCGCTATCCCGAGATCCGTCACGCGCTCGACACCGGCGAGCTGGTGCTGGCGCAGGACGTGGCCACCGATCCGCTCTATGACCAGATCCGTGAGGCCTGGCAGCAGGAAGGCCGGGCTATTCCCTGCCGGTCGGCCATCGCCATGCGGTTCGACCTGAACGGCAGCCCGGCCGGTGTCTTCTTCCTCCGCACCACCGACGAAGACGTGCCGCTCAACCAGCAGGATGTGCAGTTTGCCAACCAGATCATCACCGCCGCGGTGAGTTCGCTGGAGCGCGCCTACGACCTGCAGAAGGCGGTGACCGGCCAGGAGCAGCTCCGCCACCTCGCGTCCACCGATTCCCTGACCGGCGTGCTCAATCGCCGCGCGCTGGGCGAGAAGATCGAGCAGGAGATGGAACGCGCGGCCCGCTACGCGTCGCTGCTCACCCTGCTGATGGTGGACATCGACAATTTCAAGCAGATCAACGACACCTATGGCCACCTCGCGGGCGACCGGATCCTGAAGCAACTGGCCACGCTGCTCAAGCGGGAACTGCGCTCACCCGACACGGTGGCGCGCTACGGCGGTGAGGAGTTCGTGGTGCTGCTGCCCGAGACCACGACGACCGAGAGCCGCAATTTTGCCGAGCGGGTGCTCAAGCGGGTGGGCAACTACGATTTCGGCGAATCCGGCAAGCCGGTACGGGTCACCATCAGCATCGGGCTCGCCGCGTATCCCAATGAGAAGGTGACCGACGGGGAATCCTTGCTCCGCCTGGCTGACCATAATCTCTACCGGGCCAAGAGTGACGGCCGGAACCGCGTGCGCGATTGACCAATCGCCGGTGCCCCCGATGCCAGGCCCAGTATGATCCTCCTGCGCGCTACTGTGCGCGCTGCGGCACCCCGCTCGTCGAGTTTGCTCCCCCTGCCCTCGCCACCGTCCCGCTCCACACCGGCGAGGCGCGGGTGCGCAGCTCCTCCTCCGACGCACCGCGTTCCACCGAACAGGAAACCCGGCGCTTCGGCTCGCTGACCGGCATGCTGCTGGATGGGAAGTACCGGATTGGCGACAAGGTGGGCGAAGGGGGCATGTCCTGGGTCTACCAGGCGGAAGAGATCGCCACCGGCGACACGGTGGCCATCAAGCTGCTGCCGCCGCGTCTTGCCAGGGACGGTGCCGCGGTGGAACGGCTCCGCCGCGAGGCGGATATCGCGGACCGTTTCGAGCATCCCAACGTCTGTCCCATCCTGGCCTTTGGCCATACCGACGACAACGTGCTGTACCTGGTGATGCCGTTCCTGATGGGCGAGACGCTTTCGGATTACGAACTCCGCACCCGTGCCGTGCCGTTGCAGGATGGCGTGCGCATCCTGGCGCAGGTCTGCCGCGGCTTGCAGCACGCCCACGACCTCGGCGTCATTCACCGGGATCTGAAGCCGGAGAATGTGATGCTGGTGAGCGATCCGAGTCGTCAGTCGTCAGTCGTCAGTCATCAACCAACCGACGACCGACGACCGACGACCGACGACCGACGACCATTCCCCCGCGCTATCGTCATGGACTTCGGCCTCGCCAAGCGCCGCCGGGCCAGCGCCGAGGTGGTCAAGCTCACCCAGACCGGCATTGTGCTGGGCACGCCGGAGTTCATGAGCCCGGAGCAGATCCGCGGCCGCCCGCTCGACGGTCGGAGCGATATCTACGCGGTGGGTGTGCTGGCGTTCGAGCTCTTTACCGGGCAGCTTCCGTTTGTGGGAAAGGACGCGCAGGAGACCATGATGGCGCGGCTGCGCGGGCTGCCGCGCCGGCTGCGGGAACTGCGTCCTGATCTGCCCGCCCGGCTGGAGGCGGTGGTGGCGCGCGCGCTGGAGCTGGCGCCGGAAGACCGTTACCAGTCCATGGATGAACTGGCGGACGCGCTGGAGCGGGTGGCGAGCGGCAGCCGCTTTGCCCGCTGGTTCCGGCGATCTGGCCGCTGACCGTTCCACAGTGAAGGAGGTTCCCATGTCTCCACTGAATCGCCGGGCCGGCATGGCCTCGTACTTGGCCGTGGCGCTCCTCGCCATGGGCGCGGGCGCACTCGGTTACTGGTTTGTCTCCCAGGGGCCGGTCCGGGACCACGTGACCACCCATGGCGAATGGCGCTGGATCCCTCGTGGCGGCGATTCGGTGCGCGCGTACGTCGCCTATCCGGAGCGGGCCGACCGGGCTCCGGCCGTGATCATCATCCACGAAATCTTCGGGCTCACCGACTGGGAGCCGACCGTGGCCGACAAGCTGGCCGGACGGGGGTACGTTGCCATCGTGCCCGATCTGCTTTCGCAGCGCTTCGGCATGAGCCCGGCCGATCCCGATTCGGGGCGGAAACTGGTGGCCCAGCTCGACCCCGACAGCATCACCGCCGATCTGAATGCGGCCTACGAGTGGCTCAACCAGCAACCGGCCGTGCGCCCGGGTGATGTCGCGACTATAGGCTTCTGCTGGGGTGGCGGACAGAGTTTCCGCTACGCCACCAACAACCCGAAGCTCAGGGCGGTGGTGGTGTGTTACGGGCCGGCGCCTGACAGCGCCGGGCTCGCGCGCATCAAGGCGCCGGTCCTCGGTGTGTACGGCGAGAAGGATGCCCGCATCAACCAGGACCTGCCGCGGGTCGAGGACTTCATGCGCAGCTCGGGCAAGCGCTATGTGGCGGAAGTCTACCCCGGGACCGGGCATGGGTTCCTCAAGCCGGGCCGGGTGGGCTCCGACGGTCCCGAAGTGGACCGCGCGTGGACCCGCATCCTCAACTTCTACCGCGAGAACCTGGGCCACTGATCGCGCACATCGTGCTGTTTCAGTTCACGGCGGACGCCAACCAGGACCAGGTGGTGGCACTGCGTGAGGGATTGCTTGCGCTGCCAGCATCCATCCCCGAGATCCGGCGCCTGAGTTTCGGCCCCAACCTCGCGGCCGGTGCGGAGGCATGGCCGTGGGTGCTGGTGGTGGAACTGGATGACATGGCCGCGCTCGCGCGCTACGCCGATCATCCGGCCCACCGTCGGGTGCTGGACCGGCTGCTCGATCCGATCCGGCAGGCTCGGCTCGCTGTTGACGTGGAGATGGAAGTCGAATGAGGGACGAGCGACGAGGGACGAGGGACGAGGGATGCGGGGCGAAGCAGATCCTTCGCTCGTCCCTCGTCCCTCGTCTCTCGTCCCTCGTCCTCCTGACCGCCTGCTCCCTGCCGCCCCTCCGCGGCAAGGCGGAAATCGGCAAGGACTCGTACGCCGTGGTGGCCGCGGACGGTAATGGCGGTGGTGACCTCTACGGCGTGGTGGGGACCGGCAACGAAGTCGTGCAACTCACCTGGACGCCGGTGCGGGAGTTCGCGCCCGCGCTCTCGCCCGATGGCGGCATGCTGGCGTTTCTGCGCGGACCGGCGCCGGGTGGGCAGGGACGCCCCAGCGTCTGGGTCATCAACCTGCTGGGTGGCTCGGAGCGAGAACTCGCGCTTCCCGATTCGGTGACAGAGACGCTGCTGAAGCTGGCCTGGTCGGCGGACGGCCAGACGGTGTATGGCGAGACCGAAGCCGGGCTCTGGCAGTGGCCCGCTCCGCCCCGGAAGCCGGCGCCGCAACAGGTCGCACCGGGCGAGCGACCCCGTGCCGACTCGGCGCTCACCGTGCTGCTGGGGAGCCCCGCATTTGCGAGCGTGGCTGGTTGCGATACGGCTGGGGCGCGCTTCTGTGTGGAGACTGGCGATGGCCGGCGGGAGCCGCTCAGCCCTGGCGCCACAGCGCCTGCACGCTGGGGCGCCGACTCGCTGGCATGGATCGAAGATGGGAAGATCGAAATCCGGCCGCTGGCCGGAGGAGCGGCGCGGCTGGTGGAACTGACTGGCAGCGCTGCCAGCCCGATCTCGATCACGTACTTTCCAGGGAGGTAGTAGTAGCACGAGCTGCAACCGCATCCCAAGCAGCCTCAAGTGCAAGCCCCATCTGGGGATGCTCCGGTGTCCAGTCTCCTGCCGCCACCCGCAACAGCGCATAGCGCACCACGGCCAGCCACACCTCAGACCAGAGTTCCGCAGGGCCTGGCCGCACCTCGCCATCGGATTTTCCGCTTGCCATCAGGTGCTGAAGCGCGGCCCGGAGTGCCTGGTCCCGGCTGCTGGCCGCCTCATCCGGGGTGGGAGCGTCCGGAGGTGGCGCCAGCGCCATCCGCACCGCCGGGGCGTCTCGCGACGCGGCCTCGGCCAGACGGCGACCGATGCGCGCGAGCGCTTCCCGCGCCGGGAGGCGGCTCGCCGAGATCTCTTCGATCACGCCCAGCGCCCAGTCGAGCGAGTGCCGGCGGGTCGCGTTGAAGAGTGCCTCCTTCCCGCTGAAGTGGCGGTAGATGCTGCCTTCCGCGACGCCGGCGCGCGCGGCGATCAGGGGTGTGGTGGAGGCCCGGAAGCCCTGGGTGGTGTACAGCTCCAGGGCAGCCCGGAGCAGCCGCTGGCGGGTTGCTTCGGCGTCACGGCCAGGCTGGGAAGCGCGCATCATGCCACAATTTACGCCGCTTTTGTCGCGGGTTGAACGGCGGGCCTTGGGCAAGCTATCTTCCGGGGCTTTCGCGCCGTTTTCGGCTGCCCCACGAACCAACGATTTCGAGGCCGTTGATGAAGATGCTGGTACTCGGCGGCGGGCTTCAGGGCTCCGCCTGTGCGTATGATCTCCTTCGCAATCCGGCCGTTACGTCAGTGACCGTCGCGGACATTGCCCCCGACCGCCTTCCGCCCTGGCTGACGACCAACGACCCACGACTTACGATCTCAAGGCTGGATGCGAAGGACGAGGCCGCCGCACTCGCGCTCATGCAAGGCCACGATGCGGTGATGAGCGCGCTGCCGTACTACTTCAACGGCACCATGGCCCGGCTGGCGGTGGAAGCGGGATGCCACTTTGCGGACCTCGGCGGCAATACCGAGATCGTGATGGAGCAGAAGAAGCTTGACGGCGCGGCCAAGGCCAAGGGCCTTTCGGTCATCCCCGACTGCGGCCTCGCGCCGGGCATGGTCAACATCCTGGCCGCGGAGGGCATCCATCGCCTGGACCGCACCGACAAGGTCAAGATCTACGTCGGTGGCCTGCCGCAGCATCCCGAACCGCCACTCAACTATCAGATCGTGTACTCGCTCGAAGGCGCGCTGGACTACTACACCACGCCCTCCTGGGTGCTGCGCGGTGGCAAGCCGGTGCAGGTGGATGCGCTGAGCGAGCTGGAGACGGTGGAGTTTCCCGCGCCGGTCGGCGCGCTGGAGGCGTTCCACACCGGTGGTGGCATCAGCACCATGCCCTTTGCCTACGAGGGCAAGGTGGACGTGATGGAGTACAAGACGCTCCGCTACCCCGGCCACGTGGACATCATGCGGCCCATCCGCGAGCTGGGCCTCCTCAACAACCAGGCGATCGAGGTCAAAGGCAAGAAGATCGTGCCCAGGGACGTCTTCATCGCGGCGGTGCATCCCAAGCTCTTCAAGCCGGAAGGCCAGGACCTCGTCGCGTTGCGCGTGACCGTGTCAGGCATGAAAGGCGGCCAGCCGGCCAGCACCACCTTCCAGCTGCTCGACTACTACGACGACAAGCACGGCATCAGCGCCATGGAGCGCACCACCGGCTATTCGCTGTCGGTCACGGGACAGATGCAGGCCGATGGCCGAGTGGCACTCAAGGGCGTGCACACGCCGGATGAGGCGATGCCGTTCCAGGGGTACGTTGATGCGCTGGCAGAGCGGGGAATTGCGATCGTTGAATTGTAGGGGCACGGCATGCCGTGCCCCCTACGGGGTGCGACTTACCACGTCCAGCACCTCCCGCAGCGTCGTCTCGCCCTTGTCCCGGGCATACCAGCGACGCACCTGCGGGTAACGCTGGTCCTTGGGCATCGCGCGATTGGCGATCACCCAGTCCTGCAGTACGGCCGGCCTGGGACCCCAGTGGCCGACCTCCTCGAAGGATTCGTCCAGCACGATCACCACCGGAATGGACCGCGAACCGTCAGTCAGGTACGCATCCATCAGCGCCGGATGCTCGTCGCGGTGCAGGATCTTCAGGTCGAAATGACCGGAGAGATCGCTGAGCCGGGCGAGGATCGGTATCGTGTTGATCGCGTCGCCGCACCAGTCCTCCGCGATCACCAGCAGGTGACGCCGCCCGGCAAAGGGCCGTACGGCGTCAAGCGCCCAGTCGGGCATCCGCGCCAGACGGTAGACGCCTTCCCACATGGCCTTGTGTGTTCCCGATGTCGCCACAAAGCTGGGGTAGTCGAGCGCCATGTCCCAGAGGGCCCTGAAGTCGAGGTCTGTTATAGTGGTAGCCATGGACGGAATGTGGGCATCATATCAGGAAGATACGGTGAAGGATGAATGAGGTCCCGCGTCCCGCGTCCCGCGTCTAGAACGCCCACCCGCCTGACACGTTGAACTGCACGCCATCGGGTCCCGTGGCGAGGTTGAAGATGGCGGTATTGGCTCGCAGGATCCGCAGCACCAGCCCGCCGCCGCCCGACACGGCGAGATCATCAGTCGTCAGCCGCAGGCGCTCTCCCTGAAAGACCCGCCCGGCGTCCACGAAGCCGACCACGCCGATGGTCACCGCATTCTTGATCGTCGTGAGGTACTGCCGTACCTCGGCGCTGCCCATGAGCACTCCGGTACCAAGCAACCGGTTCCCATCGAGCCCGCGGTTGGTGTGGCTGCCGCCGTACACTTCGATGGGTGACTCCCAGGTCGGCAGCGCGAGCAGCGCCGACAGCGGCGGGGTGCCGTGCAGGTCGGAGGCGGCGAGACGGGCGGCCACCACCGTGCCGGGGGTGGGGTCGTAGTAGCCGCGCACCATGCCAAAGAGACGGGTATACCCTTCGCCACCCGACCCCTGCTCGATGCCCGCTTCGGCGACTACACCGCGCATCGGATCCCATTCGGTATCGCGGGTATCCACGACCAGTTCAGCTTTGCCATGCACGTCGGTGTCGCTGACGCGGTCGCCGAACGCAAGCGCGAACTCGGACCCGGCCGAGAGCGACTGGAAACGATCGTGGGTGATGCCCCCGCCTGCCACCGCCCAGAGCGGCCCGCCGATGTTCCGGGAGAGCTCGGCGCTGCCGGTGTAGCTGGTGTGATGGGCCTGATAGGCAAATTCATCGCTGTCGAGCCGGCTGCCATTCCGCTCGGTGGCATTGCCGAGCCCGTAGAAATTGGCGCGCGTGTTCCGGACGGTCCGCAACTCGCCGTCGGCACGCCAGCCTGGCGCCAGCAGCGGCGCGGTTGCGGCCAGCCGCGCCAGCCGGGAGCCATGCAGCCCGATGCCCATTTCGGCAATGACGTCAGCGCGGTAGGTACTTCGGTTCTGCCAGGGGGCCGGCTGGAAATAGCGCATGCGTCCGATCATCACGGGACCGCCGCCGGCACCGCCACCCACATAGGGGAAGTAGCTGAGCAGCCAGGGTGCGTCGCGGGTCGTCACGGTATCGCCGGCACCGGGAAGCGGCACGACGGCGGGGTTTTGCGCCACAACCGGGCCGGCGGCACACAGTAGCAATGCCAGGGCGCCGAGGCCGGCCGGGAGATGCTTCACGAATGGCCCTCGAACATTGTGGCGACGTCGCGGAGCGCACCCTCGCGGCCGTCATGGGCTGCGTACTGCCGCGCGTAGAAGGAGGCGGCACCAAACTCGCCCCGCTTGTTGACGGCGTAGAACGTG
>Ga0207707_10004099_pt1 | contig 12912 bp, 12 predicted proteins | sample KBSC83BmetaG_FD_184336 | JGI IMG/M metagenome (GOLD analysis project Ga0207707, IMG submission 184336) | Corn rhizosphere microbial communities from Kellogg Biological Station, Michigan, USA - KBS C8-3B metaG (SPAdes) (version 2) | ecosystem: Host-associated > Plants > Roots > Rhizosphere ... | reverse complement strand
GGCACGAAACGTATAACAAGTTGTTCACCATGCACGGCATCATCATGGTGTGGTTCTTTCTCATTCCCTCGATTCCCAACACGCTGGGCAATTTTGTACTACCCATGATGATCGGGGCGAAGGACCTGGCATTCCCCAAACTCAACCTTTTGAGCTGGTACATTTTCATGCTGGGCGGGATGACGACCCTGTACGCATTGGTCCGGGGCGGAGTGGACACGGGTTGGACCTTCTACACGCCTTTCAGTACGAGTTACTCGACATCATTTGTTATCACCGCGGCCGTGGGGATCCTGATTGCTGGCTTTTCCTCGATTCTCACCGGTCTCAACTTCATCGCAACGGTTCACCGCATGCGGGCGCCGGGGCTGACATGGTTTCGCCTGCCGATCTTTATATGGTCGACGTATGCCACCAGCCTGATCCTGGTCCTCGCCACGCCAGTTCTAGCGATCACACTCGCCATGATCGGCATTGAACGGATTTTTCAGGTTGGCATTTTCGATCCTGCGTTAGGTGGCGACCCGGTTTTGTTTCAACACATGTTCTGGTTCTACTCGCATCCCGCGGTCTACATCATGGTGCTTCCGGCGATGGCGGTAGTGAGCGAGATCATTCCCACATTTTCCCGGAAACCGATTTTTGGCTACAAAGCCGTCGCCTTCTCCAGCATGGCGATTGCGATTCTGGGTTTCCTGGTGTGGGGACATCATATGTTTGTGGCCGGCGAGTCCGCCTATGCCGCCATGACGTTCTCTTTTCTGAGCTACATGGTGGCGATACCCTCCGCTATCAAGGTCTTCAACTGGACAGCAACCATGTACCGCGGATCCGTTCAGTTAGACACTCCCATGCTCTACGCGATCGGCTTCGTCGCGTTATTCACCATTGGGGGTATGACCGGGCTCTTCTTGGCGGCGCTGGGAATCGATGTTCACGTCACCGACACATATTTCGTGATCGCGCACTTCCACTACATCATGGTGGGCGGGACGGTGATGGCGTTTCTGGGCGGCGTGCACTATTGGTGGCCGAAGATCAGCGGCAAAATGTATCCCGAGTTTCTCGCCAAGCTCTCCGCTCTGACGGTGTTCCTGGGCTTCAATCTGACATTCTTCCCGCAATTCATCCTTGGCTACATGGGCATGCCACGACGCTACGCGGCCTATCCGCCCGAATTCCAGGTCCTGAACGTTCTATCCACCGCAGGGGCTTCGATTCTGGGCGTGGGGTATGTAGTGCCTCTCATTTACCTGATGTGGGCCTGGAAATATGGCGAATCCGCTCCGGATAATCCGTGGCGCACGACTGGACTGGAATGGAAAACGCCTTCTCCGCCGCCGAAACACAATTTCGAAGAAACTCCGGTGGTCACCTGGAAGGCCTACGATTTCGAAGCGCAAAAGGAGGAACTGCACCTTGGCTGATCCGATTGCACTGGCATTACGCGAGCAGTTCCACAGCGCGGAGCAGCAGCGCGAGACCTCCACGGTGGGAATGTGGATCTTCCTGATCACCGAAGTCATGCTGTTCGGCGGGCTCTTCACCGCATTTTCCGTTTACCGCATGAGCCATCCAGCAGCTTTCGATCAGGGCAGCGCCGACATGGAGTTCTGGATGGGCGCCGTCAATACTGCCGTCCTGATTTGCAGCAGTTTCTGCATGGCTATGGCGGTACACAGCGCGGAAAAGGGCAAAAACGGCAGGCTCGCTTTCTTTCTCATATTGACGATTCTCATTGGCCTGGTATTTCTCGGCATCAAGTTCACCGAATATTACCTTCACTACCACGATCAGAAGTTGCCCGGCATTGTGTTCCATGACACGAGTCCCGATGCGGCGTACGTGCAGATGTTTTTCGTCTTCTATTTCCTGATGACCGGGCTGCACGCCTTTCACATGATCATTGGCGAGGGCATCCTTGGCGCCATGCTGTTCCGAACCCTGCTCGGATCTTTCTCCGAGCGCTATCACACGCCAGTTGAGTTGGCCGGCCTCTACTGGCATTTCGTCGACACCGTCTGGGTGTTCCTATTTGCCATCTTTTACATACCGGGAGCACACATGAAATGAGCCAATCGACTGTTTCTGTAAAAACCTATGCCTTCACGCTGATTGGGTTGCTCGCGCTGACCCTGCTGACCTCGTTGTTAGCATTGGTGGACCTGGGAAACTTCAGCTTCATTGCGGGGGTAGCAATTGCCGCCGTCAAGGCGTCGCTCATCGCCTGCTTCTTTATGCACGCTCTCTACGAAATGAAGCTGATCCGGGTCATCATGGCAGGAGGCATGATCTGGTTTTTGATCATGATCTCGCTGACACTGGGCGACTATCTAACGCGCGGCTGGATGCCCTACCCAGGCAAATAAGAGTTCAGGCAGCTGCCTTGCAGACCGCATGGACAGCTGCCCTCCGTCTTTAGGCCCGAACCTTTCGTGGCATAATCCGTTCGATCACCCAACCGAGTTTTGCGGACGAATCTATGCCGCGGGGCGAATGCCCTGAACATTGCCCGTTCGGCCACCAACGTTGGATTTAGCCACGTTCTGCTGGGCGGCTCCTCCCATCGCTGCTAGCCAGCCGAGGAATAAGCACGCGAAGCCGATCCAGCCCACGTCCGAGAATATCGTCAGCATGTAAGGGCTGTGAGTTCCTCCGGCAAGGCCCGACGCTCCAGAAAGGGCTGTCCCGCCGAGGATCAGCGTAGCTATAACCGCCATCACCGATAACCCGAACATGGTCATGCCCTGCATGATCCTGCTCGTGCGATCGATGACACCGGAAAGATGTGCCGTGACGCGTCCAGCAACATACATCGCGATGATGGTCAGAATTACTGACCAGAAAGCCATCCCTACAGACATTCCGCTGACCGGCTGAGCCGCATTCGGGTTCGCCGAGCTGGCAAAAATTGCCTCACCGAGCATGCCGAAGACCGACCATATTGCTATAAAGCTAAACATTCCAGCCCAGATTGCGCCCCAGGCGGCACCTCCCCAAGGACTAGCAAGGGCCTCATTTCTATACGTAAGATCTGCCATAAATACCTCCATGTTCTCTCCAAAGTGTTCCCTACCTATTTGGATGCCCTGACCAGCGCTAAACGATTGACCGGCGCAGTCCATTCGCCTCTTGCACCTGCAACTTGAAAGATTGCTCGCAGGCGCCCGTGCCTCGGATCGGGAACCCGCACATGAATAACTTCATTGGCATCTCTTCGCTCTGTTATTTAATCAATAAATAGGCATGAAGTTCCGGAGACCCAGGGCTTTTGGAATTCAGCCGGGCAGCTCATTGCAAGCGTCTGGTAAATGTCCGAGGGCCGGATCCAGAACGCAAGCTTGAGGATCCATGTTGAATCTCAATGCAGTGCCTGAAAAAGTAAGCTCGTCTGTGGAGCAATCTCCCTGTGCCGCTTTAAGAGCGGCCAGTCGTGCGGTCACCCAACTGTATGATCTCGTGCTCGCGCCGACGGAGCTCAAGGCGACGCAATTCGTTGCCTTGCACGCTATAGACGAAGCCGGCGAGATTGCGCAGTGCCAGTTCGCGCGCGATCACGCTGTCGCCGTAGAAACACTCTCCCGCCGCTTTAGCGGACTGCGAAGGAAAGGCTACCTTCAGGTCCGGCGGGGCGATCGGCATGGCGAACGCATCTACAGCCTCACCGAACAGGGCCGGCAGGCTCTGCAGAATGCACTGCCTTACTGGGAGCGCGCCGAGGACAGATTTCGCAGGGCGCTGGGATCGGACGGCTGGAACACTATGCTGTTGCTGCTGGATCGCATCCGCGTCGCGTCAGTCCGTGCCGAGGAAATGCGCACGAACAATCATGCGCACGAGCAGTCAGCGTCATGAGCGATTGATTCAGCGCCCTGTTTTGCATGCGAACGTGACGGAACTTGCCCGGCCAACCCACATCCTGAATCCTTCGTCTCTCTGCCACCCCGCCACTCCTCCGGAGTCTCCTTCGTTTGCACCAGACATCCCGATCAGCACAAGTCCCGCTACAACCAGGCAAGTGGCGCTCGCCTTAGTCACGAATTGCCATCCCCGAAAATGCTCCTTAAGCCAATCGGGATGCAGCCTTGTCAACAGGAGTGCCCCGAGGAAGATGATGACGTACCGCACCCCGGAAATTGCGTCTACCAGCGCAGGCTGCCCCAGGCTGATGGCATAAAAAATAAGAAAAGATCCCACTCCTGAGATGAAACGGTTTACAAAATACCAGAAGCGATTGCGCGGATTGTCTTGTCCCGACTCGGAAAAGATCTGCCGCCTCCAGGAAGCCCGAATCAGCAGTGCCATCGCCCCCGCGAAGGTTCCAATCGTGAACCAGACGTATCCGCTGACGAAATTAGTCTGGTTGTACACAAGTTTTTCTAAGACGTTCACCAGCCCCAACAGCCCCGCAGCCAGAAGCACTGCAGGCAGCAGCTTCCGGAGGGGAAGTTTCTCCGAGAAGAACATGAGAAACCCTCCGCCGGTCATCAAAACAAAACCTATCAACTGCATCCCAGTCATTTGCTTGGAAAGCAGGGCCAAGGCGATCAGCGTGGTTGCGACCGGCGAAAAGCCGCCCATCACAGCCAGCGTCTCTGAGGCTTCGCCACATTTGAGGGCTTCGTAGTAAAAGAAAATTCCTGCGAGATGGATCACACCGGCGCCGAACGCCAGCGCCGCAATTTTTAATGAGGGTGAGTTATACCCGAAGGGCACAAGGATCACCCCGAACACACTCATGCTTCCCAACCAGAACACATAACTGAATAGGTTTTTAGTGCCGGGATTATTCAGCAGCACCTTGTCCCAGACCAGCGACGCACCGATCAGCGCATGCGCAAGGATTGCCATCAGGACGCCATCCTTCAGCAAAGCAAGCAAGTGGCTCATATTCAGCTCGAGCTTTTCGCGGAGTGTTCCTGCTCTTGATACTGGTGCTTTTGCCGTCGCCAGATAAGGTACCCGGTCAACAACAGTCCTCCCGCAACCGCCCAACTGGCCTTCTCGATGTAGTCCAGCAAGTTGTCGAATTGATTCGCGAAAGCGTACCCAAGGAAAGACATCGCTGTGACCCAGGTTGCCGCTCCCAGCAGGTTGAACTTAAAAAACCGTTTCCACTCCATGTCCAAACTCCCGGCCATGGGCCCCGCGATGGTTCGCAGGCCGAAAATGAAACGCGAGAAGAAGATGGTCCTGCCCCCATGCGTCGCAATGAGGTGTCTGGCGGTCCGGACATCTTCATCGTCCACGCGCAGCACCTTCTTTGCCCAGCGGATGAACGTCTTGCCAAAGTGCCGCCCTATCCAGTACCCGAGATTGTCGCCCATGACGGCAGCAACAATCCCAATCGGGATGACAAACTGAATTCGGAGACCAGGTTCCTTATGACTCAGAAAGCTGGCGAACATAAGAAGCGTTTCGCCGGGCAGCGGGAATCCCACGCTCTCTCCAAAGATTCCCAGCAGAAGCGCCCAGTACCCCCAAGAGCTGAGCACCTCTCGAACCGTGTCATAGATCCAATGCATCCCGGCTTAGATGCCTGTGCCTGATGCAGGTTTAGCAGCAATGAAATTAAGCTCTGAACGAGGACTCTCGCGTCACGGCTGCCACGTTGTTGCCTCCGCTGCACACGTTGTCGAAAGTGCGAGAAAGGGGTTGCTAGTGCAATACCAGAACCACGAATTCGGCGAGCTCATGCCGCAGAGCGCGGTTGCGATTACCCTCTGCAACCAACCGGTCCCAGTCGCTCGCCATCCAAACATCACGTAGGCGGGACTTGTCCGAATTGATTCGGAGCGATTCTGCAATGTCCGTTTCCGCCAAGAAGCTCTTAGGCTCTAAGGAGAACACCATGACAGTTGCGGTCCTGCAAGGAATGAGAGTGGCAATTCTTGTCCGCGACGGTTTCCTGGAATCAGAACTGTTGGAGCCCAAACGGGCTCTTGAGCATGCAGGTGCGGCTACGTTCGTTGTGTGCGCGATCGCCGACAGGGTCCGAGGAAGAACTCAGAGGAATGGTGAGAAAGATGTTCCGGTCGATATTCCCCTGAGCACCGCACACGCCGAGGACTTTCACGCCCTGCTCTTGCCGGGCGGAAGCTCTGATCAATCCGTGAACATTGGGGAGGTACAGTTCATCAGGCATTTCAGGAAGGCCGGCAAGCTGGTTGCCGCCATTGGTGATGGCTGCGGCATGCTGCTCCAGGCGGGAACGGTGCGCAAATGCACGATGACCTCAGATCCCTCCTTGAAATCTGAGCTGGAGAATGCAGGTGCAAGCTGGGTTGATAACGATGTTGTACGCGACGGTAACCTCATCACCAGCCGTACGCCCGATGATATCCCTGCTTTCAATCGCGAAATGATTCGTTCTTTCGCCGAATTTCGCGAGCACTCGACCACTATGCGAAAGGTGTACTAGCCTCTCCGAAATCTGCGGGACCCAAACCCAGAGTGTTCGTGGCGCTAGACGTCGCACATGGCAAACCACAACAGCGCGAGATGGCCGACGCAGGAAAGTTAGCCCCGATCTGCTGCTCTGCGATTCGTTCAAGCGTGCAGCCTTTTCTCCGTATTGGGTCTCTTCATTCCGTTTCCAGGCAAGCTTGACCCAAATTACGACTAATTCCGCCTACAGAGATAGGACGAAAGGCGCGAGAGTCGCCGGTGGCGGAATATCGCCGGGGGAATCTTTTCCGATTGGACGGTCGCGCGGACGCTGCTGCTCGAGCCGCAAGAAACCCGAGTCCAGGTCGGTCAAACCGCCAGCTTCGTGGCCACCGTTATAGTGATGAAGACCGCAAAGTCCCAGAAACTAGGACATCGGACCCAACGATGGGTACATGACAGCCAAACACAATCTTGGGAGCGGCCCCGACAGCCCGATGGTCTCTGGGATGGGCACCACCGTCCGGCTGGCGAACTTCATGACTGCCTGCCCAAACGGCGGGGGAACCCAGCAGGCGGCTGTGCAAGCACCGTGATGGCCGATGCCCCCGACGGAGTCTACAACGACGTCATCGATACCCCGATGGCGTCGGGCACGGTCCACCTGGTTCGGCAGAAATGAACCGCGAAGTTTTCGGCCGCTCCGACCTTGTCTGACCCAATTCAGCCCCTGATTCCGCCTTTCCTAAATAGGGAGGCATTCCGCAGGCAATCGCACCGGGGGCCCAATCGCGACAACCCACGTGATATGGCTTGGTGGCGAGGTCTGCAGAGTGCCGGTCCCAGAACTCTTCGTCTCAGGAGTGGAAAATGCCTACCCAATTCTCGCATGTGGCGTGTATTTCTTTGTTGATGTCCGTGTCTGTTCTCTCACTGGCTCAACAGAAAGCAGAAGACCTTCACATCAAGAAAAGCATCACCGTCGGGGGAAACTTTGTTTCCAGCACCGAGACGTCGATCAAAGGCGCACGCGAGCGTACCCTTTCTCAGGGACCGAACGGGAGCTCGATCACTGTGCACCAGTGCGATCTCAAGCGCTCGATCTCGCTGAACGAGCAGGTCCGAACCTACCTGGTCACGGATGATCCGCAGGATGAAAATGCTCTCAAGGCGGCGGCGCTCGCGACCGGAGCTGCGGCGCCGGAAGCGCAGGGCGGAAAGATTATCGTGACCGCCACGATCACCGATACGGGTGAGCGCAAGACGATGTATGGCTATCCGGCGCGGCATCTCAAGGCGAAGGTCACTCAGGAGCCGTCGGCAGACGCTTGCACCCAGGTGCGCCAGTCATTCGACGTCGATGGCTGGTTTGCCGATATTGGCAAAGAGCAATCCGCCTGCGCGACCATCGCTCCCCCGGTCCAGCAGGGCAATGGCTGCAGTGACAAGGTAATCTCGCGCCGATTGGGGACGGGCAAGTTAGGTTATCCACTCCAGGAAACAATCACCGTGCCAAGTCCGGATGGCGGCACGATGAGCATAGGCATTATCACTTCGGAAGTTACGAAGCAGTCTTTGCCTGCCGAACTATTCGATGTTCCTGCGGGATATAGGCAGGTGAATTCCCTGGCAGAGCTCAACGGCGTATCCCCACAAGCTGTGCCGTCCGGACAAATGTCAGCGGGAATGACTCCGCCGCAAGCCGGGGCCCAGGCAAACGCGGCAGCCCTTAAGTCGACCGTAATGCAGGGAATGCTGAATCCGGCAGCAGCCCCGGCAGCCAACGCGAGTGGCATGGCCATGTTGCAGCAGCAGGCGGCTGCCGGACAACGAGCGATGGCTGGTTTTGGTGGCATGAGCGGTATGCCACAAATGCCGGGCAGCAACCAGCCCACGGGCGCGCCGGTTGCGGCTCCCCAGCCGCTCGGGCCCAAGGCTCCGGGAAAAATTCGCATCGGCGTCGCGCCACCGGAAGCGCAGGTTGGCCAAGGCAACAACGCCGCGGCGGACTACAGCACTCCGATTCGCAATGCGGAGGTCGCGTTGATGAGTGGACCTGCGATTGAAGTCGCAGCTCTCGATGCGCATGTTGCTGTCCAACTACAGGCCGAAGCGCAACAGAAGCAGTGTGACTACATTCTGTTCTCCAGCATTGCGGTAAAACACAGCTCCGGCGGCTTCGGAAAGTTCGCAAAATTTGGAGGCATGGCTGCCAGCATGACTCCTGTGGGCGCCATGGCTGGCGGTATGCGCGGAGCAGCGGCGGCACAGGCAGCTGCAGGCATGGCAGCTTCTCAGGCGGCACAACATCAGGCCATGAACCAACTCGCCGGCTTCAACGGGCAGATCAAGTCAAAAGATGATGTGACGGTCCAGTATCTATTGGTCATTCCTGGGCAGTCGACACCTGTCGTACAGAATTCGCTTGCCGGAAAAGCGAAGTCTGATGGTGAGGATGTCTTGACTCCCCTGCTGCAACAAGCGGCGACCACCGTCTTGACTTCCGTCAGCCCGAAGCAGTGAACAGTTTTTGAGGGGGGACGCAGTTACTTCACACGGCTGCGCGGGTCGCAGAGTAGACGAGATGTTCTCTGTGATCCGCGCGTTTTGTTTGTTAGTTGAGCATCGCGACTTTGGTAGACCTTTGCGCCCTGCATTCTGCAAGCTTTTGTGAAACCTCTGCCGGCAGCCGGACTTCTATCATGCTGGTACTGATCCAAGCCGGATTCCGCACTTTGCTCCAAATGTTCAGGCTCTTCTGATACCACTCCGAGGCAGTGCTCCAATCAGGGCTGTTCCTGGCATGCTGCTGACTTCCTTTTGCCAGCCGCACGGAAACGTCTCCTTCCCCGGTATAAGTCTCGGCCAGAGCATACAGAACCTCTTCATTATCCGGATTCGCTTGCAGCAGAGGCTCGAGAATTCCGCGACATTCCTCGAACTGCTTCCTGGCATCGGTCGGGTTCCCAAAGTTCAACATTGCTTCCGCAAGCCGGTCGGTGGATGCGCAGTAATAGACCTGACTTCGCAAGTCATTTGCGCCTGCAGCCCGGGCAGACGTGATCGCCTCCTTTCCCTCCTGGTACTCCGCCAAGGCATCCGCTTTCTTGCCCCTGCGTGCCAAGCCTTCACCCATCCACCCGTGAGCGATACTCTGATAAATCTTGTACAGTGGCGTGAGAGGAGACTCGGCATCAATTCTCTCTAGGGTTTCGCGCAAGTACTTCAACCCTTCATCGATTCGGCCGGCTTCAACCAGCGCGTGACCGAGTTGCCCGGTGCTGGTGATAACAATCTGCTTCAGGGTCTGGTTGCTCGGGTCTGCCGCAGCATGTCGCAAGGCGGCTTCTCGACTTTTCCAGTATCCGGCGATGGCATCGTTGATCCTGCCGTCGGCCAGACAGATGTCCGCGATTTTTCCGTCAGTTACCGCTGCATTGACTGCGATGTTGGCACGGGTTCCTTTGGGATCAAGGGCAGCAAAAAGCGATGCACCGCGACGGTAATATTCCAGGGCAGCGCGGCGATCTCCCAGCTTTAAGCTTGCATCGCCCAGCAGCAGGATGATGACCGATTCCTGGCCACGAAGAGGAAGGCTGTTTGGGTTGATCTGAAGTGCGCGATGATCCAGTTGCAGTGCCCTTTGCAGCCCCTCCACACCCTCCTTCACCGTTCCGATACTGCCCGTCGCGCCGTTGCCAACATGGAGGAAGCCGACACTTGTGTACGCCCGCGTATCCTGGGCAATCACTCGAAAGTTGGTCGGATCTGCCGCAGCTTCGCGGTCGAGAATGGAGACTGCCCTGTTGGTGTAGTCGAGTCCGGCAGCGATATTGCCTGCGACACCGCTCTGAAAATCCGACATATCCAGATAAGCCACCGCCAATTCAATCTGATCTTTGTCGTTCTTAGGATTCAGGCGGGCCAAGGATTCCCGCAACTCCATCGCTTTCTTCAGGCTGATCGCCGCTCCTTTGATGTCGCCGAGATTGGGATCCAAAGGATCACCCTGCAGGGCGCCGACGCGTTCGTAAGCGGTCGCCAGTTCCCTCATCAGATCTGGTTCGTTTCCCGATTCTTTCGATAAGCTGTCCAGATACTCCAGGGCTCGTTGCAGAATCAGCTTGCGTGCGGCAGTGGCTCCCGCCAGATCGGCGATGGAGTCGTGGACCTCGAAGATCAGCGAATTCGCGAGCTTGCGCACATCTTTGAACCGGGCTTCGGCCCGCCGGCGGTTAGCCTCCGCGATTCGTGCCTGGCGGGCCGTAGCGACAATCCCACCCGCAATCGCGACCAGGATCAGCGCAACCGCGGCCACTCCCACCGCGTGTCGACGCACAAATTTGCCTACACGGTAGGACACCGAATCGGGAGTCGCAGTGACCGGAAGTTCCTGCAGGTGGCGACGGATATCTTCAACGAGCTGTTCCACGGAGCCGTAGCGGCGGCTCGGCTCTTTGCGCAGCGCTTTCAGAACAATATTGTCGAGATCGCCCTTCAACCGCCGCTGCTGGCGCGTGGACGTTTTATCGCGTGCCGCTCCGTGTTCCTGCGGTGTCATTTCCAGCAGACTCAAGCGCGCAACTGCGAAACTAGGTTTCGTCGGTTCCACCTCACAGATCGCCCGCGCGAATTCCAATGGCGTGCGAGTGCTCTCTGGATAAGGCGAGTGCCCGGTGAGCAGTCGATAGAGTACGACTCCCAGCGAGTAGACATCGGTGGCAGTCGTAATCGCCTCGCCCCGAACCTGCTCCGGACTCGCGTACTCGGGCGTCATCGGACGCAGTAACGTGGTCTCCGCTTTCGCAGCCGGATCCAGAAGCTTGGCAATCCCAAAGTCGAGCAGTTTCGGAATTCCATCTGCCGTCACCAGAATGTTGCTGGGCTTGATGTCGCGATGAATGACCAGCCGCTGATGTGCAAACTGAACCGCGGCACAAACCTGGGTAAAGAGTTTCAGTCGTTCATTGACGGCAAGCTCGTGCTCCTCGCAATACTGATCGATAGGCGTTCCCTCGATCAGCTCCATGACCAGGAAAGGAAGCCCTTCCTGAGTGGTGCCGCCATCGTACAGGCGCGCAATGTTTGGATGATCTAGTGAAGCCAGAATCTGGCGCTCGTGCAGGAACCGCTCAAGGACGGCCGCGGTGTCATAGCCGCCGCGCACCAGCTTGATTGCGACATCCTTCTTATACTGTCCGTCTGCGCGGACTGCCCGGTAGACCTCGCCCATGCCCCCATGACCGATTTCCGCCTCGATCTGGTAGACGCCGATTCGCCGTCCAATCCAAGTAGACCGTAGGCCCGGTTCCCCCAGAGCGCTCTTCAAATCCACTGCCGGACTGTTCAGGAAAACGCTGCCGGCCTTCTCGTGCGATTCCAAAAGAGATTCGACCTCGCTTCGAAGTTCGGGATCGTGCGAACAGATTTTGTCGAGATACACCAAGCGTTCCGTCGCAGGCAGGGACAGAGCCGCATCCAGCGCCTCGCGCACTTCGTGCCATCGTTCCGGTCTCATACGGCGGCGCTCCGGTTGAGTTCGCGATATAGCCAAGCGCGCGCAGTTGTCCAGTCGCGTTTGACCGTCGATGCTGAAACCCCTAATACATCAGCAGTGTCTTCAACCGAAAGTCCCCCGAAAAACTTCAATTCCACCACTCGACTCTGTTGCTCATCCATGAGCGCCAGGCTCTTCAGGGCATCGTCCAGCGCGACGATGTCGAAGTCCAGGACCTTGGGTTGTTCCTCGGCGTCTTCCAGAGCCAGCTTGTAGACGTCGCCCCCGCGCTTGGAGGCGCGATGGCTACGCGCATGATCGACCAGAATCTGCCGCATGAGCTGTGCGGCCACAGCGAAGAAATGAGCACGGTTCTGCCACTGCGGCAGCGCCTGTTCGGTCATGCGCACGTAGGCTTCGTGCACCAAGGCCGTGCTTTGCAGCGTGTGGTCGGAACGTTCGCCTTGCAGATAGCGGTTGGCGATACGCCGCAGTTCGGTGTACACCAGCGGCATCAGCGAGTCGAGCGCCGCCTTATCTCCGCTTCGCCAGCGGACCAGTAACTCGGTGACCTGATTGGAGGGCCCCCGTTGCAATGTCTTATCGCCCCAAGACACACGCGGAGGATGCGTGAGGGCAAAGCATATCCAACCCCTTTTCAGCTGTCAATGGCGGAAATGATTGCAAATGCGCTTGTGATCGACTTCGGCGGATCTGCTCAACTCTGGGATCCGGGCGTATAACCGACCTGGATGACACCAAGTTGGCGAAGATCCAGGCGACAATGAGCGCCATATCCATTGCTCGAACAATTCATTCGGCGATGGCTTCAGTGAGCGTCAGCTTTGCGTCATGGGAGCGAAGTGTTGAGGATCAGCTTCTCTCCGGTCCATCGTTCAAAACCATCCCCAGCGAGCCGGTTAACCTGGCGTTTGTGCAGAAATGAGGTACCCGTACCCCTATCACACACGCCCAACGTCCATGAAGTTGAGATCGTGGGCTTCGTCCTGTACAGAACTCAGCGCGAC